>Ga0325414_1000665_pt1 | contig 29563 bp, 15 predicted proteins | sample PopdelMetagenome_8_FD_206183 | JGI IMG/M metagenome (GOLD analysis project Ga0325414, IMG submission 206183) | Populus deltoides microbial communities from Bellville, Georgia, United States - Leaf-PdKOR-R3 | ecosystem: Host-associated > Plants > Phyllosphere > Phylloplane/Leaf | place: USA... | reverse complement strand
ATCATATCATCCTGCTATTTTAAAGGTCAATTACATCTTCAGTTGCCTTGCATAAAGTGTCTTTCTAATTGGTGAGGCTGCTATTTTATGAATGACTTGTGTATCGCTTTCCTTTGACTGATTTTACACTGAGCCTATTTCTATTGTCTTGAAGCTACGTCAGTAAGTAGATAATGCGTATGCGGCTGTTTTTCATATTTGTCTTAGCTACTACACTAAGTTGTAATCTGTGCCAAATCATAGCTCGGAACTGTAAGCAAGACAATATCATAATTTTTTCCCTTCTACATGAGTGCAGATATCTGAGGCAATGGACATAAGAACTAGACAAGGGCTGCTCAATGCTCTTGCTGGAAAAGTTGGAAAACGAATGGACACCCTATTGGTTCCACTGGAATTGTTATGTTGTATTTCACGTTCAGAATTTTCTGATAAGAAAGCATATATACGGTGGCAAAAAAGGCAGGTAAATTTTGCATTCTATGCCATTTTAATTTTGAATTTATTTTGTTAAATGTCTTAGTTCCCTTTAAGTGGTAAATTAGAGCCATGGAACTGTTATTGATGACAGACATTTTCGATTTTGTCTCAGTACAGTTATTCATACTGGAGGAGGGGCTTATTAATCACCCAGTTGTTGGATTTGGTGAATCTGGGCGCAAACCAAGTGATTTGAGGATTCTTTTGGCAAAGATTGAGGAATCTGAGGTTCGTGCTCTAGAGATTCAAAAGATTATCATATGGTGCATTTATTAACATTTTATGATACTGAAATGGAGCTTTCCTTGTTTTGTCCTACTGTCAGAAAACCATTAACAAATTTGCCCTACTGTTACATACTTGCAGTGTTAGATAGTGTTGGTTGCTTAAGTTGGGTACACGATGGCTATAGGAGGGTTCTCTTTAGAGGACTTCATAACGAGTCAGGGTCTTTATGACGTGTTCTAAATGGGTGAATCTTTTCGATGTTTTTATTCCTATCTTTACTTTTCTAAACTGGTCGCAGTCTGGTAGTGAACTTTGTTCATAGATACTCATCTATTCCTTTCAAGTGAGATCTCCTTTCTCTTTGCTTGATATTCTCCTCAATTCTAGTAAATTTTTTACCTTATCGGAAAGGGGAAGCATGGCTAGAAGTCTAGATAATTTTATGTTTTGTCGAACTTGTTTGACATCAGAAACACCAATAGAACAACTTGTTTGACAAACTTAGATGACCTTTCACAGAGATAACATAAATGAAGTTAGGTTGTCTATCAATTACTTTACCTTTCATGATTCTATTATTTGCTTACTTTGGAGGAAACTGTATTGTGTTTTTGTTCGTTATTTTAGTTTCTTGGTGGAGTTCATTCCAACTCATTATACTCTTTATTTTTTTGTTTTTGTTTTTGCAATATAAACAGAGCATTGGTATGCTTTTTTTCCCTGAACATTTAGGACTATATTCATGCACTCTCTTTGGTTATTTTGGTCTAGCCATATTTAAGCTTTTATTATTGAGTCAAAACATACCAAGCTTTCATGTTTAATGTTCATTTTCCCCTGCTTTTTGTTGGTGCCCTCTTATCACCTTAGCCTTTCTTAAATAAAGTTTGATTTTTAATGTAGTTCCGTCCATCTTCTGCGGGTGAAGTCCAACGAACAGAATGTTTGAGATCTCTCAGAGAGATTGCAATACCACTTGCAGAGAGGCCGGCTCGGGGTGACTTAACTGGTGAGGTATGCCATTGGGCTGATGGCTATCACCTCAATGTTAGACTGTATGAGAAACTGCTTCTGAGTGTCTTTGACATTTTGGACGAGGGGAAGCTGACAGAGGTTAGTAATTTTTTCAATTTATCATAATCCCATGATACCAGGAAACATTTTTGTCAACAACAACAACAACAATAACAACCAACCTAGCTGTGGTTGGTTGTATGGATACTTTTGTGCCATTCGGCTTGAATTATTGTTTTAAAAATGTCATGTTCAGAGAAATTAATTTCTGGATTTACCATCTTTGCTTTTTTCAGTAGAGATATTTATTAAAAAAACTTTAGTTCAATTTATTAATTTATTTATTTTTTTGAAAAAAGAGAAGGATGATTGGTTGTGTGAACCTTTTCCTTTTCCACCTAGTATAATTAATTGCACCTTGTCTCCATTTTCAGGAAGTTGAGGAAATTCTTGAGCTCTTGAAGTCAACCTGGCGTGTTTTAGGAATTACAGAAACCATCCATTACACATGCTATGCATCGGTATTAATTCGTCAGGTATTATTCCTGTATCCCCTTTTCTTTCTCTTGTCTAAACATATTCAAATTGCCAAAAGTTCATGCAGTCAACGATGTTATCCTGGAATGAAGAAACAGGGAGCATTCCTTTCCTTGACAGTAGCTATTCTCCATCACCCAGTGGTCAATAGCAGTCCCAAACAGACCCTTTTTGTCTTTGTTTGTTTGCTTCAAACCGATTACCTTCTTCAGCATAACATCTAAGGTTCTGTACAGAAAATAAAACAACCTGAAAATACAAAACCCAATATTCTTACTGATCTAAACTTGAGAAACCCGAAGATACGAACTTAAAAATAACTATTGTCATCATTGCTCGACATCCTCATCTTGTATCTATTACAATCTATCACAGCCCTTAAGATGCTTCTTTAAGCTTTTCATTTTATAAGCAACTGCAGTTTAACCAGCCATTGGACAAAACAGAACCATCATCATTATCTTATATTACTTGTATTTGGTTGTGTGCCATTGCAGTATATCATCACACAAGAGCAGGGGCTCCTAAAACATGCCATTGAGCAGCTGAAGAAAATACCATTAAAAGAACAACGCGGACCACAAGAGAGGTTACACTTGAAAAGTTTGCTTTCCAAAGTTGAAGGTGAAGAACTGCCTTTCTTTCAATCCCTTTTATCACCTGTTCAGAAATGGGCTGATAAGCAGCTAGGAGACTACCATCTGAACTTTGCTGAGGTTTGATAAATTTTTTGAATCTCAACTCTTGGTTAGCATTACCTTTTCGAATATTTGCTTATCATAGGAGGTGCTTCAGTTATACTTGTTTATTGGTTAGATTTTATCTGTAATTTTAAGCTGCACGCGTTGTTCTTCTTAACAATTTGCATTTTGCTGGGGTATCTATGCTTCCATGCTCAGGAAAATTGAATATTTTTGCAAACTGTTCTCTTTATATTTAACACTGCTCTGTGGTCCAATGTATGCAGTGCTTTATTTTCTGTGTCTATTTTCATTGTTTCCTCAGCTCAATATCTCATGTTTGCCCGAGATGTGATTTTATCAATATTCATTTTGTCAGAACTATAAGATAGGTGCATGATGCATTCAACCTTATTGATGTGCACGGTCTGACTGCTTGAAGATAATTTCACAAATATAATTCTTAAATATTCTTCTCCTAAATGTTATTGAATTTCCACTTGGTTCATCTTTGAAAATAAGTTCTCTTGTAATCGACTTAAAAAAACAATTGACATTGAACTTGAGTTTGTCCTGTAAAAGTCTGAAGTCCTATACCTGGAATTCATAAAGTTTAAATTACATAACTTAATATAAATGGGATAATCTCTATTTTAGAGTTTATTTAGAAATGGATGTTTAATATAAGAGATGCCCATGACTCAGCATATACTGGGAGCTGGGGATGGGGGGCGGCCAGGCACTTGATTAATTAATGTTGAAATCTATACACTCTTCTAGAAGCAGTATTTTTATTTGGTGCATATACAAAATGGATGCTCATAATCATGAATGTTGCACTGACAGAGGATGTGGCTTTTATTGGCCGCTCTAATTTTAATTGGTAAATGTGAAGGAATTAATATGCTGCCAGGATTATATATTTTTTATGATTGATTATGAATGTGTCGATTATTGAATTTGAATGAAAATGGGCAACCTCCTTTGGTGCATGTTGGGTATTACATGTTTAGATTTTGTATCCATTACTTATAGCCATTTATATTTTTTGGAATGCTTTTCAACTGATTTTTTTCCCAATTTGGAACTCTTTATCCAGTATGAGTTATTATGTGTCTTGTAGGACTCATCAGTAATGGAGGATGTAGTGTTAATTGCAATGATCACCCGGAGGCTTCTCTTGGAAGAATCTGAAATGGTATGTTAAAAACCTTCTTGTTGTTGTGTGTGTGGGCACTTTTTATCATTGTCCAGTAAGAATTACACAGGTAGCATATCCGGAAAGAGAATATTATCAGTGCATATGCCTACAATTGAGAACTAGTTTTTAGTTTGAATTAAAAAAGTTGCTTCAGAATTTTATGTGCTATATGTTGAAAGTTAATTTTCCACACTTCTGCAGGCAATGCAACGTACATCTGTCATGGATCACGACCAGATTGAATCATTCATAGCATCATCTATTAAGAATGCATTTACAAGGGTAAGTGTCTGAACCAAATAACTTCTGCTTGGTGTGATCTACTGGATTGTTCATTTTAGAGAATCCGATCTGGGAGTTTAAGCCAATAGGTTGGAGTTGACATAAGGGTATACCTCACTTCACGTAATCAATTTGTCGGCACTTGATATGTCCATCACATCCAAGCTAAAAGCACTTCATCAACTCTGACAAGTGATGAACACTACAAAGCATCTAACCCAGGAGTTGAAGCTTCTAAGTGGAGACACCTAATCTATATAGAGCTATGGATTCCTTTAACAGTGTTTTTTCTTTTTTTTATTTAACTTCAGTAACCTGTAGAGTAGATTCAAGATAAGTGCTGGGATATGGGAGGGTTGGAATATTGTTTGATTGTCTCTATTAAGATTTTTTTTTGTGCTAGTTCAATGGGCTAGCATCTTTGTTTTAAAGAAAAGCAGTAAGTATCAATACAGTTTCCTTTAGATTGAGGTGGGTTAAACATAAAGGGATTGAGGTTTTCTAAAACAGTGTTTTATCTCCTAGAGCATTGGAAACACTGAGAGATTTGCACAATGCCCATCTAGTATGTGCATTGTGCTACTGTTTTCTAAAACAGTGTTTTATCTCCTAGAGCATTGGAAACACTGAGAGATTTGCACAATGCCCATCTAGTATGTGCATTGTGCTACGGTTTTCTAAAACAGTGTTTTATCCCCTAGAGCATTGGAAAACACTGAGAGATTTGCTTAATGCCCATGTAGTATGTGCATTGTCCTATAGTTGTAAATTCTTGAGACTATTGAAATTTTTCCCCTCGAACTTTAGCATATGACATTAAATTTTCTTTAATACCTCCCATCATCTTTGTTTCTTCTTATTGCAGATATTAGTGGTTGTTGATAAGCTAGATGCAATGGACGAGCATCCTTTGGCATTGCTTGCAGAAGAGATCAAGAAACTTCTAAAAAAAGAGTCAACCATATTCACACCAATTTTGTCACAGAGGAATCCACAAGCAATTGTTGTTTCAGCATCACTTGTTCACAAGCTCTATGGGAACAAGTTGGTAAGGATGTTCACTTGGCTTAAAGTCCAGACTCCAGAGTGCTTTCTTTACACTGTGAAGGCCTAATTGTACTTCTTATTTTCAGAAACCATTCCTTGATGGCTCCGAACATCTGACCGAGGATGTTGTCTCTGTGTTTCCTGCTGCTGATAGCCTTGAGCAGTATATAATGGCACTCATCACTTCTGCATGTGGAGAGGGGAATATGGAAGTCAAATTCCGCAAACTAACTCCATATCAGGTGAGATTATTTGGTTCCATGTTTTGAGGCTCTTTTGTTCTTAATTTTCATTGTTCTTTCTCTCTCTCTCTCTAAACAAATTTAGTTAAAATAGACATAAGCAGGACTGATAACAATTGACAAAATACTGCCTCGAGCTGTGCTATTGAAGCAGATCATATGAATCAGATGGTTTAATTTCTAGAAATTTCAGAAAATAGCTATACTATTTGAAGTTTCTCAAAGTGGAAGAGGTTGTCTTGGTATTCGGGGTTTATAAAACCCTCAAATATATTGAGTTAGAGGGCTTTTGGCTTGACTCATGAACGAGCATCATCTTTTATTTGACCTTAGTTGAAGTTTGTTCGGCAACTGTCCAGATTGGAATCTCTCTCTTTCTCTCTACACGCACATTGAGTGTGCTGGCACAATCATGATTAAGAAACAAGTGCTTCCCTTGGAGCATCTGTAAGTCTTACAAAATAACCGCTTGGTGTTAATGTCTGATGGAACCTAGGTTCAAATCATATTATAATAAAATACTAGTGAGGAATCATCATTGATGAAGATTGGTATCAATATTTAGATCACCAAAGCCCCTCACCCCAGACTCAAATCCCCCCAGCCTTACAACCCTTTATATTTATCCAGATGATAAAAATCAACAATGAGTTATGTGTAATCCTGTAGCATGTTCACATCGGCACACATGGAGCTTTTAACTTTATTAGGCTCTCTCCTATATCCAACACCTCTTATTTTTTTCCCCTGTTTCTTTCTCAAGATTGAATCTATATCTGGAACATTGGTCATGCGATGGGTCAATTCTCAGCTTGGACGAATTTTGGGTTGGGTTGAGCGTGCCATTCAACAGGAGGTAAGTGCTAAATTTTGTTTCATTTTACTCCTTTAAAATCAATTTTTTGAATTTAGTCAATGTACTCCAATTCAATTAGATGACAGGATTATTTTCACTCCCTTGTCTTAGTTAACGGTCTAATGTACTTAACATTTATTTTAATATTTTCTCTGAATCATTCTTTCAGCGGTGGGAACCAATATCACCTCAACAGCGGCATGGGAGCTCAATTGTTGAGGTTTATAGGATCGTTGAAGAGGTAAGAATGCTCATGTAACAATAGTATTAATTCTGGTACTATCATAAGGTGTTATGCAAATAAAAAAAACCTTAATGTTGCAAAAGCACATAAGAAAACTTGAGGAACTGAAGAGAATTTTAGTTGTGGGTAATTAAATTTTTGTGTAAGTCAGGTGTTTTTTTCCGGCTACCCTTTTCTTTTGGTGTTCTGATTGCACGATTGTGGAAACATCTAGAATCTAATCTTTCTTCATTCACCATGGAATGCATCACTGTAATTAAGGCTTAAAAACAAAGATGTCTATGCTAGTTACCCAGCTATTTTGATTATAGTAAGAAATGGAATTCCCTTGGAGGGTTATCATGACATAGTTTCTGAACTTGTGACCAGAATAGGATTTTGCACGTTGTGTGTAATTTTGCTAATGTTTTATCTGCATCTGGATGACATTGATTAATAATGTCTTGCATAATCAATATTCCTTTTTACGCAGACTGTTGATCAGTTCTTTTCTCTTAAAGTTCCAATGAGTTCCAAAGAGTTGAATGGCTTGTTTCGGGGTGTTGACAATGCATTCCAAGTTTATGCAAATCATGTCACTGACAAGTTGGGTGAGTATATCTTACATGTATGTTCTTAGTTAGAAACTGCTTTTACGAAATGGATAGATGTCTATCTCTTTCCTTTCTTTACCTTATTCTTGTATCTAACTTTCTGTCTCAGATGCTGCACTTGTTTGCTTATTTTGTTAAAATTGAATTTATCACCATTTTTTAGCATGTCCGTATGCTTAACCTGTTCTTCCATCTTCTTTATTGCCCAGTTTACATTCTTCTCTGCACCTTCTGTGCATTTTTTTTTTATCTTGCGTTCCCTCCCCCTTCCTATGATTAGGGACCTTAATATGCAATTCTTGCCATGCAGCTGCAAAGGAAGACCTAATTCCACCAGTTCCTATTCTGACACGATACAGGAAGGAAGCTGGAATAAAGGCCTTCGTAAAGAAGGAACTGTTTGACTCGAGGATGCCTGAAGAGATAAAATCCAATGAAATTAATGTTCCAGCGACAGCAACACTTTGTGTTCAGTTAAATACTCTATTTGTAAGTTCAACTACATTGGCATGGTCCTTTTAGAAATGAATAGAAGAGTTTTGACTTTCTACTTCACTATTTTCATATGCACATTGATCCTTATCAAGACTGTTCTAAAGTTTGTTGTCATGAATATTAATGTGACAATCCTTTTTCAACAAGGCTAGCAATGTTGTGGAGTTTCATAGTTTGCTTGGTGATAGTTTCTTGATTTCCTCCATCACGTTTTCAAAATGGATATTCCTGGCTACATAGTAAGCAGATTATTGAAAAAAGAGCATGATTCAATAATTGATTTCATTTTGGCTTAGCCAACTGTAGTGCTACTCTCTAATTCTCCATCCGGAGAGTAATGTGATGATATCAAAACAGTAATTTTTTTTTTTCATAAAGACTGGAAATGTAAAAAATGACACTAAAACAAAGAAAACTTCTGAAAGTATGCAATTTTCAGTGGTGATTTTTTTTTCCCAGTAAAATTTGAATTATCATCAGAATGGCTTAATTATGCATATGACAGCAATCACTGTATCACAAACATCTCCTAAAAATCCATGGTAGGGTCAAATTATTGTAGTGATGGTTTTCTAGTTTTCTGCATTTGCAGAGTTACTAATTTTTGGCTGTCTTTATAATGTAATATGCATGACACATGATTTCTTCTATGGACAGTATGCAATTAGTCAACTGAATAAGTTGGAAGATAGCATTTGGGAACGATGGAATAGGAGAAAGCCTCGTGAGCAATTTATCAGTAAGTATTTAAGCTACTAGTCTTAAGTTATTATTGAATGATACACTCCATCCACTGGTTGACTTGCCTGAATGAAATGACACTCTTTTAAATATTTACTTTGCAATTTAAAATTTGATAATCTGTCTCTCCCAAGCTAAAAAAAACAAGTAATTGTTTTCAGATTCCATTTCATAAAGCATGTAAATCAAGGATTTAGATAATGGATGTTTAAAACACATGGCCATATGTAATGGATCTTTAATGGGCTGTTACATTTCACTTCATTTGGTTATAAGGTATATTTTTTCTCATACCACTTATGTTCACATTTCTTTCACGGCTTTAATGGCAAAACTGCTTGACTATTATTCTTGGAAAATCGTAATTGCTTTAGTTAATCTACTTTTGGCACAATACTGTTGGAATCACTTAGATTAGGTTGCATCCATTCCAGTTTTACAATTTTATAGTTTTGTAATTCAAACCCTCAACAAGCATGATGTTATAAATTGCCCTCTACAGCTGCTTCCACAACACCCTGGCTGCAATATAAAACCATTGCACCAGTAGGCAGCGCTTGATCTTGATGACTGGTTTTGCCACCACTCTTGTCGGACCTTCTCATTTAATATTGAAGTTCTTCTATTGACGTAATCTTTTGGATTCTTAAAATGAACAGCTCTTTCTTTTATGCATATTCTGTGTGTTGCATGTATATGGATGTTATTTGCAGAAGTTTATAGTTTGCCTAATTACTTGTACAGTGGAGACTACGAAAGTGAGAATACAATAGTATACTTGCTTTGAAGTGATCATTTCTTAATTAATGATTGGCATATAAATCTTTTCCTTAATAGAGAAATCCATAGATGAGAATTCAGCAAGTTTCAAGCAGAAGGGAACATTTGATGGCAGTAGAAAAGATATTAATGCTGCTATGGATCGCATCTGTGAGTTTACTGGTAAGAGTTTTGGTCTCGCTCTGCAAAATTGATTATCTTGAGAAGTAAACTTGATATTGATTGATGTGATTTAACTTATGCAGGAACTAAGATCATCTTCTACGACTTGAAGGAACCATTCATTGAAAATCTGTATAAACCCGCTGTTCCTCAATCTAGGCTGGAAGCAATAATTGAACCGCTTGACATAGTAAGATTTTTCCTTCTAAGAAGCAAGATTTTCTTGCATTTCCTTTATAAGAAGAATCAGATACTGGTGTTATTGACCATGTTATTAAAAACTTCTTGCTAAAGGCTTTTTAAAGCCGAGTCATAAGATGCTAAGTGAATTAAGGTGCACACTGTTAATGATAAATGTATAATAATACTGATTAAAAGGATTTAGGTTTATTAGGAAAAAAGCTAACATTCATGATAAACTTGTATATTTAGCCTATTAATTACACTGGTCAAGTGCTGTGCTGTTTTAGGAAGGTTATCCCTTTTGATTTTGCATTTTTCTATTTCCTGATAAGAAGCCTCATCGCTGGTAACTGCTGCAGGAACTAAATGAACTCTGTGGTATCATTGTGGAGCCCCTCAGAGATCGCATTGTGACGAGTCTTCTACAAGCTTCACTGGTCTGTGCCTCTTTTTTTAAACAAAACGAAGTGCTTGATTTTGTTGCTTACTGAAATGGTTTCTTTTTTCAGGATGGCTTTCTCCGAGTTATATTGGATGGAGGACCATCACGATATTTCTGCCCAGGTGATGCAAAAATATTGGAAGATGATGTAGAAGTTTTGAAGGTATTTGTCTACTGTACTTTGAATTTGTTTGGCAAGAAAAAGAAAAGGAGATAAACCATGGATAGGCTCCATGAACGATTTTTGCTATTCTTGCATCTGAACATGAAATTACTGGACTGGAAGCATTTAAAGCTGCTTTGTGGTTTAATTCTCACAATCTGATGGATGCTTAAACTTTGTGAAATGTGCTATAAATTTTTGTTGCCTATTCATTATAAATGCTGGTGATTGGTGAACTACATGGTCTGAAATGAGCAACTTCCTGTTCTTAAATATCTGCACCCAATTATTGTTTATTGTTTCTGCTGATTCATGTATCCTTTTCTTTTAGGAATTTTTTATCTCTGGAGGAGATGGGCTTCCCAGAGGAGTAGTTGAAAACCATGTAGCACGGGCTCGACATGTAATCAAGTTGCACAGCTATGAGGTTAGTTTTTGTAGCTCAGTTTCGAAAGGAAATTGACGCGGCCAATTTATAGCATGTTTTAAGTTATTCAATTAGTTCTTATGGAGGTTTTTGACTGCAAAAATCTACTGTGATAATTGAAGTTGATTTTTATGAACCCGCTTCAGTTCCTCCTCAGTTTGCATGATACTGATACAGGGTGATCACCGTGGTGATTCACTCCAGATGAAAAGAGAAGGTGGGAGTTGTTCATAAATTTGTGTTGTTATTATCACACCAGGGAGAAGCTGAAAAGGAGAATGGTAACATGTCTGTGAGCGATGTGCTGATAACTCAGTCTACTATCAGCTGATTTTCCACCTCACAATTTAGTTAGTGTGGTGCTGAATAAGATAAAGGGTAACATTATTTCGAGAAACAGCAATCTATCCATCTGAATCACTGGGAACAATAGCTATTCTTAGTTGATCCGATAATTAACTGTACTCCATTGGTGGTACTGTGCTCTAGACGGATCAACATTGCTTTGAGACTTCTCCAGACAAAAACTATACCTTTTTCTTTGGCATTTTGTCCAGAGGATTGGATTAACTTTTTCCCTTTGAATTGAATTGCAGACTAGAGAATTAATCGAGGACCTGAAATCTGTAAGCGGGGTGGAAAGGCAGCGCGGTGGAAGCAGACTAGGCGCTGATACCCCAACATTGTTGAGGATATTATGTCACCGGAGTGATTCAGAGGCCTCCCAGTTTCTCAAGAAGCAGTTCAAGATACCCAAATCTTCAGTCTAGGAGAGTGCCTGTGTAGGTGATGACAGGCAACTGTGTATTTGTATCATTTCATTTCTATTCTTTTCCTCAACCAACCGATTCTCTCTTTAAGTTATTTTCTTCACTAGTTTTTGTGGTGCTTTTACAAATTCTGTATCTTACCTCTCGTGTTTATTTTTTGTAAAGACAAATTTGCAATAATTAATCCGCTCTCTTTCTTTTCTTGTTCTTATTATTTTTTTAATCCCTCTGCTTTCTTCTCAAATCCACGGCTTTATAGGCTAATAGGCGAACTCGCTGACTTGAGTTGACCTAGCGAAATGTCTTGTTGAGCTGACCAAGATTTTGTTTATTATTTTTTTTTTATCTAAAACAGCATCATTTAATTTTAATTTTTTTGTCCAAACAACATCATTTAATTAAAAATTACATTATTTTGGAATAAGTCTAGGTTGATCAATCAATGAAGGTGTTGATTGATCAACCAGCTACTTGGCCCTGAATCGAAGCTTTTTTCCTTCCCCCTCGTAGAAGAAAAACAAATACAAATCATGTATAATCTTTTCTAGTATTGATAATTATGTCTGTTAAAAGTGGATTAAGGCACTCAATCATTAATAAATTTACAACTTATAAATGTTATTTTTTAGCTTAATCAAAAATAATTATTATGATGTAATTAAACATTGAAAAGTAATATTTTTTTTTTATTTTTCTTGAATTTATTTTCCAGTAAACTTGATTAAAAAATAAGGTAGAGGACTCAATTGTATAGACTTTCAATACTATATGAATCAAACGTGAGCTTGGGGTGTTTCAATTGAGTTTTCAAAAATCTTAATTTTTTTATTTTAAATTAATTTCTTTTTTGGTTTTTTTATCCAAAGTAAATTTTTAAAAAATAAAAATGTATTATTTTAATATATTTATAAACTATACTAAACACCCCATGCCACGACAAAAATAGTAAGTTCCAAAAACAAGTCAATTCTTATTTCCCAAACCGACCAATCAGCGTAGAACACGTTCACTCACATAAACCCCCAAAACCTTCATCAAAACGCACACTCCAGATTGAGAGAGAGAGAGAGAGAGCGAGAGGGCTAGAGACTCAGTGCTTCAATGGCGTCAGGAGGAGGCAGCGTGGAGTGGCACTTGAGACCACCAAACCCAAAAAACCCGATCGTCTTCTTCGATGTTACCATCGGTACCATCCCTGCTGGTCGTATCAAAATGGAGCTCTTCGCTGATATTGCCCCTAGAACCGCCGAAAATTTCAGGTCCTGCTACTCCTCCTTCCCTCTTCTCTGCATCAAACTTGTTTCTTTTTTTTATTATTTATTTTAAATTAATTTCTTTTTATTTTTCTTTAAATCTTGCAGGCAGTTTTGCACAGGCGAGTACAGGTAAAAGAAATTCTTTTATCGATGTTTTCCCCATTTTTATGGTTAATTAGATTGATTAATCACTGATCATGTAATTAATTAATTTTATTTAAAAAAAAAATGGCAGAAAAGCTGGATTACCAGTTGGTTACAAAGGATGTCAATTTCATAGAGTGATTAAAGATTTTATGATTCAAGCTGGTGATTTTCTTAAGGTTTGTTTGTTTGTTTGTTTTTTTCTTCTTCTTAATTTTCTATTTTCTATAATTTAATGTTTTCAGCTTACCTTATTAGTTATTAATGGAATTTTTGGTTTGCAGGGTGATGGTAGTGGTTGTGTTTCTATTTATGGGCTTAAGTTTGAGGATGAAAATTTTGTTGCTAAACATACCGGCCCTGGTCTACTTTCAATGGTCTGTGCTTTTCTTTGTATATAAATGTGCCCCGTGTTGCTCTTATTTTGTATTGGGTGAATCGTGCTATTTCTCGCTTTCTACCGCTGCATTTATATGCCTTGTATCATTTCCTTGACTCTCCTCTTAGATAGTTCTCTGCTAATTGTCATGAATAATTTTATGCGTTAATATCTTGTGGGATCCTGTGGTGTATAACAACTACAAATTCTGTATTGGAAACTTAGTTTGATCAACTTTGAAATTTTGTTGCCAGGATAGACAAGATTTATGGCTCATTCTTTTTGGAATTAGGACTTTTTTTTTTCCGACTTCCTATGATAATTCTTGAGGAGGTGGTGTTCCTCGATGGGGACCTTGTTTAACGTATTTATGTTTTACTGATAAAAGAATATATGGAATGGCTTTGCTTTAAGTCTAACCATAAGGGAAAAACTTAGTATGGAAAGTACCCATGTGCCTAACCTAATTGTTGTGAATCTTTGAGGCCAATATGAGTGAAAGTGCAACAGCGAAGAATTCCTCTGAGATGTCTGATTGTAAAACATTCAGAAATCTCAAATTTCTACATGTATGCTTTTCATATTATGGTTATTTGGAGAACAACAAGGGTAGAAATTCTAATTTGGGTGGGGTAACCTCAGAATTTTGGGGGCAATGAGGATTTCATCTTAATTAGCATCCAGAGTCACTAAAATGACTGTAAATGAAAACCCTAGTTTCTATAAACGCTAGCTCTCAAAATATTTAAATGCTAGCCTACCTAGATTTATCATCAAATATCCTTACTATTTGAGTTTTAAGACTGTGCTATATCACAAATACTGAAGGCCTTATCATTCCATTTGCAGGCAAATAGTGGGCCAAATACCAATGGTTGTCAGGTAATCTCTCTGCTGTTAGATGTTCAAAAGTACGAAATAAATTGGTGTGCGCAAAGAGGTGTCAAGCCTTGAAAGGACCTTTTTTCTGGTAGTTCAAGGTTTCCAGTTTGGTGGAAATAGAAATTTGAATTAGCGGTGGTGGATATTTAACCTTATAATGCTCCATTAAGCTTGCTGCTTGCTCGAGCCATATCTTTAAAGTTGCACTTAGTTGTTTCCCCTTTGCCCTACATTTACTCCCAGATACAATTATTATTACAATTGAAAACTCAAGCATACAGTTTCAATGTTTTAATCCCTCCTTCTAGTTCCACTAAGACATGTTTGGTTTACTCAAGAATTGGGTACAGAAAGGGAATAGGATTCCTATACCATTGTGAATATATTTCACAATATAATTTTATGTGAAATCAAAACTTCTTGTTATGCAATTCTAATTTTACAAAAGAAAGAGTAACTTTTTCTGCATAAAACAAAATTTCTCATTTCTTACAGAATCCTTATGTGTTATTGGCAAATCAAACAACATTGCACACAGAATGGAAACGACCCCTCACTATTCCTAATGCCAGACAAACCAAACATGCCTTGGGATTCAGCAGCATTGCTTTGAATGAGAGTTCTGGAGAACTTTCTCTATTTTCTGCTGTTTTAGCCATGAGTCAACACACACACACACACAGAACACAATATGATTATATTGATTTGAACCTTCTTCCTTTGCAGTTTTTCATGACTTGTGCAAAATGTGACTGGCTCGACAATAAGCATGTTGTATTCGGGGTATGTCTTCAAATTCTTATATAAGATTTTGTTATGCTTCTCTTTGCCCTTGTAATTGATCAGTTGAAAATATTGCAATCTGTGTGTTTGGAAATCAGTTCAGGCGGGCTATATCTGATATAAAATTCTAATGTAAATCCAACCTGAACTGACTTAGCCCTGCAATCAAATTGACATGATTATAGGTCTGTATTCAGCTTGGATTGGATCAGGTTGATTTAAGTTTTGTGCACAAGATTATACATGTAGATGTGCTCTTTTTCTAATATGTGCTAGTATTTCCCTCTAAGAAAGTTCATTTTACTCCACCTCGTCAACTTCAATTTCATTTTCTGTTCTTATGTAGAGGGTACTTGGAGATGGTCTTTTGGTTGTCCGAAAGATTGAGAATGTTGCCACGGGACCCAACAACCGACCAAAACTACCATGTATTATTGCAGAATGCGGAGAAATGTAGGGGTTGAGTTCAAGAACAGCCCTGACGATGATTAATTACAAACATTTCTGTAATCCCTGTAGGAACAATATCATCTTAATTCACTGACCTTTGACCTACACATTTCTCAAAATGGTGTTGGAGAGGGACTCCCTGAATGCAGCAGCCTTGTGGAGTTATAACTTGTTGTATATGACAATTTCCGAACATGGTATGGGAGCTTTTAAGGATATTTACATGGTTGATGATAGATTTGCTCTACCCTAATGTTGCCAATTCGCATGTATAGTTTGTTAGATCAGTTGCTGATCTCTCTCTGCCTGTGCTGATTTTTCTCTGTGCAGTGACTCCATTGTTATCCTTGTCTAAAGGATAAAGGATTATGAAGGGCTTCCTCTCTTGATCTGTTTTTTAGTAATCAATCATTGAAATCATATGAAAAATGATTTAATTTTAATTGATATACAAGTACTAATGTGAAAAGAAAAAAAAGTATCAAAACAATTAGTGCTCGTTCGGTAATTAGTAACTTTTGAATTTTTTCCTCCAAATTTCTTTGAAAAATGTGTTTGATAAAATCTTATAATAAATTTTTTGAGCTTCTATGTCTTATATAACATTAAAATATTTTCTTAGCATCGTAAAATATCAAACATTTTTTACAACTATAACAACAACAACAAAAACCATTGCAAAAAGCTTTTGCATTTTCAGCTAAAAATATCATAAAAATTGCCCAGGGAGGGGAATGGAAAAAAAAATGGTATTGAAACGACGTCATTGTACCTGGACGATAAGATAAAGGGAAGCGGCATCTAATCTTCGAACGACACGTAGTTTTGAAGAAAACAAAACGGGGTCGTATAAGCTCCATCACCACCCAATCGCAATCATCTTCTATACCTGGCTTCGTGTCTTTCATTTTCTACGCTGAAACAGCAAATAAAAAAAAAAAAAAGGAAAAGAAAAGAAAGTTGCAATCTTTAGCGCGGTGGAGTTACTGAGCTGAATCAATGGCGACGGCGACGGCGCAGGCATTGAGGGTCATGAAGGTATCAGGAAACTCGAGAAGTGTAGAAGAAGCAAGAGCTCGAGTCTTCGATTTCTTCAAATTGGCTTGTAGATCACTCCCAGCTGTCATGGATATTTACAATCTCGACGACGTCGTTAATAAGTCTCAGCTTCGCTCCGCTATCTCCTCTCAGATCCGCAAGAACTCTCACATCACCAATGCTAAGGTCACCACTCTCTCCTCTTAATTTTTTTCTTAATTACTTTAAAATCTTGTTTTATTAATCAAGGATTATTAATTTAATAATTTTTTTTAAGTTGTAGTGGTAATTGCAAATTAACTAGTGTTTGTTAGGTTCAGTAATGAGAAACACCACCCTGGAAAATCCCAGCCGTTGAATTTGCGGGACCCAATCATTCAATCAATGTTTGTGATATCTGGGGAAGAATGTTAGGTAAAAGTAGGATTAATCTTTTAGGGTTTGGTGAAGAAAGTTATTAAAAGAGAGAAGGATTGGATCAATGGAAGTTTGTGTATGATTCATTTCAGTGAGAGTTTTCGATTCAGGTAATAGTGTCAGTAATCGGCATGGTAAGGATTTTTTATTATTGTTGTTTATGTATGTAAATGGTCCGGTGTTTGTGCTTGGTGTTTTAGGTGAAGTATCAAGTTTATTCTTTATGGAAGTTGTCTGCTTTAAGGTTTCAATTCATTTACAGATCCTATGAAAATTGAGAGGGGGTGAGAAAAAAAATGAGAGGAAGTGTTGAAGTAGTCGGTAAATATGTGATGCCATTTGTTCTTTTAAGTCAGACAAAATATGTGGATTGTTTCTCTATTCATGGTTCTTTATGCATTTCTTTTTAATAATAGAGCTACTACGAGTATGTGAAAGCATGTGTGCTGTGTTTCTCTCTCTTTGATGCACTTTCCCCCCCTCATTTGCAACACTAATAACTCTGTGCTCTTCTCTTGTACTATGTTCGTAAACATTATCTTTATAAGCTTAATCCTTGTCCTTCCTACCATTCAACGTTAGAATTTAAGATATTTGATTCTCGCTGCCAGAGAATCCAGTAGTCGGAATCAGAGATTCAAGCTGCCAACAACTACTGGTGTACAGAAACCCCTTCCACTTCAAGTTCAAACACTAACCCTCCTACTTACTGAGCCATAGAACACCAAAAGGCTGGCATTGATGGATTTCTCGAAAATCTCTTTCACTGTACCCGGAACAAAGAAAATAAACTCGTCCTTTATTTTTCTCTTAAAATATTAGAAGCTACAAGAATGATTCCATAAAGAAGAAGGAAAACATTAGATTCCCTGGAAAAGAAGGAAATATCATTTCATCTCCAAACTGTAGGTGCAGTAGCATCAGTGATGACTTTGTATTTCCTTGGCAACCAAGTTGTTGTCATTAGAGTTAGCATCGATTTCTTGATACCAGATACCAGTGCATTGATAAAGGATGTTATTGTTTCCATCTGTTTTGGGAGGTGGTTCTAACTCGAAACCAATTTTACTGTACAAAGTAGATTGGGTGTGCTCAATAGGTTTTATCAGTAGTTTTTGATTGTATTGATAATAGATCATAACAGTCATTGTATATTCTCTTTTCCTACTTATCCAGTCTCCTCCAACCATTTGTGGATATATTTGCTTCTTTACTTCATTCCAATAAATTTATGATTGGCTTCGAAAATAAATTTGGTAGTGTCTTTGCTGGGCATTAGATCATTCCTTTCTTTGTTTTTTTTTTTTTTTTTTTTTTTTTTTTTTTTGTTCAGGGCTTCTTTTGATTAGGAGTGAGAGCTCCTTAAGGGAGTCACCAAGGAGACGGATATATATATATATCTGAGTAGTTATTATAGATTATTGAGGCGTAAAATCTCGCTATTTTGCTGACAGTCATGACCTGTAGGTGATTGATATGCTGCTCTTCAAGGGGATGGAAGAGCTGGGCAACATTGTGGAACATCATAAGCAGCGGCATCATATCATTGGCCAGTACGTACTAGGGAAGGAAGGGACCTTGCACGATTCATCACCCAAGGATCCAAGCACCTCTGATTTTCTCAAGAATTTCTATAGTGGCAACTACTTTTGAAACTCTATGTTATGTGAACGTGCCTCTCTTTGGTTTTGCTTCGGGTCACCAATTTCCCAAATAAATGAACTAATAGTTCTGTGTCGTTTGGTTTGTTGGATAAAATCCTCGATCATTTGTTCATGGTCCTCTTTATTGGAACCAGATTACAATTTTATGAATTCCTGTTAGTTTTCATAAATCAAGGATATGTAATTGTTGTTGGTGGGTGAAGATGCATATAGCATTCTGTATCGTGTGCATGTTGTTGCTTAGTTTCAGATAATTCTATCAGTGGCCCATGATTATATAGCATAGTCTAAGATAATAAAGAGGCCATTTGCTAGGAAAGCAACTTCTTGTAAATAAAAAGCGTTGTTCCAAGAATTAACCCGATTATTGTAAAATATTTAAAGAGAATGACACATTAGCCAGGATAGTATTGTAGTATAAGATATTTTTTAAAAATATTTCTTTCCTTTAAAATATATTAAAATAATTTTTTTAATTTTTAACATCAACATTTTAAAATCATTGAAAAACATTAAAAATATATCAAATTAATATATTTTCAAGACAAATATTTTTTTTAAACGCACTACCAAATGGTCACTAAATTAAAAATTTCTCACACAATCATGATGATTTTCAGCATTGTTTGTTTGCGAGGTGCGCTGTGAAAACAAACACACATAAAGACCACACGGCAAACCTCGCAAGCAAACACACACACACAGACCTTTGATTTTATCCTTCCATGCTTGGTTTTACTCTTAACAAAAATGTTTAAGTGTCATGACATTTTCATTAGCATATGCTTTTTAATTTTTATTTTCAACCTTTTCACTTTAAAATATGAGTCTTCAACAAAAGATAGGTTGATCAAGATGAATAAATCAACTCAAAATGAAAGTTTCTCAACTTTCAAAATCATTTCGAGATTGTCAAGTACAAGGACAGCATATTCTAAACTTACCATTACAACTGTGGATAAATTGAAAACAGGAAGACGATCATCAGGCTACAAATAATTAACATTGATGCATACTGTACTTGAAGGACTCAAATTCTATGCTCTAAGATGATTAGTATGAAAGAAAGAACAGTACCATGATACATCTGAGACTACAACAAGAGGAATGCAGAAAAGAAAAGCTATTTTGAGCACTAGAAACAAGAAGCACTGCTGGATGTGGAATGAGCCTTTGTGATTTTTGTGCAGAACTAGAGTTCAGATGCAAAGCAGATTCACTCTCTCGGTCGCGCAAGCCAGAGGGAACTAAGAGCTCGTAAACGGGAGAAGTAATCGTGTATTGCGAGGAGAGCACGAGCAGACTGACGGGTGGTTAATATTCGTTGCATTTGCTGTAATGTTTGCTGCCTCAAATTGTCAGCCTGGTTTTGTAATATACATTAAAAGAAAAGTCCTTTTGAGAGATGATAGTACGAATATGGAGGCAAGAAAAACTCAAAACTGTATCTGGTTTAGGAACTCTTGATCAGTATTACAAATTTCAAGGTTCTATGGGATCTCCATGCTTTAGGCAACATACAAAACAATTAGAAGCATACCTGGCGAATAAATCCCTCGAGGGTGCCTAGTTTTCCCATGGCCATGGCCATCTGACCCATGTAATTTGCCACGTTTCCAGAGGAACTTGAGGGGCCAAGAGATCCGCTGGACAATGTCTCAGCCAGGGACTGCTGCAATGCCTCCATCCCTTGAGATAATGCATCTTCTGCCTGTTGGGAGGACTGCTGCAAGTTGCCAATGCCCACCAACTGCTGGTCTGTTAAAGGCTCCAATTGATTCACAAGAAGCTGCAACCATGATCATTAAATTTTATCATGTTCTCCAACAAAAAATTAGATATAGGAATAGTTTGTTCAGCCACGAGCCAAGGGCACTCTAAGAAATGAAATGTGAAAATCAAATCAATCCATCAAAATAACAAGAGAAAGGAGACTAACAAACACGTTGTATGTACCATTTATTGAGGCTATCAGGAAAAGGTCATGAGCTTTCCCTTCTAAAATGCATAAACCAGTGCATACAAATCGTATTCCAACAAAATATAAACTCACAATTTTGCCCGTATTTGCAGGCATACAAGCACACAAAAGGAAGCAGGTGGCTATAAAATTTCTTCTTCCAACCACACATCCGGGGTGAGGTGATGCTGCCCTCTCTGCGGCCCTCAATCCCAACCTTGTCTTCTAAGATTAATTTCATGCTATACAGATAAATCTGTATGTTCACACAAATAAACATGCCCATGTGCATGTCCGAATAATGTAGTGTTGCTGGAGAAACAACTCTTTTACACCAAAAAGAAATTACCATACAAACAAAAACATTTAGAACAGCCTAGCCCCAGAAAGGCCACAAGAAAATCAATTTAGGGAAACGCAAGGGGTGCAAATGAAAGAACCAACCATACCAACTTGCTGGGAAGATAGGCAATGGGATACCAAAACTTGATGATAATATTCTAAAATGTCTGAGAAGTAAAAACCTTGGTTTCGGAGCAGAGGACTAAGAAATTCCTATGCCAGCTTATAAATAATAATTACTCGAAGTTCACCTTTGAACTTCTGAATAGATTTGATGTCAAGAAGAAACTGTGAATCATACCACTCGGGGCTTCAGATCAAAGATTGACAAGTGAAATGGGTACTGGATGGATCCTATATGAGAACCCTAATGATAGGGAATAAGTCAAAGAACCACTCAACCTCGAAGCTTAATATGTGAAGTGATGCACCAGGAATGCTTTTATATTATATTTCTCTAACAGAATATTTGTTATGCAGTCAAGTAGCATCCAGTGAACCAAAGACCTTTTAACTACCAGCATATGGTTATAACAGTACAGTATGAGATTCTCTAACAATCCAAAACCCACACCCAAGTAATTCATAATTAATTGGTTATTTCTACAAATTTGCAGTTTGACACCCTCGCCCTGCTAGGTAGAGCATTAGTAGCATCAATTCTTTATTAATAAATTAAATGGAGAAGAACCAAAAACATACAGTTTTTGCAATTCTTTTTTCCATGCAAGATTACAATACTCGTTTAATACTTGAGTAATGCCACCTCTCCTAGAACAAATCCCTGCATATGGAGATCATTGAAAGCACATTAACCTTACCTTGAGGAGTTCAGATGAACGGAAGCCACCAAGCCACAAAAAACACCTCTCTGCAGGCGTCTTCCACATGCCAGACAGCAAATGGAAAACATCAGCCTTGGCTGCATTGCTCTTCAGCCTGAAAACTTCATCATAATGAGCCATTATACCATCAATGATAATACGAAGTTCTGTATCACCCGTGTGAGAATTGACAGCTGATCTCAGCTCATTAATTTGTCGATTTTGGTCCTCCAGCCATCGTGCATATTCTACATCAAATGCCATGGCCCCTGCAAAAAGATACAGTTAACCAGCTAATGTGTTAGCATGCGAATGTTTGTGAACTTAAACCCTGGAAATGAAAGAACCACAGAAATTTCAAAGTCATTCCAATGTATAAATCTAGAGCTAACATCATGTTCATTGGTTCAATTCAACAGACAAGAATATGTGGAGCTCATCCAACAATTACCAGGCATGAAACATCTAGTTTATTCCCCAAAATGCACACTTTTCAAACAATGAATCTTGCTTAGTGAAGAAAATAGGCATTACCATTTCCACTCATTGAATGAGATTGTTCTCCTGAGCTTGATACGAAAATTCCCTGTATGAGAGAAAATTCAGTGAGATGAGAGACCTCATAATGGGGATGCTTAATGAAGAAACTAAAAGCATTACACAATGTGGCACAGAATTAGCCAAACCTAACCTGCTGCCGTGCCCGTTGAAGCTCCTGTTCCAGTTGGGTTAGCTTCAACCGGCTACTCTCCAGCTGCTGGACATATGCCTAGGGAGACACATGAAAGGATGAAACTCAAATAATTACAAGAGATTTTACTAGGCTGCATGCATTTAGTGTGTAATAGATAAACCAGAAGATTGTGTAAAGAAATTTCACACAGGTAGAATCATAAAAAGTTCACACAAAGGATGCACTACCGGATCTGCTGTAACAAATTATTGCTAGAAAAGGCATGTAAGTGCTTATAACATGTAAAAGTTAGAACTTATTGTTCTGGCACCTCTTTTCTTGGTCTTATCAATTATTTTAAGAAAAAAAAATTACTGATGTAATATTAGAACAAGATTACACCAAGGTAAAAGGTAGGAGAAGATTCTTGAACTCGTTTGGGAAGTTAATTTCTGACACAACCTCACTTTTCTCTTTTAACTCTTTTTAAGTTTGAGGATGAATCCTCTATCATTTTTGGGAAGATCTGGGGCTTTAGGTTCTCACTTTTCTACTGGTTTTAATTGCCTCTATAGTTTTTTCTGTCTTTAAGTTGCCTCCATAGAAAACTTCTATCATATTGAGAAACGATGTTTTCCTTCGGGAATTCTACAAATTTTCTTCCAAGTAGAGATAAGAGAGCTGGACATCAGCGACATCTGGAAATTTTTCTCATAATTGTTCCTTCCTCCTTGCACACAGATCTGACCTCTTCTCATTTTCCTTGGCTGCCTAAATGGAAGGCAAATGTACCTTCAATGTGTACCATGAGTTGGTTCATCTGGGTCACCAATCAGTATATAATCTTTTGGGACAAGCAATTACCCTTCTTTCTGATCAGGGATTGGATAGTTTTTCTAGCATTGCAAAGGGGGTTCTCAATTGTTTTTTGTTGTATTCAACAGGAAAGTGTATTCTTCTCCTTTGCAAGCATTTCCCTACTACTAAAATGTTTTTCCTATGAAGTAAACCATAATGAAGTGAAGCAAAGTCACATCCCCCATGTGCACACATCTTGGCCCATGTTGCCCTTAAACGGGATTAGTTTTTAACCACATTAGACTATGCAAATTTAACTATTAGAACTAAAAATCAGTAACAATGTCTGAGAGCATAACAATTAAGATCAATACCAATTTGTGTGACAACATTCAATTGCCATTTGAAAATTAACAGGTAAAGAACATGCTGAAAAAAGTTTGTTAAGAAACAAAAACAAGTACAGGTAAAGGATGAAACGTACTTTCTTCCTCAAACGGCTTTTTCTTGCAGCTTCTCTATTTTGAGCAAGCCTACGAAGAGTCTGCAAAGTGTAATCAAACGATCATCAAGTAAAACTAGATGGAGTAGCATATTGTGAGTGCAATTAATATATAACATTTTCACCTTCTGGTCCATTTTATCCTTTGATCTGTCACTGGAATCAGACGCTACAAGAGCTGTAGATAGACTTCCATCAAACTGCACACATACAATTTTTAGGTGTTAGAATGGAATTGATTTGGTCCAATCAATACATTTTCTAATGAGCAGAATGAATGATGTCATTGCTTACTTCATCAAGCAAAAGAAGAGATGCACGTTGAAATCCAAAAGGCAAGAATGGTAAACTAGAATTCTTGATTACAGGCACTTAATAGAAACAAAAATATAATAAAACTATTGAAACAGTGTACCTCCTAAGCAAATTTCTAATTTTACAGAATTAAGTGCTCAACATCATGTCACGAGAGTACAAGGCAAGAAAAAAACAGCACCCTTTGATTTTTATCATCTGTGTCTGCATCTGTTGAGATATCAGTCCTCGGACTAGCATCAGCCATATTTGTCTCCCCCCAGTTCTCAGTATTAACACTTGGTATAGAGACCTGGTTTGACTGTTGAATGTTTTCTAACAGTAACTTCTGAGTCTCCCCCCAGTTTTCTGTACCAACACTTGGTATAGAAACCCGGTTTAACCTTTGAACTTTTTCTAATGGTAACCTCTGAGACTCCACTTGGACAGAAGATGACTGTTTCTGCCAAGTCAGGGAAGAGGAAAAAATTAGTAGAAGTAACCACATGGGCAAATTATCATCCATCTAAGAAATTCACCTTGTCAAAAGCACCACTAGTGAGGGGGTCAGAAGGGATTGCTTGCGTTCTTTCTTTTGCTGAATTGAACACAGCACCTGCAATGGCACATATTACATAAAGGACTTTGCATAGGAAGACAAAAACCATTCAATCTAATTTCACTACTTCATGAAAATTGATGTTAAATTTGTTCTGTGAAACCAAAAAAAAATATTTTCACAAGTATGCTACATCTTGTTAACACTTTTAATTCTAGCTGGTTGTACATTCTTGAAATATCTATTTTTTATGTCCTAATAATATATGCACAGTTATCCATTTCCATCGATCACATAGTTTTCTTTCTTCAGTTTCTTCGTTTTGATTGCATCTTTGTTTATTTATCAAATGCCAACAATCATGGTAGACAATGTAGGAGATCCTTAATTATTTTCTATGCACTGTGATCAGTATTATCTGAATTTTTTCTCCCACTCTCTCTTTCCACAAAAAACTATTGGACATGATTTTTCTTATGATGATTTTCAAAGCATTACTACGTAGACTATTCTCTGAATTGTTGCAATTAGATTGATATGGCTCTTGATTCTGAAATATATTGCAATCCCAGCAAAGATTTTACACAAATAACTTACCTCGACCGTCCCTAAAAGTTTAAGGTTAGCAGTTCATTTAGCAATAAGTCAACGTCAACTGCTCTAGTCAATTCAATTTAAGAACAGAGGATGGTCCATGCATTTACTATCTCGGGGGTGGATGTAATTTGCCCTTATCCAAAAACATTAGATTATATTTTTCTGCGGAATAACAATATTCCTATGAATTTGTTTCTGCACAATTAAAAAAAGAATAAGTTTTTGTGAAAATTTTAGATCACCAAAAAGATATCAGCAGATAAAATTTAATTATAGAATCTACTAGATGAAAGAGCACAACAAGCTGTGCCATTTTTAAATTAGTCCCTTGCATGTTGGATTGCTCAAAACTTACCTGGACTCAGGTCAATAGCATCGTCCTCTAAGAACACCCCAAAATAAGTAGCACAGTGAGGATGGATTGTGCTTCCTTCTACACAACTGAAGCCATAATTGTCACCAAATAAGTACCAAGAATTTGTTGAGTGTTGTAATTTTACAACCAAAAAGTATCGAGCGACACCATCAGTCCAAATAAGTCATACATTATGTTGTGTTTTCATCTTCAAAACCAGTAAAAGTAGATACATCTTGACCAAAAATTCCACATGCATCATGACCAAAAATTTCACAATGACCTTCCAGATTAAACTTTTAGAAACAATAGAGATTATACTACAATTACTGGAACAACAGAGGAGAAAGAAGAAAGGGAGATAGAAAAACACGGTCAGCAATTGAACTGCTTGGGACAATTTCCAACTTTCAACCCAAGACCTAAGGAAAAATGCAAAAAAACCTCTGAGATAGAGAGTGGGGTGTAGGTAAGTACGAGCCTCTCTGCCTTATATTAAGTATTAGGAGAGGAGCAACATCTTCATCTAATCAAGTTGCTCAAGAGCTCACCCCTGTGCAGGAAGCCTCCCTCAGTGCTGACCGTATAGTTTGTTTGATTAATATGTCTAGGAACTTAACCTCTCTCTCACAATCAAGTTCCTCTGAATACTTGCAAGAATATTTAGCATAAAGCAATTTAACTTAAAATAGTTCCCATCATCAGAGCTTGAATGGTATAAAAGCTATATAACCTTGACAGAGTGATGAAGCATGGAAATCATTCATATGTAACTAATGCAGAAAAGCTTTTATGAGAACAAACAAATTACATCACACTCTCAATATCCAGACAACACATTCAAAATCATTCAATGCCAACCTTTGAAGCTATCAATCAAACAAAGAAATTCCTGGTTATTATTATACTCTGGCCTACCAACTTTTGAGACGATGTTTATACTCTGTTATTGATCCACTAGAAATGATTTATGATGTGAGTACAAGACACCCAGAAATGCGTTCAAGTTCTTGAACCTACTATTGGTTACACGTGTGTGCGCGTGTATATATAGACAAAAATAAAAGTAAGCGGAACAGGCACAAAGAAATCCAACTTGAAGGATGAAATAATGAATGAAATGTTCAATTGAAAACATGTATATAAAAAGTAATAGAAGAGGAACTGTACATTGCGTTTGAAATTGGTAACTGAGGATCAAAGCTCGGCATCACTACGGCCTTCTTCTCATCTTCTGCACCAGTTCTACTCCCCATGCATCATCGCCATCTTAACCTCCTTAGTCCCCTTCAAACAAATCAGCACCCCAAAACACTGCCTAGAACAAAAGGCCTGAAGTATCACCAACTTCCTTCAGTAAAAACAATTGAAGAGAAAGGGGAAAAAAAAGATAAAGAAAACTAAAAATATAGTAATAAACAAATATATAAAAAGCCACAATTTCCTTTAACAGAATGCGACCTAGCAATATTAGTTCATATACATAGGACAGAAAAGTTTTCCCAAAACCTAACTTGAAAATCTATTCAACGAAACCAAGCAAACTCCACATTGTCCATCATCCACAATAACAGAAGATGTTTCTAAATTTCCAATTAAATTCTGAGGTATGCAAAGTACCAGGAAATAACCAGATAGCATAATCTTGATGATTTTCTGGCTAGTATTGATAGATTTTAGAATCAAGCAGCATCTGGCTAGCAATACAGTCAAGAAAAAAAGAAAAAGTAGGTGCTTACGGATGTTCTTGCCCAAATCAGCCAAAGTTGGTGCACAAATTGAACTAGCTAAGTCTGAGACGAAGCAATAATTCTATGCATCAGATTCAACAAGACCAAGCAAAAGAAAAAGGGAGAGGAAAAGCAAAACAAACTCGAAGAAATCAAATCAGATAACTCATCAAATGGACACATATGGGTCACACGCTTGCAAATCTTACCATCCAACCTTATCCATCATCTCACATGACATCCAGAAGAGAAATCAAAGAGTATCACTTCAAAACCCTAACTGCATAACTTTCAACGCAAAATTGAATTCAGTATCTACTTAAGCTTGGCCACCCTGTAGCAATAACAGACTTCAAGATCAACCCAATAGGATGGTAAAATCCCTAGATACAGATGCTACTTAAAATCAAATTCATCCATCCAGCAAGCAATACACAATTTGCAACAACTCAATAATGCAGCAACGATGGAGAATGACACTACAAAACCCAGAGTCCAATATCAATAAAATGCTCTACCAATTCAACAATACTCGGAAGCCAAAAAATGATGGACAAGGGACATAAAACCCTTGATAATGAGCAACTTGTAGAGATCAAAATTCTACCCTAAGATGTGAAGTTACAAACTTTCACCGAAATGAAGCTGAAACACTCCCAAATTCATCGCCTTCAAATATAAAGGAGACCTTGACCGCATCAAGCACAGATTTCACACCAAACTAGCAATACCCAGATAGCCCAAATCAACAAAAAAAAAAAAACCAATTCGAGCTAAAAAAACAAAACAAACTCACTTCCTTTCCTATAAAGCAGCAAACTTTCACTTCATAAATGATTGTTTTCTAGTCAACATCACAACAAAGGATGAAAAAGGCTTAAGAAGGTCAAAATTCCACCGACTTTGCAAACAGGCAGCAAACCTTCACTTCATAAATTGATTGTTTTCTAGTCAAAATCACAAGAAAGTTCGAAACAAACCAAACCCACCTGGGATTCTGTTGTTGTTGATGATTTAAAGCTTTCAACCTTGCAAAATTGTATGTATTCGATTGTTGGAGGTGAGAATAGAGTGATGAATGGATCGTTCCAGTCTCTAGACGTCTTCTTCTGTGAGAAATCTTCCACTTTCCAAGGGCTAATGATTTATTTAATCACTATAATAATGTTTTAGTGCTTTGACATCAATTGTTTTTTTAAAACAACAAATATATCACATTAATGATTAAACTAAAAATTTCAGAGAGAAAACACTGTTGGGAAAAATTTGATGTAATAGTATAGTTTCTTCTTCTAGCGTTTCTAAAATGTGACAATTATATGACACTTTTTTGAAACCTAACATTAATTAAATGGATTTAGTATTGCTACTTATAAGTCCAAATTATTTGATAAAACATAGATATAGATAAATAGACAATTTATATTTATATATTTTAAAATTACTTAAATATTATATTATTGAATTATTTTATATTCATTTTTTATGCATGTATTTTTATTTTTATTTTGTATTTTTGAAGCTACTTATGATTATGGAATAATATAAGAACATGTTGATTTTAGTTAGAATTTGTTAATTGTGGTCATTGTAATTTTTTACAAGTTTTTTCAAGCGAAACAAAATTTTAGGTATAATTCTTTTATAAAGTAAAACTCTATCCAAATTTTGATAAAATTATAAATATTTTAACTTTTTAAAATCATAAAGTAAATAAAAATTTAAATTAACAAAAACTATAATTTTATAAATTTTTTCAAATTTAAAACACAAAAATAACTCAAAATCTTATTAAATATCCAACTATTTCTCAAAATGATCTCTTTTATAATATAATGGTTTAAAAATACGATATTTTATCAATGTTATAATTGTAAACAATGAAATTAGTTGTTGCGGTTATAATATTAATGTTATATTTTTAAACTGTAATATTATTAAAACATTATATTTTTAAACCGTGATATCCTAAAATTATGATTTTTTGGAACTTTTACATCATGTGCTGTTTTAGCTTTTAATTATAGTTTGGGTAATAATTTCCCGATTTTTCCTCCCTTTTTTTGCGTTTTTTATTTAATAATCTTATTTTCTGTTTACTGTGTCAGTATTTTCTGACACGGTAACAAGACAGCCAATCTTGCTTACTGGCCAGTGACAGAAGCTTTGGATCCCATCTGCATGTTAAGACAAGGTCAGTGCTAGTTAATCACTCTAATCCTGCCACGTGTAAATTTCATATAATTTTGCAATAATTTGTACTTTTCTGTCTTGGCCAAATAAGATTTTGTTGGGGAAAAAAAGTAGTGATGGAAATCAGTGATTGCTAAATTCGATAAAAAAAAAAAA
>Ga0325414_1000664_pt1 | contig 29569 bp, 9 predicted proteins | sample PopdelMetagenome_8_FD_206183 | JGI IMG/M metagenome (GOLD analysis project Ga0325414, IMG submission 206183) | Populus deltoides microbial communities from Bellville, Georgia, United States - Leaf-PdKOR-R3 | ecosystem: Host-associated > Plants > Phyllosphere > Phylloplane/Leaf | place: USA... | reverse complement strand
ATATAAACATATTGTTATGATATTTTTTATTGATTTTCTTTAAAAATTATAAAATATTTTTTTAATAACTAATAATTCTAGTTAAAAATATTGTGTTCATTTAATAAACAAGATATATTTTAATAGAGAAATTACTTTAAGAAAAACAAAAATCCTACAAATAAAGTAAATATTGAAAGAGTAAATATTCTCCCGTGAAGATTTTTATATTATTTAATTTTTAAATTTCAAAACAATTATATTTTCATGTTTAATGACAAGATCAAACAATTTCACGAAATCTTGATAGTTTTTTAGGTTTAAAAAAGAATTGATCTTCTTGTAGCATTCTACAAAATAGTCTATATTGAAAGAACTAGGGGAACTAGAGCTAATTTCAATTTTTTTTTATTTTGATTGAATTTTTTGCTTTTTTTTAATTCATCATTCAATATTTCATTGATTTTGAATTGATTTTCATAATTTATTTTAATTTTTTTTATAAAATCATCGAAATCTCAAACAAACATCTCAACATTTAATTTGCACTCAATTTTGTGAGCATCAATTTTTGTTATCATATCATTAAGTAAATAATCTTTTTTTTCTTTCAAATTCCATATTTTATTTTTTTTCTTTTGATTGAATCCTTTTTTTTTTTTGCTCTTTTTTTGTTAATTTTATCCTTCAATATTTCATTGATTTTGAATTATTCTTTATAATTTATTTTTGGTTTGCTTTCTATGAAATTATTACAGTCTCGAACAAACATCTAGATATTTGGTTGATAATTATTTTTGTGAGCGGTCTATTTTTTTTGTCATATCATTAAGTAGAAACTAATTAAAAAAATAAAGTTGTTAAACTTTGAGGAGTCCATGATCTATGCCACTTTTTTAAGGGTTAAACTGTGAAGCCCGGGTCAATCTAAAATGTCATCATCTCAATATTAAATAAAATAGCTTCTTGAAAATTTTCCTTTAAGTCAAGTCATGCTTTTTTCTAGTCATTCGGGTTATATTTGGGTTCGTCAACTAATTCACGTCAAGTAACTTCCACACTGGTTAATTTTAAACTCAAGATAGATAAAAAGTTGTGTGAAGAGGTTTCAAAGCTGATCCACTAGGTCAACCCCCCCCCTTTATTCCATCTTCTAATTTTTTTTCAATTGAGTCCTTTTTTTGTGTTTTATTTTTCAATTTCATTCATCAACTTTCATTGATTTTGAATCGATCTTCATAATTTGTTGGTTGCTTTCAATAAGATTATCTTAGTCTCAAATAAACATCACGGTATTTGATTGGTACTTAATTTTGTGAGTGTCTATTTTTGTAATCATATTATTAAGTACAAATAGTTTTAAAAAAAAATCAAACCTAATTGAATCCATGATCTGAGCCACAGGTTTGGCGAGTTAAGCCACGAAGCCCAGGTCAATTTAATATGTCAACGTGTCAATATTAAAAAAAAATGTCATTTTTAGTTTTTTAAGCCAAATCATGCTTTTTACCCATCGTTCGTATTGGTTTTGGCTCCGCCAAGTCGACCGAGTCTCGTCGAGACAACTTCATGCGGATTAATTTTAAATCTGGACTAGATAAGGAGTCTGTTATATGGGTTTCTAGGTTAATTCGCTGGATTAGGTTTAATAACAATACCAAATAGTTATTTGTGGTTTGGATTTTTTTAAATATTTAATTTTTTTTATTCGATCTGCAACGTAGCTTGACTTAATATATATGTGTGTGTGTGTGTACTAAAACACCCTATAGTGAAGGTTGAATAAAAAACATTAACATGAAAAAAATATCCAATCCACATGAATTATTAGCATTGTTACTAACCTAACCCGATGGTCAATCCTGAAACCTCCCGACCCAACTCATTGCTTGACTCGGGTTTAAAATTAACCTACTTGGGAGTTGTTTTCGACATAGCAGGTCCAAAAGCAACCCAAATAGTCTTTTAAAAGTGTGGTTTGGCTTTATAAAAGTTTTCAAGATGACTTTTTTTAATATTAAAATAACGACATATTGGATCAACTCGAGCTTTGCAGTTTAACCCGTTAAACCGATGACCCGAATCGAATTCACTAGGTTTAACAACTTTTTTTAATAATTTTTTTACTTAATGATAACATAACAAAAATAGACACTTGCAAAATTAAGCACCAATCAAATACCATGACATTTGTATGAGACTACGATAACCTCATATAAAGCAAACTAAAATAAATTATGAAAACTAATTCAAAATGAACCAATTATAAATAGATAAAATTGAAAAATAAAAGTCAATAGGGATTCAATAAAAAAATTGGAAGATTGAATTTAAAAAGGAAAAGGAAAACAAAAGGCCCAACCCAACAGGTAAATCTTGAAACTTCTTGACCTAAGCCCTTGCCTAGCCTGGGTTTAAAATCATCCCATGTGGAAGTTGCCCCGACATGAGAGGTCCAAAGATAACCCAGATGATTGATAAAAAGCTTAGTTTGGCTTTAAAAAAAAATTCAAAATGACATCTTTGTTTTTAATATTGAGACGAAGACATATTGGATCGACCTAAGCTTCACTTTTTAAACCGCCAAACTCATGATGTAGACTGTGGAGTCCACTAAGTTTAACAACTTTTTTTAAAAAATAGTTTTTACTTAATAACATGATGATAAAAATAGACACTCACAAAATTAAGCACCAACAACATATTAGGATGTTTGTTTAAGACTGTGATAATTTCATAAAAAATAAACCGAAACAAATTTTGAAGACCAATTCAAAATTAATCTAAAATTAAAGGAAAATTAGGAAAATTTGAAAAAGGATCCAATCAAAAGTAAGAAATTGGAAGATGAAATTTAAAAACAAAAAGGATTAAAAAAAACAGTTGCTTCATTGTTCATATGAAAAATAAAGGAGCTGGGGTTTTACCCTAGTTCTTTTAGTATAAGATTTGGTCACAGGTTTCCAACCGATATATTGGATTTGAAAATAGAACAAATTTCTGATGTGAATAAAGAGGCAAGTCAAAGACAAGATCCTCTAACAAACACAGAGCATAGTTAAATTTGCGGAAAATGTAAAATTTTTATAGTAGGATAATGAGATTTAAAGTAAAGAATCTTAAATTTGTATAGAAATCAATATAGGAGATATTAGTTACAGGAGAGTGTTTAGATAGAGTTTTTTTTGGTGTATTTTTTCTCTGCCTTTTAAAACTCAAGAGGTCTCCTTTTATAATGGAGCTGTCATCAAAGAGGCTAAAAGACCTTTTAAAAGGTTTAAGATTCTTTTTGGCGCGTCGTAGTTGACCATGTGTTTTTGTTCCCCTGGAAAAGAGACAACAATCTTGGAAATTGCCTTTGAATTTTGTGAGGTTTTTCTTTATTGTCTTCTTACTCATCGACAGTTGATTTGTCGTTTTGTAGCACCAGGAGATTTTGTAGAAAAAGGCCTACAACAATAGGCCTGGAAAAAGAGTTTGAAAATCAAAAAGACTGGGCCTAAAAGAAGGGCTCAAAACAGGTGAGCCTAAAAGCCTTGAAAATACTCTCTTTTTGTATGGATTTTGTAAAGATGGTAAGATGCCATAACAATCATCTTCATTCTTATTACCTAGAGGAGCATGTGATCCTGAGGATGAGGAGGCTGAAGAAGAGGAAAACATAAATTCTCTTTTTCCATTATCCAGGAGTTGTTTCATGACCTCAAAATATTCTTTTTTGGATCTGACAGTTGCCAAAAGTGCTGAGGCATGGGCTTTTTAGGTGAGGAAAAGGGATTGAGACTGGTCTTGTAGATGTGATGGTTCTTTAATGTCATGTCTGTTGTTTAAAGAAATCCATAACATTACAGTAGATTCAGAGCTTTTATTTTCTGCCGCAAAAAAGTCCCACCATTTCACTTTGTATTTTTTGATCAAAATTACATGAGTATTTTGGTCATTGTAGTCAAACTATCATAAGCATACCCAAGGCACAAAGAATTTGGAGCAAATCATAAGCATCAGGGGGAATTTATTTTCTCTCTCTCTGAAATTCTTTTTGAAAAGTTTGTAGCCTTTTTCAACCACAGGGTGTGGGTGAAGGAGTTCGGTAATGCAACCAAAGTAATCCCACCATTAACGAAACCAATTTGGTATTTTTATAGTATTGATTGAGTTATCAAAATAAAATAGCCAGGAATGACTTCCTTTGAAGTTTTGGAGAAATAAAGCATTAAATCATGCTTGTTGGTAGTCCCAATAGGAATAGGTTTGGCAATGGTTATGTAATTTGGTTTGGAAGTTGATAGAAAAACGAATCCTATAATGAAAATGTTGTTTCCAATCAGTTTGATGGAGAACATCTTTAATGATACTGGTAGAATTAGATGGTTTAGTATGGTGTTGTTTAAAGTTAAAATGTTTAAATTTTACTGAACTAGTAATTTCAAGGATGCCCATGTAGTAAGCATGGGTTTTTGTAGTGTCCCAAGGTTTGAAGTACCTCCCTAAAGAAAAATGTTTTATAGTTGTGACAAGAGGATCAGGATAGTAAAATCCATCTTCAATAGTTAAAACATTTTGAAAATTGTTTTTGATGAAATATTCAAATTTTGGTTTTGAAGATGTTTTCATGAAATTAGTTTGGGATAATGAAAGATTTACAGATTGAAGCAGATGTGTTTTAAGAAGACTTTGCTTAGGTTTATGAAATAAGTTTAGAAGTTTTACCTGATTGAAAGGATTCATCCTCTTGAAAGGATTTTTGGCTGAAAGTTTGTATGGCCAGAAGTAATTCTGGAGATTTGGATAAAGTTTCTATCAAATTTTGTTCCTTGTCACTTTGTATCGCTGGAGATTTATTGCTTTTTCTTCAACAATAACTGCATCGTACCAAGAAGTTATTGGTTTTTGCAGAAGATATGGCAGAAGCCATAAGTTTTGGAGTGTTTTGGGTTTTTTGTGGTTTTGTAGGTGCTGACTAAAGGGTTTTGCCCTTATCTTTGGACTTGAGAGACATCAGGACCTGTTTTGGAGAAATTCATGAGTTAGAAAGTCGGGAATGAAATTTGTATCTTCTTTTATATATTCAATATCAAAATAAAAAAAAATACTTAATATAGCTTGTCATCGAGCAAAAATATGTTTTAAAGCAATATTTGAACATCTTTTTGTAAAACTTCTTTAATAGATTACCAATTAATACATAAAAGGAATTTTTGGTTTAATAAGTCGCTTTAAAATTTTGTAATACATAGAACAATTGAAAGAATTTCTTTCTTGATGGTAAAGTAATTCTTTTGACAGTCATTCCAATAGGCAGAAGTAAATTGAAAATTTTGTTCTTTGGAATTTGAACTTGCTTGAGAATACCCTCATACCCTAATTCTGATGCATATGTTTCTACAATCTTAGGAGCTAAGGGATTGGCTAAATAGAGATAAGGGATTTCTTGGACTTTCTTTGTAATATGATGAACGAGAGCAGTATGTGCATCGAACCAAGGTACTGAGTTTTTTTCTTAATCTATCATGAAAGGGTTTTGCAAGTCTACTAATATTAGGATAAAAGTCTAAGATATAATTTAGACTTCCTAGGAACCTTTGTAACTAAGGTTTATCAAGGATTTTATCAGGGAATTTGTTAACAAAGGTAAGGGATCTCTTAATGGGTGTGATGTTACCTTGACAGATATAATGGCTGAGAAAACAAACATGAGTTTGAAATAGAGAAATCTTTGATTTGGAGACAATTAAACCATTTTATTTTGTAACATGAAAGAATGTTTGCAAGTGTTTAAAATATTGTTGTAATGAGTTTGAAAAAAATAAGAACATCATCAATATAGACTATGCAAATTTTGGAATATGCATTAAATGTCATTCATTATCCTTTAAAATTCAGATAGTGCATTTTTTAAACCAAATGGCCAATATTTCATTCATACTAACCAAAAGGAACTGTAAATGCAGTTTTGTAACGGTCTTTAGGATGAATTTGAACTTATTAAAACCTTGATTTCATATCAAACTTAGAAAATATGAAAGCAGAATGCAATTTTTATAATAAATCTTTTTTTTATTTGGAATTGGATATCTAATCCACTTTAGAGCTTGATTTAGTGGTTTGTAATTGATCACAAGTCTAGGTGTCTCTTTCTATCTCAGAATTTTTGTTGACATAAAATGCAACACACGACCAAGGTGATCTGAACTTCTGGATTAGACGTTTAAACTCTAAATCTTGGATTTCGAGTCTACAATGTTGTTCTAATTCAGCATTCATTTGGATTGGTCTTATTTTGTAAGTATTTGCTTTTCAGAAAAGTTATCTTCATAGGGAATATCAATAACATGTTTTATTTTCTAAAAAGCATTTGGCAGATCATAACAAATTTCATGTTCGATCTTGTTTTGGAAATCTGAAATTCTTTTTTGTAAAATAGAATTTTGTAACTGATGTTCAATTCTTTGTAAAGAAACATCTTTTTTCAAATCATGTAAATGAAATTGTTTTCCATGAATCAATGCATTGATCTGATATTTATGTATAGAACATGCTTTGATTAAATTAAGATTTTTAGTTTTTTAATTTTCTAGGAAAGGAAAAAAAGTCTCACACCATTAATTTTTAAAGTAATGTATTCATGTTTAGCTTTGTAAGGGGTAATTATGTCAATGAATGGAGTTCTAAGAATAATGGTATGATTTATGTCATTTGTAACAACAAAATGGATGTTTGTGTATTTCCTAAAAGATAAAGTTAGGAATTGTTTACTGCAGAAATTCTTTCAGAAGTATTTTGAAGAAATCGTTTAGGAACTATTCCTTCTTTGATACAATTTAAATCAGCACCTATATCAAATAAAACAATAGTTTGTAGTTTGTAGCCTTTTGACAAAACTAAAGTAATTTTTATTAAATATATTTTTTGAAGTAATTTTCTTTAAAACATTCAAAAATCTTCAGGAACATGTTCGATGTTTGATAATACATGATCTAATACATGAGTCTCAAGAGTTTGTTCTTCAGATTCTGGTTTAGAATCTGAATGACTTTCTAACTTTTTGAGGAGGTTTTGTAATGTGACTTGAGTCTTTTTGTTGGGCTTGTTTAAAGGTTTGTATCATAGACTTAAAGGCTTTAATATATGACTGTAACTCTGGGATAGTAGTTATAGGTTTGGATTTCTTTTTCTTGTTAATGATTTTTGTAAGGTCATAAGTGTTGACATTGGTTGTGGGTAAGATGGAATGGTTCTGAATAGGCTGGGGTGTTTTAGGTTTGTTAAAATTATTCAACAACTTGTCTAAGTAGGATTTTTATAATTACAGATTATCTAATCTTTTGATGGTCTCAAGAATAAATTTTTGATCTCTAGTTAAGACATTGAGTTGTTTATAGGATGAGGTTTTGGAATCAGAACTAGTAATTGCCAATTCATCTATTTGAAAAGCTTCTTCAGAAATGTCTGAAGGGTTTGATTCAGCATCAAAAGATTCAATGAAAAGGTTTTGGATTTGGTTAATAATCTATTCATCTATTTGGAGCTCATGTAATTTTGTATTGACTTTATAGAATCGGGAAGTATGACCTTTTTGGCCACATTTGTAACAAGTAAAGGTTTGAGCTTGGACTGTGAAGGTTTGTAAGCGTTTGTGGGGTTTTTATGGGTTTTTTTTATAGTAAGGTTATTCTGGTTTGAAGTAGAAACAATTTCTATGAGTATTACTCTTGTAAGGTAATTTATTGGGCTTTGAATATGGCTTGAACTTGGGACAATTTCCATTGCAAGTGGGTTTTTGTACAGACAAGTTGAACTATTGGCAAAAGCTTCTTAATTCTTGTTTGGTTCGTTTCATTTTCCACTTCAAGTGTTTTTGGAGTTTGAGGTCTTAGTAGATTTTAATACCTTTTTTTTAGGTAAAGCTGACTAACTTTCCATATGTCAGTTGGTCATAAGGAATGATTTTGGATGCAAATATATCTTTGATTTTATTTCAAACCTTTTCTCTTAAAAAGATAGGCAAACCAACAAGGAATTTTTGTTTTTAAAAGGGTTGGTTTGAGTCTTCTTGGAGCATAACACGGGTGAGGAAGGTGTTTTTATACCACTGAAAATCACTAAGCTTTTTACATCTAAAGTTTAAAAGGAGTTCAACATTTTTATCTTTCAAATGGGAAAGATCTCCTACAAAATGTAAAGAAATGGTTAAGATGAGGGTTGATACAACATCTTGGATGGTATTTCCAAAATAGTCAAAGATAAGTGTTTGTTCTTCAGTTATTTGGATGGAATTTAGAATTTGAAGATGTTTAGCTTTAGTGAGATGATAATCTCACCATCCTTTTAACTGGCCAGAGAAACCAGTTATAAGAAGTTCGACTATGACTTTATCTAGAGTACCAGTCTGGGTTTTGTAAGCGTTGACTGTCATGGTCATTTATTGTAGGGTGTTTAGGTTGTGGTATTTTGACATTCCATCTATGTTCTATTCATAGAAGGAGGAGACATTAAATTTATATTGGCTAATAATGGTAGGTTTATTTTGAATGGATATGTTTAGGGCAGCGGGCGATTTGGGGTTTCTTTAAACGAGTTTATCAATCTTAGGAGTTTCTTCTCTAAAGACGTTTTCATCAGAAGTTTTAGGTATGATCTGTTTGATTATTTTGACTGGTATTAATATGGCTTGTAAAGGTTGAAGGATTGTTACTGACTTGAGGAGTGTCAAGAACAATTAGGGCTGAGGCTTCGATCTTGTGAAAGTGGTCTTTAATGGCTCTGAAAAAGTCATTTTTGTTATTTTGGAGTTCTGTTTGGCTTGTTTTGGTGACTTGACTTGGTAAGGTTTGAAAACTAAGTTTTTTTAGCTTAAGGTCTATAGGCTTTGTAGTTTCAGAAGGGTTGGCAACAATCTTTTGGATCTGCTTTTCTATTTTGGTTAATTGTTTGTTTAAGGTGTTAAGTTTGGTATTGGTAAAATTATTTTGCTGGATAATATGTTTGGTATTTGTAATAATGTCTTCACTGGGAATTTTGTAAGGAGCAACTTCAATTGTTTGGTCTTTGTGTTGGATTTTGAGGTTTTTTAAGGGTGGATGTTCAGACTCGACTGAAGGACCACTAACAAGTTCCCAAACAAGAGTTTTATTTCTAGATGTAATGGGACATGCACGTTTTATAGGTGTGAAAGGATATGCAATATGATGTTCGAATGCATAATACAATTCAAACCAATCAAAAATAAGATTTGAACTTTATGTAATATGATGAAATTATAAAAATATTTTTTATCTCATGTCTTTGTTGTAAAAAAGTTTTGAAAAACCAAAATCTCTTGTTAGAGTTATAGGCACCATAAAAATCATTTTTGAAATAAATTTTGTCAACAATAAATTATTTTTCTGAAGTCAAAACATTCAACTCGTTTTGGATGTTTTCTGTGATTGCAGAAAAGGTTGGAGAGGTTGGAGGGGATTGTTGTTCAGGGTTTGTATATAAAGGTTTATATATATTTGTGGTGTAATCTATATTTTGGAAGCTGGTATTTGGAATATCAGAAGTTGATTTCCTAGGTGGATTTGTTTTGTATGGTATATTTATGAGAAAAAGGATTTTAGAGATTCTTCCTAGATCTATAGTAGTGGACGAGGAAGATTCATTTGAAAACCTAGAACTAGTTGAGTGTCGATGGAGAGAAAATTTGACTTTCCCATCAGTATATTAAGTTATTTATGTGATCTGGATATTTGGTTTTGGTGGCTGTAGTGGTTGAGGTTGTGTTACACCTTCAAGGATCTAGTTTTCTGGAAGGGTTACATCTTTCCACTGGATGCTCTATGAACAACCGTGTTTGATCTAAAAATGTCAGTTTAAAGGACTACGGTTTCACCTTTTTGTGATTGGAATTTATGTTTGCTGACAAAGGTTGAAAACATGGCTTTGTAATGAATCTTAAAGATCAAGGCGACTAGAATCGATCCTTCAAGCATATTGTAATTGTGGGTTTATATTTTTAGGATTAGGCTTTGTAAGATATTTCGGTATTTAAGGGATATAATAAGGTTTGGATAACAATCGAAGGAAACTGGACCACTGTATAGGCTAGACTCAATTGAACTAAGTAAGAAGTCTTGGAAATTTTGATATCTTGCATCTTTGAGTACTGCTAGAATGGTGGTATTGAGACCTTCTTTGGTAAGAAGTTTGATCCCAACATGTACTAGGCTGACTTAAATATATTTGTATTTTCGATATTGATGTTTTTGCAAGGATTTAGGAGAAACGAATTGGATAGTTTCAAAGGGTTTTGTGAGCTGCATATCTTTTTCTTCAGTTTTGATTGTAAAATCAGTTTTGAAAAGATCAAATTTGGAATTTTGATAAATATGTGTTTTTGAAATTTTTGAAATTTTCTAATCATCAATATATTTTGTAAAATCTTCAATCGTAATTTCTTCACTATTGTTAACTCTTTTACTTTCAGAAGATTCAGAGGTAGAGAAAGTTGGAATGGAAGTTATTCTATAAAAAACAAAATCTATAATTTAAAAAGATAAATTTAAAAATGCAGGTCGCAGTTTATATGGGTTTACTGCCCTTTCATCACTCAACGGGAGTTACTACCATTCAGTAGCGTTCACCTATACTTTTAATGTTTTCTCTTCTCACCACGAATATTGTTTCTTATAATACTATTCCTATCCAGATCTCAGTAGGCTTTGATATCAAAGGAGTAAAGGTAAAGTAAAGAAACCAGTACTTGCCGTTGTTACACTTAAAAATGATCTAAAGATCTAGTCATAGACTTTCAGCCAATATACCGGATTCGAAAGCAGAAAAAATTTCTGATGTGAATGAAGAGGCAAGTCAAAGACGTACTTAAATTTGCATAAATGTAAAATTTTATAGTAGGATAATGAGATTTAAAGTAAAGAATATTACTTAAATTTGTATAGAAATCAATAAAGAAAATATTGGAAGAGTTTTGATTAATATCTAGTAAAAAGAATCCAAGAAATTCAAAAAACCCTTTCAAAAAAATTATGATTTTCCCACGTATTTTTCTACCGATTTTGATTAATATTAGTTTGTATTTTTATATTGTAAAGATACAAATCCAGTATTAAAATACTCGATTTTCTAAAAAATTTTGCAAAAAAAATTATATAGAAAAAAAAACAAATGTGTTTTTGTTTTCATGCATATGACCAAGTCTCCCAAAGATTAAAAAAAATCATATTATATTTTCATACAACAAAAAACAATTCAAAAATATGTATTAGCATGCATTTTGACTTTAATAACTAGTTTATTAAACTCACGAGAACTAGGCCAATATTCTAAAAATAAAAAAAATTATTTTTTTTCCTTTTAGTATCTGGGGTTACGACCTTATACGTAAAATGTATTCCGGATATTAAATTATTTTGTTGACGTTAGAACTGTTAGGTTTTACTCGATAAGATAAGGGATCTCCTTACCGAAGATGACTTTTCGTAAACTTTAGACAGACCAACAACTAAAAAACACAACAACACCTTAATGTATATCAGACAATTAAACAATGCAGCTTACCTTAGGTAAGACATATTTGGGATGCTAATACATTTCTTTTATGCAACCAGTCCCCGTACCTGATCTCTGAGACCAGTTAGGGTTTCTAGTGACCAAAATACTAGGTGGCGACTCCTATTCCCGCTTTCTACGGATAAAAGACAAGAATTACCATCCCTATATTTGCCAGATACATACCGAGAGTGAATGATCGCTGCGACGTCACACACGTGCGACAAAATAACGACTCCACTAGGGACCTTATGGATTAAGCTTTGTTTTTGTTTGATTTTTGTGTTTGGTTTTGTGTGTTTTTAATATGCATTTCCTTTTGTTATTTGCTTATACGCTTTAATTCTTGTGCATATTTATTCATGCATTGTATAGAATTGTTTTATGCATCATTCATATTTTTTATGAGATTTTATACTGAGAAGAACTTTAAGTTAAGTGGTGGACTAGCAACTTACCTTATGACTTTTAGTTAAGGTTTAAGTTTGTGTAAACCCTAACTCTTTGCTGAGTGCTTACACTGGTAATGATTTGTGCACATGCCATTCCATTACCTACTAAGCCCCCATATTACCTTCACGAGGGTGATAACTAGAACAACAAGAGACCCTTTTTAGAGACTAAATAGTTAACCTACCATTTGTCTCACAGAAAAGAACTAGAACCTGCCTATAGGATGTATGCTCCCTGCCTATTGTTTTGCATCAAAAGCGAGCCCTTCTTGAAGCATCTTGAACTCAAGACTTAATGATGACACAATGGTCGTTACTCAGGAAATTTATGTTGTAGAGCTCAAGCTAGAATCAAAATTCTTGTTTCATCATGCAAGAGTTACAACCATATGTCACCCCTTGAAGGACAAGTTTATCATATAAAACATGCTCAAATATTTAAACATACATGCTCATTGTTTGGAATAAAAACCCTCTAATTCTGTTTTCCTCACCAGAGTCAGGAGTTGCCAACATCTGACAGTGTTGAGGAGGATTCGCTCAAACTTCCAATCTAGAAACATAGCTTGTGGTAAAAGGATTCACTGCTTTACCATAGACCCAGCTGGTGACCTATGTTGGGATGCCATCAAAGAAAGTTCTGACATGCTCATCAATGGAGACTATGGGGAAATGTAGGTTTCTTTTTAAAGAGTACAAATTGACCTACAAATCCCTTTTCACAAAGCTACATAGCCAAATAACCAACATTGTCTCTGGTTTCCTTATCCAAAGCATGATCAGGAATGAATATCAGGTTTCCTTTGTTTCAACTGACACTTTAAGGACCCATACAAAAACACCCTTTGATTTTCTTCTAGAACATGTGGAGATTGTGTCATCAACAAATCAAGAATTTACTTTGTCGCGTACATAATGAATCATATTATTATGTGTGTAACCTTTCTATCCAACAATGGAAAAAAATCCTGAATCCCAATACACGATATTATACTATAGAATACAGTCTAATGATTGAAAGGTCAAAGCCTTTACGATACAAGATTGTGAGATTCTTGAAGCCCAAGTTTCGCTCACATAAAAAATTCTATATATACCATTGTATTAGAGTCGAGTTGTCTGAATCAGCAACTTGGGAATGGAAGCTGTTTGATGAAATGAAGTTGTCGTGAGAAGAATCCCTTCATCATATGACAAATGTATATATGAATATCTCACTTGGAAGAGAAGCGTCTTTACATTCGATGTGAAAAGGGAGAGTCATTGTTTGTTTCCCTATCCTTTGTCAGCCTCTGAGGGTAATGATAACAAAGATATCAAACTTACTAAATACAAAGGAAAGCTCGCCATGACCTGCATCGATAAGGACAACAATTTCATGGAAGTATGGATCATGGAGGATCATGACAAAAAATGATGGAGCAAAAGGCATTCAATAAACATAGGGGTTTTGACAAGGAAAGAACCCCACGTAAGTCCTTTGGCTTTTTGCAATGCTGATGTTGTGCTGATGGGAGAATATTTTTCTGACGTGACTTTCTTCAACTTTAAGACTAGAGAAATTGACATGTTACGATTAGGAAAGGGTTTACTCCATGAATGCTTCCCATTCTAGCTCAACTTCGCCACCAAGAAAAAAAAAAGCATAGTTAGTTCATTGCTCCATGATTCTCTAGATAGAATAATCCAGATGAGATGTGAAGAATTGCAAGAACAATGAAGATTAAGTCTAAAAGTTGGTGAGCAAGAGGCAGATAGATTTTGTAAAGGATGACATCAATGATCATATTGTCAATATCACCAAGAAGGGATAACAAGACATGGATGATTGCGGAAGAAGCTGATTATATTATAAATGTTGTTTTAAAAATTTTGTTGTTCACCATTTTTGTTTTGAGATCATATCTCATCATTTGTTAAAATATGTTTTGGAATCATGAGATGTTTAGCATTTTATTTGATAATATTTTGATCAAACTCCAACTTGCATTTAAGACTAATCAATCCTGAAAGATTAAAAGTGTTTTGCTTACAGAAATGACTCGATGTTTGTTAAAATTACAAGATAAATAATATAGGGTGACCAAATCAATTTTGAGCTCACACATGAAATTAAACCAAACACCATACAGCTAAGTTTTAACAGTATGTATAATAATGCGTAGTAGATTCAGTAGCTATGGACTCGCGAATCATGATCTCTTACAAGTCCAAATCATTGCGTTACACTCTTTGTTATCCCATCACTTTCTAAAGATTATCTCTTACAATCCCATTTTGAGCCTGATAGAATATTTCTTAAAAAAAAAACCCTGACTAGGGTCACACTCCACACTAGGGGAAAACGAGAGATATTTTGAAGACACTGATATAATCAATAGAAAAGGAAAGGCTAGGAATAAAAGTCCAACATTTAAGAAAGGCCTAAAAGAAAAAAGAGACATAAACTAAGGGGCATAAAATACCGATGTTGGTCTTTCATTATCATCCAAACAAAGCAGTGAATATGGGTGCTAGAATTAATCATGTCACAGTTATTAGACACAACAAACACTGAAAGTCAAACACTAAAAAGTACTGCGCTACAAACATGACTTTTAAGGTCCGTGATAAAGCCTCTGATGTCTTCAAAATGATCAAGATTAGTGATTCATCAAAGAAAAGTTGGATTATAACCCATGTTAAGAGAATTTTGATTTTATCCATAATATGGTTGTATGTCATTCCTCTACAAAGACAACAAGAGAAAGAGTTGACAAAGAGTTGATGTTGATCCTAGATTTTTAAAACCCTCAAACACCTTTTAAGCCTGTGAAATTCCTTTATTTCATAGCCATGAACCATAGCCTACATTACGTGATTTTAAAATTCATTTTTAATCAAGTAAGCAATTTGAACCGATAAATGACACTCTCAAAACTTGAAGAGCTTTTCTAAAATGGTTGTGGCTTCATGGATTAAGCTACTTGTTATTATGCATGCTGATAAAATAAGTGCTTAAAAAAAACAACTTGTCTTGATAAAGTCCGAGTTTCAACTTGAGCACTTTGTTTTTGAAATTCATAAAAAGGGCCATATGCAATTTAAAACATAAATCTATTTAAAAAAAGGATTTTTTTTGTTGTTTTTTAATTTTTAAAATTGGTTTATTTAATACCAGAAAAAAAAACTTACGTATAGGTTCAAAATCTCAAATATTAAATATGAAAGGGTAAAAAGATGTGAGAGGCCCAAAATTAATTGCAAAATAATCCCTTAAAAATCTAAATTTTGAATTAAATTTTAACCAAGGCTGAGTTTGGCAAAACATAAAAAAAAAAAAGAAATACAAGACTGAAAAAGAAATATTAGGGCATGTTTACCAAAAACATCCTTAACTAAATAAAAATTCACAAGCTTGAAATTTATTTTAAAATCATGTTTATCAAACACCCACTGAAAACTCTAAAATACATTTTTTCTTGGAGAGATTTTGATTATGCTAAACGTGTTTTTAGACTTTAAAGTTTCAGTTCAGTTGATTCAGCCCAGTTCTGTAGATTGGATTTCTATCTTGGTCTTATTCAACAAAGTAGCTCGTTTTTTTTTTTTTGAAAAAAAACAAGAACACGAGCCTCTTTCAAAAAAAAAAAAAACAAACAACCCATTTTGTTTTAACAATGGCTTTGAAAGCCCAACCCATTAACAAAAACTAATGCACCTTTCTTTTTTTCGAAAGATCAAAATGAAGAAATTGAAGAAACTTCCCTCCAGATATAACCCAGACCCGATATTGCTTCCTAATGATCAACATTTAACATCGATAGTTCCCAGAGAAATTCATCACAGGCGAAACAAAGCGTGCTCCCTACACCATCATCTTGACTAGACTTTAGGCATTTATTCAAATTATATGAAAACGAAAGCCACTACAACAAGTAACTCATGATCATTACCTAGTAAAAAACATTTAATCCAAGCTCACCCTACTGCCCTGAAGCAAAGGGAAGATACCCATAAAACGCATACATCATGGGATCCAGATCATAGTAGATATCTCAGTTCAGGTTTAAAATGCAACATGTGTTCCCATATACATCTCAACAGCAGACATACAAGCATATATAAAACTACAAATTGCATAGATGTATGTGAGAATATGCAAAAACAAACTTTACAGCAGCAAACTCACACAAGAACAAATGAAAAAAAAAAAAAAAGAGGAGAAGCTTTATACCTAGGGCAACTGAGAGGGAGGTGTCTGGTTTGAATGAAAAACTCGAGACGAGTTTGATACCCTTACTAAACTCACTGGACTGTACTGGCAATAATGAATATTTTCTACTCTGTCATGACAGCATCTCGTTGTTCTCCTGAATTTCTCGCTAGTTTCAGCAATTGGAGCGTTATACAAACAGAAGCCTTGGTGGTAAACTTCGTGTGCCTGAGGATCTATATAATGAGAATGTTGAGTGATTTTTATATCTCATGACTATGTCTTCCTCGTGAGTGAAGTTAAATATATATGGCGTGAAGTGTTTGAGGGGTACTAACAATGGAGGCAGTCATTTGCACTGGTGTTCAATGGTATGGAGTGGATGCTGGAGGGTGTAAGGTTTTTCAAAACTAGAAAGCATTGAAATAAGTAACGCGCGACAGTGTGGTTATTGTCCCTTCTTTTCAGTCTCTTGTTTTTTTTTTTCATTGCAACTTCCCCCCTAATTAAGATTTTGGTGTGGGTTTTATAGGGTAATGGGAAAGGTCCAAAGGCCATGTATTAGGTGTATCTCATCACTTGATGTTAAAGAATAGATCTCAATTATTTATTGAGGGTAAGGATCAACATTTATGTTGTTAGAGAGTTGTGTGACACAAGTGATTATGCAATATATATTGTTTTGGGTCAAAGAATTAAAAAAAAAACATCTTATACCATTTATTATGATTCAAGAACTTTGAATAACGCACAAAGAAATTACTATACTATTGAAAAAGAACTTTTAGATGTTGTTTTTGCTTTGGAAAATTTCAATCTTATTTACTTGATACTAAAGTTATTGTTTACTCTGATCATGCAACTCTTTGTTATTTGATGATGAAGAAAGAGGCAAAACCAATATTAATAATATGGACACTTCTCTTAAGTGAATTCTACTTGGAGATTAAAGACAAAGGATGGATAAAAAATCATGTTACAGATCATTTGAGTTGTTTAGTTCTTGTGGAGGATAAACTTTATTTGCAAGAAATGTTTCCTGACGAGCAATTGTTCTTCGTAAGCATGATATTACCTAGGTATGCGAATGTTATAAATTATTTGGTTACTAATATGTTACCCCCAAGTATCTCTAAGGCTCAAAGAGATAAGATTAAGAGTGATCCCAAATACTATATATTGGATGACCTATATTTATGAAAGTATTGTGCAAATCAAGTGATAAGAAGATGTGTTCTCGAAAATAAAATTATTTCTATTTTCACCTTTTGTCATTCCTATGGAGGTCACTTTAAAGTTAAGAGGATGATGACAAAACTGTTAGCATGTAGTTTCTATAGGCCATCTTCACCCTGCAATTCATATTTTTTTTGTAAGTCATGCTATCATTGTCAAAAGACAAATACTATATCTAAGCGAAATGAGATGTTGTAAACCCCCATATTATTTTGTAAAGTTCCTGATGTTTGGGGAATCAATTTCATGGGACTATTTCTTGTATCTTTTGGTTATGTTTATATTTTGCTTGTTGTTGATTATGTCACGAAATAGGTGGAAGCTAAAGCCACCAGAACCGATGATTCTAAAGTTGTTACAGATTTTATTAAGTCCAACATATTCTTGAAGTTTGGAATTTCAAAAGTTCTAATAAGTGATAAAGACACTCATTTTTGCAATTGAACTATGGAGGTTTTATTGAAAAAGTACCACGTAACCCATAAAGTTTCAACTGCTTATCATCCGTAAACTAGTGGACAAGAAGGAATGTCAAATAGGGAGATCATGTCCATAATTAAGAAGACAGATAGTCCAAGTAGAAAAGATTGGAGTTTGTGTTTGGATGATGCTTTGTAGGTGTATAAGACTGCATATAAGACGTCCATTAGTATGTCACCATATCAGTTGGTGTTTAGGAAACCATGCCACCTTCCTATCGAGTTAGAACACAAGACTTATTGGGCTATCAAGAGTTTCAACATGAAGATGGATGAAAGTGGAGAACACATAAAGTTGCAACTACAAGAGTTAAAAGAAATTCATAATGATGCTTATGAGAGTGCAATGATTTACAAGGAAAAGAAAAACGCTTTTCATGACAAGATGATCTTGAGGAAGTAGTTTCAAGTTAGTTAAAAAGTCTTTATACACCACTTACAGCTTCATTTGTTTCCAGGTAATTTACGTTCTCGTTGGATTGGACTTTTTGTTGTTACTAATATTTTTCCTCACGATGCAGTTGAAACCTAAAGTTTAGCAACTTCCAAAATATTCAAAGTGAATGGCCATAGACTTAAGCCTTTCTATGAAGGATTTCAAGTAGAGAATGTGGGAAAAATGGACATTGAGGATCCGATTTATGATGATTGAAGAAGAAAGCATTGAGTCAAGCCAATGACAATAAACAAAGGCATTGCTTGGAAGGCAACCCAAAGAGAGTTTGTTTTCTTTTTCTTCTTATTTTTGTTTTTATATTTTGGTTATTTTTTCATTTTCTTTACATTTCACCTTTTATTTGGGACAATTTAGGTTTTAAGTGTGAGGGAAAGGATTTAGGTTATGTTTTAATTCTATTTTTATTGTTAAAAAAAAAAGTTTTGCTTGAGTTCTTGTGATTTTCAACGATTTATGATTGTGTATAACATGAGCAAGATTCAATTAAACTTGAAAAAAAATTCATAACAAGATTGAATAAGTAATTCTCCAACTTATAATTAATCAATCTAGTTATTTTCCTTGAGGATAGTAGTGATTAAATTTGGTAGACAAAAATCGGTGAGATTTTGAGCCTTTAAACTGACATATCCATATCAGTCTCACTATTTTTTTTTCATGCAAGATATTCTTCTATGGATTTGTTTCTCTAAAACTCACATTGATGCTCTTCGAGATCATATTGACACATGTAAGCATGATCATGATTAAAGCCTTTTTTGTTATAAGCTATATAAGTTAAATAACCTATCTTGTACTTGATTTTTTCCTTTGTTGAAACCCCTTTAAGCTTTATTTTGTTTATTAGAAACCCGTGTTACAAGATTTAAACCCCAAAAAGAATACATTTATCCAAGTTGTAAAGCTAATGGAGTATTGTTATTATTATAATATGTTTGGGTGTACAGGAAATAAATGTGGGGGTGTTTGTATTGGTGGTGTGGCTAAGTCTATAGAACATGTTTTCATTCTCAATTCATGAGTTATATTGTTGATGTATTAAGTAAACATAAAAAAAGAAAGGAAAAAGAAAAAAAATGATGGAGGAAATTGTTTTTAATGTTATAAATTGTCTAAGTTCATAATTCCTCCTTAAAGTCCAAGAAAGAGGTGTGTTCATACATGATATACATAAACATGGAAAAAAAACAAAAGTTGTTCCTTTTTAACAATCTTTTTCAATATAAAAAGCTTTACATGGTTTAAATACTTTAAAGTAAAATTGAAAAAAGTGTTAAATGGAGTGATTTGTTCTACATGTCTTATATATTCGAGCTTGAGTTGATTTATTTTTATTCCTAGTTTAGATGGCTTTTGAGCTACATTCCCAAATGTTTCTCACCTTGATCCTAAGCCTCATTACAATGCTTGAAAAATCCTTATGATTTGTGTTATGCATATGATCCTAGGGTGAAGAAAGAATAATAAGATATGTAAGCTCATGGTAGATTATTTTCATTGGAATGGAATTAAGTGAAACACATATCTTTCAACCACACGAGAGTTGGATGTTTATTTCCTTAAGGGTTTACATATTTAGTTTGCTTCATCTTCGAGTGAAACTATTTATTAATAATTATGAATTGTTTAAGGATGTTTGTTAATGATATGTTATGATTTTTAAAGAGCATAATTGTTCTTTATTGATGGTATTGCAACCTTGGTGTTTTTGGGGAAATGAAAATAAGTTTTGCCTAAGGACAAGCAAAAGTTAAGTGTAAGGGAATTTAACGAGAATGCAAAATGTCATATTTTTCTTCCTTAATGTTTAGTATTTTATACTTATTTGGTATATAAATATGCTCATTATTTTTATATTTCAATTTAGGATGCAAATGGAGACGTTAAGGGCAAAACAAAGTTAATTAAGCAATTTTGGACAGTTTCAACATAACTTTGTAATCTAAACATAACTCTTTCATCTGAGCTTCGGTTGAGATGACTCAAAATGCTATGAAACTCTAATAAAAATCACTATAACTTTCATGTTTTGAGTCTTGAGACATATTGATTGTATCGAGGTTGAAATTCAGCATAAAGTCATTACACCTGTACTACCAACATGTTGAAATATCCTTTGGCATGCAAATCTATTACAATGTTATTTATTTTCGAAAGCTTCCAGATTTGGTGCATGAATTCCAGTTAAAGACATCACTTTCTTTATTATATTAAAACTCTATTTTATTATTTTATAATTTCATTAACTATTCAGATTTTGTGATTATTATTAGAGGATAATATTGAGAGTATTTTTAGGAGATTTTATAGATTTCCAAAGAGAAGAAAAAAACATGTAAAAGAGAGGGGGAAATCATATTAAACTTCTCTCCTCTCTCTTCCTTATGCCTTTTCTTGAATTTTTTGTTCTTTTTTCATGAGAGTTTTCATCATGGTCCTGTGTAGCTAAATTTTTATTTGGTCAAAGGAAACGGAAGCCTCATAATTAATAAAACTATGAGATTTAATTTTTTTTCATTGTTGAATTTATGCTTTGAGTATTTAATGTTCTTCAATGTCTATTTTCATTATTGTCTCGTTTAATTACTAGGAGGCCTATTAGTTTATTATTCGTTGCAATCTAATGCTATGTTAGATATCAAATCCGTAATTGTTTGATCTCTCTAATTTGTAAAGAAACTAAGGTTTAATAATTTGCTACGTCAAAAATTAGTAAATATTAGGAAGAATATTTGATTAAATTAAATGCAATATCTTATGCTTGTGTTGTTTAGTTTCATTAATCTCTTTAATTCTAAAGCTGCTACTAAATTAAATTTTTAAATCTTATCTTGAGTTGTTTAGTAGTTATGATTAGTTAAATTGTTTGTTTTCTAATTACTTGTGATCAATGAGAGATAGGAAAATAGTTCCAATAGTGAATACTCAAAGTGTGAATTGATATGTACTTGCTTCGATGATCGATTGTAAAAGTACCGATAGTAGATGTTAACTTTGACAAATGTTTGTTCTTTTGATTAGTTTCAATATTTTAATTTGAGGTTTTTTCTTAGTTGTTTTTCTTAAAATTATTTTCGTTATACTCAAACCTCCTTTGTTTACATAGCATAAAAATTAGGCTAGATACTCTCTGTGAGAACAATCCTTACTCGCATTACTGCATATATTCTTAAAAGTCTAGGTTTTATTTTTGGTTGCTTGCAATAGCACACCAATTAATTTAAATAATAAAATTAGAAGAATTAATTAAGTTCAAGGACTTAATTAAACATTTAAGGGGTTTAAATGACTTAATTAGGATTTAATTGAAGCATAATTAAGTTTGAAAGTCAATTTGACCAAAACCAAAAGAATTAATTAAGTTCAAGGGCTTAATTAAACTTGTAATGAATTTAATTGACTTAATTAAGGACTTAATTGAAGCAAAATTAAGTTTGAAAGTTAATTTGGCCAAAATTAGAAGAATTAATTAAGTTCAAGAACTTAATTAAACTTTTAATGAGTTTAAATGACTTAATAATTAAGTGTGGAGACCTAATTCGGATTAATTTACAATAATTAGAATAATAGGGACCCAATTAAACTTTGAAAAGCCTGATTGGATTCAATTGAGAGCTTAATTGCAAAACTTAAAAGATTAAGGACTGAATTAAAAAAGATACTATAGATGACAAGTGATTCATTTTTAAAAGAGAAATCATAAACAACGCGTTCAATAACTATTTATTTTCTTTTTCATTTTAACCCAAAAAAACTGCTCAATTTACCTTATGTCAACATGATTTTGTCCCTCATTCTCTCACCAAAATACACTACAATTATCTCAAAACACACTAATAATTCCCCTTAACAAGATCCAACTATTGAGAATAAATTATTTTATCTACAAATATCCACAAAAAAATACCACAATGACCTGTCTCAATCACAGCTTATAAAGAATATGTCTGAGTTGCACTCTTCTAGACTCTATGCACCTTTATCTTTGTATTAATATGCCAAATTAATGGACATGATGTGGTTTAGATATTTTTTTCTTTTCCCCCAAGTTTCTCTCATGACACAACAAAAACCCATCCCTAATAATTCAAAATCTGAGACTGTTGGTGTTTTCTCCTCAATAGTTACAAAACAACAAGACAAGCTTTCTTCTATAGATGTTTTTCTTGAACATCAAGAATCAAGATTCTTATAAACCCTGAAACCTCACCATTTCTTTTATGAAAATGCCACAAAACATTGACCTCAGCAGCCAAAAAAGAAAGAAAAAAAAAGAAAAAAAAGCAAAAAAGCAAAATCATTTAATAACAATGATCCCTTCCGGGCACCAAGAATTAATGTTATTCAAACATTTGCCTTTTACATTCTTTTGAACTTCTCATATACCCTAAACATCTCAACTAGCACTTGAAACCCACATCCTCTCTCTCTAGCAGGTATCCCTACTTTCCACATTGCCACCGTCAAAATAAAAAGAAATTCATCTCATTCCTCTCACAATCTCCTCAGCCAGAACAGCCCTCACCCATCTATGGCTGATTCATCAGCTTTCTTTCATTGTCAAATAACCACCATCACAACTCACAGCATCACCACCACCGTCTGAAAGCTCCAGCCTCGACAACCAACCACACTACAACAACTCTCTCCTTCCCTATGGCAGTAGAGAAGCAATACCAACAGTACCGACAACCACCTTTACATCCTAACAGCCATCACCTTTGAAAACACCAATGACCTTAACTTTATTTATGGATCCTCAGCCTCCCTAGTGCTTTAAAGGCCCATCCTTTCTACCACCTAAAGCAACAACAAATAAAGAAAAAAAAGGAAAAGTAAAGGTCTGAAAGCATTGAAAGCCAAGGGACCAGGAGGACCATTCCATTGTGGACCGTTGGTGGCAGTATAAAACGATGTTGGCCTGGACAACGACCTTACACTACTAAAAAATGAGCCTATTAGCAATTAACTAGTTCATTGTAGATAATTTTAAAATTTGTTGCTAATAAAATTCAGCAACGAAATTAGCAACAGATAATTTCAGATGCAAATAATAGATGCTAATTTTTTAGCAACGGATTATCAGTTGCTGATTTGTTTAGTAACCAATTATCCGTTGCTGAAATTCGGTTGCTGAATGTGTAAATCAGCAACGGATATTCTGTAAAAATTCTTATCCAATTCAATTTCAATTTCAAAAATTTGAAATTGATTCCGCCAAATTTAAATCTAATATAAAAAAAGTTAAAATATTAATATTTTTATTAACCCAAAATCAAACCCACATTCCCACAATCTGCCCTCTTTTGCATTTTCGTTGCCTGCGTTCTTTCTTTGTGTCCATTCATATTGCAAAGCAGGGTGATGCCAGGTTGGTTGAAAAGAGTGGGGTTAACCAAGACCCTCAGAGGAAGCTTTGCTCGATACCCAGGAAAACTTTGTCCTTATCTCTCATTGATTTCTATTACAATCCCAAATCAAAGTTAAAAGCATCCCTAATCTCCCCCCATCTCTCAACTACTTGTACAGAAAAAGTTTGGAAGCATAAATTAACTGGAGAAGAAGTTAAGAAAATAACAAAATATGTTTGTGGAAAATGACGCATGACAGAGATAGGTAGAATTGAAAGGGACTATGGGTTTGGTTTTTGGAAAAGGAATAGAAAGGGAGATATGGGTTAATTAGGTTTTTAGGAAGAAGTATAAAAAGGGATAATATTGAGTTCTTCTGGAGAATGAAGAAATTTTGCAATTGTGGGGTTCCTTTTGTTTTCTAGAGAAGTATTGAAAGGGTCATTATTATTTATTATTTTTTTATAAAAGTCAAAATTTAATCTTTTTTTAACAACAACCATATTAGCAACGGCAAATCCGTTGCTGATTTTTAATATATTAATTTATTTTTCAGTACCTGATTTTTCATTACTAATCCGTTGCTAATATATATATATATATATATATATATATATATATATATATATATATATATATATAATCCGTTGCTAAAATTGCATCTAAATTATTCTGATGCTAACATCTGATGCTAATTACCCTTCTTTTTAGTAGTGTTAATGACAGTAACAATTAATTCACTTCGTAGCTGCAGGAAGTGTTGTCCTCATTGTGGACAGAAACAGTAGACATTGTGCTCGCAGCAACAACCTTGGGGTGCTCGAGTTCATGGGTTTTGTTCTTTGAGTTTGAGAAGCTCTGGTGATGCAGCGTAACTGGAAGTGGTGTTAAAGATTAGTGGTGGCACCACCAACTTCTCCTAATAGTAACAGCAGCCAGTATTTAGAAGAAACCTGAAAAACCGCAGCAACAAAAATAACTACTCCTTGTGAGTTTTTGTCCATTTCTTAGTATTAAATCCCTTTCATTCTTTTTTGTTTAAGTTGTCTTATTCTAACCCGAGATAACAACTCTTGATGGTGATATAATCTTTGAATTTTCTGTAAGGTAAGAATTTAGTAAACTCGTGAGTTTCTAGGTCTAAAAATCAAGTTTGGAATCTTATCAAATTGTCGTAAGGATTTGGAGTTATTGGTTGTATATGAGTTTATAAAATAGAAAAAAAAAAAAAGATGTTTCTTATTAGTTGATATAAAGTTAGACTTATAACTATGAGTTATATTCAAAAAAAAAGTATATATTACAAAGAAATTTTCTCTGTAGCTTCTAAAAAAAGATTTATTTAGAATAAAAATAGTATTAATAGCTCATTTTTATTTAGAACTACATTGGATGGATGTGAAAACATCATTTCAAAATGGAAATTTTAGTGAAAAAGTATATATGAACAAACCTAAAGATTTTTGTGATGACACAAATAGCCATTTGTTTTGTAAGCTAAAGAAATCTATATTATGAAATTTAATATTATATTAAATTTCATAATATTATAGTCTCATACAGTTTTACTAAGAACATTACCTTAAGGTTAGTGGGAGGTTTTGCTATATATATAGATGATATTCTACTTGCAAGTAGTAATTTGGATTTGCTACATGAGATAAAACAATTTCTTTCTTAAAACTTTGATATGAAAGATTTTAGTGAAGTCTCTTATGCCATTACCATAGAGATTTACATAGACGGGTCTCAAAGAACATTAAAAATGTCTTAAAATGCCTATATTGAAATGGTTTTAGAAAGATTTGGGATGTCAAAGTGTGCATCTTCAATAGTACCCATTGTCAAAGGGGATAAATTCAATTATATTCAATAAACACAAGATGCATTGGAAAATAAGCATATGAGTAACATTCCATTTTATATGCATTTGCAGTTTAATGTATGCACAAGTCTATATAAGACCTGACTTGGAATTTATAGTAGGAGTGTTGGGAAGGTTCCAAAGTAACCTAAAAATGGACCATTAAAAAGTTGCTAAGAAAGTTATTAGGTACCTATAAGAAACCAAGAATTATAAGTTGACTTATATTAATCACCTTGAGGTGATTGGTTATTTAGACTAGGATTTTTTTAATTGTGCAGATACAAGAAAATCTACTTCAGGATATATTTTTCTTCTCGCTTGAGAAGTTCTATCTTGAAGAAGTATTAAGCAAACTATTGTTGCTTCATCTACTATGAAAGTAGAATTTATTGTATGCTATGACATAGGTGATCTAGTTAAGGAATTTTACTTTTGGGCTTCAAGTTGTTAATTCCATCAAGACCAATAATGATATATTGTGATAATTCAGCTGCAATTTTCTTCTCTAAAAATAATAAGAGTGGAAGCCAAAACAAGTTTATCGACATAAAATATATCACTATAAAAGAGAAAATGTAGGAACATGTTGTGCTCATTTAGTATATTAGCACTAAGTTAATGATTACGGATCCTATTACCATAGCATTGTGGGGAAACACAACATAGGAATTATATGAATTGTTTGGGTCTAGCTAACCCATTTAATGTTTGACTTCATTTTATTTTTGTTAATTGTCTATATATATTTTTATGTTATTCTTAAATATTAAACTGAAGTTTTTATACACATAAAATATTATTTTCTATATATGTTGGTATATATGAAGTTAGACTCGAATAACTTATTGAAAGTTCATTCATAAAGTTTATTTTTAGGATGCAATGTATTGTAATATATGGAAGGAAGTACTTGATTATAAAATGTGACCGCTATGATTCATATATTGTATTCTTTTCCATATAAGTTAGACTTGAATGACTTACTAGAAGTTCATTTATAAAGTTTATTTGTTCATTAAGTGCTTATTTTTAGGATGCAATATATTGTAATACAAGGAAGGAAGTACTTGATTATATAGTATGATTGTTATGGTTTATATGTTTAATCATTGATTTAAGTGTGAGTATTTTCACTTACTAGATATTTTGAATTCTATAAAGATATTATCACTTATCAGGTGGTGTCATATAGATCAACTGAAAGAATGTTAGAAAATATCTTTAAGGTAACTTATATGTCATGTAGATTTTTAAATTAAGTGACAATTTATATTTAAAGCCTATTAGATTCTAGTGAGTCAAGCACACTTATGATGGTTATATATAAAGGGTTCTTAATTTAGGTATAAAAAGATATTAATAGAAAGTCACATGTTTTCCATCGACGGACACATGGTAACTTAAAGGTTTGACATAGATTAGAACAAAATTTATTATTGATCACGCTAATTTTTATGGACAATTACTTTAACACTTAATCAATTATGGTATGGGGTATATATGCTATTAATTTTCTAGTATATTTATATGCTTGGCATGTTGAAGTTAATCTTACATTAAATCCTAAATATTAATTTCAGCAATTTAAATAAATAATTTACAAACAATAATTAGCATAGAACCATTTAAAGGTATTGGTATATATAAAATTAAATTGTTAATGAGAGAGATAAGTGATAAAAAATAATTTTTAAAAAAGAAATTGATAGGATTAATAAATTTTAGAGGGATACAATGATAATCATTTTTTGATTTTGTATTTATATAAATTGATATCATGTAAATTTCAAAATGTAATTTTTTTAAATTGTCATTTTATTTTTATAATGATATTATCATTAGTTAATGTTGATGATATCGCTATCATGTCTATGGAGCACTTTTTAAGAATATTTATTTCATTAAGAGTATATGTCATGAAATTTATTAATTGTTAAGAAATAAGCAAAGATTCTTGCACAATGTTAATTAGGTCCAACACATTTTGTGGATTGAGAAATAAAAACACTCTTGTTTTTTACTATTTTTATTTTTTTATGTCATAGCAAAACACTTGCAAGTTCGCTAGAAAATCTACGATGAAGGCCATGAAATTGGCATATAAATATAGAACGTGACAAGAGAATCCATTAATTGGCTAATCACAATTTGCCTTGCCATGTGTGGAAAATTATATAATTAAGATGACCCCTTATGCCATGTTTTTTATATGAAGAGAAAAATAAAAGATATATTTTTTTTTAAATAAAAATCGATCAAAATTTCTTATAGTATTTTTTTTAACACTAAAACCATAGTTATCAAACCCGACCCGGGGGTTGACACAGCCAAGGAGCCGGGTCTTAGTTTATACGGGTTGACTCAGGTTAACCCGGAAAAATAAAATAAAAAACTTTAAAGTTTTAATATTTCATATAAAATAAATTAAGAAATAATTCATTTAGATATAGACTATAAATGTTATAAATAATAAAGTTTAAAAGATTATTTTAAAATATTTTTCATGAAACATTAAAAAAATACTATATTATCCTTTTAAGTTTAAGTATTTAAACCAAAAATATTTTTTATCTCGCATTGAAAAAATATAAATTTTTTTCTTGTGAACATAAAATATATATACTAAAAGGTTTCAAATTTCATATTAAAAAAATTAAATATTCTTCTAATATTTATATAGTAAATTTTAAAAAGGATTAATAACCAGTTAAAAAATATATAAAAAATGATATCTGGTTAGGAGCAAAAAACATTTGAAAAAAAAATATCTATCGGGTTTTGCTGGGTCTCCCGTGTTACGGATCTACCCAGTGAGTAGACCAGGTTTGATTATTTTTTATTTTTACAGGTCTTTCACTTTATCCAAATCAATTCAATCACTGAATCAACCCGCTAAATCAATGTAGATTCAATAAATAAGACTAAAACCAATCAAAAGTTAATATTATAAGCTTTAATTTAAAAGAAATATAACTTCTTTTAGAGAGGTCATTTTAGAGTGGCAAAAGAGTGAGGAAGAACTTGTACAAATAAATATTAAATTGTTTTAATAACTATTAACAATTAAAGATGGAGTACTTGTAGTTTCGTACTAACTATCTGGAAGTGTCCATCTTCGTAAATAACCCTGAAAATGACAGGCTGTTAAAGTAGAGATTTCTCTCCTCCGGTGCGGTGCATACACTGTGCTTCGATCGTTCAACTTTATGTATTTTTATTTTTGTCGTTTCAAGTTGTGTAATGTTAGGATTTGCTTAGCTGTGCATGCTCTCGCATACGTTTTATTATGAAAATATTATTTTTGCAAAGTATAATTATAGGGTTAAGTGAAAAATAATTATAAGAATAAATTGATAAAAAAATGGGTTGTTTTTTTTTATTGGTGCAATTCATGCGACACATCTATCTACACTTTGGTCCTGTTTTTTTTTGTAAAGTTTATATTTAGTTATAAAACTTTATTGTTTTACATACTGGTTTTTTATAATGTAGAAACTCGAGAGAAATTAAAAAAACAAAAAAAAAACGAAGCTTTTGGGTAACTATATTTTAACTATCAAAAACTTCAATTTTGGTTGTTGATTTTTTATTTTTTTTAAAGAGTGGAGCTAAATAAAACTGATTTTCAACTTTGATGATACTAAAATAATAAATTAAGATGTAAAACTTTTATTTTGATTTGATTTAATTTTGAATTATTAAAGCGATTTATAAGTAAAAGATATGTTTAAGGTCCGGTTTATTTTTGTGTTTTAAAATTTTTTTAATAAAATATTTTTATTTTTTTTAAATTAATATTTTTAGATTATTTTAATGTATTAATATAAAAAATAATTTAAAAATATTAAAAATATTATTTTAAATAAAAAATATTTTAAAAAGGAATCTCTCTTGTATAACGGAACGGGGTTCTTCTGCTAGTTGTTATTACTGCACATGTTAAACGGGCCCACACTCCATTTCACGTGTCCTTTTTTTTTGTTAGCTTCTTCTTTTCTCCTTA
>Ga0325414_1000663_pt1 | contig 29573 bp, 14 predicted proteins | sample PopdelMetagenome_8_FD_206183 | JGI IMG/M metagenome (GOLD analysis project Ga0325414, IMG submission 206183) | Populus deltoides microbial communities from Bellville, Georgia, United States - Leaf-PdKOR-R3 | ecosystem: Host-associated > Plants > Phyllosphere > Phylloplane/Leaf | place: USA... | reverse complement strand
AAATCAACTTTGCAGGGGATTCAAAGTTAGTTTCTAAACCATAAGTTGGTAGAGTAAAATGTGGTCTGATCACAAGAAAAAGAGCACCATTTTCCTTTTCTCAGCTTGCTGATTAGCATGTGTAAGATTTTGCATAAGACTTTTGTTTAGAGGTTCCTCATAGTGTCAGGGAGCACAATCTTGTAGTCCCATCCCACATTTGTTGGTGGTTAGCAGATTTTGTGTTGCTATTTGGTCATGTGGTGAAGGATTAGGAGACGTGGAAGAGGGTGGGATTTAAATTGGCTTTAAACAGGTCAGAATCAGGTGAATTAGTCTTTCCTTGAAAGGTCTTGGAGTCTAATGGAGGAAGTGCATGAGAATAAGATTTTCCTGCCTTGGCATCCCCCCTTCCTGCCCCACCCAGTAATTGTGGATGGGATTCTTGTGGTTCTTTTTTGTGTTTGATGGGTATTCATTATATCTCGTTGCCCCTTGTCTTTACAGTAGTGGTGGATGTCCACAGCAGGATGATTAATATATTGTTACAAAAAAGTTGATTGAGAACATTGTGTTTGGGGTCCGAGGATGCTTATAGATGATACAATTCTTTTCTTGGGTGATGATAGGATAGGTAAGGTTCTGGCATCTTATCTTTACTGCATATTTTGTAAAGGTGCCTACGCTGTAGATTAATAGGATTAAAAGTGTTGCTTAGAGATTTACTTAGAATTGGGCATGTGTCATTTGGATTGGCATTTGAAATTTTTTATAGTTCCTCTTGATGGAAGTCCTATCTGTCCAAGATCCTAATTGGTTTGATGAACAGGATTGTGCCTTCTCTCCCTCCCTCTGGAAAGAAGGCTGTTCTTCATTCATGCTTGTCTAGCATTTCCTGGCAGTTTTCATCTCTCTTTAAATCCTTATTCTTTTTCTTTTTGCATTTGGATTGGTAAAACTGATGTCAAAATTTCCTTTTGACTGGAAGGAGATATGTTGCAATAACAACATATGGGGTTTTGGGATTTCTTCACTTGATTCAAAAAATAATTCTGGTGAGGAGTTGTTTACAACAATTTCATGAAAATCAGATTCTATATGGCACAAGTATGTATCCTTGAGTACAGGCTTTTGTCAGGTGGTTGAGATGGAAATGTTGGTATACCTGTTGAACAGTATTTTTTGGGCCCTCAGAAATTAATTATACAGTCCTTCCCTCTTTAAATATAAAATTCATAATGATTCCTGCTTCATTTCTGGGAAGACCCTCGTCTCTACAGTGTGTACATTTCACCTATTTCTAGTTTTCCTTCCATGAAGGGTTTTGATTTCAATTAGAATATGGGTTATTTGAAGAACTGTAATGACAGTGAAACTGAAGATCTTTTGTTAATCATTGTTATGCTTGTTCATATTATGCAAGGTCTGATAGCAGATACTGTTCCTTGCAGAATTTGTGGGACTTATTTTGAACATCATTTCTTTCTCATCTCTTCCCAAATCCCAAACACATTTCATTTTCTCTAGCAATTTAGATTTGGAAAGTAAAGGTGTCATCCAAAGTTGACCTTGATCCAGATGGTGCCTAACAAGATCTATTGCAAATTAGGATGTCTTTCAAGGCCTTGTTGTCTAACGCATGCTGTGTCATAAAGTGTGAAGATTTAGAAACAGTTATTATGTCGTTCAGTTATGGATATGTTGAATTCATTGCTTTTGGCTGCCAACATGCGGGTGGCCCTGCTAAGATTTAGGACATGTGTATGATGTCTAAGGATAGCAACAAGTCATGGAGGTTTGTAATCATGTGTTCCTCTTTTTTTTTTCCCTTTTTTTTTGGATTATTAAAAAAAAGGGCTCTATCTTCTTTTAATATATGTCTGAATTTTCCTTTTCTGATGGATAGCCCAATTGTTTGTTGCACCGCTCTTTGGATCATTGATGTCTCATATAAGTGAATTTTAGAAGTTTAGATAGAGACTTTGAGCAGAGGTATAGCCTATTTAGTTGACACACCTCTTCTCTAATCATTGTTGTCTCATGTTATTGATCTTAAAAGACTAGATATGGAAATTTCTGATGCTAAGGTATATAGCCTAATCGGTTGAGGCACCTCTCTTTTGAGTCAGGGGCTGTATTTTCATGCTCCTTTTTTTTTTAGTCTAAAACTTGTATACTGGTATAACAAGACCCCATTTCCATGCTGGTGAATTGTGGCTGTGGTTCATCTTTTGTGAAGGGAAAAAACAAGGGGGTGGGGGTGACACTTGGAACCTTGGATAGTCAGTAATTTCAATGGAAAATGTTGAACTTGGAATTTAATATCTCATGATAAATGTAGCAAGATGTTGCCCTGGCAAGTCTATGGAATCAGTAAGAAGAGGGACCCCCCCGCCCACCTCTTCTGATGAAAAGAGGTTTATTTATGTATCCATCTTACATGGGCATGATACTGATTTTAGGTGTTTAAAATCTAGTGATGCATGCTTGTGACACAAAATGAATACTATGGTTAAATAGGATGTGATTCCACAAATAACATGTTTAATGAATTTAACTGCAGGTCAGTTGTTGGAGGTTGTTCTTGCTAAGCCTCAGGCTGATAAAAAACCTGATGGATCTTATCCTTACAACGCTGGAGTTAATCCAAACCCAGTCCCCCTTCCTGCATATAGTGGATTTGCAGGGAATCCATATGGCTCTTTGGGCACTGGATTTGGTGTTGCTGCCGGTTTTCAGCAGGTATCTTGGTCATTCTGACATATGGTTCAGTTCCTGTAGTATCAAATTTAATCTCATGAACAACTTGCGTTGCAAACAGCCGGTTATATATGGTAGGGGTCCAATGCCAGCAGGAATGCATATGGTACCGATGGTTTTACCAGATGGTCGAATTGGCTATGTCCTGTGAGTTGCCTTTTCCTTCTGTTTTAATTGCAAGCGATATAGATTTTAGATGGATTTCCAACCCTTGGTTTGGTGTTTTGGTACTCTGCAGTCAGCAGCCTGGAGTACAGATGCCACAGCCTCGGCCTCGAAGAGTTGATCGGAGCAATAGTCCAAGTGGGCCTGGGCGAGCTGGTAGTAGTGGTGATAATGGCAATCGTGGAAGAAGGCACCGACCTTATTAGTGGTAGAGATGTGTTGTAGTTTTTCAGGGAATTGAGAAACATTTTAGTTGGATGACTTGTTTCGCTGAACAAATAACAGAGCTATCACCCATTCTCTCAACCTCACAACTCCCTAGAATCTCAATAAAGAGAAGAAAAAAAAACCAAAGTATGAAGTAGAAGGATGTTAGAATAGGACTGTGAAGTACTGTGACTTTGATGTTGTAGGAGACAGTTGACAGTTGAGTAATTGCAGTTTTATTTATTGGCTTCGTTTTATGGTACCCAGGAAGCATAAAAAACAGCATCTGTTTTGTTTCAAAACTACACAAGTGATGAGTGGCCTGGTTTCTGCGTTTTTCTGTTTCTTGAAATTCCTGATTGCTGTTAGGTCAAGTCTGTATCGTATCATTTCTGCCTATTGCATCTGTAGGATAAATGAGCTCAAAATGATCATGAAACGTCACAAAGATGATGTAGATTTTACTGGGTTTTTTCACTATGGCTTTTGGTTGTCTGTCCTGTGCTTACCAAAAACAAACTCCCAAATTGAAGGAAGCAGCAGCATAAGCACATGGCTGATTGCCATCAAGGCGCATTGATGTGACGACAAAGGGCTGCGGTTGCTTATGCCAATATGAAGTTTTGTTGGGGATGGTTTCTGTGGACAACATTGAAGCGTGGCATAACAGTCATTCCATTTCACAAATTGCACCTGGTTTGAAAAGTTTAATGTTGGGATCCTTAACTGGCAATAGGACTGGAGCCTGAAAAAAGTTCAAATTTTCTAGTTCACAAGCCTTGACGAGCCTTGGGGTGCAAAATTGGACCAATCCTCTCCTATCCTCAAATCTCATGCCATCACTCCTCGTGGAGTTGAAAATTCTCATCGTTTCGTGGAGAACAGAGAAGTTCATGACATTGAACAGGCTCTAACTTTGAGGAACTAAAGCTGCGCGAAGTCGCGAGGTGCATGACAAACTAAACAATTCTAGAGTTGAAGAGTAGAAATTGTGAACGGAGAAACCGACTTCTGCCACTTCTTTCCTATTAAATTCTTATCGCTATAAAACGAGTTTCTAAATTGACCTATCCAGATCTGCCAGAGGTTCTGAAGTCAACTGCTGCAGTTATAGCGAAATGGCAATCGTTGTCTCAATTTGGCCCTTGCAAACATCTTGATGCAAAATCTCTAGAAAAGAGAATGGTACTGCTTGCAGAACCAATTCTGCAGCAAGCTTATCTGTGTCGTAATCTATCTGAACATTGAATCTTCCACTGTGGAAGTGCAAATAGATGCAACACGCTTAATCCATGTCTCATACACTGAAGCTGAACGTACCATGGATGCTGCTGGATACATGATGTGCGCACCAGGGCAAAGCATGGCAGTTCAGATAGACCTGGCAGTATATAAGCAGAAACTAACAGACATTCTCCAACTTGACAGTGGTCTGGCGTGCTAACACTACAAGTTTAACAGGAAAAAGAACAAGATAATTATGGCATCTATTGGCCAAGCCAATCTAAACATGACCAACAATTTCAATCAGTCAAAATCAACGAGAGGATTTGAGCTGATCGAATGCAACTTGAGACTGGATGTCGAAAATACCAAGAGCAACATTGCCAATGAACTCCGTGGGCTTTACCGGCAAACTATCGATCATTATACGTTCGCAAAATAACCTGAATTGATAATATCACAAGAAAACACAATGCACAAAGAGAGTCCTAGTTTTTCCCACAAATACATATTTTAATAGGAGCTATAATCTCAATCAGAATGGTCTCCTCAGGGCTTTTAACGTTAGTAATTATGCACCAACAAGAATCTTGGCTGTACAAACGCCAGATAAGAAAGAGGCATTAAAACAAAACATAACAAAATAAGAAAAACAGAAAACCTTTGGCATTCCTAAGCACTAGATTGAGCAAACCTAGATGAGCAAACAGAAATCTCCGTCTATTCTTTCCTCATCTTAGCAAATGCTAAAACGTGAGTTTATGACAATATTAACAAAGCAGCATCACAATCCCAACAAAAGCCTGTAATTCCAGCAAATAAGGCAATGATAATCATAGAGGTAAATAATAAATGAGAACTCTAACATGAATTATCAATTACAAATTTTCTCAGCAAGGAACATTAAAAAATACTTTTTTTTTCTTTTAAACCTCTGGCACGGTCTGTGAATTCAAGTCCACATATTTATATATTTGTGTATTTGTGTAACATCGGGGGGGGGGGGCGTGGAAATCCACAGCAAGGGTTAAGAAAAGGATGATCAATTACAAACAATCATATACAAGGCACAGAAACGCAAGCCTCAATCTTCTTCAGTTTGTGTCAGAGAGCTCCTGAAGACGCTTTTCCAACTCATCCAATCTAACATCCCAATCATTCTTTATGCACAAAGGCTTCACATTACTATACTCCACGCTATTCTCTTCTCTCTGGATTCCCCCAGAGACAAAACCCTTTCTCGTCTTATTTTTCTTTTTACCAACACCACCGCTCACTTTGTTTTTCTCGGCAGTTGCTCTTTGCATAGCCCAAAGCACATCGAACCCACTAAATTGCTTTGCTCTTCTACCTTCCCCTTGCTGTTGTTGGTGTTTCGATGTTGGGGAAGGCTGGTGGCTGGGAGGCTGAGCTTTGGCTGAGAAGGTGACGGTTTTCACCGATTTGGCGGGTCCTGGGAGGAGAGGGAAGAATGGTCTTGGTTGAACTGGGGACGTCGCCCACCACATGATGTTTTTGGGCGTTATCGATAGATCACGTGTTAATAGGTTTTTGCGAGTATTTAAACTTCCGAAAATCTGGGCCTATTTCTAGTGGCTAGAGTTTCAGACATCTTTCGGACCACTTGAAATAATGGTCCTAACAAGTCCAGAACTGGCTGCATCGCCCACAAAAGCTTAGTGTTGTAGACTTGAACATTTTTTTTTGTTTTTATATTTAAAAAATATTTTTAATATTAATTTTATTTTTTATAATTTGAAATTTTTTGATAAAATTTTAAATAAAAATAATTTAAAAAATAATCCCAAATATTGTCATTTGACTGGTTTGTGTGATTGTGGTTGCAGTTGTTTTTCAAAGTATTTTTTACTCGAAAATGTATTAAAATAATATTTTTTCTTGTTAAAAATTATTTTTGACATTAACACATTAAAATAATATAATATAAAAAATATTAATTTAAAACAAAATAAAAAATTAAAATTAAAATAAATTTAAATTTAAAGTTTTTAAAAACACTTTAGAGTGCAAACAAGATAATCTTTACAAACAAACATACCAGCGGTAATGTAGAACTTGATCTACAAGTGTGTTGCAGGGCAAAAGCGGATCCAAGTTTTGGACTATGGAATCACTGACCCACTAAATTGCAGACAAAACACTACAAAATTTCCTTAGTCACATAAAATTAATTTTCGGTTCGTCCTGTATTTTCTCCTTCCTGGAATAATCAGCTTAGTGTACTAATTAGTGTTTTTGAAAATTCACATCCCATAAAATCAATTTTTCCTAAAAATTAGTGCACAAATCTAACTTACCTAAAAAATAGTGCAAAATCTTCCGCTCTTCCTGGTATCACAATTTTTTTTTCCTCGCATCTAATGCCTTGAGTTTACTGCTTTTTTTTACTAACACAATATTTAATATTTTCATATTTTTATATATGATTGAACATCCTATTTTAATTAGAAACGTCAAAGACTATTGCTTAGTTATACGCATTTTATATCTTATTTATTTATATAATGCATTTTACTTTTAGGGTTTGAGAAATTCTAGTTTATTTCTCTACAGTTTAGAGCTATGATTTTTAGAACTTGAGGAATAATCACTTCTTTCTTATTGCTATAAGTTGTGTTAATTCATATTAGAGCATGTTGGTCTATTTTGTTAGTGCATTGACTTTGGTCATGTCAACATAATTAATTTTAATAAAATTTTTATTTATCTTTAATATTCATTAAATATTTGATTATTTTTTTTAATGAAAAGAAGCAGCTATTTTCATTAATTGATATATGAGAGATACTTAAAACTAATATGTAGGTGCTTGTCATATGACATATACATTGAATTAACCCAAATAAAAATTCTATATAGAGAGATCACTTATGTCTTTGAAAATACTCATATGACAGTTTTATAAATGAACTTTAAACTTGAGATCACTAAATTATCTTATATAGGGAATGCTATTTATTGTCCTAATCAAGGGTAACAAATAGACAGATATTGAGTGTAACATGAAATATGTAAAGGTATTTAAGTAATCAATAGATACCTTCATCACTCTAGGTGAATTATGGAAAATATTTTATCTGTTCTCAAATAGTATTGATTGTAAATCCTTGTGTAAGGTGGAATGAAATATAAAAAGAGTTTTGAATCTTATTCAAAGAATCAATAACTATGATGTTAAGAACAAAAATAATTTGATAGAGTAGACACACCCCATGCTATAATATCTAAATTAGAACATTGTTGAAGAATGAATAATAATTACGTTGAGAAATTAGTTACTGAAATGTTAAGTCAAACCACCTATGACTTTTCTAATATTTAGGAGATCTTGATATGTTGCTAGTTATTTTACTTGATCTTCAAATATAAATCAATCAATTGTTGAATTGATAATAAATTAATTTGTTTAATTTATTTAATCCTATTTTACTTAAGATTGTGATTTATATTTGCGCCAACTTATTAGGAAACCTAATGGGTTACACATGTAAGAACTATCAGTCCGAAATTAAAATAGAATGATTAATTAAGTATAACTTGATTGTAAATAAGTTTTATAAATTGAGGATTAGAATGTAATTTATAGAGTTTTAGACCCAGAAAAATCAAGTAGGGATTGGATTGAATAAATTTCTAAAATCATCTTGAAATAACATATGTGATATTATTTAAGGGGTGTATATTTTTTATTTATAGGGTTTTTAAATTTTTCTATAAATAGAATGTTATGCTTCTTATTTTATGGATAACACATAATTAGAGCGTGTTTGGCAGTGTGGTTGCGGGTGCTTTTCAAATAACTTTTCGTGTCAAAATGCATGCCAATGATGTTTTTTCATTTTTTAAAAATCATTTTTGATATCACCACATCAAAACGATTCAAAACGTACAAACCATATTAAATTTTAGCAAAAACAAAATTCAAATTTTTTCAGAATGCCGGTTGAACCGCGTTCCTAAACGCTTCCTTAGTAGTACAATACGGAACATTTAAAAAAAATAAAAGAAAAGAGTCAGCACTCAAAGACATAACAATCTCTCTCTTTCTCTCCTAAAAGGCTTTAGGAGATTTCTCACTACTCGTTCGTGAGGATTTACCATTTGAGAGCAGATACTTGGATGATTTATAGTTACAGCAATCAGCCTTGAAGCAATCATTGAAAGCCAAAAGGAATATCTAGTTTTCAGGTAATCTTCATATAAACCCTAAATAACTCTAGATTTATTTAACAAGATCTTAAAACTCTTATTTTTTTTTTAAATTTACCTTTTCCACTGTGTATATATATTTCAAAAAACCCATCATGTTTGATCGATGGAAACATTAACAACATCTTCTCATCTAGTGACGAAGGACTGAAGGCCATCTGGAGTATTGTGAAGGTTGAAGAGTTAGCATAAAGAATCCTATGATATGGATTTGATCTGTTAGGTCAATTGCCTAGAGACTTACCTCGGGGCAAACCAAACTCCTGATCTATTCCTATAAACCCATATAGGCACCATGAGTATACATAGGGTGGTGTTTATAATAGGTGAAGAACTAGAGACTTAACTCGTAACCAACCTTTTTGTAGATGCGTTCTTAGTTTTTATGAAATTCCTTTCTTTGATGGGGATTTTCTTTAAGAAAAAAAAAATTATTAGATAGTTGTAAGAGGTGGAAGCATAATTTCAATAAAAAAAAATCCCTTAATATCAAAAGGTAGGATATACAAAACATAAACTTAATTATGGTGTTGAAGATTAATGGTATGATGTTCTAGAAGATAGAGTTTGTGTTTGCAAGCATGTGATTCTATAATGGCCAACTATAAGGAAATTATTAACTTTGGAGTTGTATAAGATGCCAAGAAAGAAATTTTATACTAGAGTATATAAGGAATTAAATTGTTATTAGTTGCATTCTACTCAACTTTTTCAAATAGCAAGTCAATTAACCCCGTTTGCTAAATAAAAAAGAGAAACAAAAAATAAAAAGGTAGTCGAGGTTAAGATGATTGATGATGTTTTTGTTTTCGATGTTCCATTTGATGACGAGTTGGAAAAATATTCCATTTTTTATGCAAATACACCTAATGTTTTGGCTTTAATAACTAATGTGGCTAATGTTAAATTAGTTGCTGTCTTTTTCCAAATAAGTGGAAGAGAAAAAATTATCACCATCATTGAAGGACTGTCACATGAAAAATCAAAAGACAGTTGATCTTCCAATATTAATAAAACTAGTTGTTCTATCAAAAGTTCTTTCCATTAAAGAATCTGAATAAGTTGTTGAAATTACTTAGAAGGATGAAGTTGATAACAAAAAGGAAAAAAAATCTTCTTTTCTTGAAATATTAGGAAAGGCTGGTACAAAAAAGTAAAAGAGAAAGAGGTTAAAAAGATTGATTTGTTTGAAGTGTTAGTGAAAAAATGTTTAGTATCTAAATAGGTTAATTACAATGATATATTCAAAGTATATATTCATATGATACTGAAGAGTTCAATTTTAATTGTTAATTCGAGAATGAGTTTTTGAGAGAGTCTGGTATGAGGCATTATCAAAGTCCGAGTTCAAGAAGAGGTTCAGACACATCAAATAAGCTTTTCAAAATAAAAAAAGAACATAACTTTTAATTCTACTATTAGATCGGGCTGAAAGTTTTTCAGCATATTCTTTTGGCCCAATTCTATAGAACATTAGTTGGCTATAACCATATATGGTTATTTTCATGACCAAATTAGGTCCAACAAGTTTTCTAGGTTTCTTTTATTTCTCTTAATTGTTTTATTTTCTTATTGGGTTTAGATATCTCAATGCTAGTTGAATTATTTAGCCATGTAACTTTCAATAAAAATTCTTTTCTATTAAGATTTAGGTTTGGAACTAGTATAAATATGATTGTCTAGTTTATTTTTTAAAAGAGATTACAAAAAATATTATTCAATGTACATTTCGATTCAAAGTTTTCTCTATAGTTTAGGGCTTGAAAAACCCTAGTTTCTTTATCTATACTTTAGGTTCTTAATTTTTAGGTTAGAGTTCAAGAATCCTTAACTTATTTCTTTACATTGTACGATATATTATATATAGTCATCAAACTAGATTGGTGGCTTGTGTTGTATAGCAGGCCAAATTTTTCCTAAAATAAAAAGGAATACTTAGGCAACATTAGTATTTTTAAAGAAGTAAGAAAAATCTGATATTCGAGTCATTTACTGAACTGGGCTCAATAAGCTTGATTAATTTAATAATATGATTAAAAAAAGATAACGACAATAAATAAACTAAAACAAACAAAAAAATGACAATGATTAATTGCAGAAAATAAATGCTTGCAAATATTATGAAAAGTTATCATCCCAATATTCTTAATAGTTTTTCATAAACTTATTTGATATGAAAGCAAGAATTAAATGAAAATATGATAACCTCATAGAAAAAAAATAAAAGAAAAAAAATTCAAAGCTCAATTCTCAGCAAATCAAATATTTAAGGACAAAATTGAAAAAGAAAATTAATTTTAAAAAAGGACAAAAAATTGATGAGGTAGGTTGGGCCAAATATTTCCTAACATAAAAAAGATGCTTAGAAGATGTTAGCATTTTTAATTAAGTAAGAGAAATCGGGTCATTGACTTAACTGAGATCAATAAACTTGGTTAATTTAATAATATGATAAAAAAAAACAACAATAACTAAACATAATTTTTTTTTACAATGATTAACTATAAAAAATTAACACTTGCCAATATTATAAAATGGTATGCTCCCACTATTATTTAAAGGTCTCTTTGATTTTATTTGATAACAAAGCAAAACTTAAATAAGAACATGATAACCTATAGAAGCAAAATGAAAAAAAAATATGAAGTTTAATTCCTAACAAATCAAATATTAAAGAATAAAATTAAAAAGAAAATTAATTTTTTTTTAAAAAAACAAAACAATTGATGAAGTGGGTCAAGCCAAATTTTTTCTAACATAAATAAGGGATGCTCAAGTAATGCTAGTATTTTGGAAGAAGTAATAAAAGTTTGAGATTTTGTATATTGACTCAATTAGATTCAATAAACTCAATTAATTTAATAATATGATTAACAAGAGGCAACGACAATATATAAACCAAACCAAATAAAGAAAAATGACAATGATTAAAGAAAAATATTAATGTTTGCCAATATTATAAAAGGATACTCTCCCAGTATTCTTAGAAGGTCATCATGATATTATTTGATAACAGACTAAAAATTAAATGAAAACGAGATAACCCCATAGAAAGCAAAATGAAAAAAAAAAAAACTAGAAGTTCAATTCCTATCAAATCAAATTTTGAAGGACAAAATTGAAAAAAATCAATTCAAAAAAGGGCAAATAAACCAAAAAGCTGGCCAGGCCAAATTTAGCTTAACATAAAAAAATGATGCTTAAGGAATGCTAGCATTTTTAAAAAAGTAAGAAAAATATGAGTTTCGGGTCATTGACTTAATTGTGTTCAATAAGCTTGGTTAATTTAATAATATGATTAAAAAAAACAACGATAATAAATAAACTGAAACAAACAAATTTTTTTTGACAATAATTAACTGCAAAAATCGAATACTTGCCAAATTATGAAAATTTATCCTCTCAATATTCTTAAAAGGTCATCATATTCTTTTTTGATATCAAAACAAAAATTAAATGAGAATGTGATAACCTCATAGAAAGCAAAATAAGATTAAAAAAAATTCAAAGCTCAATTCATAGCAAATCAAATATTGAAGGACATAATTGAAAAAAAAAATCAATTTAAAACAAGATAAAAAAATGATGATGAGGGTCGAGCCAAATATTTTATAACTTCATAAAGGATGGTTAGGCGATGCAACCGTTTTTAAAAAAGCAAAATAAACCCAAGGATCGAGTCATTCACTTAATTGAGTTCAATAAGTTTGGTTAATTTAATAATATTATTAAGAAAGAAAACAACAATAAATAAACCAAACCAAATAAAACTTTTTGACAATGATTAACTGTAAAAAATGAACGCTTGCTAATATTATGAAAATATATCCTCTTAATATTCTTAAAAGGTCTTCATTATTCTATTTAATAATAAAAATAAATAAATGAGAACATGATAACCCTATAAAAATTAAAATAATAAAGAAAAATCTAAAGCTCAATTCTCAGCAAATCAAATGTTGAACGATAATTTTTTTTTAAAAAAAATCTATAAAACTGATAAAGGGATAGGGCCAAAACTTTTTCTAACATAAAAAAAAAAAGACGCTTGGATGATGCTGATATTTTTAAAGAAGCAAGAAAGATCCAAGATTTGAGTCCATAACTTGATTGAATTCAATAAGCTTGGTTAATTTGATAATATATTTTAAAAAAGCAGTGACAATAAATAAACCGAACTAAACAAAAAAAATTGATAATGATTAATTTTTTAAAAATAAATGTTTGCTAATATTGTAGAAATATATTCTTCCAATATACTTAAAAGGTCTTCATAATCTTATTTGGTAACAAAGCAAAAAATAAATGAGAACTGGAAAACTTCATAGAAAAAAAAAATAAAGCTCAATTCTCAGCAAATCAAATGTTGAAGCATGAAATTGAAAAAAATAATTCCAGAAAATAAAAAAATAAAAAACCCCAAGTCTACTCGAGTCAGCCTACCAAATTTCCAACTTGGTCGAGAGATAAGGATAATCCCATAAAAAATAAAATAAATTAAATTACAAAACTCAATTCTCGATCCAACGGGCAAAATTGAAAAAGAAATTCAGTTTGAAAAAAAATAATTTAAAAAGACCTTAGGTTTACCTACCAAGCTTGTAACTTGAGATAATCATTTTGAAAGGAAAGTGAAAAAAACGATGAAGCTCAATCCTAAACCAACCTAATATTGAATGATGAAATTAAAAAATAGTAAAAAATAACATAAAAAAATCAAAGTCAACCAGAGCTAGTCTTCCAAACTCGTGGCCCAAGTCATGAGTTCGAGATTACCCCATAGAAGACAAACCAGAAAAAATCACTAAGTGAAATTCTCAATCAACAAAATACAAGGGATGAAATTGAATAAAAAATCAATGAAAAAGGATCCAAACCAAAATAAACAACAATCAAAAGAATGATGATTAAATTAAAAACCTAATCCAAATATGTTTCACTGTCCTCTCTTTAATACCCTTCACTAAGGATATTTTAAATAATTTTCATATAAAGTTTTCTAAAATATCATTTAGATAAAAGACATATAAGGTAAATTACGTCTAACATGTCTATAAATAGACAACTAAGCCACCAGATCAAACATAAGGACAACAAGCAAAGATTAAAGACCTCATTATTTTTTTTTTTAATTTTTTTTATATTAGGATATTAATATAATAATTTGATGAAGGTTTGGTACATGCAAAGTTATTGTTTACTTATATTTTAATATAATATATAATATATATGTGTATCTCATTTACTTCATCTTTTTTTACATTAATTAACACCCCTTTTTCTTTTGAGCCATTTGTTACCTATCTCCTTCTATTATATAAATTTCTCTTTAAATTAATTTTTTTTACTTTATGTTTTAGGTAAATTTCTTTCATCTTTTCTATTTATTTCATTGTCTAATTTAGTTTTATTTTTTTATAATTAGTTATTAAAAATATTAGGATTTATGATAATTTAGGGGTTTTGATATGAATGTATTCAAATATGTTCAAAATAAATGTTTGAATTTACTAATTTAATTAATTAAATATTTTTTTATTATAAATGAATAAATTAATGTTCATGCAAAACTAGTATTCTTGGCATCTCTTGTATTGACAGAGTAAATTATTGAAATTATTTAACTGAGGTCTCTTAATTCACTATAATCATGGATTAATTATTTAATTGAGGTTTTAATTTACAATGTACATATATTGATTTTCATTTTATATCATAAATTTATTTGTAATTAATTGTTAATAAGATGCTTGGAATTAGGAGAGGGTATGGGTTTAAATCTCATAAGCTACATTTTTTCTTTCTCGGTATTTTTTTTTTATTTGAAACTAGAATATAGTATTAAAACTTAATTCACATATTTAACTTAGTGAATCCATATAATTTTTGTGTGTGTATCTAGAAATGAGTTAAATGTCTAGAAATGATTAAATATAATTTAATCAGCATACTTATTATATGCATATAGATATGAATTGAAATGAGTTTTGATTAATTAATATGTATTTTGCTATGAATTTCATATGGAAGATTTAGAATTATTGTGGAGCTCAACTAACTTTTATTTAACAATAAATTATTGTGTAGTTGTGTTAATTATTATGTAGACACCAATGATAATAATAAAAAAAACTAGCAGGTTTATCAATTAAATTAACATGCCACTAAACAAGTAGTTTCAAGCGTAAACTCTGAGGATAAAAAGTCATTCAAAGTTTCAAGTCATGTAACTCAATCAAGTTCAAAGAAAAATCAGATTGAAAAGTTATATAGTATTGGTTAGTAATTTGCCCCCTCATCTAAAAAATTCTAGCTCCGCCACTATGGAAGCCCCACATGTTTTTTTTAATCTTTCCCCACATTTTTTTTTTTGGGTTTTACATGTTTTTTTTCCCAAGATTGTCTTTTTTTTGTGTTTTTTTTTAAAATTATCTTTGTTGATTTTTTTTAATATTGAACTGATTGAAAATTTAGTTTTATAATTTTTTTTCTTTAAAACATTATGGATTATTACAATGTTTCCCTACATGGTTCTTTTTTTATGATTTTTTTTTCCAAAATTGTCTTTATCAATTTTATTTTTTTCATGTTTAGCTGGTTGAGAATTTTGCTTCCTATTTTTTTCTTTAAAATAATGTGGATTGTTCCATTATTTCCCCCACATGGTTTTTGTTTTGCTACAGTGTTTCTCCACATGATTTTTTTCAAAATTATCTTTTTTGAATTATTTTTTTAATATTGAGCTGGTTGAGAATTTAGCTTTAACTTTCCCCACATGTTTTTTTTTCCATTTTTTTTCCAAAATTATCTTTTTTGTGTGTTTTTTTTAGAATTGTTTTTGTTGATTTTATTTTTTTAATATAGAGTTGGTTGAGAATTTAGCTTTGTAGTTTTTTTTCTTTAAAATATTGTGGATTACTACAGTGTTTCCCACATGGTATTTTTTCCTTTTTTTATGATTTTTTTTCTAAAATTATCTTTGTCGATTTTTTTTTTATATTAAGCTGTAAGATAATTTAGCTTTGTAGTTTTTTTTTAAACACTGTAGATTGCTATAGTGTTCTCCCACGTGATTTTTTTTGTTATGAATTTTTTTAAAATTGTCTTTATTGATTTTATTATTTTTAATATTGAACCGGTTAAGAATTATAACTATAGATTGTTACAATATTTCCCTACATGGTTTTTTTCCTTCCGTTTTTTTTGTTATGATTTTTTTCAAAATTTTCTGTATTCATTTTATTTTTTAAATATTAAACTGATTAAGAATTTAATTTTATAATTTTTTCTTTAAAAATATTATAAATTACAACAATTTTTTTCATATAATTTTTTTTTTTTTTTTCACAAACCTACAACAACTTACAAACACATCACAATCTCGCGGCATTGCTCGGCCATGACATTTAGTCATATTACACTATTATTTGCATATAACACGACAAATGACAGCGATGTCGCTGTATTCTGATACAAAGAAGACAAAAAAGGTCAAAAAACAAGAGAGTAAAATCTAAGACTCCCAATGCCACATCAACATCCAAATGACTGTCACATCCAGTAATACAATGCCACATAAGCAATCAGGCCGAGGGAACCTTGACCGGGTACCAGTCAATCGAGTCATTCCACGGGTTACCCTTTGACTCACCCGCTGGAATCTCCCTCAGTGCTTTCCAAACAGCACTGTTGCACTTGAAACCCGACCCGAATGCAATCTGCCATACCCGGTCCCCGGCTACAACCCGACCCTTTGCCTCAGTGTAAGCCAATTCATACCACAATGAACTACTTGATGTGTTACCAAACCTGTACAAACTCATTCTTGATGGCTCCATGTGCCAGTCACTGAGTTGCAGATTCTTTTGTAACTCGTCCAAAACAGCTCTACCTCCAGCATGGATGCAAAAATGTTCGAATGCAAGCTTGAAATCAGGTATATAAGGCTTGATTCTGGCTTTCAACAGCTTTCTTCTAAGAAGTGCGACAAAAAACATAAACTGTTCACTTAAAGGCAGAACTAAAGGACCCAACGTGGTGATATTTGTTTTTAATGCATCACCAGCTACTGCCATTAATTCACGAGCTAAGGACACCCCAATATCTCCTTTATCATCCTCTCTCTGATAAACACATCGGTAGTTTTTATCATCTGCTCCTTTGTGGGTCCGAACAGTGTGGACCAGCTGATACTTGGACCGGACACGATCTCGTGCTTTGTTTGAGAGAAGAACAGCAGCACCACCCATGCGAAAAATGCAGTTGCATAATAACATTGACCTATCATTACCGAAATACCAATTAAGAGTGATGTTTTCAGTGCTTACCACAACTGCATATGTATTGGGGTTTGCTCTGAGTAGGTCTTTTGCAAGGTCAATAGAGATAAGCCCGGCGCTGCAACCCATGCCGCCAAGATTGTAACTCTTGATATCCGTTCTAAGCTTGTAGTGATTCACTATCATGGAAGATAGAGACGGTGTGGGATTAAATAAGCTGCAATTCACAATAAGGATATCAATATCTCTTGGTTTAACTCCGGTTTTGCTAAAAAGATCGTCTAGTGCACCAAACATGACCGATTCGGCCTCGACCCGGGCTTCTTCCAGGGACAAATTCGGTGGTCTAGATGTTATTCCTCTCGGAAGATATGTTTCATCGCCAAGACCAGACCGGGTTGATATACGTGTCTGGAATCGAAGAGTCTCGTCCTCAAAAACCCCGAGATCTTCAGTCATCTTTAAAAATGAATCCACCGATATTTTACGCTCGTCTTCTGGTTTGTAACATGCAAAGTCGACTAGATAGACTGGCTTGGACCGTTTAGCCCAAACGAGAGCAAGAAGAAAGAGTAAAATGGCCGAACCGGCAAGTCTTGTGGCCGCGTGGAATTCATGAAGGGACTGAGTCCTCCAAAATTCATAAACCCGGTCTAGTTCTAGACCAGTGAACTGAACAAGTGTGGCTATAAATAAAGGTACAATTATGAGAAACATGAGAATGGTAGCAGGGTTACACGAATAGCCATAACCTAACCTCACGTATTTGAGCTTAACGGACTGTAGAAAGTCTGGCAAATGCTGACGAATCTTGATAACGGCGGAGGAGGAGTCCTTAAAGGCCATCTCAGCCGTGAGCCTCTCCTTATCCATCTCTATACAACCCATTCTGTGTGTACAAGTGTTTCTCTCTTTCTCTGTTTTGCTTGTTAGGTTTTTCAAATAAAATGGACGAGAGATATTGTTTATTTATAAACAAAAGTCTATAAGAAGCTGACCTAAATCACCCTCCAACTAAAAACTAATCTAAATTGAAAGAAAGCGAGCGCTACACGTCTAAGAATGGCTGGGTGGTACGTACTAGCTAGGGAGGGATGCTGTATATATGGGGAAATTAGGCCTCTTGAGCTCTAGTATGTTAACTACAAGAAAGCTGGAATGATATTCTTGAAGTGGTTACCAATAAAGGATGGACAGCTCAACCACCATGGATGGGAACATAGAAAACCAGTGAAAAAGTAATTAAAAATATAGGACCGTACCGCCAATTGAGTCCAAGATTTCCATACCTGGATTAGGAGATGTTGGTTACTGTTTTGTTGACGGAGATGGGGACAATTGACTAATTGTCGATTGCACATGTGAGATGGGAGGTTTCTTCCAAGTAATAACTTTTAAAGGACTCCGAGTCTCTCATTTGTTCTGATGTGGGCAAATCCATTGGATCCGAGTACAGTGCTAATCGAAATATTAAGCCAATGTTTACGTAAACGAAATTAAATATTTATATGTCAATCAAAAATAGGAATAGTTATTGTTCATTATTGTCCTCCGAGGAAGGAAAGGCAGAAGTCGAGCCTGAGCTAGCTAGTAAAATTGATCAAGGAAATGTGATTGACAACGACAATAAGAGTTCAAGTAATCGACCATCAAGTTTAGTTCGATTCAAAGTGGAAATTCTCAGTACATTAAATTTATTAATTTACAGATTAGTTAGGATTGATATGGTTTCAGTAAATAAATAAAATATTAATTTTTGTTTATTTCTTACTTTTATTTATATTTATTTATTCTTCAAGCACATCTAAATTCCCTTCGCAAATAGTTTCAGGATCTTTCAATACATTCTCCATATTCTAAGAAAACTAACAAATCAACCTGGAGTTCACTAGTGTTAGATTACTATAGAATTGTAATGTATGTATTTCAAGCATGGTAATTAGGCTATTATTAATTTATAACTTCATTCTTTTTCATAGTTGATTCTAAATAACATCCAAAAAAAATTTAGTTGATTTGAAAAAAAAGCTAGAAAACACTTTGTTTGAAATTTTAATTGAATGATTTCGGTAATAATATTGCTAGGAAATATTCCTTCACTCCATCTAGAAATGCAATAATATGAGTGATATTTTTTTATAGAAAAAATAAATATTCATTTGCAAACCAAATAAGAACATTTATTGTTCACTATATGAAAAGAAAGGCTAAAATCATCCATGAAATTGATCAAGCATAATGATTGACTATAAATAATAATAAAAAAAAGATTATTTGATCAAGAAAAAATAATCAACCACAACAATAAAAGTTCGCTTAAAATACAATATAATTTAGTTTGTATTATAATTAATTATGTAATCTTCTCATATATAAATAAGTATATATATGATTATATTTAAGTATTAATACGAGACTATTTATTTACATCCCGAATGAGATTTTATTTATTTCTTCATTTTATTTATAGTTTTTTTATTCTTCAAGCACATTTTAATTTCTGCAATCTCTCTTCTTAGACTTCTATTCTTTTTCTACATGATGGTTTTTCCATAACAAACATGAAAGAACTTTCTTCTGTTTTCAAATTTAGATTCGTACTTTTTATTTGATAGAAATAGTTCCCACCTCATTATAAATTAAGTTCTAAATAAAATTAATTCACAACAATTAAATATCTAAATTTTAATTTGAGATTAGATTTAATTACACTTAGATCTTTCATACTCAAAATAAAATAAGATTAGTTATGTTTTAAATATCAATTTTCATTTACAAGAAAAAAAATAAGTATCATCATCATTCATTAATTTGGTATTGAATTATTGATTTAGATTAAATAATATAAAAATATTAATTATGTAATCATATTATTTTAGTTTTAATATGTGGTAAATAATATCTGTCAATCAAAATTTAATTAATTATAATGATTAAAAATTAAAGAAATAAATCGATGAACATATCAATCAATCTATTTAACAAAAATATTTAAAATATTAACATTAACAAATCAACTTATAGTGCAGAGCATCTTAATTTCTTGAATTAGAAATTACAATTTAACTTGAATATGATTGATACTAATTTTAATAGGTGAGTTTTTTTTCTTAAAAAAAAATAGTTACCCTATGTAATGAAAAATAGCCAGGAGTACATAGGTGATTTACATTACGATCGTTGGCCAACCCAAACTTTAAATAATTACCTTATGTATTTTAATATATGTATGTTATTTTTTTTTATTTAAAATAACACACAGTACTTGGTCCATGAATACCGAAATCTATGAATAAAATATATACATTTAAATTTTATATTCGATGAATAATAAAAGTAAAATATAAATACAGTAAAAGCCTATGATCAATGATTATCCATTATAATCACTAATGTTTTGTACAAACAAAACAATACTAGTCAGAAATAGGGAGCTGTTCAGGGAGGGAAGGGATCGAAAGCCATATAAATAAATGGTCGGTGGGTCTAGGTGACTGGCCCCGTCCAGGGAACAATAAATGAAGCGGTGCCAAACAACTTGGCCGCTAACCTGTCCCCAGTCTCCACTACGAATTAAAAACATTTCGGCACCTGTTTCTGAGCTACATGTAACAACAGTACATTTCCACGGAAGTAAACCATTACTTTTTTTTATTTATTTATTCAAAGAAACCTCACCCCCTAGAAAGCGTATTTTGTGAGTCCAGGTGAGGGAGTAAAACTCCAGCTGTTCCAGGCTTTTATAAAAGATACACTTCCTGACTCGAACTCGAGACCTGTTGTATAGATCTCAAACTCTTTACCATCACGCTACGGCCCTTGAAGACTAGAGAGATCCTGAGGAAGAAGTAAACCATTTCATTAACGAAGTAAATAGTAATAATTTTCGGCTGCTGTTTCTTAGCCACCGTTAGTCTCTGATTTTGATAGGATGACAATCCCAAGTCCTGTTGAAGTTGAACCCATAGTTTTCGATCTTTCAGATTTCTTTGAATGGGAAAAGCTTAGCATGAGAGTTGATAATCTCTGATTTTGATAGGACGACTATCATATTTATGGATAGGTTCCTTTATATTTATACTATATTTATTACTCGTGAAGTAATAAATTTAAATATTTACATTTTATTCATCAAATTTTATATATTTATTATTTTACTATTATTTAATATTTAACAACATATATATATATATATATATATATATATCAAAAAAAAAATATAAGTGTTCTAGTTGTGTAACTCAAATTAGATTTGGGTTGAATTTTATAATATTTATATCTTATTCATTATCTATTAGGTATGTATTGTAGTTATCCAAAGAAAAACTCATTCTTTTAAATTAGATTGAGATTTTAAATTAGATTGAGACGGTATACATCTACATCCATCTACATTGTATTTAAATATAATTAAAAATAAATATAGAAAATCATGTAATAATGTCACATCAAGGAAGAGTAGGAAATTTCCTGTTGACAAAATTGATTCTTAGACATAGGTATTGGACACATTTGAGATATAATTAAAAATAAATTTTTTTCATTTTTTGGATTAAAATTTTATTAAAAAATATTCTCCAACATTAATATTATAGCAAAATAATTGTGAGTGAACAATAAATTAATTTAAAATAACCTTTGAAAATTAACAAAAAATCAAAATACAACCATCAAACATTATCCCGCGTTAATAAGAAATTGTTTCTTTCCTCTCCCAAGGCTATAACATTTGTTCCAAGTTCAAAAGGTAAAAGTTCTTCTTCTCTTTCAAGGCTTGTATATGGAGGTTCTTGTTGATTTATTTAAAATCAACAAAAAAAAGTATTATTTTTCAATTATTTTCCTCTACTTTTCTCTTGGTGTTTTTTTTTTTTTTTTTGAAGTTTGCTTAGACTTAGTGTTGAATGCATCAAATACTAAATAGTACAATTATTGAATCATGAGAGGCACACAAATTTTTTCATAAAGATAACGGATACAACTCTTGTGACAACCACTTCCTTCCATTGTATTGATTAATATGTGTTTCAACAAGTAATTATGATTTTATTTGTTCATATTTTTAAGTCTTTAATATCTTTTTGTTGGCAAGCTAGTTTAATTTTTCATGTTGCTTTTATATGTATGTTTAATTTATTCTTTGTAATTTGTAATTTTTTGTTTGATATAATATTTAGGTTTCATTATTAATTAGTTTTAATTTAAATAAATTTAATTTTATTTATTTTTTAAAATATAAATTAAACTTTCTTTGAATTTAAATCCAATGTATCCTACTCCGATCAATGCAAAAAAATATTGTCCCAATAATTTGTTTCACAATAACAAACCAATTTCATTTAAATCTAATATATCCTACTCCGATCTGTGTTATACTGTAGCTCAAATAAAAATAAATAACATAAAAGAAAAATCAAAGGATAAAAAAACCCAAACATGTAAGTCTCAGGACAACCCAGATGAATGGTAATAACATGGTTTAACTTTTAAAAAAGAATTTCAAGGTGACGATTTAAAAATAATTAAGATGATGACATTTAGATCTACTCAAATAACCCCGATTTAACTTGTCAAACTCGCCACCCGAAATCATAAGACCATGATAACTCCATAAAAAATAAATCGTAAAAATTAATTGAGCACCAAAAAATATGTTGACAAAAAACATATATGCTCATAAAAGTGAGTCCAAGACTTTGATGATCTTAGAAAATCCAAGCCGAAACATATCATGAATACCAATTCAATAAAACTAAATGCTGAAAGATGATATTGGAAAAAAATTAATAAAAAACAAAAATAACAAAAAACTCAAAGTTGAAGAATGAAATATATATAAAAAAATTGGTTTGGTTTAATATTTAAACTATTTTTTATTTAATTATATGATAAAAAAAAGTCAAAGAAAAATCCCAACATTAAATTATGAAATTGAAAAAACAACAAAGAAAAAAAAAAGGTTATACACGTGGCAGACGTGAGTGGCCCGACATGCTCATGCCTTTTAAATAAATAAAAAAAAGTCATTGTATCATTTAATGAATTTGAAATTTAGTTATATCTAACCTAGTTAGTCACTTATATTGGTGAAAGAAATAATAATATAATATTTTTTGTACACTAATGATATCGCAATGATCATTGTTCTAGATCGGATTTGGGTGTAGAAATATTAAGGAATTCTTGTTCTTTTCTGGCTCAAGAGTTTGGAGTTATCATCTAGTATTTTAGTCACTAGAAACCCTAACTAGTTTATAATGTCTATATAATGGAACTAGTTATGTATAAGGAAGACAATATCACCACTAATACACTCTACTTAAGGTAAGCTGTATTGTTCATTTATCTGATTATTACTAAGGCTTTGTTGTATTTTTATAATAATTGATCTATTTATTGGTTAAAGCAGATCTATCTTAGTAAAATGAATCATGGTTTTAGAAGTCAAACCTAGACATTCTAAAGCTATAATATATTTTATTATATATATTTTTTATTTTTGTTTCCTTTATCACTTGGAATATGTCTTATATATAAGTTTATAAATCTTAATATTAAAATAAACAAATTTGTGTTTTTTTTTGTGTTTTTAAATTTAGATCAAATTCTAATGGATATTTACAAACTAATTGTAAAATAAATTAATTGATTTTTCTTTAAAAACATGAAGAAAATATTTTTTTATTTTTACAAAAATATACATGAAAACTATCTTCGAATTTGCACATATGCATTTTTAGCAAAACATATTAAGATTAATGATTTAAAAGGAATAATAATATAATATGTCATGGATTTCATTTAATAAAGACATGCAAACCTTAATTAGCCTACCAACAAGTTAAAAATCAAACCAAATAAATAAGACAAATCAACCCATTGACCAATGCTAAAACTCAAACCCATATAAGGCATTCATAACCCTACAATAAATACCCAAGCCTAAACATAGCTGAAAACCCAAGCTTGTTTAAAAATCATAGTGATAGCTCATTTGCCGAAAGCAAACATAGGCTTTATCCAAGAAAGTCAAATAGGCCTTTTTCTTTTAAAAATGAATATATTAAAAAAATGAAAAAAAAGAAATGAAATAGCCTTTAAAAATACAAGCCTTATAAAAAAACAACTGGACTTGAAACAAATATAGGTGTTTTCAAAAAAAAGTAATTGGGGTTGAAACAAAGTAAGAGATACAATCTAAAATTAGGATATGTTTGTCCTCCTTAAATACCTTGTAGAGACTATTTTAATGTGCCTCATGACCTAAAATTTCCTCCCTTCTTCTTGAACAATCCAAACCGACCCCTTTTACTTTTCTTCTGAAGAGGGGTCTTCCTAAATGAAACACATGCTCTTTTCTTTTTTCAAGCACTATTGGTTCTTGTCCAACAATTCTTTGTCACCCCTCATTCATAACTGTCTCCAAGGACTATGAAGCATCAACAAGGTCCCTTACAGTTTTAAATTGTAAAAGCAACTAATACCATTTTTAGGTCTTGTTTAAAATCATCTCATAATTTCTTTATTTTGGGTTGTTTAGTGGGCAGGTAGAAACAAACATGGAGAGATCCTAAAATTGTCTCTTGTACTCTAAAATGGTAATATCTCCTTGTTTTAGTATCAGAAACTCTTGTTCTTTGTTCTTTTAATGTTGACGAGAGTAATATTTATTTGTAAACTCTATTCCAAAATCTCCAACACTTCAATAATTCTTCTCTCCCCCACCATTTCCCACCATGTCTATGCACTATCATAGAGTAACTTGGTAGCACAGTCTACTCAAAGATTTTCCAGTACAGAAATCTGGTTCAGAGTCTTTTCTACCTTTCTCAACCTGCACCCAACTATTTCGTACGTCATCTTCCTCTCATAAAAAGGGTTCACAACCCATCTCTCTCATATCATTTACCCAACATACCAGGGTAACTATATTGTTTTTAAAGATGTATCGGTTGTCCGTGGCACCCCTTCCATCACTGCTTGAACAATCTATGTTAAGTAAGATGGATCAAGATAAGGTGCAGGTGTCACTGTATGTACAACAGGTACATGCCTATCTACCTATTCATCATTGCTTGCTACTTCTGGTCGTACATTTTTGGCTCTCCAGGAGGAAGATTCTCCCTTAAGTCCTACTAATTTTGATCTCTTAGATGGTATGGACATTGCAGAAATATGTGATGCAGTATCTGTTAGAGGATCTCTTTCCTAATCCTCACTCCTTTCCATATCCAAACCCTCTCTCCTAATAGGAGATGGGTTCGTCATAGTTCCATGTCATGTATGAACCATCTTGAAACAATCAACATTCCTCAATCATAAATTCCTTGGGTTTGATACCAAATTGTAATATCCCTAATTTTCCATACTCAATGAATGTACAAATCTTTCATGGTTTAGGAAATTATTGGATTTTTTTAATAATCCTTAATAAGACATCCATATCTTGCAAATTTCATATATCATAGTCATTTCTAAAATCTTTTCATATTTGAATATTTATATTAATTCCTACCAAAAATTTGATAGTGGTTTCCTTAAAAAAGGGTCAATCCATAATTCTATCATTTGCATCAAACACAAATTCAATTCAATCATCTTGGATCATAACCCCACTACAACAAGACATTTCTCATTCATTCACATCATCGCTAAATGCTTCCATTACTTATCAAATTCATAATAACATAATGAATACTAAATAATTAATTAACAAAACATAACTTAACGAAGCATCTCAAAATAGAATATGTTATCACATAACATCAAGTTTTACATCTTTAGTCTATATATGTCTCAAAATACATACAATATTATATTATTACATACATTCATTGCTTAAGATAGCAAAAGATAATACTTTAGTTTTACTACTCCTATCATGAATGTGAAGATCCTGAAATCAATTAAAAAAATTTTAAAGATAATTATCTATATATATATATATATATATATGGATATTAAAAATAAACATATCAATCAAGTATATTAATTCATTCAACTCTCTTTAATATTCATCTAACTTCGATCAATCTCGGTAATTATATATTATCATGACTACTCCCCTAGTTGTCAGAACTCTGGCTGGCTAACCTTCACGGTCGCCTAATCATCCAGTTAAACCTCACGATTGCTAATAAATTCAGTCACCTTATATGAGTGCCAAGAACTCCATCAATTGCACACAGGAGCCTATAACTCTTGCAATCGCACACATATGCCTATAACTCCAGGAATACCACACAGATGCCTATAACTTCGACAATCCTATATAGATGGCCAAAACTCTATAAATTCCTTAATTTAGCTCCTTCTCATTTTCACATCCAATAGTCATAATATCACAATCAACTATCCACATGACAGAAATTTACCAATAATTAAATTAGATTAAGGTGTGAACACCTACCTGTAATCTAGTTATGTCTGGCCCCTCCTGCTCACTGTTTTACTCCAACAATTTCTATTGTATTGACATGATTTTTAATTTGTTATTGTCTTATTAGTAGGCAAGCACAATCTATACATATTAAGAAACATCAAACACCAATTCAAAGTCATTCATTTATTCTCACCAAAATCATCTTTTTTTATTCCTTCCTTAGTTTAAACAATCGGACACAAACACCACAATTTTATCTTTAATTTAACAATTTTTCTCAAGAGCTCCAAGTCACATTAATATAACCGTTCAATCACTACTTAGTAAAATAAACGACTTATTTCGAAATATCATCCATATAGAAATATGTATTTCCTATAACATAATATAACATAATTTAACATGCATTTACACAGTTTCAAAAAATCTTCCTATTCATATTTCTCTTCGCCAAAACACACAAAAAAGGAAGGAAAGATATGATTTTCCTCTCAATTCATCATTAATGCATTCCTATATATTAATCAAACACAACTAAGCAAACATACATGATAATTTCAATTTTGCCAATTCTCCTTATTTTTTGTCACCCCCTGTCACCTCTTTGATGCTAAGTTTTTATTCAATTTCTAATAATGTTTTTCACCCATCAACATTTAATCTAACCTAATTGGCCAGAACAACAATCAATTTGCATGTCCCTAAAATTTATATTATGAACCCTAACACAAAATTCATCAATTCTATTTCGTTTCACCTAAGCTTATTGAGGTATGTTTAGAACCCCTTACCAGGTAATAAAGTGAAATTTAAATGCTAACTAGTCAAAAATTTTCTGTTATTCCTTTTTTTTCCCTTTTTGTTGCCACTTCTCTCTCTAGTTTCTCCTTTTTCTCTCTTGATTCTCTTTTAATTATCATGGTGGATGTGTTTAAGCATTCATCTTCTCTTCATCCTAGTTTGAACTCTAGAATTTCTTAAGTGTTTTAGTGTGGTGTGGCCCACCCTGTTTATCATTTGTGATCTTCTTTGGTGTTGTTGGATTCATTTTCTCAAGATTTTTTTTATGGTACCGGGGGTGTTATCAATTAATGGAGCTTTGTGGTGTCTTCGAGGTTCATTTTTAATTATCATATTGAATGGGGACATATAAGTCTTTAATATTTTAAATATACAGTAAAATGACTTAAATACCCTTAAAAGGAAAAAAATAAAATTATTATTCAGGGGCATTTTTGTCTTTTTAACATTTTGATTGCATAGTGAAAAAACTAAATTTTCTTTAAAAGAAAAAAAATAAAACTAACATCCAGGGGATTTTTTGTATTTTCATCATAGTTTTTTAGTTATAATCAATTTAAATTAGGACAATTAAGTCTTTTAACAAATATAAATATAATTAAAAAAATGGTTGGTGCGTGCTTCGCATATGACAACTAATGGGAGGCACGCATAGGCTTTGAGCAATATGTGCGACCTCTCCTGGTGGTCAAACTCCGCCTTCCACAACGGTGTTGGAAGAATCATGTCGTCCTAGACGCATGTGCACGGTGGAGTAGTGGTAGAGCAATGATGAACTTTTTACTTTTTCTTTATTTTTCTTTCTCTTCGCCTTGGATTTCACGTTAGCCGTTCCAAAAATTAAATGTTTATTTTCTATAAAGTAATCCTGATCTCATGACCCGAGTTAAAAGTTTTGAAAATTAGCATGACTTAATTTTGAACCTTTTTTAGGGTTTTTTTAATAATATTTTTATAATTTTATCTCTTGAAATTAAATTATTAAGTTTTGAGCTTTATTTTTATTTCTCTTTGTATTAACTTAGATTTTTTATTTTTTTAATGATGTACATCACAGATTTAGAGTACCTTCTTGTCATGGGCGAGCAGCCAGAAATCTGTCAATTCAATTGAGAGAGGGGATAATCGTTAGGCTCGGGATAGGTCGCTCGATCATTATCAATAATTTATTATTCGACTGGTTTCTGGTTATTCGCTCTAATATTACAATGATATTTATGAATCAACGGATTGAAGATTTTTTAACTGGATGTTCCCGCGAAATGAAGCTCTCTCTCTCAGCTATCTTCAAATTGTTATAAACAAAATAAAAATCCCTGAATATAAGAGATTCGTTGAGGAAATGGGATTTAATACATGAGATTCCATAAGGTTTTTTTGAAGATCTTAACAGGGTAAACTTAGCATTAGTCCCCACAAATTAATTAAAATTACTAATAAAGATTTAATTGGATTAATGTTCAATGGGGAGAGTCAGAAAGCAGTTGTTAGATTGGGTGTTGCCATCACTCTTTAAAGAGATCCCACGAGAGACTCTCATCAATTACTCCAATGCTATTAAATTCTTCCCTTTCGAATGGATGCCTCCTCCAATTACAGGAACCATATCTTCAGGTCGGAAAACCTCAATTTGTTACGTTCAAGAAATTAATGCAGAATGAACCAGAGAAAAGGGGCATGAACTGCAGGTGGGGACGGGGAGGTTGCCGGAGTAAAGGCCCACTTGTTAGGAGTTGAATCTAATAAATGGGAATTATATTCGTAAGAAAGGGCATTCTAGGGTACCTCAAAAACTGAAAGGTATAGGCTTGCTCATACCTTTTTAAGAAAAAAACTCATCTACGGATTAACATTCTTCATTTTTATATAAAGATAACTCAAATAATGTGGTAGACATGAATATTCCTAATATGCCACTCATTTCGGGTGTTCCATGCTCGTGCCTGTGCCTGTGTAACATTGAATCATGTTTCGATTCTATTTAATTTTATCTTTTAAAAGTGATTTTTAAAAAGTTAATTTTTTTTATTTTAAATTAATATTTTTTGATATTTTCATATCATTTTGATACGTTGATGTCAAAAATAATTTTAAAAAAATAAAAAAATAAGATTTTGATACATTTATAAATGAAAAACACTTTAAAAAACTACCACAACTACACTTTCAAACACCCCATAAACAATGAATTTTGTTGACTAAATATATATTGAGTTGTAACCATATGAACAGAATGCTTTGAATTTTCGATCTCTTTCTCAAACCAGGAGGAGATCTTATGGTGGAAGTAGTTGAATACTTGAATTCGACTTAATACAAGGCTACACTCTACGTGCATGTTGGCCGATAACGTGTTGAAATCAAAAGCAGTTTCTTTCTCAATGCGTGGTTAATTAAAATTGTGTTTTGTCTTGACTATTATTTTAAAATTGCTTGGTTAATCAATGTTATAGCCAGAGTTTTAGAAAACGGAAAAAACTTGAAAGAACTTAAAAAAAGAAATTAAAGAAGAAAGGATAACATGGATTGTTCAATTGGGAGAGTTA
>Ga0325414_1000661_pt1 | contig 29602 bp, 14 predicted proteins | sample PopdelMetagenome_8_FD_206183 | JGI IMG/M metagenome (GOLD analysis project Ga0325414, IMG submission 206183) | Populus deltoides microbial communities from Bellville, Georgia, United States - Leaf-PdKOR-R3 | ecosystem: Host-associated > Plants > Phyllosphere > Phylloplane/Leaf | place: USA... | reverse complement strand
TATGGAGTGAAGTGTCGACATTTTTACAATAGTTGGCTAGAAAGATTGAATGTTCATTGTAATGTTGCTGTCTCGACTTGTGATTTTTCATTCGACCTTGGCATTTGACTTTTAATACATTAGGATATGGAGTCCTACTTGCAAGTGAAAATGAAGAAATCGCAAATACTCATAACCATTACATCAACGTATATAAGCGTTGATGCTTTGATAATATATTCGGAAGAGTGTATTTGTTTTTGTATTTTTAAAATATTTTAAAAAGATTGAAAATTTTTCAATTTTTTTTTGTTTCTAACTATTTTTAATATTTTTGAATCGTTTTGATGTCTTAATATTAAGAATAAATTTAAAAAAATAAAAAATATTATCTCGATACATTTTCAAATAAAAAACACTTTAAAAAATAATTATTATGGCAATACCAAACCGTAACTAAAACATTATGGTATTTAAAAGTATGATAGCAATTATTTTTTAAAGTGTTTTTCATTTAAAAATACATCAAAATAATATTTTTTGATGTACGAAATCTCTTTAAACTTTGATAAAAAAAAAATTGCAAGAATTTAAGCGGGGATGATCCCATTAAGATTTTATTAAGAAAAACGTTAATATAATTAGCAAAAAAATTATTGGAGAATATCTTTAACATTAAAACCAGAATAAATTCTTGCAGCGGACAATATTCGAAACATGGACCAACCAATGCTATATTCGGAGGATGCTTACAGCCTTTTCTCAACAAGATTGCTGGACCCCCTCTTGGCTTGGCACCGTAAGAAATCTTGGCTACAATTTAACGAAGGATTGATAGCTTTGTTTGGAAGTATAGTTGTATTTGTTTTTTAAAATGATTTTTATATTAAAATGTATTAAAATAATTTTTAAAATTATCGTATTAAAATAATTTAAGACATATAAAAATAATAATTTTTAGTAAAATAAAATTAAATTTTTATGAAACACGGTTTACACTGTATTTTCAAATGGTGCCAATATTATATTTCACATACTAATTATAGATAATAAATATCATTTAAATAATCTATGTAGGTTTCTTATTAACTTATTTATTTTTATCTAATCCAGTCAAAAACTCATATTATAAGTTTTAATTTGAGATTTATATTGAATATGTTTATTTACCTTTGATATAAAAAAAAAAGTAAAAATAAAATTATCCTCGATATGAGATCAGTGCTTATCAAGGTTCTTAAAATTGTTAATGTATCATTTGAATCTTTAGTTGGATTTAATAAATATATTTGACATAGATAGATGTAATATAAAACAAATTTAATTTAGATAAATAGCTTTACATATAAGTTTAGAATTTAGTTCCTAAATAAATTAAGATTTGATATGCTCATACGTTTATATTTAATGTACCATTTCCAAGAAATATGATGAGGCAATAGAGTTTAATTAAGAACTTGTATTTATGATATATTTATTTTTCCTACTAAATGGATTATTTATCAATTTCTTCTACTTTATAAAATAAATTGAATAGCCACGAACGCGCACAATGCGACAGGCTTTTGATTAGTTGAAGCTTATAGTTCTTTCAATTTTGATAATTGGATGATGATATACCTCTTTATTACACTATAAACTAGAAGGCATAGGGGGGATTCTTGTTCACCCATGCACTCTAATCTCTTCCATAATTTATTATGGATTTTCATTGTGAATTTTTCTTTCTTCCACTACTTTTTTTTTAAAATTTATCCTTGAATCGCTAAAATAAAGGTTAATTTATTAAGAAAAGATAAGATTAAAAGAGAGGGGAGTGAATAAGTCACTTTAACAAAGTTTTGTGCGAAAGATACATTTTAATCCTCAAATTTTTCAAATTATAAATATATGGTCCCTTCAATTTTCAAAAATTAAGAATAAAGTCAATTTTGGTCTCCAACTTTTTTATTTTTTATTTTGTTTTTTGAAGAGGAGAGGGAAAGTGGTTGGATTCCAGCAGTGAAAAGAGAAAGTCATCGTTTACACTGATTAAGGCCAAAAAAATGTTATTTTGATGTTAATGGTTTCTTTCTACAGTGAGAGTTTATCCTAAGTGTTTTTTTCCCTTTGAACTTGTCTTATATTGTAGATCTGAGCCCGCAAATAATTTTAGTTTTAGATTGATTATGGATTTTTGGGTACTTTTTTGGATTGTTTGCAACCATAAATATATTTTACAAGGTGTTTAATGTCTTTTTATGGGTTGAAATATGATTGCAAATGATTTTTTTTTATCTAAACATCACAACTCAATTTTATAGCGGCCAGAGGTTGCTAAAATTTGAACAAGGCAGGCAACACATCGCCTACTATTTGTTTTTCAAAAATTAAGGGGCGAACAACCTATCATCTGCCTTTTAAGAAAAAAAAGGTTCAAACACGTGAGCTACTCCATGCCTGAGAGCCTAGGCCTTTTTCATTCCTTTTTTTTCTTTTTTTTATTCCTCAAATCTTACCCATCATAATTGGATTTTTTTGTTTACTTATTTTTTTAATTTCATCATTTAATATTTTGTTGATTTTTTATTGAGCAATGTAATTTGTTTTGATTTGGTATTTTTATTTAGTTGTATTGATATTTGATTGGTTCTCAATTTTATTAGTGTGTATTTTAAACAAAAAAATATTATTGGAAAAAAATTGTTTAGCCTAATTAAGTCCACGACCCAGATCATTGGTTTGACTTGTTTAACTTCGAATAGTTATGAATTGAGTTTCATAATTTTTCCCGATTATATAAATAGTTATCAATTTATTTAGTTAAATGCATACATGAACTCTTATAATTAAGATTTTTTATGTTAAAAAACACATAGAAAATGTTGATGTATTGAAAACAAATGTATTTCACCTACAATGAAGCACGAGTCAAATAACTAGTTAAGAAACTAATTAGGGAATTAAAAGATAAAACCTCTTACTAATTAAGTTTTATTTACCAAGTTAACTTCTTATGTCCTACTCTCTTTCTCTCTCCAAAAAAATAAAAATAAAAATGTAAATAGGTTATTCCATATTCTTTAGTTGAAAACATGATGCCTTATTATAACACTCTTTTAGGTAGTGTTTGGTATGCTAGACTATTGATTTGATTGAACAAGACTAGATAAGTAATTGTCTTGTCTTATGTTTGGTATGCTTTGGACTGAATTGAATAATTTGTCTTATTTTATATTTGGTCGACATTGAAAGGGACCCGACATATCCAAGGCCTGAATCAATCCAAGTTTAAGAAAAAAATAAAGGAATGATTGATCTGACCTGACACAGTAAAAAACATGGGTCGACTTGCGACTCGGTTGACTCAAGATAAATCATGGATAAAAAATCCATTGGGTTTTTTAATTATTTTTGGTCAAAATGATGTTGCTTTGATTTTTATTTTTAATCTGGGTTAACTCGGGTTGACCTTCCCGACTTGTGACCTAGCCTTGCCTAGGTCGATCCTCAAGTCAGGTTTTAAAACTATAATAATGATAATCATTTTTATCCATATGTTGAATTGAGTCAACCCGGTTTAACCTTCTCGACCTGTGACCCAAGCCTTGCAACGGGTCGACCTCTGAGTAATGTTTTAAAACTATGATAATAACTATTTTTATCTTTATTTTGACCCAAATCAACGCAGGTTGACCTTCTCAATCCGTGACTTGGGCTTTGTCTAGTATTGACCTCCGATTTGAGTTTTGCAACTATGATAATACCATTTTTATCCATACATTGACATAGGTCAACCAGGGTTGATTCTCCCGACCCATAACCTAGGTCTTGCCCTAGGTTGACTCCAAATTGGGTTTAAAAACTATGATAATAACCACTTTTATTATTATATTGACTCGGGTCAACCCGAGTTGACCCTTTCGACTTGTGAGTCAGACATTGTCCTGGGTCGACCCTCTAATCGAGTTTTAAAGCTATAATAATAATCATTTTTATCCTTATGTTGATCGGGGTCAATAGTCAACCTAACTTGTGACCCGGGCCTTATTTCAACTTAATAATCATTCCAATTTAAGCGATGTCAGTTTTGTTGGAATGATATTATCCCTTATTTCAACTTTCATGATAACTTAATCTAACTTTTGTTTTTGTCATTTTTGAGTTCTAAATCGGTATGGAAGTGAGACAATGAAGCTATTCAATTTTCCATTTCTTTCTTTTGACATATAACGAAGTATTTTCATTTGTTTTTCTCACATTCAATGTAATTGTTTCTCCTTTATGTAATTTATAACTCCATTTACCCTATCATCCTACTGATGAACAAATTTTCTCACTTCCTTCTATAAACAATCAAAATCCTCTCATTAAAATGCAACTACTTTCTTTACATTCTTTCATTTATAAAATATTCAATATAACACAAAAAAACTCCATTACTCCCAAAAACTTTGAAATGTTCTTAACATAAAGTATAGCCAACTTTCCATTAAAATTCAAAAGACAAAATTTCTATTTCATTTCCATTCATTCTTCAAATTAAACACATGTTAAGGTAGACATACTCAAACAACATTCATGCATTGTTTTGAATTTTCTTCAATTTAACCCTTTTATGGCCGGCACTAACACCTTTTTAAACCCTAGGATTTATTGTTTTTCCTTGATAACTCATTATTATGAGTTTTTTTCATCCATCTCCATTCTAATTACATTAAACAAAGCTAGTTTCTCATTTCCCCTAATTTACTCATGAACACTAACCTAAAATTTATATTTTACACATCAATTTCTAATCTTAATCAATCTAACTTTTGTAGTCAAGTTTTAAACCCCTTACCTGGTGATTAAGTGAGCTTCGATCCTCAGCCAGTCAAAAATTTTCCGATAATCCCTCTTTACCCCACTTTACCGACCCTTCTCTACATAATTTCTCCAATTTCTTTCACTTTTTTCTCCTTTAATCATTGTCTAGAAATTATTCTCTCGCTATTTAGGCCAAATCTTATCCAAATCCCTTCAATTTTGTTGTATTTTCTCTCAATATTTTTGGTGAAAAAGGCTTGAAAATCCTCCACCTCCTTTTTATTTTATTTTTGTTGCCGGCCATTTGAGAAAGACTTTAGGGGTTTTATAGTCAAAACTTTAGGTAATTACATATTGACCCAATAGTTTAATTATTTTATTTTTATCCCCATCTTTTCTCCTTTTTAACATTATGTGTTATATACTCTTTTGTTTCTTTTAATTTTATCCCTTGTCATTTAATTTTATATCTTTGATTTAATTTAACATTTTCCATCTCCATGTTAATATTTTAATATTCTAGAAATTTTAACCGGGGTTTTACAAATAATTTTTATCCTTATATTGACTTGGGTTAATGGTCAACCCAACTTCTCGGACCTTGTTCCGAATAGACCCCCGAATGAAGTTTTAAAACTATAATAATGATTACTTTTATTTTTACATTGATTCATGGGTCAACCTGACTTGGGCTTGGCCCTGGATCAACCTCCGAGTCAGGTTTTGAAACTACGATAATAATTATTTTTATTTTTATATTGACCCGGGTCAATAATCAACCTAACTTGTGACTTAGGTCTTACCTCGAGTTGAGTTTTAAAACTATGATAATAATCACTTTTATTTTTATGTTGACCCAAGTAAATGGTTAACTCGATCCATGACCCGGGCCTTGCCCTAGGTTGACTTCGTAGTTGAGTTTTAAAACTATAATAATAAAATTTTTTATCCTTATGTTGATCTGAATCAACCCAGATTAAATTCTTGTGCAGAGAATTGAACAAGTTTATCATACTCCTTTTAATAATAAGACAAAAATTTTTGCCACTAAAATAGCCTTAGACATGACTAAAATTAATTTTTGTACTATCCAAAAATACACTAAACAATTTCATAAAGAAATTATTATATCCAGTTCATTTTTATTCAACATACCACACACTATATTATTAATGAGGAGTCTGATCCCACCTATACGAGGATCAATACTTGAAGGTTTTTTTTATGATACATACTATCATATGTGTGAGGATGCAGATTTGCCATCAACTATAGACTATAATAAATGTGATTTGAAATTTTATAGGTAAGTGTTTAATGAAAATTCCACTTGCTACTTTACAATTCATTACTTATTTTTTAGTAAAATGGGTAGCGAAGAAAAGAATAATGCTGCTGGCAGCAATTTGGTTTACATCGCTATCTTAACACCTAATATTTGCACTCGTTAGAATCTAATCCCTTGGTTTCTCGTGCAAAGACATTCCTAGCTCATAACCGAGTATGTTAATAATATTTGTGAAAGATTAGACATCGTCCATTTATTATCCTTCTTCCGATTTCTTTTTTCTTTTTTTTTTCTTTCCTGTATTATTCATATTTGAATTTTGATCTTTTTTTATTATTATTAATGTGGGTATCCGGACCAATTTGCGTTCACCTCGATTAATTCCACGTGCCCTGAAGTTAACGACCATGTAAGCTTCCAATGACCATCATATTAATAACCACAACGCTCGAACTTGAGACTATAGTGATAACAAACCTCTTGGTCCTAAATTTTTACTACTAGTCACCTACTAAATGGTTAAATTTTAATCCTTAGTTAAGCTGGATGCTTAGTTAAACTTAGTATGCATGTCGTGTCCTGTAGAAATCAAACGATGACGACATAGGGTATGCATACACACCGATTCATAAAATATAAATTTTGTTTTCAACAATTTGATTCAATTATAGAATCATATCATGTATTAAAAAAAAAATCTTATTAATAAATATCAAATATATTATCTTACACATTTGGTTCAATAAAAATCATCACATATACTAAAAGATTTTTGTTGATAAATACCAAATATATAGTATTTTCTTAAAAAAATTCTACTTGTCAGACAAAAAACTTCTACTCCATATAAAAGGAAATTATTTATTCTTCTTTTACATTTTTTATATCATAGTACAAAATATATACCAATACTAATATATAAGTTCACTTTTATCTCTAATTAAGAAAAAGACTAAAACAGTAATATAATTCTTAGAAAATAAGTTAATTTAGTTTTTGTTTTCATTATATGTCTGTTTATACATAGCATAAAACCTTAAATAATATAAAACTAACTTGTTAAATAACTAATAAATTATATAGTATTTTATTACCACTTTATTTTGACTATTAAAACTCTAAAAATAGGTCACCAAAACTAATAATTAAAACATAAAAATATATTTAATTAGATCCTTAATTTTTTTTTATATATGATAATCCTCTTTTATTGTTTTGCATCATCATTTAAGCCTTTAAATGAAAAAATTCATAAAATTTTTATTATTTTTTTTACCATCGTTACTAATATTTAAAAAACACCTTAAAAAAAAACAACTCATACAATTTATATCTATGTCTATATTTTTAAGTTTTATACATATCGCATGTAGTTATAATCCAAAAAATAATAATAAAAGTACATCAAAATTTAATAAAATTTTAAATTGAACATTTACTGTTTGTTTTGTAATGGACTCTTGGTTATTCTTTTTATGTTATCTATGAATATTTTAGAGAAAATAATTCATAATTATTTATAAATCTGCTAATACTGAAAAGTATATTAAACTTTTTATTTGTATCTATATATTTAATATTTTTCTCACATATATTTAAAAAATATGTTTTAATTTAAAACAAAATAATTTATAACAACTAAAAAATTTAGTGAAGGCATTTAATAATACTTTTATTCAATTTGTATCTCATGTGTGATATAGTTTTATTCAAATTTTATTTCTAAATAGTATTTTTTTGATTTTTTATTATTTAGAATTAATTTTAGTATTTTTATAATTTTTTTGCTGATATTAAAAAATAAGCATAATATCAATACAAAGTTATATGAAAATACTACTCACTAATATATTATATGTATAAAAAAAATAAAATAATGAATTTGCTTTTAGGGCTAATGGTGTTTGGCTCAAACAACCATTTTTGTTTTTTTGGTTTGAATCTTGAAAATCATTTGGTCTCAAACTAGTACAACAAAAAATTCTTACCTTCCAGCACACACCTCCATGTATATTTTTTAAGTTATTAGAAGTTAAAAATCGATATCACACTTTGCTCAAACAAAATATGTTTTATGATTAACTAATATATTTTGACATATTTTTTACAAACATATGTTTTTATGCAGAGTTAACATCATTATTTCTAGCTAATGGCCGACAATGCAAACCCATATTATTTTTTATGCAAATCAAGTGCTTTCTTTCTCAATCAATGATTATTTTTAACCAACATATCACCGATAATCACCCATTTCTCTACCAATAGAGTGAAAGAGAATACAACCAATGGTGGACACCAACATTTCCACCAATAATGAAACTCTTCATATCTTGGGAGGAGTGTAATTAAGGTCTATATATATATATTGGATCATTAAGTAAACAAAAAATAGACAATCCTCTCAAACTCAACACTTCTTTACACTTACATTTTTTTCCCTTAATTTTCTCATATATTATTTCTCTATATCTATTCACTTAAACATCAAAGAGTCTTGTTCTATGAGAGACTTATTTTTTTCAGAAACGATCAAGTCCATAATCAAGCTCACATATTTTAGCCCATGATCACAGCTTGTGGAAAACTTAATTTTTATGTGAAGTTTTTTCATGACTTTATTAGTGGTGCTATTTGTGAAGACATGAACAAAAAACTAGTTCATTCTCTTTTATTCCCCTCTAAAAACTCTTTTCATGACTGACAAGACTTTAGAATAAGGGAGAATAATTGATCTCCCTACCACAAAAACTTCATCCCCTTTAGCTCTCCAACCACTCTCCTGGCAAGTGCAAGTGCTCAATAATGTTATTCTAACCATACAAGAACAACTTTGCACCCTTTCATTTTATCAACAGGAAATTCAACACAAAGTCCATTACATGAACAAGATACACACAGGCAACTCCAATCTCAAGAAGGAACATGACAAAATGATATGTAAAGCATGCATAAAACTCTGACTCTTTGAGCCGCTCTTGTTATGAAGAGCACTCCTTCACAAATCCTAACTATATACGTGGCTATTTCCATCAATCCTTCTCTGACTTTCACTCGCATGCTCCTTAATGAAAAAGACTTAGATATAAGATGATATCAGCTCCTAAGAATGAATATTAGCTCTACTAAGAGGGAGACTCTCCATTTTATCAAAAAGGTGTTATATAATCATCTTTCCAAAGAATGTGTCGTCGTAAAACCTAATATGGATAACTATGATGACCTTAAAGATCATAGGGAGTTATATAAAATTTTATAAGCATCCTAGATCTTATGACATAAAAAAGTAATGTCATGTGCAAAATCTACTCAACAACTTTTCATAGATTTGCTAGGGTGTGGTATCATAGCCTTCAAGTTGGCTTCGTCCTTGGCCTTTATAACCTTTATATTAAATTCATCTCTTATTTTTGCACTATTATCCTGGTAAAAAAAAAAAGAATGGAAAAGCTCTTTGTCATCACCTAACGAGGAGATGAAATAACTAAAGCATATCTAAAGATTTAACAAGAAAATGCTCAATATGAAGGATTTGCTTGAACATATCACCACTGAAGCACTAATTAGTAGAGTCTAAAACTACTTATTATGGGAATGCTTGTATACTCTTTATGAAATAACTTTTCTCAATGTGAAATAAGTAATGGTGAACCATATTCGAGTAAAGAAAGCAGTATGATTAGGCAATAACACCCATGTTTTTAAATAGTAGAATCACCACAACACCACTAATATGCTATATCATAGAAATGAACACCAATGGGCACATTGGCAATCACCTGACGTTTCTTAAGTTCTTACTACACTTCTCACAACCATATATATTAAGATGTTAATCGTTATCAAGGGAAAAGACTGTGTAATATCTACCTTGTATAAAAAATGGCCCAAACATAAAGAACTCTAACAAGTTGTATCTTTCACCATAATTATAGGCATAACATTGAAGAATGTCATGCCTTAAAAAAAGACTGATTACCCAAAGATATCTTTAACAAATTGTAAAAAAGAAAGATGACTAGAATAAGAAAGGAAACAGGTTTACACATTCTATAATGAGCTACTTGAGATCAGATAATCTCTAGATTATTTTCAAGAATTGTATCTCAATGTTTTTATTTTTCAGAAAAAAAGATTTTTCTCCATATCTCCAACCTCTCCAAATGATTTTTCACTCTGTGACTACTCATGAAATTCTTCAATGCATCATGAATATATACATAGATCATATTACTTACTTTTACACCCTTTTATTACTATATTGTTTTTTTATTAATTAATATACTCTCTGATACGAACCTTGTGGATATGAAGATCTAAAAACCCACAATCCAATTGACCCTTCTTAAGAAAGCTAAATTCAGGCTTGTAATTGAGCTTGATATAACGATAATATATACCGAGGCACCAAGACAAAAAATAAACAGCCCTCACCCAACACTTATAATCGAGATATGAATGAGAAGTATAAAAGATGTCATGATCTCTTATTAATTTATATATATATGGTGGTTGGAACTAAAAATAAAAGACAATGATATAAAAACTACCTATTTTTTTTTATAATTTTCAAGAAAACTCAATCAAGTAAACCTAAAATATCCCAAATTAAGACTTATCTTCAAGAAACCCCAAGAATTAAGATTTTCTTTAGATTTAAAGCAAATGGATGAACTTTATGTTTCTTTGAAACAAGATTTGTGGCAAATCCTAAAAAAAATTCTTGCGATTTTTTTATAAGGTTTTATTCAATCAAAATCACAAATAATTTTTTTTTAACTTGATACCACGACTAGTTCTTAGAGAAGATAAAGAACTCTATAATTATAGAGTATGTGAAAACTTAAAAATAAAAAGGATATAACTTGATTTAGAGCCTTGCTCTGATACCAATTGATGTGAACCATATGGATATAAAGATATAAAAAACTAAAGTCAAATTTACCATTCTTAGAAAAACTAAATTTAGGCTTGTTCTTTGAGGTATAAATAGGTTTTTATCGGAACTTGCCTCGTAACTCTTACTTCTCCTCAACCATTCAACCATCAAAGTTTATAAGTCTGTTGATGTTCAATAATGTTCATATTCAATTTTTTAAAAAAAATGTAGTACTAACAACATTAGCACAACTCTCACTATTAATAATCATACTACATACCTTATGTCATAACTCAAATTTTGACATCCTATTTTTTTCAAATATTTTCAAAATACAACAAAAATAAAATAAAAAATATGTTCTTGATGTATTTGCATCATTTTTAGCAATTTCAGCGTCTTCTCAAAAGAATTCAAAATTCAAATTACTTCTCAACGTGTTCAACTTTTAATGCGCCATTTTTAAAATTATTTATTTTTCTTATCGAGTCGACATTAATACTTTCCTTTTTAAAAATATCAAAAAAATATAATAAATAGGAAAAAGGATAAAAAAATGAAAAGGAAGAAAACAAGGGACTAAAGTAAATTTAGGTTTCTTGTTGGACTAAGCAATTGAGGGAAAGAAGATAAACGTTTTCACTTATAAATAAGCGGTTATCTTATACAAAAAAAAAAGAGAAAAAAAGCCAAAATAAACAATTTTTTCACACTTTTCTCTTCAAATCTCCTAAAAAAAAAAACCAAACCCTTAATAAACCTAAACCTAGCATTTGTCCAAAAAAAAAGAGAAGAGAACCATCATCTTCAAACGCTATCAACAGGTCTCTCCTAAAAGAACCAATAGCAGAAACCTATCACTTAGACCTATCATCTTTAACATCTCTCCCAAAATAACCAAAAACCCCAACATTGCTCTTAAAGTCATCAACCACTACACACTCAAATACCCGATTCCATCATCTCTCGGCCTTTACACCACCATTAACACAAGACAACCTCCTCTCTCTCTCTGCTCTCACTAATAAATGCCTATATCCATTAATTTTTCCAACCATAATCGACTCTAAATGTCTCCAAATCAAACTAGAAACAACCTTAAAACCACTTTTCAATCAACTAATTAAATATCTACTAACCTTTTTCACCATTGAACCATCACCCCGCAACCACCATCACTACTCTTCCAACCCTTAATAGACATTATCGAGAGAGAAAGAAAGAATCGTGATAGCCCCTCACCCATCTACGGTTGATACATCAATTTGCATCACTACCATCAACGACCACAAACTTTACCAATTGCCAGCTGTCACACACGATTTTCCTTTCTTTCCAGCCATGAACAAACAACCCATCAACGACCACCGAACTGGCCTTCTCCTCGCATGACTCTCCACTTGTGATAGCTGTAGCTAAGCCTTTGTAGAGAGAGAGAGAGAGAGAGAGAGAAGTAGACCTAAAAAAATAAAAGAAAGAAAGAACCGAAGTTTTTTGTGTTTTGTTTTTCTTTTACAGGTTTTTTTTGTTACACAACTAGTATAGGAGTGGAGAGGGGAGGAAAAACTATTTTCTCCACACCATCACATGCCTCCTAATACACCGGAGCGTCACCTGCACGCATTGCCACTACTCCAACGGTCCTAAAATCTTCCATTATGCTTCTTGAGTTCCCAACAATCTCTCCAACCTGTTTCCAACCTCTAGAAGGACCATGTTGTAAATTTTTAAATTTTTAGTATGTATTTTAAATTATTGTTAAATTTTAAATTTTTGTTGTTTATAAACATGTAATTGTGGAGCATATGAGTTAAAATATAGTAAAAAAAAGAGAATGTGTATATGTTGCATTTTCTTTTTATTACTTTTTTTATATTTTGTGTTAAATAAATGGTTAAAAAAAGGAGAAGATAAAAAAAAAATTTAATTAACCAAATGTTTAAATTGCACATGGTCAAATCCTAATAGTTTTTCCATACATATCTTCTAAAAATACAAAATTATATTTTTATCATGTTTTAAAAATACAAAACGAATATCGTAACCAGTTTATGATTATCCATTAGGGTTTAGCCAGAATATCAAAATTCCCGCAACAATTAATTTGTTTAATTAAAATTCAGAGTGTTAGGATTTAACTGTAAATTTTAATATTTAAGGGTGTAAAATTATACTGTAAAATATAACTTTAGGTATTAAAGATAGAAGATAGAAAATAAATGTGATGCTAGAATGTGGGCCTTATAACGATTATGATTTAACCTGATAAGGTAAAAACTTCTTCATGAAGGGAGATCTACATTGAACCATTAGATGAGACCAACAAATAGAAAAATAACTTGGAATAACAATCAACAAACAATATAGTTTACCATAAGTAAGGTGTGCTGGGAGTAATGCGTCTTTTCTTTGCACAACTAGTCCCCTTACTTAGGCTCTCGCAGACTATAGGTTTCCTAGTGACTATGATACAAGGTGGCGACTTCCTCTAATTATAAGTTTATGATTAATCTTAAAACCCTTTCAATCCAGAAGGCAACTTCGTCATTTGATGTCGTGCACGTCATGACATCTTATTATTTATATGGAATATGTTCTTCCTTTGTTGCTCTATATCATCCTTATTAATCTAAACATTAAGTGAATTTCTAATAACCAAAGTTTTTTCATCAACTAGATACTCAACATCACTACAATCCTTAAGTTGTGACATCTTATCCTCTTTGGATTTGTCACTTTTAGATTCAATATCTTTATGCTCATTTATAACCATAATCCTTTTGTTTGGACATTGTAAAGCTATATGTACACTTTTTAAACACCTGGAACACTTCATATCACAATTATGATTAGACGGGATCTTCGTTTTACCATTTGTTTAATGGTCGAATCTTTACTTCAAATCTTAGATGATGTGGCTTTGTTGCCTATAATATTTGGCTTTGATATGGCAACTCCTTTCTTCTATAATTCAACCTCAAAGTGAAAAGCAAACCTGAATTACCTCATTGATGTCTAATACCCTTTCTCTTCATCCGTCTCTCTATTTTTGTAGCCATATAAACCATATCTTTAAGCTCAATTTAGTGTTGCAATTCAACCAATATTAGTTATTTCTTTATTCAATCCATTTAGAAACCTTTCCATTGTAGCTTATCTATCCCCCCCATAACATTAGCTTTTAATCATGGTAATCTCCATTTTCTTGTGGTATCCTCTATACTTCTAGAATCCTGAGATAAACTCTGTAATCTTTGATATAGTTTCTTATAATAATAACAAAAAATAAACTTTTTTTCACATGACTGCTTTCATCTCATCCCTAGTCTATATGAGTCTCTCTCCATTCCTTTTCCTTTATAAAACAAGTTGATCCCACTAAATAATAGTATAGTCAGTAAACTCAATACTAACAAGTTTTACCTTTTTTTACCTCAAAGTAATGGTGACAATAAAAAATCAACTCAACTTTTTTTTCTCACTCCAAATAAACTTTTAGATCATTTTTTCCTTGAAAAACTAGAATCTTTATCTTAATATTGTCCAAATCTCTATCCAAACCATCCCAAAATCCATTTTCGCTATCTACCTATATATTGTTGAATTGCTTAAGTGGTTGAACTCACCTAAGCATTTGGTTTTTATGTGGCCGAAACATATCACCATGGTTATCATCAAAATCATTGGCCTTCTTATCTGAATTTTCAATTATAGATGCCTTTACAGGTGAATTAGCTCGTCTTATAAACATTATTCCTTATAACCCTCTATGGTGTGACCTATTACTAAGATTAACCACTTCAATTCTCAAACCAGTCATGCCACTTTATTATTTTGGTAAACTTTGTCTTCATTAACTCCAATTATTATTGCATCGTTAAATAATCTTATTCAGGGTTATTCTTATCTTTTAGTGGTGTTAATCTACTATTAGATGACATCATCAAGAGATAAAAGCAAATATATATATATATATATATATATATATATATATATATATCCTCGCACACTCCCTCATGTCATCACCCTTAATAGATGTCATTCCTCTTGTATTTTATATAATTTTGTAGTTTTTCATTCTAATATGCTCACTTTCACCCTTTACCACTCAATTATCAAAATTTCAGTTCTTTAAAGAATTAGTTCATAACAAATCAAAGATTAATATTTTAATGGTGTAATAAAGTAATGTAACGACTCAAGAAGCAATAAAGATTGAAAACTATCAATACAAAACTACGAATATGAAATTACGAATATCAATACGAATATAATGAAGCAAAAACTTCCTGTTTTATTTTGTAATTTTCAAGAAAACATAACCAAGTAAACCTAAAATATCCTAAATTAAGATTTATCTCTAAGAAACCCCATGAATCAAAATTTGTTTTTCAAATTTAAAGCAAGTGGCCAAACTCCATGTTTCTTTGAATTAAGACTTGCGACAAACCCTAAAAATTTATTTTCTTGCAATTTGTGTGTGTGTGTGTGTGTGTGTGTGTGTTGCAAACAACTAGATCACAAATAATCTACTTTTTTAAAACATTTTATAACATGCCCTAAGTGTAGATGTAATTACAACAGCGATGAAATAACATGAAAACTAAAACAAAATGGTAAAAATAAATAAATTATTTGTGATCTAGTTGTCTACAATTTGAAAAGAAAGAAAGAAAAAGAAAATCAAAATCATAAAATCATGTTAAAATATCTTTCAAAAGTGAGTAAACATCCAAATAAGGTGATGATTCGAGATTAAATCCTTTTGAAGAGATATGGAATGATATAAATCAGCAAACATCACTAAAAGACTTATTAGATGTGTCGTCTATTACAAGGTCAAGAGCTAAGAAGGTAAAAGAGGCATTCAATAGGTTAATTCAAGATTCTTGGGTCTTACTTCCTACAAGACTTACAATTTCAACTTATTTTCCTACTTACACATAAATTGAGTTAATTTCTTCTAATATATAGTTTTACTTTAGAAAGCATGATTTTTTATCAGACTATTAGATCATGTTAAAAATTTACCAGAAGTTTTTAGAGATCTTGTTTTATAATAGGTTGAAATTTCAGGGCAATTAAATATCGATAACACCTTGTAATAAGATCCAGAAGTTATTATATAAGAATTATATTAGTTTTCTAGTGTTCATGTTTCTTAATCACAACGTTTTAAGGATATCTTTCCTGATAAGATTCCTAGTGGGCTACCACCTACTAGAGAATTGAGCATTAAATTGATTTTGTACATAGAGCATCTCGGCCAACCTATAAAAGTAATCTTGAGGAGATAAGGGAACTTCAAGAGAAAGTAGAAGAATTGATGAAAAAAGGGTACATAAGAGGGAGTATGAGTTCATGTGCCATTTGAGTGTTTTTAGTATATAAAAAAAGAGAGAATGAGATGTGGAGGATATGTGTTGATTATCAAGCTATCGACAATATTATAGTAAAATATAGACATCCAATTCATAGATTTAATGATATTTTAGATGAATCACGTGGATCTTATATGTTTTTAAAGATTGATTTGAAAGGTGGATATCATCAAACAAGAATGAAAGTGAGATAGATGAATGAAAACTGCATTTAAAACTAAATATTATTTGTATTAGTGGTTAGTTATGCATTTTAAACTTACTACTGCACCTAATATTTTTATAAGATTAAACTATGTTTTGCCTAATTTTATAAGAAGGTTTGTTGTATTTTATTTTAATGATATTTTGATTTATAGTAAGAATTTAGAGGAACATGTTGAATATTTAAGGAATGTATTAGTTGTTTTTGCAAAAATAATATTTATATGCTAATCCAAAAAAGTATAATTTTTGCATGGAAAAATTGTATTTTTTGGATATGTTGTTAGTACAAAAGGTATTGAGATGAATGAGGAAAATATTTGGGCTATCCAATAATGGCCTATACCTAAGTTTTCATGGTTTGACTAGTTTTTATAGTAGATTTGTTAAGGATTTAAATGCTTTAGCCACACCTTTAACTAAGATAGTTAAAAAAATTATGGATTTTAAATGGGGAAAAGATTAAGGACATGCTTTTAATTTATTAAGGAAAAAATTAATTTCGACTTCATTATTATCATTGCCTGATTTTATAAAAACTTTTAAGATTGAATGTGATGCTTCAGGGATAGGTATTAAAGCTGTTTTAATGTAGGAAAAAAGGCCTATAACATTTTTTTTTAGCAAAAAGCTCAATGATGGAACATTGAATTATCATACTTATGATAAGAAGCTTTATGTTTTGGTAAGAACTTTGAAAACTTGACAACATTACTTATGGCCTAAAGAGTTCATAATCTATACTGATCATAAGTAATTAAAACATCTTAAGGGCCAAGGAAAGTTGAACCGTCGGATGCCAAGTGGGTAGAGTTCATTGCAACATTCCATTGCATGATTAAGTACAAGAAATGTAAGGAAAACATAGCGGCTAATGCCTTATCGTGAAGGTTTGTACTTCTTTCAACTTTAGACACTAAATGATTAGGATTTAGGTAAGTGAATAGTTTATATATTAAAGATGTTGATTATAGCCAAGTATATGTTGCATGTGAATATTCAGCCTTTGATAAGTTTTATACGGTTAATGGATATTTATTTAAAGAAAAGAGATTGTGTTTGCCTAATTATTCTATGCGTGAATTGCTAAGCTCATGAAAATGGATTAATAGGACACTTTGGGATTGCTAAGACTTTAAATGTTTTGTATAAGCACTTTATTGATCTAAGATTAAAAGAGATGTGTAAAGAATTTATGATAGATGCATAACATGTAGACAAAGCTAAGTCTAAAGTTTTACCTTATGGTTTATATATTCCTTTGTTAGTACTTAAGAAACATTAAGTTGATATATCTATGGGTTTTGTTCTAGGTTTGCCTAGATTAAAAAAGGATAGGGATTCTATTTTTATAGTTATGTATTGGTTTTCTAAGATGACACATTTCATATATTATCATAAAACTGATAATATGATTGACATAGCGAATTTATTCCTTAGGAAGATAGTTCGACTTCATGAGGTACCTAAAAGCATTGTGTTTGACCGTGATGTTAAATTTCTTAGCTATTTTTGAAAATTTTCATGGGCAGAATTAAGAATAAAATTGTTATTTTCTACTACTTGTCATCCACAAACAGATGATAAAACTTAAGTGGTTAATAAGACTTTAACTCCATTGTTAAGAACTATCATTCAAAAGAATTTGAATAATTAGCAAAATTGCCTCTCCTTTATTGAATTTACTTATAATAAGAGTGTGCATTCTACTACATATTATTCTCATTTTGAAATTATCTATAACTTTAATCCTTTGATTCCTTTGGATTTGTTTCCTTTACCTATTAATGAAAGAGTTAGTCTTGATAGCAATATAAAATCACAAGTAGTAAAGGCTCTTTATAAGAATATGAGGCGGAAAATGTAAAAAAAGAATGAGCAATATGCTTTCAAAGCTAATAAAAAAATGTTATTTTTGAACTAGGTGATTGGGTTTAGGTGTGTATGCTTCTCAACAAAAAAGATCTAAGTTGATGCTAACAGGAGATGAACTATTTCAAATCCTTAATAAAATTAATGATACTTTACTGTTACTTTTAATATGTTTAATCTCTTTTTGTTTGATGTAGGTGATGATTCATGGATGAATTTTTTTGATGAGAGAGGGGATGATACGATTAAGATTATATCAAAAGATCCATTGTATTTTCAAATTGATCCAATTACAAGATCAATGGCAAAAAAGCTCAAAGATGCATTCAACAAGCTTATTCAAAGTATTTGGGCCAATGTAAATTTTAAAAAGGATACATGTTTAACAAATGATGATTAAACCTTAGTCAATTTAATTTATGTATAAGAGGGGCAATTAAAGGCTTATATTTTCTAGTGCATAGTTTTACTCTAACTTAATAAAGAATTAATCAAGCTTCATAGTGTCTGTTATACCTCTCATTTGCATCTCGATTATAGATGTTAGGTGATGATTGATTACTTATAGTTTTGGTGTCTTGGTACATGTTATTGTTGTGTCAAACTCAATCACAAGTCTAAATTTAGCTTTCTTGGAAAGGGTCGATTTTTAGATCTTTATATTTTTAAGGTTTGTGTCACTCTTTGACATATTCTTCACAAGTATACACTTTTATGCATGGTTGTCATCATCTTTTCTATCCAATGATCGATAATACAAACACGAACTACTTTCTATGCAAATTAGGTTCCTCATTTCTCTATTAATAATTATTTCTAGTCAACGTATTACTACCAATCACCCACTTCTCCACAAACATAGTGAAAGACACTACATCCAATGGTGGACACTAACATTTTCAACAATTGTGAAACCCTGCATATCTTGATATGAGCGTGACCAAGGTCTATAAATATCTTAAGCCATCATATAAACAAAAAAGAGATAATCCTCTCAAATTCAACACTTTTCTACACTTATGTTTTCTCATACATTAATTTTTTATATATACATTTATTGATTTAAGTATTGTAGAGTCGTTTATTCCATAAAAAAATTTATTTTTTAATGAATGAGCAAGCTTATAACCGAGCCCAAACATTAAACACATAATCAAGCCCTCACATCTTAACCTAGAATCACAATTCATAAAAGCTCATTTTCTATTAAGAGTTTTTCCACAACTTCATACGTACATAACTAAAATTCAACATCCTTAATTGTTAAGCAAATTTAATAGTTAGTTACCCTCCCCCTCCTTCCTCCGTCATGAACCCAACAAAACAAAAATTTTAAAATTGAGGAAAATTTGAATGCAATAGTATTATACATACCTTATTTTATATTATATTACAAGTAACTAGCAATTTATGGTTTCATTTTGAAAAGAAAAATATATATAATGAAAAATAAAAATAATAATCATTTCCAAAAAATAAAAATAATATTCCTATATAGATTTAAAAATAAATTTTTTTAATTTCTCTGTAAGTGTTATCATTCTTCATAAGGAAATACTTTATAAAAATCATGGCAAAGCTATATCCCTTGAAATTCAAAAAACTATTTCTGCATTTTTTTTTAGAATTCCCCAAAATTTCAAAAATACAAAATAAATGATTCATTTTTTTCTTAATTCCAAAAGTAAGAAATTAAGAAAACAATTTTCTTTCTTCATATTTTTCCTGAAAAATAAAATTTCATTAATATATATTATATAGACCAATTTGAAAAATACAAAAACTCCACATTTCCCCGCCAATAAAAAAAAACCCCAGACTCTCAACTCCCAAATCCCAATACCCTCACTCTCTCTCCTCTACTGCTCTCTAAAAAAAAAAAACAGAAATGGAAGAAGAAGAAGACGACCAGCAAAGCATCCTAGATCTGGTCAAAGAATTAGTCAATCGCTTACTCTCTCAAAACCCTCAAAACCCTAAACCCCCAATTTCTAACCCTAACCCTAACTCTCCTGATTTCCAAAATTCTCTTCGCTACGCAATCCGCATTCTCTCCAGCAGATTAACCCCATCTATTGCCCCTGATGCCGCCGCAATCGCTGAATCAATCAAGCGTGGTCTTGCCACTCAAGGTAAATCTTCCCAAGCTCTCACTCTCGCTGAGTTATACAACAAATTTGCATCGAAAACGGGACCGGGAAGTATTAATAACAAATGGGCAGTTCTTTATTTGCTTAAAATCATTTCCGAAGATACAAAAATTGCACAAAATGCTCCAAATTCCACGCTTTTGTTACCTAATTTGGGGTTAAATGAGCTTGATTTGAGCAATGAATCGCGGATTTCCCGTGATTTTAAGAAAAGGGAAAAGGGTTATGATAATGGGGTTTTGTTGGTTAGTAAAGATCCGGAGAATTTGCTTGAAATCGCATTTAGAGAGTTCGTTAATCTGGTGAAAGAGGAAAATGAGGTGTCCGAAGAAGTTTTAGTGAGAGACGTGTTATATGTTTGTCAAGGGATTGATGGGAAATATGTGAAGTTTGATGCAAATGTTGATGGGTATGTTTTATCAAATTCAATCAAGGTTCCAAGAGGTACAAGGGTTATGGTTAGGAAGTTGTGTGAGTTGGGGTGGTTGTTTAGGAAAGTTAAAGGGTATATTTCAGAGAGTATGGATCGGTTTCCAGCTGAAGATGTGGGAACTGTAGGGCAGGCATTTTGTGCTGCGTTACAGGATGAGCTTTCAGATTATTATAAATTGTTGGCTGTGCTTGAAGCGCAGGCGATGAATCCAATTCCATTGGTTTCAAAGTCAACTAGCTCGAGTAATTATTTGTCATTGAGGAGGTTGTCAGTGTGGTTTGCTGAGCCTACAGTGAAAATGAGGTTAATGGCTGTTTTGGTTGATAAATGCAGAGTCTTGAGGGGTGGGGCAATGGCTGGGGCTATACATTTGCATGCCCAGCATGGCGATCCATTGGTGCACGAGTTCATGAGGAGTTTACTGCAGCATGTTTGTTCGCCACTTTTTGAAATGGTTAGGAGTTGGGTTTTGGAAGGGGAGTTGGAGGATATTTTTGCTGAGTTCTTTGTTGTGGGTCAGCCAGTGAAAGCTGAATCACTTTGGAGAGAAGGTTACAGGCTCCACGCTGGAATGCTTCCTTCATTCATTTCACAACCCCTTGCTCAGCGCATTTTAAGGACTGGGAAGTCAATAAATTTCCTTCGTGTCTGTTGTGATGATCGTGGTTGGGCTGATACTGCAACAGAGGCTGCTGCTGCTGCTGGGACCACAACTAGAAGAGGGAGTCTTGGATATGGTGAAACTGATGCACTTGAAACTCTGGTTGTTGAAGCAGCAAAGAGAATTGACAAGCATCTGTTGGATGTTATGTACACGAGGTATAAATTCAAAGAACACTGCCTTGCAATCAAGCGTTATTTACTGCTTGGGCAAGGTGATTTTGTCCAGTATTTAATGGATATTGTTGGGCAGGAACTTTCCGAGCCTGCTAATACAATTAGTTCATTCCAGTTGGCAGGGTTGCTGGAAAGTGCAATTCGATCATCCAATGCTCAGTATGATGATCCTGACATATTAGATAGGTTGAGGGTGAAGATGTTGCCGCATGGTACTGGAGATAGAGGTTGGGATGTATTCTCTTTGGAATATGATGCCAGAGTACCATTAGACACAGTGTTTACAGAATCTGTTATGGCAAGGTATTTAAGAATTTTTAATTTCCTGTGGAAGCTGAGGCGAGTGGAGCATGCACTTATTGGTGCGTGGAAGACAATGAAACCTAATTGTATTACTTCTCATTCTTTCACCAAGCTGCAGCATGCAGTTAAGTTACAGTTACTCTCAACACTGAGACAATGTCAGGTCCTTTGGAATCAGATGAATCATTTTGTTACAAACTTGCAATATTATATCATGTTTGAAGTTCTGGAGGTTTCATGGTCTAACTTCTCAAATGAGATGGAAGTGGCAAAGGATCTTGATGATCTACTTGCAGCACATGATAAGTACCTCCACTCAATTGTTGAGAAATCTCTTCTTGGTGAACGATCTCAATCCCTTTACAAGTCACTATTTGCCTTGTTTGATCTTATACTGCGTTTCAGAAGTCATGCAGATCGGTTGTGTGAAGGAATTTACGAGTTACAAGCAAGGTAAAAAGCTGTTGTGTTTTTGAATGATTTTGTTTTGTATTGAACGTTTGCATGTTTGTTTTTGAAGTGAAGATCTTAATACTCATATCAATTGACAACAACAATGCTATTTTTTTAATATATTTTTTTCTTTTCTTTTATGATCGTGTTGAACCACTCATGATTCCTATTACACGCAGAACCAGGGCATCCTCTTTGTCCTCTCAAGACAAGACGAAATCACAAAGGCAGACAAGAGATCATCCGTCAGAGCCTGGATCATGGTTTAGTGATGGCAGGAAGGCCCTGGAACAACGTGCTGGTGAATTTCTTCAAAATATGGGGCGGGAACTGGAAGAAATATCAAAGGAATATACAGTGTTGCTCGAAGGTTTCTTGTCTCAGTTGCCTGTGCAACAACATGTTGATTTGAAATTCCTCTTCTTTCGGCTTGACTTCACTGAATTTTATAGGAGGTTGCATCCTGGCACATAGCAAAGCTGTTAATACACCTGAGTTTAATCCAATTTGCAACTCAAGGCATGAACAGAGTGCAGTTATTTGCTGGACCTTAAGTGAAGAATTATGCAATGTCTTGCTGATGCCAGGATTGACCTTTATGTTTCACTGCTTGATTTTAGGTACAGGAAGATTCTAGCTGCTCTATCTTTTATTGAATTATCACAATCAATAATTTTGTTTTAGCTTCTTTTCGAGGGGTCTGATTTTTATCTTTTACCTTTTCAGATTGTTTGTGCTCCTTTCTAAGGGTTTACGTGAAAGTTTGCGATCATGTCAGAGGTATTGTTATATCATTAAATGAGATTCTTAAAATCAGTGCAAATATTTGGATGTGATAGTCCAATTATTGTTGGTACTTTTCTTATTGTTGCAAGCTGTTTATACCGAGCTTGTGCCTCTGTATCATAGTTATGTATTGGCTAAATGCTAATCATTGTGATATATGATTTGGTTTTGCATGTGTTTGTTTTTTCAATCCTGAGTTCCTGACACTTGATGCTTACTTGTTATTTGGGTTGTGGTGGCTGCATTTAGTGGTTGCTGCAATAAACATATCATAATTCCTTGTGTTGCTGGGAAGCTGTCCTTGCAATGAAAACTGTGGTCTTATCACAAGGGATTGTTAACAGGCCCATGCTATCTCAATATCCTTCTTGCTGGCACACGAATGAGCAAGACTGTTCATTAAATTATATCATCATAAAGATTTGGCCTTGTTTGATTATTACCTATTGGGGAAAGGCTCTTGTGCATACAACATAGATGGCTTGTGTTGCTGGAGAATTAGAATGAGGTGAAAGCAAATACCCAGTTGAAGTCTTGAAGAAAGATCAAAGTGACATCATAGAGACAAAGGCAGCACCTCATGCATGCTTGACAGGGTGCCTCCCATAAGCCAAAGAGTGGAGTGGTGTATTATTCTTTCTAGGACTGGTAGCACGTTGGTGAGAGTGTCCCTTAGCCCTTGGCATATTTATTGAGTGTTTGCTTGTCTAGCTGAATATGTTAGCTTAAATGCTTAAGCCAGTAGCTTCGGTTTCATTTTTGTCTCCCCAGTTTGACAAGTGATATTGCTATGTTATGAAGTTATAGAGAAGCATAAGATCAGCATGAGGTTTAAAATTGAAAAACATTCTACACTAAGTTAAGGCTTCATTAGCTTTTGATGAGAACTTGAAAATGATGTATATCTTTCTTCCTCTGGTGTCGTCCATAAGATGCTGCAATTTTTCAGAGAATCATAATTGGTTCTGCAGCATTGCTTTCCTTGTATATTTAACTCATCATACAGTTGAGCATCCTGAGTCTAACTGACGTGGAAACTATTTGTTTTGCTACTATAAATGTTTTATTTGCTGCTGATATTATCGTTGCAAGCACTTTTCTCCCTCTTTTATCAAGTGTGGAAATTAGTGGAGCTTCTGTTCCCCCGAAGTTACCGTTAGCAGTTTTAAGTGGTAAACTTGGTGCATGGCCTTCTGCAATGTCATTTGGTCTCCTGAGCTGATAGTATTCAGGACGCAAACAAACTGGAAGAGAACAGCTAAACGAAGGAAAAATTGGAAAGCTTCTGCTTGTCCTTTTTAGTTAACAGTTATGTGTCTCTCATAAAGCAATTCCTGCTTAAAAAAATATATATATTATCGACTGCCTAAACTGTCTTTACTAACCAAGCAAGCAAAAAAAAAAAGTCTATTTATAGAAGCATACAAGGAAAGAGATTCAAATTTCAATCATAAAAATAGTTGCAACTATTGATTTTCTCACTCCCTTAGTACCGAAAACCACTATAGCAATCCTGAAGGATGACAGCAAAGTCAGCCCTCCAACGAGTATTTCTTCCCTGTGAATCGTTGGAAGTGTTCTTTCTTTGTAGTTTAAGCTTTGACATCCTCTGTTTTGAGCTCATTCAATCTCTTTCCATGTGCTGTGCAAGCATGAACCATACCACCTCTGTTGGATGTTTACGATACCTGATCTCTGATTCAGTGGCCATGCTTGGAGCTGTGTTAATTGTCTGGTTCTCTTTTTCAACCGAACCTGAATCAGGTAGAGCTAACTCTGCAGCAGTTTTCTCATCCAAACGTCTAGAAAGACCTGTGAAAGGCACGAACTTGTGCCCTTCCTTGCTTGGCTCTTTGTTATCTAGATGAGGCACAAAATCAACGTCACAATCTGTATCAATAATGGAAATGGCATTATATGGCTTGGTTTCAACTATATTAACTTGAAATTCCTTGTTATAGATGACCATGATGGTATCTCCAGTGGTGAAGCAAAAAAAGCTAGCACTCGATGTTTCTTCCAATGCTGCTTTGGGATTAAGCATGCTTGAGAAACCATAGAGTGAGGTTGCAATTTCATGGAGGTTCCCTTTTCTCTGATAGTATTCTTCAGGCGCACAGCGTTGCCGTTCTGCAGTTGCAAATTCTCCGTCATCCAATCCGGCAAGAAGACTGAACCCTCTTCGGCAGTGAACTCATACACTCCACAATTCGAAACTCGTTCCTTCAATTAGTTTTGAATTTCAAATAGCATAGGATATTCAACTAGTGTGTCAAGGAGGAGCTCGAAAGCTGAAGCAGGCACGATGATCCGTTTCCCCTGCTCTAGGTGTAATTTCTCGACTACTGAGAGCGAAAACAATGGTAAGTACGTTCAAAAGAATCATAATGTTGGCCGTATCGATCATAATATTGTGGAGAGGCCTGAGCAGTGTAATTGCTGCTATAGTTGTCATCGTTTTGAACTTGAGAATCGCTGTGCTTCTTAGAACTCCCATTATGATCCTGAGCTTTATCGGGCGGCTCCATCGATATAACTGCTTTCCTTTTCACCAGATTTTTGTGGACTTGGATTGTCGGGAAGAGCAGGGAGAGATGAGGTTTTCGTGGATATCACTGCCTTCGTCTTTATCACCTTCTTGTGAACTTGGATAGTCGGGAGCAGGGAGACAATTTAGATCGAAGTCATGCTTTTCGTGGTCCGTTTCAGAAGCTTGTTCCATGACGAACAGGATTATGGCTAACCTACCGTATTAGCACTTAACCCGTTTAGAAATATAGGTTAAACCGTGTTTTTAAAAAATTTAATTTTTTTTGTTAAAAATTAATTTTTATATATTTTTAGATTATTTTAATTTATTAATCTTAAAAATAATTTTTTAAAAATAAAAAAAATATTATTTTAATGCATTTCTAAACAAAAAATACTTTAAACCACAAATATCACCATAATCACACTTCTAAACAACTTTTTTTTTAAGAAAATACTTTAAAAACTAATATATACACCCTTAATATAATTGTTTTTAGTATTAAGTATAAAGGAAACTCGTATTTTGCCGCGGCTAGATTGATTTCTTTGCAACATATATATAAAAAAAAAAAGCTTAGGCATTATATGCTTATTTAAAAAAGAGAAAAAAAAATAATTCATGTTCATTCAATTATATAATAGAGAAAGGAAAGATAATAGATGGGCCAAATCTTAAAAGAAAAGGTGATAATAATAATAGAAAAAAATATTTATTAAAAGAAAAAAAATTACAAAGTTTAATTCTAAGATAACATAATGATAAAAAATAAAATTAAAAAAAAATATTTTGAGTCAACTCAAATTAGGATATCAAACTTGCAACTCAAGTTGTGTGGCTGAACCAACCTCATAACAAACAAATTGAAAAAAATTAACGATGGTCAATTTTCAACAATTCAAATATAAAAGGTCGAAATAAAAAAATCAATGAAAAATCTCAAAAAAATAAAATACCTTCAGACTTGGCCGCCAAATCTTACTGGATTATAAAAATGAGACAATATAATAGAAAGCAAAATAATGAAATTTAATTTTAAAGAACTTGATTTTGAAGGACAAAACTGAGAAAATCTATAAAGAATGACCCTAAAAAAATAGCAAGGTTAACCAACCAAACCTGTTATCCAAGTTATGAAATTGGGATGACCTAATCGAAAGGAAACCGAAGAAAATTATAAAGTCAATCTTTCAAAATAAACAATACTGAACTTATTTATGTAAATGTTTCTATTTTTTTTATATATATTTGATATACATGATTGAATTAATATGATAATAATAAGAATTGTCTTTGATGAAGACATTATTCTTGGACAGAATATATACTTCTTATTTGCAGGTCATGTTAAGTAAATACCAATATTATAGTACAACCACCATGACTCTTGTAGCACGTGAGTGGCGTCGTGATGATCATCTTTTTGGATCGGGATCGTAAGTATATTTGAAAAGAACAAAGAATTCTTGTTTTTTTTTTATATAGTTTTAAAGGTTAGGAGTCGCCACTTAGTATTTTGATTATTAAAAACTTTAACTGGTCTTTAGAATATGGATAAGAAGACTAGTTGTGTAGGGGACGATAAAATTACTCTTAATACACCATACCTAAGGTAAGTTACATTATTTATTTGTCTGAATATTACTAAGAAATTTCTGTATTTTTCTAATTATTAGTCTGTTTATAGGTTAAAACAGGTCTCACCCTGGTAAGGTGGATAATGACTTTATAGGTTATATATAGTCATTCTAAAATCAAAATATATTTTTTGTATTTGTTTCTTTTAATATCGAGAATATATTTTACGTATAAGTTCATAATTCTTTATTTTAAAAATAAATAAATAGATTTTTTTGGTGTTTTTAAAATTTAGGCCAAACCTCTATTGTGTTAATAAATTTGTTATTAAATTCATGATATGCAAAATATAAAAAACTATTTTTCTGAATTTCTTTTTGGTATTTTTAAGAGATGCTAAATTATGCTAAATATTTTTTTCTACAATCCAAAATATTAAATATGAAAGGGTAAAAAGATATGAGAACCCTAAAATTAATTGTACAATGATCTTTAAAAAAAAAAACTGAAATTTAATTAAAATTTAACTAAGGTTGTTTTTGGCAAAACACTGAAAAAACATAATACAATGCTAAAACAAATGTTATGGTAGGTTCTCAATCACACTCTTAGCTAAAAATCATAGATTAGAAATTTATCTTAAGAGCGTGTTTGCCAAACATGATTTAAGGACCCTAAAACATTTTTTTTTAAAGTAAATTGTCGCTTCACCAAACACGTCTTTAAATCTTAAAAGGTTTGGCCCAACAACATGGACTGGGCTTCTCAGCCTTGTCTTTGAACCTAAAAACACGACACACACTTAGTACATAAAGATTAAAGATCAAAAGGATGATTTCGGTTAAATCTTTTTAAGAAGATGAAGAACATGTATGAACCTAAGAATTTGATTTGAAGATAGAGGCTAGATTACACAAACTCAAGGGCATTGAAAGATGTAACATGTAAGATTGAAACAAAATGATGCATCATATAAAAAAAATAAACTATAAATTGCCTGAATTAAACTCGACAGTCATAAACCGAAACCCATATATTTAAATTTAATTAGGATTGATTGATCCAAACCAAGTCTTTAATGAATAAATCAATGGCAAAGAATGATAATGTATAGCTTTAGGAGTCAACTAAAGCATACAAGATAGGACGACACCTTATTTGGTACACATTTTGGAATATTTTGGAATCAGAGTCACACAATGGACTCATGATTTCTATTCTTGGACCTTAATGGTTCATTGTTTCAAAATAAAACCTTGGATGACACCTCATATTTGCTTTTCTAAGCAAATAAATGGAGTTAATGGAGGCATTGGATACCTATTGTCTCTTTCATGAATATTCCCATCAAAGGATAATAATGATTAACAAAAATAAAAATTTTATAAAAATAACTCACATCATAGCAAGATAAGACCAATATAAAAATAGAAATTCACTTATAAAGAGAGGCTCTCAAATTTTCTACTCTTCATAAAAGTTCCCCTCCAATAAAAATTGATATTGACTTAAACATCGAATGTTCTCCTAAATCTGTTAAAAAACTTGTTTTGCAAGTGATGATATTTTGGTTTTGCATATGCTGAAATTCTCACACACGTATTGATTTAACTAGAGAAGAATTCCAACATGAAAGTCAAACCCTATAGGTCATGGCGACAATCAATTATAGCCCAAAAGCGACTTCAAATGCAACATCGTCACTAATGTACATGAGTTATATGTAGCTATACATCTAACAAATACACCCATAATACGTAGTTATACATCTAATAAATACAATCATAACAAGTAAAATGAAACTTATATTTTCCTAGCCAGAGCTGCAGGACGAAAAACTCACACCCCGTCTAACATTTTAGTTTAACAATATTTTTAAAAATATTTGAATTTTTTTAAGATCAAATTAATATTTTTTCTTTATGTTTTTGAATTGTTTTAAAATATGGATATTAAAAATAAATTTTAAAAAATAAAAAATTATTTTAATATATTTTTAAATAAAAATTATTTAAAAAAATAAATTTTATTGTATCCTTAAACATACCATTAACATGTAAAGGATAAATAAAATAAATTGAAAGAGGAAATAAATTTTCTTTTCACTGCAATCAAAAGTTAAAAAGCACAAGCTAATTAAT
>Ga0325414_1000659_pt1 | contig 29610 bp, 18 predicted proteins | sample PopdelMetagenome_8_FD_206183 | JGI IMG/M metagenome (GOLD analysis project Ga0325414, IMG submission 206183) | Populus deltoides microbial communities from Bellville, Georgia, United States - Leaf-PdKOR-R3 | ecosystem: Host-associated > Plants > Phyllosphere > Phylloplane/Leaf | place: USA... | reverse complement strand
TTTTTTTTTTTTTTTTTTTTTTTTTTTTTTTTTTTTTTTTTTTTTTTTTTTTTTTTTTTTTTTTTTTTTTTTTTTTTTTTTTTTTTTTTTTTGTTTTTGTGGGGGGGGGGGGGGGGGGGGGCGTTATGGCATGGTATATGAGAAGTGTAGCTACCAGGCAGTGATATGAATAAGAGTACGAGCATGATGATGATGCGTGATGGGTCATGGCACCTGCCTGATGAGAGGAGAGGAGAGGAGAGGGAAAGAGAAAGGGTGTGTGTGTGTGTGTGTAAAGTCACGAGTCAAAGGGGCAGTAAAGAAGAAAACATGATGGCCTGGCAAGGGAGGGCTGCCTTTTTGGGTTAACTGGCACCATGGATTGGAGGAGTAGATCAAGGAGAGGTGAGATTGAGATATTCTATAGCTCGTAGCCTTTTAGGGTAGCGAGCGAGGCACTAGCAAAATGCTGCCTGCACTGATCTCATCTGCTCAGCTTTCTGTGCTGGTTTTTCTCCCTTAATTATTATCTTAATGTGAATTCTTTTGTTTTTAAGTGTTTTATTGCTTGCATGGTGAATTAGCTAAGTGGGACAGATGAAATGAAGCAAAGCTGTCTCTTTAGAAAGAGAAGGGTCCCATATTTGTGTTTTAATTACGTGGGGGCCATCATTTGTCTCTTTCTTCATCTCTTTCATGGATTCCCCTGCCCTTTCAAATCTTTTGAATGAATGGTTCAACATACATATACACACCCGTGACGGGTCGTATTAAATATTTTTTTGGATAAAAAAATAACATAAAGTGATTTTAATGTATTTTTTTAATAAAAAGAGGTTAAGCCTATATAAAGATTTATATGATCTGGTTAATTTGACAAGTATAAATATAATCTAGATGACCAATAAAAATATAATTTAATTTAAAATATTCAAGATATTTTTAAAAAATATATTACGATGACAACATATTATATCAACTCGGATCAACCTATCAAATCTGATACTCAAGTCACGAGACCCTGATAATCCTATAAAAAACCAAAACCTTTTTTTTAAGTTATGAGAGCAAGATAACTTTATAAAAAATAAATTGAAATAAATTATGAACCTCAATTCATAATCAATTCAATGTTGAAAAGTGAAATAAAAAATTAATTAAAATAAAAACACAAAAAACCACCCGAGTTAACCGAACAAACTCGTGACCCGGGTCATGAAAACCTCATATAACACAAATTGAAATAAATAATAAAGCTCAATTCCCAAACAACTCAATATTAAAAAAAAAAATTCATCCAAAAAAAGGACCAAAAAGCCCAAGTCAACCGGCTTAACTCGTGATCCGGGTCATAAAACTATGATAACCCCATGAAAAGTAAATAAAAAATAAATTATGAATCTTAATTTTCAATCAACCCAATGTAGAAGGATTAAATTAAAGAAAATAAAATAAAAAAGGAAAAAAAAACAATGACTTGAGTCAACCTGCATTAACTTGTCAAACCCGAGTGAGGAGATTGAGATAACTATATAAAAAGAAAAAGTTTTTTAAAAATATAAAGTCTAATTCTCAATCAATCTAATGTTAAATGATGAAATTGAAAAAAAAAATTAATTGAAAGACGAAAAGAAAAAACCTAAGTTAATCTGGCTAACCCTCAAACCTCGCAACTCGGATTATGAAATCATGATAACCTAATACAAGCAAAGAAAAAAATAATAATGATTATGAAACTCAATTCTCAATCAACTCAATGTTTAAATATGAAGTTGAGAAAAAAAAATTAAAAGAAAGAGGGAAAATGATTCAAGTCAACAATGCTAACTTGCAAAACTTATGATCCAGGTTATAAGACCAGAATAACTCCATAAAAAGTAAATCAAAATAAATTATGAAGTTCAATACCCAATAAACCTAATGTTGGAGGATGAAATTGAAAAAAAAATTCTCAAAAATCTTGACTTTTAAGGACTAAAGTGTGAAATGTCTTTGCATTTCACTATTCATTACTACAATGAAATACCATGGACTTTTAAGAGCAACTCCAAGAGGTGTGCTAAATGGAAAGCCAAAAATAAAAAAATATATTATTTTGTTTTTCTATGCTTGTTTTACATGTTCAAAAGGAGTGCTAAATAAAATGTCAAAATATCTTTTCTCTCCCAAAAATACTATTTCTATATATCTTTAAAAAAACCAAAATTAATAAAGTGAGACCAATAAAAAAATAAACTAATTAAATGCAGCCATGTGAAAAAAAATAACATCAAATTTATTGGAAAAAAAACAACACACTTATTTCTCTCACTCCAGTATAATTATTTTTTCAAATGGTTTTTTCTCATTGGAGTATACATAATTAAAAAAAGCCATATTTATATTATTTAAAGTGTTATTTTATCAATTTAGCTCTTTAAAATAGCATCTTTCCTTGGAGATACTCTAACGACTAAAGCGTGAAACATGGTTGTCAATTCCTTTATGTTCTATCCTGAATGGTTGATATATCTTGTTCTAGTTAAAAAACGGAACAAACTAGAATAAATCTCATCTTGCTCAGAATCTCAACCTGTTTTGGAAATTCCATCCAAATTTGAACTGGAATGTTCCAGTCCCGTTGCGGCCAAATAATAATTTGCTCAATTTGAGGTTATTATAGTCTCATAACCCGAGTCATGAATTTAAAAGGTTAGATTAAATTGACTTGGATCGATCGAATATGTTGTCGTCTCAATATTTTTATATAAAAAAGGATGTTTCCTTGAATTTTTTTGAGTCAAATAATATTTTGACCACTTGTCCATGTTGCCTTCCAACACTTTTTATTTATATTTAAAATTTAAATTATATAAATTCAAGTTATTTTATCTTTGAATTTGGATTGAGATTACCTTGCTAAGATTGATGCTGAGATCAGGATAGTTCCCCCGCTGGGAATGTCCCATCCTTCACTACAATCTTCTATGCTAGCTGAAGATATATTCAATTGGATCATTGAACTGCTTTTACCTAAGAATAGATCATATAATTTCCATGGGCATGAGTTCTTGGTGTTCCTGCAAAACAAGTAATTAGAAGATCACGTTAGCAGTAAATAAAAGGGAAAAGATCAGTAGAAGATTCCTGCATCCTGGCTGGACTTGCCTGACAAGTAATAAGATAACTCAGTACCTAACAAGGAGCAGGCTTGCAATAATATTATAGGAGAATTAATTTATGGCAGGAAGTACTTATGTAATTACCTTTGAAGACCGTTTCATGTCCAATATTGAAAATAACAATAAATTAAATGATTTGACTAAGCAGGTGAACAAATCCCTAATCTGTATGCTATTAATTAATTAGTTTAGGGTTTAGGGCGGACAAAGCACACCCCCTTCAACACGGACCATGTTATGCGCCTTACAACTACTAATTATACTATACTATATATTATGACTTTTATTTCTTAATAAAATCTTACCATATTTATTAATAATCTAAAGGACATCATTTCGTATTATATCTTCCTCTCTCACTCTGATTCGTTACGTGCTGCTTAATTAGTGCTACATCGATATGGCCTGGCTGCTTTATATATATATATATATATATATATATATATATATATATATATAGTGTAGGAAAACAATGCATAGTGAAATAGTAATTTTGAAACAGTTTTTTTTTTAATTATACCACACAACAAGAAGAAAATGAAAAGTCCTGCATACCATGTGAATCTTGAATTGATAATTTTATCCAGTAAAAAATATCAATTTATCCTTTAACTCAAGAACAAACTAATAATTTTATTGTATAAATTTATAGTGAAATATGAGTATATAAATAATAAAATACTTAACAGGTTTGGTTTTTTTTTTTTTTAATGTACTTCTATTACTTTCATCATCTCCATATTCCATCACCTCTTAATCATAATTATTCATTATAATGAAATGGTAAATGAAGTAAATTTTTCATTGTAGCTCTAAACAGATATTACTGTTAATTGCAATAATGATATTTATTTGAGTATGATATATAATTAAGAGGATTATAAGGGGCATTTTAGTGTTTTCACGTTGTCCTTTTTATTTTTTATTTGAAAAGTTGTTGACGCGTGTTTTTACACACCCCGGTGAGTGGACAGTGCCTGCGCCACAAGGAAGCGTGTAAGACGTCTCTCGATAGCCAAATCTAGTTATTCATCGTCTAGATAAATGCGCATACATACTCTCTTTCACATGGTATTACATGTGTAGACATATCATAGCTGGATTGCCACCGGTGATCGATTGTTTGCGTTTTTTTCTCTCTCCTAACAACTAAAATATACAATTATTTTTTGTTTGTTTGTTGTTTGTTTGGGTCTGACAAATATGTTTGGTGCCAGACTCGGGCGCGGGCTGACAACCATGTTTGGTGTCAGAACCAGGCATGAGTCCAACATAGTTGCCATACCAAGGCACATGGGTCTAGCATGGTTGGTAGACTCAGGTGCGGGTCTAGCATGGTTGCTAATACCAGGCACCTGTTTGCCAATGTTTCTAGACTCAAGTGTCGGTCTGGCATGGTTGCTAGACTCAGGCGTGGTCTACCAAGGTTGTTAGGCTTAAGCTCAGGTCTAGAAAGATCTCATATCTAAATCTGTTGGGTTTAACATAATTACTAGATTCAAGAGGCTTAAAATATTTTTAATATTTTTTTATATATTTTAAAAAAATTAATATTGAATCAGTGCATTGCGCGAACCAACATACTAATGTAATTAAATAGGACTCAATGAATGAAATTGATAATATAGGGACTCAATTAATCAGATTGAGATTGTCTAGGGATGATTCATGTAATTAAACAGGCCAATACATAAAAAGTCAACAATTTCTTACCTACCAATCCAACCAGATAACCGAATTTGGATTTGAAGGGTTGTTGGGTCAACAAAGAACATCCTATACACAATGTCACAACCACCACCCCCCTCAACCACCACCACCTACACTACCATCCCCATCTCCGCCGGGGACGTGATTTCTCGGTCACTCCAAAACTTCACTTCCTCCTTCTCCATCCTCCGCCCCTGGCCCGAGCTCTTCACTTCCGGATCCTTCATCCGACCTGACTCATTCGCCACTGCCTTGACCCGACTCCGGGCCAACTTCCACCATTTCAGAGTCAATTACTCAATAATCATCTATGCTTGCGGAGCTTTATCTCTAATTGGGTCTCCATTTTCCCTCCTAATATTTTCTTCTGTGCTGTCTCTCTGGCTGCTCCTCTACTTCTTTAGAGAAGACCCATTGGTATTATGGGGCTATGATGTGAGTGATCGCCTGGTTTTGATTGGTTTGGTTTTGGTTTCTGTTTTGGGTGTTTGGTTAAGCGGGGCAGCTTGGAATTTGGTTTGGGGTGTTCTGATTGGGTTTTTGGTATGTACGATTCATGCTGTATTGAGGAATTCAGATGGGTTGTTGGTTCCTGGCGAGGAAGCTGCTTTGGTCGGGTCAGGTTATGTGTCCGGGTCATATGGAGCTTTATCAGCATCTAGTGATGGTGGTGGTCAATTCATCAAGTAAAATCGGAGTCCCTGAAAGGAACTGACTTTACATCGTTTCATTGATTGCTTTATTATTTTACATTATAATGATTCTTGTGGAGAGTTCTGTGTGATTTGGTTTGGTTTTGGTTTCTTTGGAGTGTGAAAGTTTGTCTCTTTTCTGTTCTTAAGACAAGTTGGAAGAAACTACTTATGACTTAAAGTCAACAACGTAGTTTAGTGTGAATTTCAACAATTACTGCCTTCCTGTCTTGTGATACTATTTTTTATAACAATGTTGTTTAGTGTGAATTTCAACAATTACTGCCTTCCTGTCTTGTGATACTACTTTTTATAACAATGTTGTTTAGTGTGAATTTCAACAATTACTGCCTTCCTGTCTTGTGATACTATTTCTTATGTAAGTATGTTTTTGGACATGGATAAGAGGGATTCTCTATTGTTTTCAATGTCTTGTTGTTTATGATACTATTTATGTTTTCCCTTAACTCCTTAATTTGTTTATTTATCAAGTTACCTACTACTTTGGTAGAAGAGGATGACAGATGGATGATGATAGAGGGAACTGTCATTGTAGAGTGTAGACCAGACACCTTCTGCTATCTACTACATGGGGACCTTTGAAATTTTGATCATTCAGATTCAGACAAACAACTTAACTATTCTCAACTACCACTTCGTTGTTTTGTCACCTGTCCTTTTCAATCCCTTCGCTTTCTTGGGTTTCATCCAAGATTTGGTCTTGTTTAATTTCTTATCTTCGATCAAGTGAGATTGAACATCTTGTATATTAAAAAAGTGACCAAATTGAGGGTTCTTCAACTTGAAGTTAATGTCATGATGTGCAATGAAGACTGCTATAAATTACAATCAACTTCATGCTTATATTTCTAACTAAACATAGGTTATTACAGTGTGAGCAAATCCGAGCTCTCCATGGTTCGATGGTTGGTTCTTCCATTGATAGAGATTACCTGCATCGCAGTTTGCTCCTCTTTCTATTTAGCTTTTTTAGCTAGTGTTTCTTGGGCAGCCAATGTTTGAGCATGATTGTAGCTCAGCATCACAGTCCAGATGCTTACACAAGCGCCGCATAACTCTTCACCACTATCAAAATGACCACCTTTAAGCAGCAACTTTGCTCTAATCTCAAGTAAATTAGCCTTCAACAATGTCACATCTTGCCTAGTAAGTAGCCCTGTAGTCTCTTTTTCCAACAAAGTGAACCATGGCAAAAGTCCTGTATTCTTTTTGTACAAACCATAGTAAGTTTCCTTCAGTTGGAAAGTTGGGTTTGTATTTGAATCTGAAGACAAAATGCCTACGACCATGAATGACATGAATTGATCAATGGGTTACAAGTTTTCTTTCTCCTTTCAAAACTCTTGAGTTATTGGGTGGAATCGAATGCAATGTTCAACTGGACAGCTGATTCTAGGTGACAAGATATAGAATTAAGCCAAAGAGGACAAAGTTGGTGGTGAATATTTGTGCTACAGCTCCCCATTTCATGTCAGAAGAGCTTGATTGAGGAAAGGTACAAACTGAGCCTCTGTTTCAAGCTTGACACTGCTCAGGATATTGATAAAGATAATGCTTTCAATAAAGGGAAAAGGCAAGGGTGACACCATTTCATCCCGAGGATGCTGGTGAAGTAGGTCCACTTTATATTGATGCAAATGGCATCAACCTTGGGATTTATCTCAGTTTATTGATCCACCACTAACTAAAAGTTAGGGGAGGATATTGGAACGAGAAGGGGGGGGGGTATTTTAGCAAGGAAATCGCGTCAATGTCTGTTCTTGCCGTGGGAGATCAGATGAGTTGCAATTCAAAACCACGATCAACTTCATTAATTTGGATGTGAGGACTGAAATAGTTCCTGTGAACTATTGCCCAAGTTCAGGATCTGAGAAGCTGGTTCTCCAGATGCTAGAGAGGTTTTTAGCCGGCGGAGATGCTGATTCTTCTAATCCATCTGCTGCAGCCTCTTCTGGCAATACTCAGAATCGGGGCGGTCATTCATTTCGTCATAGGAACATGATGAAAGTTCCTAAAGGCTCTTTCTTTGGTTGGGCCGGGTTCCTCAAAGCTGGCAATTGCATGACCAACCAGCTTAATCAAAGGACCCCAAAGAAAAGTAAAATTACAAAAGATAATCTTCGTTTTGATTACTTGTAGTTGTAAACGTTATTATGAAGAGGACTAAATATAAAGGGTAGACTAGGCTAGGATAAGGACTTCAATAATAAATAACAAATAAGGAAACCTTGAAATCCCGATTTTGATACCTTTGTGAGTAACGATTCAAGTTTCAGGCAGGCAGATTGGAAAATGGTTTCGAAAAAGAGAGATGGAAAGGAAGAAGCCGGAAATGGGTGAAGAGATGAAAGCATGGTTTCGTGCAGGAAAAGTGAGAATGAGGTTGAAAAACGAGATGAGAGGAAGGAGGAGAAGTACTGTAGGGGGGGTGATTACAAAGGGTTGAGGGCCTTGAGGCCTCTTTGGTCGCCAAGTAATTGGTCAGATGACAAGAACATGACCCCCTGGCAGAGGTTGGACAAATGTGGGAGGTTTTGGAGGACTCTATCTAGAAACATACCTTCCTCCCGCAGGTTCGCAAAAGATGAAGATCTTTGGGGTGGAGAGGAGGCGGCTTTGGGGTCATTGGAGGTCTTGTTTAGCTTGAGACCCTCCTCCCATTCCCGACCCTGGATCCATAATCATTCTTGGTTTTTTCTTCTTTTTAAAAATATGTGTTAATGGAGGCATGCATTTTATCAGGGATCCTATTGCACTTGCAAAAATCAAAATTGCAAAACCCTTGTCTTGAACAATTTGAGTATGCTGCAAAGAAGGCTGTTGAATTCTACAATGAAAAGCACCTAGTAAGCAGTAGCAATTGCTTGTTAATCTCATTTTTATTGACGTTTTGATTTCCATCCTCAGGATTAAGTAAATATATTTACATCCATTACACTTTTATTCCTTGGATTAATTTCTTAATGAGTGTAATGCTAATCAAGGTGCTGATCTTGAGACAGAGGAGGTGGTGCCTGGACAAATGCTTTTGGCAGGGGCCTTGTTCATCATGTCACCTTCCAGGCTAAGCTTAAAGGTGCTCTTCATGATGATAAATCTCTCTGCAAACATTCTTTGCTAAGTTGTGGTGTGGATATCCTGCTTTCAATTTGGCATCTGACATACGTAAGCAAGGTGAAATCATCTTTTGCTCTTTGCTGCACTACCAAACGGGCACCAAGTTTACACATTATGTACATGCTCCACAGTGGGAAATCCCAAGTATCTGCTCTCTTTGTTTGGTTGCAGAACCCACCAAAATTACTTGCAGTTTTTGTCATGCGCAAAACGCATTTATGCACCCTTTTAAACAACAAAGAACTTACGGCTCAGTAATCCAAGTTGACGAGGCTGGCATTTTTGGGGACTACAACAATGGCAGACTATCTTCCTCTGTTTGTTGATATCATTACCCTTGAAGTCGCATAAACAATGCCTATGCTTATTTTGTTAATTTGCTACTCATCTATGATATATATACGTGTAAGCGCTACTCCTTGTTAACTTGTACGAGAATGCACGTACGGTTGGCTTGCTTTAGAATTGTGCATGTGCACCTAAATAACTTGTTGATTTTTAGGGTCTTCTTCTGATGATTTTTTTTTTATATTAGATTTCACATTTTCTTGTGTTCGTTCTGCATCCTGTATCTTTGGATTTGCATTATCCGCTCCCTTGTACAGACACCCCTTTTATTCAGAGGAGGGGTGTCATCTTTATTTCCAGGGTTTCAAGCCTAAATTTAGGCACTTTCTGTGATGCTTTGTGATTGAATTTGTGGAACCCTATGATAAGGGCGGAGGTATGATTTTTTCATGTCCTATTGCTATTAAATAAATATATAATTTTTTTTTAAGATAAATTATTAATTCATGTACATGAATTTTTAAAATTAACAATAAAGTTCTAATTCAAATACACTATCCAAAATATTAAAAAATAAATTTGAAAGTACATAAAATTGAAGTGAAAGTAAAAATAAATTTACCATTAAAGTTACATCCTTTGATGTTTTGTGGAATATAATATAATTCATCTATAATTGAATCTGAATCGATATTGTAACAACCCCTCAACCGAGATAAAATAACAATCTCATGTCAACTGAAAAACAAGTAATTAAATTTTTTTTCTCTCTCAATTCCTCCTTCCTTCACTTGATTCTTCCTTATATTAGTATTTTATAAGTTGGACTTTATAAGTTTACAAGGTTATTCTCTCACTTTTCTTATTTTTTTTCTTTGGATTTTTTTTTATGTTTTTCCCTTACTTTTCTCTCTTTCTCTCTCGCCTTTTCTTTTCTTTCTTTTCTTATTCTGCTTCTGCCCAGTTGGCAACATATAAAAGAAAGGAAGAACTGATTTGTTTTATTTATTAATGCCAAATAACCATTTTACTCTTAATGAGTCGTTTTGCTTTTATTTGATGGTCTTTTTTTTAACACTACCAAACTCTATTCATCCTAAAATTTTAACCATATTTTATTCAATATATTTTAAGATCTCTTGTAAAATTTCAGCTCAATCTGATGGTCGGATTGAAAATTACACCCAATAACGTAAAACTGATCAAATTATGATTTTTTTTATCAAATTTCTGAATTTCTTCAAAAATTTTGAAATTTTAACTCAAGCTAAAAAATTATATTAGAAGGCTCTACATAAATTTTCAGAATTTTTTGATATCTCAATTGAGAATTAAAATTTTTTTTACATAAAACTAGTAAAAAAATATTGATAAAATCTTGACCTAAGCTAGAGCCCACCCGAGCCCATACATGCCTTTGCCCTTGCCTATAACAGATTGCGCAGAACAAAACCTGAAGAAAGACAAGCTGTGTGGAAGAATGAATTTTATTGATTGCACAACTCTCTTAAATAGAGTTTTTGTTTAACAGAATAACCAATCAAATCTACAAACTTCTAATAACAAAACAAGAAAATAATAACAGAATTTATTCTTAAAGACTTTGTCTTCAAGTAGAAATCTTTCAGCTAATCTTCTGCTTAACAATCTTGCTGATCTTCGACAGCTTTTAAGGCATTCTTTCAACACTCCTCCTTATCTCAACACCAACAAGATACACCTAGCTTGCTTCTTAATTCTTCAAAATTTTCTTTTGAAAGAGCTTTAGTTAACATATCTACAATTTGGTCATTAGTTGTGCAATAAAGTAAGTAACTTCACCTTCTTTCTGGATTTCTCTTAAAAAATACAACTTGATTTTAAAGCTTAGTCTTGTATAGAAAACATGATTATTTGTAATATAAATTGCAGCCTAGTCCTCAACATAAATCTGTGTTGGCTGAAGTTGATCTATATGCAAATATACAAGAATTTTCTGATCCAAATTGCTTGATTTACAACAATAGTAATTGCTACATATTCAGCCTTAGTTGTGCTATGAACAACAACATCTTGCTTTCTTGAACACCAAGAGAACATCCATGTTCCAAAGCTGAAACAATAGTTTGTAGTACTTTAATATCATCCATAAATCATGCTCAGTCACTATCAAAATAACCTTCTTTTGGCAACTTGAAAATGTAATTTACTAGTATAATGCATGAATCGTGAAAGCAAACTTATTTTTGTTTGTTGATGTAAGATACATTAAACACGCAATTAAGCTCCTATACTAACCTTCATTAGCTTTGTCCACTCCATCATTCGCACTGAATTTCTCCTTCTGATTCATAGAAGTGCTTGTGCTTTTGCACTTCTCCATATGAAACTTTTTTAGTATCTCCCTGGCATACTTCTTTTGACATATAAAGATTCCATCATGTCTTTGCTTCACCTTTATTTCTAGAAAATAGGACATCAAACAAAGGTCTGTCATCTCAAATACTTTGAGCATTTTAGCCTTGAACTCTTCTATCAGTTTCTCATCACTTTTTATTACAAGCAAATCATCAACATAAACAAATACAATAGACCTTTTCCTCTTGTCCTTTGATTTCAAAACCTTCTGATTGTTCTATAAAAATATCCTCCTGCAGATAACCATTTAAAAAAGCAGATTTTACATCTAAATGATAAACTTTTCAACCCTTTAGTATTGACAGTGCAAGTAGCATTCTGATAAAGTTATGCTACAGGTGCAAAAGTTTTTGAGACGTCCACTCCAAACACTTGAGCATAACTCTTCACAACTAATATGACCTTGTATTTGTATATAGAACCATCTGTTTTAAGTTTAGTTCTATAAACCCACTTGACTCCTATGGCTTTTTTGTATAGAGGTTTGTCCACCAACACCCAGGTATTATTCTTTTCAATCATTCTAAGCTCATCTTTCATTGCTTTAATCCATTCATCATTTTTTACTGCATCTTCAAACTCTACAGGCTCACAAACAACAATGTTACATTTTTCTCATAAATATTATATAAAGATCTTGTACCTTTAACAGGCTCATCATCAATATTGTCATTAATAACTTTCCTAGTTGATGATTCGTGCTTCTCTTCTGGTTCCTTCTATTTACATTGTTTGTCTTCTATAAAGTTAACATCTCTGCTTACCAGAATTTTCTCATTTTATGGTTGGAAAATTCTATAGACTTTGGATGAAATGTTGTATCCAATGAATACTCTTGATTTAGCCTTTCTGTCTAGCCTATCTCTTTTAACATGTGGCACATAAGTAGTACAAAGGCAACAAAAAGTTTTAAATGTTGCAGGTTTGGTTTGTATCCAAACCTAGGTTAAAATGGGGTTCTTTTATACAAAACACTGGTTGACATTCTGTTTACAAGATACAGTATTGTGTTTGCAATCTCAACCTATATTTTTTTTGGCAGCTCCTTTTTATGCAGAATGCATCTAGTCATCTCTATGATGCTCCTGTTTTTTCTTTTACTTACATAATTCTGTTGTGGCATATATGGTTCTGTAAGCTAGTGTTCAGTGCTAAATTCATCATAAAATTATTGAAATCTTCCATTAGTATATTCCTTCCCATTGTCAGACCTTATAGTTTATATCGTGCAGTCACTTTGATTTTCCACCAATGTTTTATACTTTCAAAATACATTAGCAATCTCATATTTTAATTTTAAAAAATAAATCTAACAAAATCTAGAATAATCATTTATAAAGATTATGTAGTATCTACTACCATTTAGTGAAGTTGTTCTTTGAGTACCTTCAACATCTATGTGCACCAGTTGAAGTTTATGTGTTGCTCTCCAAGCACTTTGAGGAAAAAGTTTTCTAGCTTGCTTTCTATATTGACAAGCTGCACAATTTGTTAATCTATTCTCCAGTCGTGGAACACCTCTTATACGATTGTGTCTTTGCATGTACATCAATACAACATGATGAAAATGCCCAAGCTTTCTGTGCCACAATTCTTCATTGCTTGTATTTATGGCAAAAGCAATATGCTCCTCCTTCATAAGTTTTAGAGCAAAACCTTTTGCTCTCATTTTCACTTTGAATATATTGTTGCCTCTGTTGTTTTTTTTTTATCAAACACCATTTGTCTTCAAATATAACTTTAAACCCTTCTCCATAAGTTGTCCAACACTTAACAAATTCTGATCAATGTTAGCACATATAAAACATCTAATTTTTTTTTATTACATAACTCTCTTAAATATAGTTTTTGTTTAACAGAAAAACCAATCATATATGTTGATTACATAACAAATTTCTAATAACAAAACAAGAAACTAGTAATAAAATTTATTCTTAAAGACTTGGTCTTCAAGTAGAAATCTTCTAGCTAATCTTCTCTTTAACAACCCTCTTGATCTATCTTCTGCAGCTTTTAAGGCATTCTTTCAACATAATTGCTTATCATTAATAACTTGTTTCATTCGATTTATTAGTAGAATAAGTTACTATTGAGGTTTTCACTTATGATAGTGGATATATCCATTTCCCTTCTGTGTGTGTATGCGAGCGCGCTCTATCCATTTCACTTATGATAGTTGGAAAGGTGTGTGTATTTAAAGTAGCCTATTGTGTGCTGAACATTACAGTGATGTTGCTGCTGTTTGAAACACCCATTGCAATCTTGCACTTGTTTCCAATATTTTTCTTACATAATTTCCTATGGATTCTTAAAACATCTATCAGAATCTTTTACTTGTTTCTAGTGTCTTTATTTCTAGGGTTTTTGTTTCTGTTAAAGTTATGGCATCAAAGTTGAAAGTTTGTTATTCAGCTATGGTTTTTCTTTCATTACTATTTATCTGTTAATGACATCATTATCTTATTGTTGTTTTTTTCTTTTTGATTCTTTAGATTTAAGCTTATCTAGGATAAGTCTAGTCAATTATATAATTCCTTAGATAAAGGAGATTATGGTTGTTATGATTCTTTTTTAATCTTATAGTGTTTGATTTTATCTATAAATAAAAATTGAGTGATGGCAGTAATCTAATGAAATATCATTTTGCTCTTTGTTCTTTACTTCGAGTTCTTGGTTTTTGTTCTTTGTTAACTTAACTAAGTTAAGTTCTCTATATAAGTAAGGGGGACAAGGTCTTTAACTGATATTTACAGCATGTGCAATGTTACTGAAGTAGAACCAATAGATTTTGAAGAAGCAATCAGTTCACAAGTTTAGACAATAACAATAAAAGAGGGGCTCACTATGATCGAAAAGAATCAAACCTGGATACTGGTTGACAGACCAATTCCTAAGAAATATATGTTGAAAGTGGGTGGCACATCTTTCAATTGGATTTCAAGTTTACATTTTTTTATAGTGCTCTAAATGAAGAAATATATGTTGAACAACCTAATTGTTAAAAAAAAAAAGATTACATCAAACAAAGTGTATTTGCTAAAGAAGGCTTTGTATGGACTTAAAAAGGCTCCTAGAGCCTAGTACAACAGATTGGATAATCATCTTTTAAGCTTAGGCTTTGAAAGGAGTATGAATGAAGTAACTTTGTATATGAAATATGTTGATAAATATAAACTGATTGTGTCAGTATATGTAGATGATTTATTGATTACAGGAGATAAGGAGCAACTTGTAGGGGAGTTTAAAGCCAACATAAAGGATAAGTTTGAGATGAATGAACTTAGTTTGCTGATATATTTCTTAGGCATGGAGGTAACTTAGTCTATGCAAGGTTACTTTTTATGTCAGAAAAGGTTTACTTTGAAGCTACTAAATAAATTTATGATGGAAAATTGCAAACTAGTTAGTACACCTATGATATTGGGACAAAAGCTAATAAAAGAGGATAGAGCACCCAAAACAGATGGTAAAGCCTATAGAAGTTTAATTGACAACTTGTTATATTTAACTACTACATGTCCAGACATTGTGTTTGCTGTCAATTACCTATCTAGGTTCATGTAAAGTCCAAGTCAAATCCATTTTATGGCAGCTAAGAGAGTTCTAAGATATTGAAAAGGGACCGTAGAGTTTGGCATGCATTTTGTGAAATTTAGTTCTATTAAACTTGTTGGTTTTTTCCGACAGTGACTGGGCTGGAAGTGATGAAGAAATGATGAGCACCTCAGGCTATTGTTTTGCTATAGGAGAAAGCATTTTCTATTGGAACTCAAAGAAGCAATTAGTGGTTGCACACTTTACTGCAAAGGCAGAGTACATAGCAGCATATAAGGCAACAAAGTAATTAACCTGGTTAAGAAAAATGTTAACTGATCTGGACTTTGATCAACGGAAGTCCCACATAATTGTTCTGTGATAACACTTCAACAATAACTATTTTAAAAAATTTATTTTTCATGACAGGACCAAGCATATGAAGATCAAGTTTCATGCTATTAGATAATTTCAGTAAGAAGAGGAACTAGAGTTACTCTATTGCACCTCAAAAAAACAATTAGCAAATTTGTTTACCAAACCGTTAGCTAAAGACAAATTTGAAGCCCTGAGGGAAAGGATTGAAATTTACAGTTTTGGAAGTATGGAGAAGCGTTGAAGTTATGGCATCAAAGCTAAAAGTTTATTATTCAACTATGGTTTTTTTTCATTATTATCTATTTGTTAATGGCATTATTATCTTGATGATATATATATATATATATATATATATATATATATATATATATATATATATATATATATATATTATCCTTTAGATTTAAGTTTATCTATGATAAGTCTAGTTAGTTAATAATTTCTTATATAAAGGAGATTATGATTGTTATGATTCTTATAATTTATAGTGTTTAATTTTATCTAAATAAAAGTTAAGGGATGACAGTAACCTAATGAAATATTATTCTGCTCCTTGTTCTTTCCTTCTAGTTATTCGGTTTTTGGTCTTTGTTAACTAAGTTAAGTTCCCTATGTATCTTTTAACAACAGTTTCAACCTTGATCTACAAGGAAATTTGTGATCAGGTCAGCATATTGTATGCACTTCATATGAAAAATTGTTCCAGACTTGATGCTGAAAAAAAAATCCATAGATTTGATTTATCAAAAATGTTCCAGTAATGTATATTCCTGTAGGCATCTGTTAGAAGCGGCAGCCCTGCTCTGGAAGAAATATAAGGATTCAATTTCAATCCTACATTTTTTTTAACTGATTTCATTTCCGTATTCCATTATTAAAAGATGAAGATGTACTTATTTTAGCCATGTAGCTAAAACAAATGTGAATTGCAGATACCTATGATCTCAAGAAACAACTTCAGTGCCTTAAGTTCTTAATCTGTGTACTGATGAGAATTGGTTTCGTTACCAGAGCTGTCATTGTAGAGTGTAGACCAGACACCTTCTATCTACTACAATGGGGTGCATTCAGAACTTTGAGAAATCAGATTTCCTGTCCTTTTCAATCCCTCTGCTTTCATGGGTTACATCCAAGATGTGTTCTTGTTTCAATTTCTAAAATCTAATCCACACTTCCAAGGAATCAAAAAAAAAAAAAAAATCCTAATTGAACATCTTGTCATGCAAAATATACAGAAAGTGACAAACAAATTGAGGTTTCATCAACTTAAAGTAAATGTTATAATGTGCAGTGGAGAAAACTACATTATGAGCAACTTAATGGTTATGTTTCTAGCTAAAAACATGATTACGATGTGAACAAAACTGAGCTCACCGGGGCATCTGATAACCCATTCTTTCATTGATAGAGATTACTAGGATCATACTTTGCTTCTCATTCTAACCAACTTTGCTAGTGTTTCCTGGGCAGCCAATGTTTGAGCATGATCGTGACCAAGCATCACTGTCCGGATGCTTATACAAGTCCTGCACAGCTCTTCACCACCATCAAAATGACCACCTCTAAGCAGCAACTTTGCTCTAGTCTCAAGCAAGCTAGCCTTCAACAATGTCACATCTTGCCACAAATATTCATCTACCCTTTGATGACCATGAATGTTCCTTTTCCAACAAAGTGATCCATGACACCAGTCCTGTATTTGCGATACAAATGACTTCTCTACTTCTTCAAGCACATTAGTGCACACCTTTAAAAGCTCCAATGCTGAATTACATATTGAGAACGTTGTGAAGGCTCTAATTGCTAGCGGCACAGCTGTCTTCTTTATGTACAAAACCATATCAATAGCCTTCAGTTGAACAAGCGGAGGCTCGGATTTGAATCCGAAGACAAGGAATGCAGATGCCCATAGATGGTTTGTGTTGATGGATGGATTGCCAACTTTCCTCACTCCCTGGACTGTAGCCTTGGCTGCGGATAAACCTTCTTTTCTTCTTGCAAAAACTTGAGTTATTGGGTGGAATTGAATCCAACAACCTGGCTGTCTGTTGGCTCTTCGTGCTAAGCCTAGTTTAACAAGAAGAGTGGCTGCATCTTCTTCGCTTTGGGGTGCTAATCCACACCCAGAGCAGCAAGAAAATGCGAGGCTCATGCATTTGGTCCATTTTCTGAATCCATTTCCAATTGCGGGCATATTCTTAGAAGCAGTGGCCAGCAAAGTTGCTGAAATGGGAGCTGGGGCAAACCAAGCACCGACAAGAAGCATTCTTAAGGCAAGAAGGTTTTTTCTTCCATCGGTTTGCTGCAAGATCATGAAACTGAAATGGAGAAGTTTCATTAGGAAAGGATTGCTCTTACAGTACTGCTCATCACTCATGCTCATGTAGGAGTAAGTAGAACCATCTTCAAGCGGAACTTGGTTCACAGCTTCAAAAAGTGCACATGGAGAAATTGCAATCTCAGAAAGAAGAGACCCAACCAACCACAAGCCAAAGCTCGACCTTCCCAATTTCTCATCAAATTTATGGAGAAATTGAAGTTCCTCAGTTGGATAATCTCTTCTCCTTTTTCCTCTCATTAAGACCATTGCATCAGTCAATTCCAACGGTGGCAGCTGCATTATGTCAAAGTTCATCGTCTTGGATAGTCTTGTTGTGATGATCACATGTGTCCCTCCAGTGTTCCTTGGAATCAAATCATGCAGATCCTTCCCTTCCCACCATTCTCTTTCTGTCTCAAGGTTGTCAATAATGAGCAGATATGGCATGTCTCGAAACAATTCCCTTTTGACTCTCTCAAATGCTTCATTTTCTTGCTCTTTAAAGCTTCGAATCCTTCCTCTTTCCTTCTCGGCATCAGCACTCACATCCAACCCCAAATTCTGTGATAGATTCAGTAAGTTCTGCCTGAAATATCTAGCTTCCCCGCCAACCCACAAGACCATTTTGTACCTCTGAGAATATCTATAAGCAAATTCAAGTGCAAGTTCTGTCTTTCCAATGCCTGCAACGCCATTTATGCAAAACACACTGCTATCCAGGGTCTTGTAATTCCCACTTTTCGATTTCTTGTACTTTGATCTCTTCAATGAATTCCTTCCCGTAACTGGTTCCACCCAAGCCTCCAATGTCGGTTCTTTGCACTTCCCTCCCAATTCCAAATTAATAAATCTCCCTCCTCGGCTGCTGCTAAAAGTATCACTTTCTTCATCTGCAAGGCCCTCAGATTGCCCACTGGTTTCTCCTTTAATGATCGGCACAGCATAATCCTGTTCAGAACTATCAGTACATCCAAATAATGCAGTTTCAATCTCCATAATCTCCTTCTCTCGTCCTGCAAAACATTTGTTCCTTGGAAATGGAATCTCCTCAAATCCTTCCGCAGCTTTCTCGGCCACACTCTTTCGCCCGAGCTTTGCTCTTAATATCCCAGCAGCTTTAGCTACACAGCTCCTCCCATTACCCTCATTGACCTCCAGCTTCAACTCATTAGACTTCACTAGTCCGTCAATCACTTCTCTACACTCTTTATCAATTGAGTTGCAGTTGAGAAGACCTGTGATCTCAGCAAGGCCGGTATTGAAGAAAATTGGAACCAAGTTCTTCTTTTGAGCAAAGAATCTAATCTCCTCCAAGCTGGGATGATTGAGGATGCTAGAGTTAGTCACAACCACAACTCCATAAGTCACAGAACAGATAACTCTATCAGCAATCTCATGGCTCTGAGTATTCGAGTACTTGGCTCTATCCGCAACAAAGCAAACAATTCCCTGAAGCTCTAGCTCTGATTTAAGCCACTTACAGAAGCGCATAAGATTAGGATTCTGACCATGGTAGCCAATGTAAACATCACAGCTCCTGAGTTTGGCATTGGAAGCTGGAGAAACAGGCCCTTTGAAGGAAATGCGTGGGACTGGAAAAGAGAATGAGATTCTAGGAGGAGCAGGATCTGGGACCGGAACACAGGTAACATACTTGAGCTTGGCCTCTGTGGGGTCATCAGAATATTCATATTGGTCTGATGGGGGAGTGTAAGAGCTGCTTGGTATGTCATCTGATTGTGAACCACGGTATGATGAGAATGGTGGTGAGGAGTGGGAGACTGGTGTTGGGTTCTCAGGTGGGGCTGGGTTCTCTTGGGGTTTTGGGGTTATAGCCCTTGGTGATATGTATGGTGACTGTAAGGCTGAAACAAAGGCTGATGAAGGTGGTGACACTAGTGGAGAGTTACACGGGGATGATTCAATTGAGTTTTTCAAGTTCGGAGAAGTTGAATCTGAATTTGAACAACCAAGGGGAGTTAAGATGTTCTTACCAATTTTGCTGCCAGAAGTAGAAATCTTGATGGTGAGGCCACTAGGGGGTTCTTGAGGAAGTTTACCAGCAAGCAATCCTTCTTCATCCATGGCCATGAATACAACTTTTTCTTAGAAAGCTATGCTTAGAAGGCAATATTCTTCTCCGCGAGAGTTTACTGCTTTAGTACCTCTCTGTAGCTGTACTTTGAGTAAAGTCACAGACTGGGAGGTGATAAAGGCCCTTCATTATTTGCATCACATGTCCTTACAGGAACCATATTTGGCTAAATATGTAGCAGCCAAGAAGGTGAGCTCTTCCTTTCTCCATTGGATTTGATTCTTTGCTCCCATTTAAGCTGACAGTGATATTAAAGTGAGCAGTTCTGACCAAAAACTATTGCCAGAAGATGAATGCAACAGTAAGGCTCACACAGAAGAAATTTGCATGTGGTGTGCATACATATCTTCTCTCACCGTGGGCCTCTGTTAGTCAGACTATACACCTATTTTCTTCTGCCTCTCAGAGTATATATTGACCAATACACTGCTTAACTTTAACATGTACCAAGACAATACCCCATCCATGTTCACATATGAACAGTTGTAGATGTGGAACACTCGAGCTTTGTTCTGAAACAATAGGTGATCAATTCATATATCAGACTTCTAAAACATAAAAGCGGCTTCCAGAAACAGGATTGAAATTGTTTCATTGATTAAAACAAGTAAAAGCAAAAGTTCTTTAGACCATAAGAAGCCGTTTATGATGCAACTAGAGTATAGCACAAACAGTAAATGAAAGCTAATGAAATTACCTTAACCTCTTGCTGCAAGTACGTGAGATACAGAAGAAAAGAGAGGCCCTCCTTCGCTGCAACTCCTCAAAACTGCTCTCCCTGTCTCTCTCTCATAACAAGCTGTATAGAAGAAGAGGGAATCTAATGTCTGTGCTGGATCTGCGAGGTTTTTGAACATTAAAATATTAAACTAGTGCTTAAAAAGAAATTTATAGGTCCTAATGGTGCAACATTGTATAGTATTATTTAATAATTTGCCTAGGGCTTACCCTATATCCTTTTGTTTCATGTGTTGTTGTGCACTCTAATCTCTCAATTCATAAATCATGGTATAGACATGGGGCTCTCCTCTCTGTAACCTGTCACAGAAGCCAAAAAAGGGGTCAGAAAGAACTCAGAGAAAGGGCATTGGGAGGATAACCACAACTCAGACCTTGTTCATAGTGGGGTGTTTTTTAGTAATGCTTTTCAAACTGGGACCTGAATAAATTAATCTATGCTTTCCCTGTATACAGATGTACTTATCTGACACAAATTTGAAACCATTGTGCACCGGGAATTGGAGCCAAGACCAGTCCAACTCCTATGTATCTCCTCAACGACTCCTTCCTTGGGCATACACATATACAGCTAGGTTTTTACCTCTACTTTTTTTTCTACTTGCATAGCTCTCTATAGGCGAGGGGCCACTATACCACTCAGCGTATACATTTGAGCACAAAACCAAGGCAACTTGAGAATGGTAGGGTTTGTTCCATTACAAACTACTCGTGTTTGATGGCTTATTCAAATTCTACATCATCCCTTATTGCCTTGTTTGAGTTTGAAACAACCTCCTTATCTTTGTTTTTTGGGATTTAATCAGCTTGAATTATGGATATGGTTTAACTAATATTCAAATACAAAGGTGCCTATCTAGCCAGGCCTAACAGGTTATTTGAATCAAATTAATGGAACAAGAAGGCTGCGCTTACTCAGATTGTGTGTATCAGCTATGACCTCCTGGTCCAATCCTAAACCCTAAAGACGATTAAAGACTAAAGTATCATCTCTTTTTTATACTATTTTTCGTGTCTTCCTCCATATTTCCTTCCTTAAAGCCTTCTTTTTAGCAAAAGTTGTGATCAACCCCCTGGCCTCTGCTAGACGTGGAAGCCAAATTCAACTAAAACTCAACAAGTAGTTAAAAAAGTGGATGTTCTAATCAATCATACCAACATGTGTCAACCTCTCTAAACTAGTTAATACACTATTATTATTATTGTTTCTTTTGACTTCAAATAATTGAGGTCCTCTACCAACTAGCATGAAGAAAAGCTAGCATGAAGAAAAGGTGGCATTATGAGCATCCTTTTGTTCTTTCATTTTACCAGTTATCTCCTTGCTCTAACATATAATACTTCTCTTCCTCTCTGTGTGCCCTTGAATTGTCATTCATCTGTGTGCCATTGATTTAAGAAATACAGTGTGTGTGTGTGTGGACTTTATATATATATATATATATATATATATATATATATATATATTTCTCAACGAGTCATCTCTCCCTATCAATCTATGCACCACCGCCCACCACTAACAATTAATTAACAAGTGCAGCAGCATAAGGGGATGACATAATAATATTCCTCCCAGCACAATAAGTAGGGCCGGTGAGCACTAAGAAAAAAAAAAACTCCAATCATCCGAACTAATCTGAATTTTTTTAAGATTTTTGAAGAATTCCGAACTACCTAAGATTTAGGGTAAAATTAAAAAAATATTAGGTTTTCCAAATTATATCTTTTGATTATTTATAAATTTTAAAATAAATGAATTTTAATTTTTCTAAAATATAATCTTGTGTAGTCAAATATAATCTGAAATAACAATGTTTCATAGTCAGTAGCTAGTGCTAGAAACCACCTTAAATTAAGCTTTGCATGGGGTGGTTAGCTAGGGCATATGGACATTCCTTTTATGGCCAGAAAATTGGAGGAATATTCGAAAACTCTATATGATAGTGCTTCCTATTTATTAGGGTAATATAAATTCAATATGAATGTTGCACCTAATAGGTCAAGCTTGCAAGTTTTGAAGAAAGAAAACAAGGAATCTATCCGAGAGTATGCCCAGAGATGGAGTGAGATAGTTGCTCAAGTTAATTCTCTTTTATTGTAGAAAAAGATGGTCAGTTTAGTCTCAATACTTTTAAAGCCCTATATGTAACATTCTCAAATTATAATATCATTAAATCTCATACATTTCTTTACTAATGTCAAGTATTGAATAATATGTTTAAGATTATGAGATCTTTTTTTTAAAAAAAATTTTGGCAGAGTTTCCTCTATTTTTATTGGTACCAAGTTATCGACAACACTTCTATTATATGTCATTACAACTTCCATCTTGATCCAATCATCATGGATCACATCCCATTCATCAAACAATTTGCATATATATATATATATATATATATATATATATATATATATAATACATCTACTACATAATACACATCTTCTACTTGATTTTTACAACACAAAGGTAATACATCTACACACTACACATCTTCTACTTGATTTTTATAGCACAAGGGTTTTCAAAGAAAATAAAGACATAAATATTACATTCTTAAAATGATAATTCATAAATAGAAAAATCTCACATCTAATGATCCGCATCACCTCGCGGTGTACATATTTCAACAATAACCACATTAATCAATTTACTCAATATCTTAGTCAAATATTAATTATTTTACTCTTAACCTTTGAAATTTAATACTTCTAACTCCAATCAATTAATTTACATAATCTTTTCAAAACTTAAATATCCAGTTAACTCATCTCGATTACCAAATAATTCTAACACTTTCATATAATTACTCACAAATTTGGTTTTCCTTCCCCAGTTACCAATAAATCTGGTAATTCCATCTGAATTATCCGTCATCCGGCTAACCTTTATTTTTTTTGCTAGCTAATCAATCCAATAATTCCATATGAATTACCCCATATCTGGTTAACCTCTTTGTTAACTAATAAACCCGGTAATTCTCTTAATTACCCAAGAAATTTGGCTAACTCATTTTGGTTGCCAAAATCAATACGGTAATTCCATACAAATTAATTAGCATCAGACTAACCTTTTTTGTTAGCCAATCAATCCGGTAATTCCATACAAATTACCCCATATCCGATTAACCTCTTTGTTAACCAATAAACCTGATAATTCTCTTAATCACCCAAGAAATCTATTTTGGTTGCTAAAATCAATCCGGTAATTCCATATAAATTACCCAGCATCCGGCTAACTCTTTCTGTTAGCCAAATAATAATCCCGGTAATTTCACATAAATTACCAATAATTCTCATTTGTAATAATCACTCAATTTATTCACTTGCTTCATTCTTTTAACATCAATTAAATAAATAACATAGATATTTAGGGGAAAACTAATAATTATAAATTAAAGTGACGAATCACCTACCTTCTGCTCGTGATGACCTTGCTCCTCCTGTCTGATAACTAGCTCCAAACACAACTCATGAATCAATCATATGTCATTATACCATTAGTCCATCAATATTTTTCTTATGTGCTGAAACGCAAAGCACATAAGTTTTTATTTGTAATTCGTTCTAATAAAAAATAATTGTCAAACATAACATCATTATTTTATATATAACCACATATTTATATCAAGTTACTTCTTTTCTTGCTTTGTGGTCATAATTCCTCCATCAAATAATCCTTCTATTCTTTATACATGCTCTCACATCATATTATTTATTTTATCTAAACATATTTATTCAAATACAATTTAAACATCTTGTCTTCATGCTTTCTTTTAATTAGTTCATTTCTCTTTTAAATTGAATTTACTTATTTTTTTCTCAACTTTAATGTTATTTCTTCATTTAGTATTTCTTACATATTTCAAATATCATGATTAAACATAGTTTTCTAAACATTAACATCAAAACTCATTCCTCCACTTTTCCTTCATTGGCCGAATGTGATGTTCCTTTTCCTCCCCTAATTTTTTCTTCATTTACTTGTTATTTCAACTTGTTTTCATTCTATTCCACTTCAACTTCATTATTTTTCCTTCCCCTCCTAATTCCTTCAAATTCTCATAAGAACCCTAAGTTCAAGAATCAAGGATTTAAGGGAAATTAAAGTAAAATTTCATTAAATTACTTCCTAACTTAATCAAGTAAGCTTAAAAACATCTAAATCAAACATTAAATTCAAACTTCTCATGCTTACCAATTGACTTTCTTTCAATTTCTCTTCTCTCCCAAAGTTAGCCAAATTCCCTCTCTCAATTCCTCATTCTTTCACTTGATTCTTCCTTAGATTAGGGTTTTATAAGTTGAACTTTTCAAATTTACAAGGTTATTCTCTCAATTTCTTTATTTTTTTCCTTACTTTTCTCTCTTTCTCTCATGTTCTGTTCTGTTCTCTTATTTTGCTTCTATTTGACGGTCCTTATTTTTTTTCTAGCACTATCGAGCTCCGTTCATTCTAAAATTTTAACCAGATTTTATTCAATATATTTTAAGATCCTTCATAAAATTTTAGCTCAATCTGATCGTTGGATTGAAAATTACGTCCAATAACATAAAACTGGTCAAATTGTGATTTTTTGTCAAATTTCTGAATTTCTCTAAAAATTTTAAAATTTTAACCCAAGTTAAGAAATCATATTAGAAGGCTCCACGCAAAAGTTTAGAATTTTTTGATAACCCAATTGAGAGTTATGAATTTTTTTGTTTTGCATAAAACTAGTCGATTTTTTATTTTTCACCTAGAGGGTTTACACTATATTTTGAGCATTTGGTTTGGATCACAACACAACATTTCACCAATTTAGTAATTGTTGCTGAAAGAATTGAGCAGGCCATTAGAATTGGAAAGATTGCTGACCCATCTAAGAAGATGGGTTTTACTATAAGAAAGAAAGAGGCTAAAGTACATCATGTCAAAGGTGGAGGTTATAAAGGAAAAAATAAAATATACCACGACAATAACAACAACACCTATAATTTTCAAACATCTTCCCCTACTATAAAAAACATGAATTTTACCTCACCTTTTCTTAGGAACCAATCCAAATCCAGAGCAACCCACCAAATAACCAAACCAATAATTATCCACGTAAGAACTTTTAAAGAATCCAAGAATAATTACCACCATTACCAATACCTCTAAGTGAAATGTACTAAAGATTATTGAATGTTGGTCAAATTGCCCCTATTTCATTAGCTCCATTACAACCTTCATTCCCACAGTGGTATAAGCCTGATCAAAATTGAGAATACCATTCTAGTATTGCAGGCCATAATATTGATGGATGTTTAGCATTGAAAAAAAAAGCTCTACAACTTATAAAGGCTAGGTCGATCACTTTTGATAAAGCCCCAAACGTAAACTCAAATCCATTTCCAAACCATGCCTCTAGAAATAAAAGAGTCAAAGTTATTACAAGTATCATCAAACGGAAACTCAAATTCGAAGGCAACTACAGAAAACTCTATGTAATGATAATACAAGTAAAATGCATTAGTACTCCAATCAAGACATAGCGTGTGAGAGATTTGGGTGAGTTTTGCAAATATCATCAACAATTTGGTCACGATATTGACTGTTGTAACCTAATTTTGGCCCGTTGGCTTTTAATTTAATTTTTACAGGGTTTAAAATGTAAAATTAAAATATCAGAGATTTATTTTGATAAAAAGTGTGATTTGTGCACTTGCTTGAAAATTAAGGACTACAATGTGCTTTTATCATTTTATCTTTATCTTCAAGATAATCTTTGTCTTCAAGATAATAATAGTTATCCGCTTTTAAATTTGATTCTTAATCAAATTCAAACTTTAAAAAAATGAGTTTGATTGAAACTTGGTTTCTCACACGCGAAGGGACTCTAGCACTATAAATATAGATCTCAGGGTATGAAAAAGAAAAGAGGACGATTAGAGAGGAACCCTAAAAGAAGAGACCCCAAGAATAGGCCTTTACCAGAAACCCTAAATGAGAGAAACAGGCGAACCCTGTACTAGCTGCCGCCCCCCTCAACTTACCTAGGCGTGCGCCTCCAGCAGCCGCACGCCTAGGTAAGTTTCCTTCCTTCCTTGCTAAAATAATTAACTGGTTACTGTTGCATGCATGCGTGAACCTTTCACGCATGGTTGAGCTAGATCTAGCCCAAAAAGAAAAAAAAAAGAGTGGGTCGGGCCTGGGCTTTAGGCCTAGCCGAGCCAAATTGTGTTTGCTAAGGGTGTGCTTGGCAAAAGACACCCTTATGCCTTGGCCATAATTTTTATGCCCAATCTAATTTGATATTTGACCAAACGAACCCCTTTTCGATAACAAAAAATTCCAAAAATATTCGGGGGCTTCATTGATTTATTTGTGGGTCCCTCGCACTTTGTTTTATTTTTTTTCTTTGTGTTTGTATTTTTTGTAGATGTGCTCAGTCTGTAGACTATTACTGTTAAATACAAATATATCGTGTAATGTTTTTTTTCTACTTCCATCTAAAAAGGGCAAATAATAATGAAGGATAAATAAGAAAAAATGACATAGAAAATTTCTTCTTCAAATTCATTTTTTGCAAAAATATTCACTAACGTCAGAGTCAGGAGTATCGTATTTTTAGATTTGCGCGATATTTACCAACACCAGAGTTGGAAATATTCGTAGGAATTGTTCACTGACGCCAGAGTCAGGAACATCAAAGGAAGAATAAAAAAGGGAAAAAGGAGAACAAATTCTTAGCAATTTTAGACAAAACCAGCAATGCAGTCTGCCTTAGGTAGGACGCTTAAGGGGTGATAACATCTTTCCTTTTGTGTAACCAGTCCCGTACCATAGAATCTCTGTTGACCAGTTAGGGTTCCTAGTGACCATAATACTAGGTGGCGACTCCTTGAATAATACTTTTTCCCCTAAAAGAACAAGATGTTAGATATCTGTTTTTTTTCTATATCGAGATATTTTTTAATTAGTCGCCGCGATGTCCGGGTGTGACATTGACCATTGTGAGAGTTTTATGATGAGATGGAAAGAATCATGATCTTGTGTATGTTAGGGCTAGAGAGTGCCAAGAAAGATGTTGTAATTAGAATGATAAATTGTCAAGATAAGAAGATTCAAGTTTGTAAATATCATCCAATTACGGAAGGAACACCAATGATGATCTTGACCAAACCAGCTTGCATAAATAGTGGGAATTATAATGCTTTACCCTATAATTACGAGCACTTGTTCCATATTGAAAGTCCTGCTCCTATTTTTCATGTTAAGATAGGAGGATTGACTCGAAATGGAAGATGACAATGTGAGTCCAATGCCTGAATTTTTCCATCATCGCACGCAAGTACAACTGTAACAGTCTCAAATTGTAAACTCAAAATATATGATATATATTCGTAGTTGCCAATATATATATATATATATTCCTGAAATTTCGGCGGAGTTTCTTTTGTATTCTTTAGATACCAAGTTATCGACTCAATCATTTCTCAACTTATAACATCAATCACAATATTCGTCCCATCATTTGGACTTCAAAAACTCAAGCATATTTCAATATCTCAATTCTATTTTCTATAGAACACTATAATAAAACTAATAAATTCTTAACATGCATCGTCTTTTTTTTTTAAGTATTTGTGCTCAAATATATATACAACCAATCATAATTCAACTTAATAATAATAATAACATTATAAATTACATCATACACAAGATAATAAGTTAAACATTACAATTTTAGATATGAAAGTATATTACAACAAAATATTAGTTCTTCCATTTACATTAATCACATAACAAAATTATTTATCCAAGCATCTACTTTCCAGATCGAGGGTGCGATGTACTTAAAAACATAATCGCATTAAACATGATTAAAACAATTGTACATTTCAATAAGTAATTGATTAAGGACTAATTATTCATATACATTAAAGTGACTTTCATATCATAGAATAAATTATCTTACTTTTTTTTTGAAGTTTCTAATTTCATAAATTCTCTTCTAAACATAGGGATAAATCTATTAAAATAAAAATATCAAGAGTGTCTCCCACAAACCAGCATATTTAACTTCAAAGTTTTACAATTAATCTATTTTCATCGAGTGATTATCCCAGTAATTTGTAAATTAATTTTCTTAACATGGCCATTCAACCAGGCATAAATTTCAATAATTAGGAAATGATCTTTAAGGCTTGCCCATTCAACAGGGCATTAGTTCCAGTAACCAGCACTAGAATTTACAATTTATAAAATTCCTTCTACAATAATAAAAAATATAAAATAATTAATTACTCCAAGGTGTCGAACACCTACCTGGTGTCTATGCACGTGAAGAGGTCCCTTGTTGCTGATTAGGTCCTACGACCTCCTTTGTACCAACAAAAATTACTTTGTCATTGTTCATTCATTCGAACCGGTAAAATTCTAATATCCATTACATATTCTTTGATTAAATCCAACACCCTTAATTCAGTTTAATTGACTTTTAATTCAAGGAGGACAAAACCCCTCTTTTTGAAACATTTACTTATTTTTTCACAAAAGTCCCTATACAATTTAACCTATCAACATTAATTGTCTTCAATTTGGTAAGATTTCTCAATAATATTATTTAAGCTCCATTCTCTAATTTTCTTCTCCATTTAGCCAAAAACTCCTCAATAATATCATTTAAACTCCATTCTCTAATTTTTCTTCTTTATTTAGCCAAAAACAACCTAGGGAAGGAAGTGAAGATTTTTCTTTTCTCTTTAAAAAATTCTTACTCCATTCATATAATAACACTTATAAACTTTAATCTTCCTATATTTTCCAAACAATTGTATTAAACCTCAAATCCCCTAAATTACTCCTCTTTTGGCCAAATATTCAATTAAAATGAGGAAAAATAATTTTTGTTTTTTTTACTTAAAATTAAACACTTACCCAATCATAATTCATGCTTTCTAACATGGTTCAAACATAATTTGCATCATTTGTATAAATTATAACATGAATCCACAACTTCACATAATCATAATTTTGCATAATCCTTCATCAAACATAAAATTAAAGGAATTAATCATTTGGAGCATGTTATTTACCTCACTTTGATAAGGATTTAAGGAGAGAATGCAAGAAAAATCAAGTTTTCTTCTTCTCCCTCTTCAAACCCTAGCTTGAAATACTTCCTCTAATGCACTCACCACCTTAAAATCAACCCC
>Ga0325414_1000658_pt1 | contig 29617 bp, 14 predicted proteins | sample PopdelMetagenome_8_FD_206183 | JGI IMG/M metagenome (GOLD analysis project Ga0325414, IMG submission 206183) | Populus deltoides microbial communities from Bellville, Georgia, United States - Leaf-PdKOR-R3 | ecosystem: Host-associated > Plants > Phyllosphere > Phylloplane/Leaf | place: USA... | reverse complement strand
TTTTTTTTAGAAAAACTCCACTCTTTTTCTAAAAAAAATGGTCTCAATATTGGGTGACCTGCCCATCTTAAGTTTTTTAAGGAAAAACTCCATGCTTTTTCTAAAACTGGTCTCAATATCGGGTGACCTGCCCATCTTAAGTTTTTTTAGAAAAAACTCCACGCTTTTTCTAAAAAAAACATTGTCTCAATCTCGAGTGACCTGCCCATCTTGAACTTTAAAAGAAATCATCTTACCTCTAGGAATGAAGCAGTGCCGGTTCACAATTAATATTGTTTTCCGTAGTTTTGTTGACCTGAGATTCTGTATCTTAGCGGTTCCCAAAAAAATTGGAATTATTTTGGCTTTTGTCACACATTTTCCTGCCAAGTTAGTGTTATGACAATATAACATGCATATAGCTGTAGGTCATGGTTGTTAAAAATGCGTTTGGACTTGTAAAATCGTACGATTTTACGAGTCAAAGGATATAAAATGTGTAAAATCGGGGTTAAAACTTGAAAATCAGTAAAATCGGTCAAACCCGGTCAAACTCGCATAAAATCGGGTAAACTCGTAAAAAACGTTAAATGCATACTGAAATTGCGATTTCACATGAAATTTAAAAGAGTTAGAGACTTAGAGTTGTTGTGCCTGTGCTGACTCAGCATTCCCTTTTCCCACTGGCCACTCCCCCAAATCGCCAGCACTCAACAGATTAAGAAATCAAATTAAGGAATCGATTGATTCGGTTCCACTCTCTACTCTCCACTCACCAGCAGCGCTATCTGCAGTCTTCAGTCTCCACTCTCTCAGCTGGTTTTGCTTACTATCGAGATCTGGAGTGTTCTTGGCAAGAAGAAGATTTGCTTGTTTTTTCTATCTCTAGTATGGTATGTGTTTTTTTATGTCTTGTCTGGTATGTGAATAATTTGCTTTTATAAACGTGAGTTCAATCGTACGTCTCATCTCCATCTATTCTTTGAAGTGGTGAAGGAATGGTCTTTCGGGTATGTCTGTCTATACCCACAGCCGTCTCAAAGACGGGTTCCCGGAATGAAATTCCTCTACTGTATAAGCCATACACTAGCCAACCTTGTCTTTTATCTTCATACAAAGACCAAAAAATGGATTTGAAAAGGGGTTGTGTTTTCAAGTAGCCTTGAATCTTGATCTTATGATACGATATACTACCAACTCATGAAGATTTCTAGAGGATTTGTTGACGAAGAGGGTAATTAATTGGTTTATTTACAGTTAATTCATTAGAAATAATATGTCTAATAATATTTGATTAATTCTTGTGGTTTCATGTACGACTATATAGAAGAGTCTGGCCATTTTCTAGAGTTTCTTTAATTGTTAAGAAAGATGTAACTAATAGTGAAGGAATTTAGGTGAAAATGAATTTCTTTTTTAATATGAAGACATAACTTTCATTCATAAACTGGGAAAACTGGATACGTAATTGGAAAAAAGAGAAGCAATAGAATCAGGAAGGCCTTGTATGCAAATCTGCTCTGCTCTAGATCTACATCTATGCCAATTTACTGAGTGAATGAGCCAAAGGAGCTTCTTGAAGAATGTTTAGATTTTATGTTGAGTTCGATTCTGACCAGGTTGTTAGATTTTATCCCAGTTAATGTTTTATTTTGTTTCTTGCATTGTATGAATTTGTTCTGCGTGGTTTTTCACTCAAACTTTCTCAAATATTCCTTCTGTTTCTGGCAAAGTATGGTCATGGTATTTGTCTAGAATTGTTGTTGAAGTCTCAATTTTTAATTGAATTATGTTTTTTAAGGTGTTTGGACATTTGTATTGTTTATTTCACTTTTATTTTAATTGTATTATATTATTATTTACTACTTGACTGGATCTTGCAATTTAGTTAAAATATTTTACTTCCGATTTTACGATTTTAGTTAAAATATTTTACTTGCAATTTTATGATTTTACAATTCAAGTTTATATTGTATATTCCGTGTCGTGTTAAAAAAGCATTTTTTACAACCTTGGTGTAGGTCAATTCTTCAATATGTCATGAGTGACAGAATATAGCTGGGATGATCAGATATTGCACGAAACCAAGTCAGAATCAAAGCCTAAGTTGGAACAAAAAAATTACGACAACAGCAGAATCTGTTTTTTTTTTTGTGCAAATTTTGAGAGATTTATCCAACCTTAAAGACCAGATAAAGAAGGAACAAATTTAGCATTATGAAGATTCATAATCAGTCTAAAAAACCTGATGATTTTGACAGCAAAAGGGGAGGATAAAGAGGGCAGAAAACAGCTCAAACAACATTCGAAAAACATTTCTTTCTTCTATGTTTTTGTCGATTTTTAAACAATCACGAACTAAACTCCCGCATTTGGTTCAAGAAAGATACATACCATCTTCAGCACGTGGGGCCCAAAAATGAGTAACAACACAAACAGTAATCCCGAACATAAACCATAGATTAAAAAAACTAAATCTTAATTAGAGATCACACTCCAAAAGGTAAACATATTATCCAACACAAATTATCAAATAAAAAACACATATAAGTTCCAATCAAATAATGTCCAACTAGTCCAAATATTACATAAAAAACAATAAAACATGTCTCAAATTCTACAACATTATAGCAATATTGTCAAAAAATAATTTGAGGTCATGAATCGACCTTCTGAAGGTTGGGAATTAATTGGAGAGGCTGCCGCAACCAAGTAAATATTTTGGACATGGAGGAATACTGACGGCACGTGGGTTCACGCGTCACCGCAAGAAAAACCAGGAAACATGTGGATCAGGATTGGCTTCTTCTCCTCTTTCTTCCTGTGCTGATAGTGAGGGCCATCATCACCTGTAAAAGAAGAAAAACACACAAGGCAGTCGATTCATTTTATTTTCAGTTTTTAGGATCTTTTCTCGGTTTCCATTTTCTTCTCCTCCAAAGACGATTCTGTTGTAAAGGAAACCCTTTACTTTGGTAGTCGTGGTCTGCTGTAAGCGAGGTAGCTATTGGTTGAAGCTCTGTTGTCACCGTTAACGTGGATGGAAATGGTGAATCTCTGATGGAAGAAGAATGGCTGGGACAGATCTGGTGGTGCTAGTCAGGTTATGGTGGAATAGTGGCAGTGAGAATAAAGGACGACTCATAAAAAGAAATGAGAGGTTTATCCATGTAGTGGCTTCCTGGCAGGTTGTTGGTTTAGGTTACTCCCTTTTGGCTGTCATGGCTAGATGGTGAAGGGTTGTAGGTATAGCTGTGCTAGGCTTAATATATTGTTGGTATTATAAAAGGCAAGAGGTCTCATGTAAGGTTCTCTTTTTATCACAACCCTTATACTCATTGTTTGTCTTCTATGCCACTCTCTTCAATTATATCTTTCCAAGACCTATAATTCTATAAAGTTGTGTTCCTCATCTATACAGGTTATAACAAGTTTTCCTTCATATTCAACAATCATGACATCCTTGTTACAAACATTCCTATAAATTAGTGAAGGAATCAGAAACAAATCATAGCTTTTCTCCTTCATGTTAAAGACGAATATGTTTCCTTCCTTCTTCCATTAAAACCTTCATTCTCAATCAAGTCATCAATCTTACCCAGCTAGATAGCATGCTCAATTCTCTTAACTATAACAACCATGCCAATGAAATATTATGTGAAGCTTCCAACCAAGTATTCAAAGTATAAGGCCTTAAAGGTATTGGAAAATAAATTGACCATCTCTTTTTAATAAAAAAATATTAACTTGTGTAACTACTTCACGCCATATTTGGGTGTATTCTCTTATGGACTCTTTGGTGCCCTTCCCTGTAGCTTGTAAGCTTGACCTATCGAGGGTCATATTCATGTTAAACTTACATTGCCTAATAAAAGCATCAACCAAATCCTTCCACCTTTTTACTTTGGTATTGTCCAACCACATATACCAAGTAAGGGCAGTGTCACTCAAGTAATCTTGAAAGAAATGAATCAATAGTTTCTCATCATGAACCACCTTAGCTATTTTGTTGCAATATGTTTTAAGATGGGTTATAGGACATTGAGTTCCAATATATTTGACAAATTTTTGCACTCTAAAAGTTTTTGGAATGACAACATTGAAAACTAAACACATCTCAGCAGCCCTTACAAGATCATACAAGCTAGTTCCCTCAATTGCTCTCATCCTTTCCTTTAGGAAAACCAATTTTCCTAAGCCATCTTCTTCTACTACCTTTTCTTTTTGAGATTCCTCCACTATTAAGTCTATGATAAGAGGCATTCTTATAAGAAATGCTAGTTGAGTAGATGGAAAATATGCAGCATGCTGAGATTCAAGGGATGCCCCATTTACCCCCCCTAAATTATATGGATTGGATAGAGCTATGAGCATAAATGCATGTCAAGTTGTGACTGTCGAGTATGCAGATGTTGCTTCTTCGAATTGAGATCTTAAAGCATGTTTGATTAGACTAGTAAGCCTTGCTATTTAAAAAAAAAAACTTTCCAACTTTTTTTTTATGTTGGGCTTTCAACTGGGCTTTTTCTTCATTCTCCATTTGTCTTTTTTAAGTGAGTGTTATAAGTGCAACTTAATGGGGGACCTATATTTCAATATGCTAAATGAGAATCATGCAATTATACAAAGTAAATATAAGATGCGAAAATGATGATGTTAACAACAAGAAAGATGTATATTAGATATGGACTCACCCTTCACGAGATGAAAACGGTCGTTATTTATGGATTTTAGGAACTTGGTATCATTATCATGCCAAAAAAAAAATCAATGTCCAATATTGCTTAAGTTTGAGCTTTTGATAGCCCTTTAGCTTCTAATTTAGGATAACTTCTTTTCATCAATTGTAACAACTCAGATTCTTGTAAAATTCATATGTGGAGGCCATTTTCCATGTGATGGTCTTGGAATTCAAGATGCCACATGTTAGGCTTGTCATAATGAGATTATACAGGGTACAACCTAATAGATAAGTTCTAGTCATTAAGTACATTAAGGGGTATGTTATTATCTAGTCTTAAAAGGTCTCTCGTATACTTAGTGATCGTCATCGAAAGTCGATATAAAGTTTATAAGGAGTGTGAGAATAGAGGTCCTGAATAATATCATATCGACATACCAACCACTTCCAAGTAAACAATTAAGCGAGAATTGGATGATTTTACGAGTCTTACTCGAGCTAAAGATATTGGGGTACCATTACTTCTCCACTTATCCTAAAATTTAGGGTGTGTGCTCTTAAAAGTGATGCATGATGATATAAACATGAATGCATGCTAAAATGGTAAGAGCGAAAAAAAATAGACAAATAGGCACAACAAACAAGATGATAATAGAAAAAAAAAAAAATCTTAGTCCTAAGTCCCCATTGAAGTCGCTATTTTGTCGGACCCGACATTACGACTACCTTTAAAAATTATGAGAAAAAAACAGATATCTGACATCTTATTCTTATAGGAAAAAATTCTTGTTTATGGAGTCGTCACCTAGTATTATAGTTAGTAGGAACCCTAACTTGTTTTTAAAGATTCTATGATAAGAAACTGGTTACTAGAAGAAAAATACTATCACTCCTACAACGTTATACCTTAGGTAGGTTGCATTGTTGGTTTTGTCTTAAATTGATATGGGTTGTTGTGCTATGTTATGAATGGTTTGTCTATAATATTTCTGACTCTGACATCATTAAATATCAAGTTTGATATTTTTTACTCATGCATTAGTAAATATTGTGATTGATATTTCAGATTCTAACGTCAAAAATTATTGACGTTGATATTTCTGACACTGACATTAGTAAATATAGGGGTTGATGTCATTGACTCTAGCATTGGTGAATATTAAAAGTAATAACTAGTTGTGGATCCATTTGAAAGATGTTGAATTAGGTTCTAAAATGAACATTAAACCCACAAGAATGGTAAAATAGGCTTCAGACTCACATGAATCGATTTCAAACCTTTTATTCAAAATTCTTATCGTTTAATGAATTTTCACAATTATTTATTTTAAAAAAATGGTTTTATGGATATTTAGTATGTTAACTCAAACATCATTTTATTTAGGTTAACTTCAAAGCTCATATGTATGCAAAAATAGTTTTTACTAAAAATGATAAAATAATGATTTTGTAAAATGTTAAACATGCAAAAATATTTTTTAAAATTTATTTTTCTCAATTTGTTTATAGGAATTATAAGTTGATGCAAACATATTTTTTATAAATTTTGTAAAACTTCATCATTATACAATTGTTTTTAAAAAATTATAATATTTTTTTATTTATTCTAACACTTGTTAATAATTAAAATCACGCATCATATAAATACTCATTTTTTATTAATTTAAAGGGTGTTTAAGATAGAGATGTAATTAGCTTTTTTTATATAAAAGCCACATAAAAAATATGTATTTTTTAATTTTAAAAGATATAATTTATATTTTTTTAAAAAATCAACCTATAACCAGACACATTTCGACCTTGTTTCTTTTTGCGCTTCGAAAGCACTTTTGAAAAAAATTGAAATTTTTTTTATTTTTTTCTTTACTTCAAATTAATATTTTTTTGATATTTTTAGATTATTTTGATACACTGATATCAAAAATAATTTTTTAAAGTTTTTAAAAATATTATTTTAATATATTTTCAAATAAAAAAACACTTTAACTACACTACCAAACTGCATCGCACTCACAATTAAATATTTATAATGTACAATGTACAATCACAAGCAAACACGTAGCAAAATAAATCCTTCCAAGCTCCAAAATTCATCTTCAATATTGGGCTGAAATAAACAAAACTGCTAGATTTAACGAGAGGATCGTCGGAATAGTGGCGGTGTACGGTGGTGCGTGGGAGACACGCTCAACATGGATGTTAGTGCATGGTATGACGCTCCAATAAGACGCGTGACGATGGGGATCAAAAGCATCTCCCTCTACTGGTCATTATTATACGAGTGATGACAATAACAATCTAAAATGAGATATCAAAGATTTTTTTTTGTTTTTTTTATTTTCTCATTACTAGATGTTCTCCTTTTCCATCTTTTTGTCGACCTATTTCTGGGGTTGGCTAATGTCGGTGGCTAGTGTGGAGGTGTGCTAGTCGATGGTTGAGGCTGAGAAAGGTGACAGTCGAGGCTAGATTGTGGCTGGTGCAAAGAATCTCGTGATGGGGTAAAGTTGTCATGGTGGAGATGGGTAGAAGAAGAAATTGAGGCCGCTGGCTGAGATAAGAGGTTACTATTAGGGGTGTTCAAAAAAACCGATAAACGGAGTAAACTGATAAAACCGAAAAACAATTAACCAAAAAAACTGAATTGAAAAATAAAACCGATTAGATTATGTAGAAAAAACCCTGGTTCAGTTCGGTTTTTGATTTTGTAGTGCAGAAACCGGGTTAACCGGACCGGACCGATTTGAAAAAAGGACCCTAGTATAAATAGAAAATGTTGCCACACCACGCCCCTCTCTTCTCTCGAGTCTAGCCTAAATCCCTAACACAGTTTCTGTGTTGCCCACTTATAGCCACCCGCCTCTCCCTCTCCACTCTCCTTAGACTTAGAAAACAGAAACACAAATCGACCATCGACGTTTCTTCAGTCTTCACTGACCAAAACAGTTTGTGTTTCCATCGTTTGAAACCAGTCAATCCTCTCAAAAACAGACTGACGTTTCCTCAGCCTCTCAAAACCAGTGAGTTTTAATTTTTTTTCTCCTTTCTAATTAATTAATTAATTAATTAATTTGGTTAAGTTTATTGTTAGTTTTAATCAATTTTGTTGGGTGATGAATTTTGGTTTAGGTTTAAATTAGAGCTAATTGGGTGATTAGAGCGAATTGTTTTTCCTTTGTTTAAATAGAAAGGATTTAGCAGTTTAGGATTATAATTATTTTTAATCAAAATTGTCGTCCCTACAATTTTGTTGTAGTTTAGGATTAGAGTTGTCTTGTACATGTAATTTCAGAATCTTACATGTCCAGTTTATTTTGCTGTCTTGTACATGTAATTTCAATCTCTGCTATTGTAAGCCTGTGTTGATTCTGATACTGTGTTGGTTTATTATGTTGCTGTGTTGGTTGATTTATAAGGTCATGCCAAGTAGTTTGGTAACTGACAGTGCTATTTGATTATGTGTTTTTATGTTCCCTTCCACTTTGGTTGGTTAATTAGCCTACTTAATAAGTTCACGTCTTCTTCTATCATTCTGTGTAATTTATTGTATTTTGTTTTCATGGGTTTTGTTTTGTATGGCCTAACTAGTTTTGTTTTGATGGGTTTTATTGATTTGATTTTGTTTTATCATTCTGTGAATATGTGTTGTATTCATTATTCTATTTTGTTTTATGAAAACTAGTTAGTCATAACATGCATTGGTTGTGGGTACTAATAATTCATAGAAGTAGATATTGATGGCTAGCTATATTTTGAACTAATTAGCTTTTAGGAATGTCCTTTAAATATATGAAGTGGTTTAAATTATAATTCCTTCAATCCATATAAATAAGCTAAAAAATGTTAATGATTGGATATATGCACATGTGTTTATAAGAACTTGAAGAACTGTTTTTCTCCTTCGTTTTGTTATATGTTTATTTTAAAGTAATAAGATTTCTGATTATCTAAGAAACCTATGGAGTTTTTAATTATATGGGTTGTTTAGTGTGACAATATGAGTGTGTGAGGAATTCCCATTGCCATGTTGATGCTTTATCACCTATGGTCAGAATATGTGATTAATAACACATTCACTATGAGCCATCTCAATGGAAAAATTTTCAGTTTTCCTTTCTAAAAAACCTGTAAAATTGTAGACTTTTTAGAAATCGTTAGTGATCTTGATTGTTTGTATTTTTGAACTTCTACTTCATAATGATGCCTTTGTTTGCCCTCCTCTCGCCTCCCTTTCAATCTTCTCTTCTCGTGGTCTTCATGAGGTTGAACTGGTTTTTACATGATTGAAAATAAAGTTCTGTTTTATTTTAATCACAGTTTGGTTCAACTGCTATTGGTTTAAAGATGAAAGAAGGTGTTATACTTATAGTTGAGAAGCATATCACTTCACCTCTGCTAGTTTGTCTCTTTCTCCTCGCATCCACTTTTCATTTTATTATATTACATGTTTGGTTCACTTCTGATTTGATAACTACTTCCTAAAAGCTAATTAGTAATATAGCTAGCTAATTAGTACTTAAAAGTGCATTTTTATCAAGGTTTTATATCATCATTTTGCATTTGAAGTATCAATAACTCCTTAACTAAAGCATGTTTTATAATAACAAGTCTGATACCATAAGATACCTTTAATTTATGGTAAATGTTCATCTTAAATGCAGGCCTATCATATAAATAAAAGGATTGATTGATGAGTTTAAGAATTGAAATTGAAAGGACAAAGAGAGGGCCAAACTTAGAAAAGAGATGCTGGTTTAGTTCAAACTTAGGACACTACATGCACTTATAAGGCACCAAGTAAAACCTAACCTCATACATCTAGTGGAGGAATGTACAACCTTAAGGAAGATCGTGATCTCCAAGCCAAGTTTGCATCTTTAGCTAGAAAAGTCGAAGCACTAGAATTGAAAAAGAGGTTAATTAAAATCTATTCAAGACATTGTGTGTCAAATCTGTGAAACCAATGAACATTCAACCAATGATTGTCCAACTTTGCCTTCTTTTAAGGAATGTCTCCATGAACAAGCTTATGCTTTAAACAGTTTCTAAAGGCCCAATCATAACCCATACTCGCAAACATACAACCCTAGTTGGAGAAATTGCGTAAATTTTATTTGGAAGAGTGATAACAATAATGCATAAACTTCACAGCCACTGTTTCAAGCACACCATAATTTTTAAAATTCTCATGGATATGCACCTCCTTATGCTCCACCTCCTAGAAGAAATCTTGAGGAAACATTGCATGTATTCATTGAAAAAAAGGAGACAATCAACACTCAACTTGCTCAAAACATGACAGATTTTAAAGATGCTCTTGCAAAATTAACATCTGCTTTCAATTTTCAAGAGAAAGGTAAGTTTTCATCTCAACAACAACAAAATCCCAGGGGGCAATACAATGAAAATGCAAGTAGTTCCCGAAGCCAACACATGGATCAAGTCAAATCAGTCATCACTCTTCGCAGTGGTAAGGTTATTGAAAAACCCACTCTTGAACCTTGTGAGAAAGATGATGAGTCAATCTCTGAGGGTAAGGAAGGCGTTGAATCTGAACATTGCAAAAAAAAGACTGATTTCCCGTCAGCACTTCCATTTCCTCATGCCATGACCAAACAAAGAAAAGTCAATAACAACTCTGAAATCTTTAAAACTTTCAAGCAGGTAAGGATCAATATACCTTTGTTGGATGCTATTAAACAGGTACCTTTTTATGCTAAATTTTTAAAAGATCTGTGCACTGTGAAGAGAAAACTGAATGTGAAAAAGAAAGCCTTTTTAGCTGAACAAGTAGGTGCCATTCTTCAAAACAATAATGCTTTGAAATATAAAGACCCTGGTTGTCCTACAATTTCTTGTTTTATTGGAGAACATAAAATTAAAAGAGCTTTACTTGATCTTGGAGCTAGTGTGAATTTACTTTCATATTCAGTTTTTCAGAGTCTCAATCTAGGTGAGTTAAAACCAACTTCTGTAACTCTCTTACTTGCTGATAAATTTGTAAAAGTGCCTAGAGGAATAGTTGAGGATGTGTTGGTACAAGTAGATAAATTCATTTATCCTATGGATTTTATTGTCTTAGACACATAACCTGTTGAGGCATGTAATTCATTTCCTGTTATTTTAGGACGTTCGTTTCCTGCAACTTCTAATGTATTGATTAATTGTAGGAATGGATTGATGCAGCTATCATTTGGAAACGTGACACTGGAGATGAATCCATTGGTTTGAATGATCTTGTAGATAAAGGTTGATTATTTTGTTTTTATCACATTGTTTTTGTGTTTCTTTTTGGTGTAACTCTTATTTTGCTAGTCTCTCTCACCTTGGTCAAATGGCGGATAACAGTACTCCGTGACTTAAGTCGGTTCTTTCAGTTTCCCATAATAACTAATATCTGTATATATATTTGTGCAATTCTTTTCTCTTTCTCCCTTCTTTGAATCTCTTCTCCAATTCTCATTTGAAAATGGACACCACTCTTGAAAAAATTAAAAAGTATTTTCTCGCTTTGCCTCCAAATGCGATTACAAAATTTTATCGAGCTAGGTGTGCAAGATTGATGTTGTTAATGAATCATAGAATTACTGAAGATATTCGCTGGCTAATTGAAGCAAAGGTCTGATTATCAGGTGAGTCCTCTAATTCTTTTATTTCATACTTACCTGGGACAGGTAAAAAGCACTTTTGCAAAGAAACATCGTGCAAAACGATTGAAAGTTTGTCATTGATGTGCCAGATGGACTTGTAATGCATAATGTCTTTTTTTAGGAATGGTATCTATAAACCGTGAAGATAAAATACAATTCATTAAGGATGACCTGAGTAAGGAGTCTTTAGAAAATCTTCTATTAACTTTTGAGATGCATCCTAGTGGAGATGTGCATCGTGAAATACAAGATTTATGACCCTATTTTCATAAAGAACATGATCGACTTAGTCTTTGGAATTTGACTATAAAAGACCCTGTTTGCTAGTTTTAAGAAAACTGGATGGGAAGCCTATCCTCGATTCATAGAGGGCGTTTAAGCCATTCTTAGACGTAAAACCAAGGGAAGATGTGAGCCACAATCACAACTACAATTTGAGTCTTAGTTTGTAAAAAATTATGTCCTTTGGTTTTATTAATAGCATAATATTTTTCTGTTTTGTTATCTCTTATATTTCTTCAAGTGTGTTTCAGGTTTATCAGTGTTCGCTGCTTTAGGTGATATCTTCTATACTCTATTTTTCTATCTTAGGACATTGAGGACAATGTCTCGTTTTGGTTTGGAGGAGAGGGTAGTAGTTGACAAAAAAAAAAAAACTAACCAACTAACTGCTTTTGTTTTTAATAAAACCATTTGACAAAACTGTTATTGCTAGGATGACAGAGTAAGAAGGAATTTTATTGACTCTTGAGACGCATCTTAGTAAACATTTTCCAATGGTTATTTGCAATATTCATAACAAGGTCTATCAGAATACTTCTTGAAATATTCAGGTTTACAAACTCTCGCATTGTTATCACTTGATTCCGCTCATATACTCAATTAATAAGTATTCTTAAACCTTCATTTTTACACACACATTTTAACATATGATTATGGGTTGCACATTGGATTATTATATTATTTATGTTCTTTAGTCAAAGGTAACAACTAAGGGAAAAACGGATTATATATAATTTGCAAAAAAAAAAAAACAAATTGATAATATTGATGATAATAAAAACGTAGATAAGTTTGGTTTCGTAGCCTCCCTAACCTAAGCAATTAAGCCCGAAGGGGTGTTTTAACACCTAATACCCTAAAGTCAACTGACTTGGGAGCTATTGGCCCAAAGCTTGTTACATGAGTTAAGGAGAAAAGCTTAAGGGAATCAAACATTGCACTATCTACGTATCAGTATTTGCAACCTGAGTTACTAAGCTTGTAAGGGTGTCTGAACACCTAATGCCGAAAGACCAACTAGTCTGGGAGTCATTAGCCTAAAGCTCGTTACATGGGTTAAAGATGCATTGTGTTTTAAGTTATATGTATATATATTAAAAAAAAGATAATAATCCTAACCCAAGAAAGTTAACCTTAAACATTAGAACATAATATTGTTTTCTTCCAATAAAAGACCCATTATCTATATTTTCATACGTTGAACATATAAAAAGGAAGGTTTATTAATATTTTTTTTAAGAGGTATTGAGCAGATATATATAAATTTAATGAGAGTTTGTTTACTTGGATAGATTAATGGAAGTTGAATGATGAATGCCTTGCTTTGTGGAACTTGGAAATTATTTTTCTATTTTAACGCTTTGATTGCTAGGGACTAGTAATAAGCTGATTGGGGGGTGTGATTAGTACTTAAAAATGTATTTTTATCAAGGTTTTATATCATCATTTTGCACTTGAAGTATCAATAACTCCTTAACTAAAGCATGTTTTATAATAACAAGTCTGATATCATAAAATACCTTTAATTTATGGTAAATGTTCATCTTAAATGCAGGCCTATCACATAAATGAAAGGATTGATTGATGAGTTTAAGTACTGAAATTGAAAGAACAAAGAGAGGGCCAAACTTAGAAAATAGATGCCGGTTCAGTCCATACTGAAACACTATTCGGTCATCGGGTCATATCTGGAGCTGTAGATCTTGGATTTAGGTCTGCTTTATATGGATGGAAAGCTAAGATATAGGCCTAAAACTTTCATGGGCGTTCAAGATTTAAAAAGACCATTTTCAAGTCCAAATTATAGCAACAACGGAGAAATCCGAATCTGTCCTGCAGACGAGACACTGTTCAGTGTTTAGCCCATTTCTAAAGTTCTAGAAGTCCAAATGCACTAATTCTTTTTTTTTTCTAGAAAGCTGAGATAATGTCCTAGAACTTTCATAATTTAAGTCTGTTTAAATTCTGACGTTATCAATGATGTTTTGTTCAGACAAGAAGATAAGGATTGTCACCAAGTCAAGATGTGGCCACCTACTCAACAATTAGTCATCAAATCAATAGTTCCAAATTTTGGCCTATAAAAGGAGGCATTTACCATACATTTAGGCATCTTGGTTTTCAGATCAAGATCATGCTATTGCTTTCTCTCTTTATCTTTTTGTAATGCTTAAGTTTTATTTATATTAATCTCTTGTTTATGCTTTTCATTTCCTTTTCTTTACTTAGTTAACTTGTACCTTATTTATGTTCTTATCTTTCATTATGTTTAGGTAAGTTTATTATGTTAAGGTGAAAAGGTTACACTAATGGTGTAAGAATAAGTATAGTGTAAACTCAACATGGACTTTAATGTTTTATACTAACATGTTTTATATTTGTTATCTTGTTCACTTTTAATACTTTGCTTGTTAAATGGTTAATCTAGATTTATGTTGTATAACCCTTGGTACAACACATACTCGGCACTTTCATAGCTCAAACCGTATGGTATAACCGACACCTGTGCTATGAAAAGAACTTGATTTGTTGTTAACATAAGTTATAATCATGAATGCCTGACAACATTTACAAGTATTAACATTATTCGAATGAGATAACTAATATAATCATGTTAACAATTTATAATCTGATTGGAACCTCCTTTGTGTGTGGTTTCCAGTTGAATAATAAGAGTTTATACTATACTTGTTTAAAATACCATTAATGGATCCTCTAACCTTGACAATTGTTTTTATCATTGTTTAATCATTATATCAATATTAGATCTCAAAGCTCTCTTTACTATTACTATTATTATTACTATTACTATTATTATTATTATTATTATTATTATTATTATTATTATTATTATTATTATCGTTGTTGTTGCTATATTATTGTTATTTATAATTTATATAGTTAACCTCCCTGTGGTTTGACTCCGGTCTTGCCAGGTTATTTATTACTTTGACACTCCTGCACTTGGGAGAAGAAATCAATCTTTTGGTCGTGTCACTAGCCATCAATATCTACTTCCTAAAAGCTAATTAGTTCAAAGAAAGACATCTTTTACTTTAAGGAAGTTGCTTTTAGTCAAGGCTAAGAGGTATTTGGAAGATGTTATTACCTTCTTCTTTTGTTTTATGATATCACTATCATTATACTTAATTCTCTTTACCTTTTCAAATATTTGTTTCATTTTAATTTTTAAACATGATTTTAATCTTGATGTTTATTAAGTGCTCAAAAGAATTGTGCAAGTGATAATAAACATGTTTGCATTTGGTAATTACAGATGGAAAACCTTAAAAATCAAAATGTTTCATCCACTGGCATTATCTCAACATCAACCAATGCCCCAGCTTCAAACATTAACCCAACATCAACTACTGCAGGATCCACTATGGATAATAAAGGTAAACAACTTCAAATCCTTGCATCAATGGAAAAAAATGTTGATGATAAAAAAAAAGTCATAAATTTGGGATCATTTTACAAAACTTGATGGTGATCCTACAACCCCTAAAGCTAAATGTAATTATTGTGGAAAGGATTATGCATGTCATTCTATTATTAATAGGACAAGTAATATGTGGAGTCATTTAAAAGTATGCAAAAAAATTTCTTTTGTAGTTGATAAAAAGCAAAAAATTTTGGTATTAGAACCTATTAAAGTAGGGGGTGAATTAGGAGATCGAAGTGTGGGAACTCTTAAGGCAATATAGGTTATGATTATGATGAATGCAGAAAGGCACTAGTGAAAACGGTTATAATTGATGAGTTATGTTTTAATTTTATGGAGGGTAAGGGATTTAGATTATTTTCTAGGATCTTGCAGCCTAGATTTGACATTCCTTCTCGTTTCACTGTTATGAGAGATTGTTTGAAACTTTATGTTGAAGAGAAGGAAAGATTAAAGAGAGCTCATAAGGGTCAACAATTATGCTTAACAACAGATACATGGACATCAATCCAAAACATTAACTATATGTCCTTAACGGCTCATTGGATTGATAATGAGTGGAATTTGCATAAAAGAATTCTGAATTTTTGTCAAGTTTCCAATCATATGCGTGAGATAATTGGTCAAGTTATTGAGAATTGTTTGTTAGATTGGAGATTGATAAACTTTTAACTGTTACAGTAGACAATGCAAGCTCTAATAGTGTTACTATTTCATATTTAAAGAATGTGATGAAAGATTGGCCAACTAATTATTGTCAAATGAACATTTGCATGTTAGATGTTGTGCACACATTGTAAACCTCATTGTGTATGATGATTTGAAAGAGATTAATATTTTGGTTGTTAAGATTCGAAATGCAATTAGGTTTGTAAGATCTTCACCTTATAAGCTACTTGCATTTAAGAAAGTGTGTAGAAAAGTTGCATATAAAGTGTAAGAAATCATTGTGTTTGGATGTTGCAACTCGATGGAATTCAACTTATCTTATGTTAAAAGCTGTTGAAAAGTTTGAAAAGGTGTTTATGAGGTTAGGTCAAAGTGAACCAAGGTATATGAGTTACTTTTTGGATGTTGATTCAAAGGGGAATAAAAAAAACATAGGGCACCTAGTTTGGAGGATTGGGAAAATGCTAGAACTTTGCTGAAGTTTTTAAAGATTTTTTACATGGTTACATTGAAATTTTCTGGTTCATTGCATGTCACATCAAATTCTTTCTTCAATGAATTGATTTACATGCATACAAACTTGTTGCAATTGTGTAAAAGTAGAGATAATCTTTTGAGTGGAATGGCGATGAACATGATGAGTAAGTTTGAGAAGTATTGGGGTTGTGAAGCAAATTAGAATTTTTTATTGTATGTGGCTAATGTTTTGGATCCACGTCTTAAGTTGAAATATGTAGCAACGATGATAATTAGTTTACAAATTGTGATGCATTTATTGAAAACATATGGTATAAATACTATTTTTTATTTTTATATCTTCTGATTTAATTTATCATGTTATAATTCTAGATTATGAATTTCGGGAATCAAAATGCAATGCTCTTGAAGTGCTTTTTTATTGAGATGATGTGTATATGAAGAATTTTTTTTTTTTTTGCTTGGAGTGTTTTATGATAATGTTATTTGTTGTTTTTTCGTTAAGCCCTTTGAAGGCAATGGTTTGTACTTTGAATTTTAATTTATTGATGTGTGATTGTGAATGTGTGTTATTTAAACTTTTTGAAAGCAGAAAAATATTAGGAAGGTAAAAAATATATTGAACACAAGATTTACATTAATAATTTCATATAAATGAATATTCAGTGGCCAAAAAACTTAATAAACATAAGATTGATAATAACAATTTAATATAATTGAATATTTAGGGGTAAAAAAAATAAATATATTTAGAATCTTCAAAGAAAATGAGACAATATCAACATTAATTGCAAGCTCATCAGAAATCCATTCGAAACCTATAACAAAGCCCATTATAAAGTCAAAAAAGTCCAAAAAATACATATAGGTTTTTCCGGTTTTTTGGATAAAAAACCAGACTGAAACTGGCCGGTTTGGGCCAATTTCGGTTCGGTTTCGGGTCTTTTTTAGGTTTGGTCGTTTTCTTATAAAACCGAATCAAATCGAAAATGACCACTTCTAGTTACTATGCTGGTGGAGAAGGCATTGTTGTTGCTGAGAGAAAGAGCGTTGATCATTAATGGAATCAATGGGGCTGCTGTAAAATGGAAGAAAAAGACGTTGTAGAGGATAGCAATTTGGGGCTAATTTCGGGGGCTGATTTCAGGCTGAAAAATGGAGAAAATGGTGTTTGCCATGAGGGGTAGATGGAGTGGACGGCTAAGGCAGCGCCGTTATTTGCTGGTGGTTGTGGAGATTGCGTGGCTAGAAGTGAAGAGGATGAGGGTGCTGGTGTGGTGTTTGTATATGTGGTGATGTGTATGGCCGTTGGAAATGAAGGCTTGTGGGGAGGAGCTGGTGAGGTGGTGGATCGATTCTGGTGGGAGGCCTGATTTGGTCAGCCATGGGTGGTGGAGGTTTTGCACAGTGGATGAAGGGGGGCTGGCCAGTGGGAAAATATGGGGATGTTTTTTTAAAAAAAAGTAAAATGAGGAATGATTTTTATTTTATTTTGTTTATTTTTTTCTTTTATCTGTATTTTATGATAATATTTTTAATACAAGAATTTTGAATCCTAAAAAAACACAAAATTATTATTTTTCAAATTTAAATTTTATTCAAATTTGAAAATCAAATTTCAAAAATAAATTTATTTATAAAGTGTTTAAATAAAATATATTATAATCTCTAGTTTCTTTTATAAGTTGATGAATCGCGCCTCTAAATAAATTAAATATTAGTACTTGATCTCTTAATTCTTAAATATTAACCCAATTAAAAAAAAATATTGAAGTAAATAGAGTAAAATTTAGGTTACACATCATTCATATGAAATTCCTCTTTCTTACACAAATATTTGCAATTTTATTATTTACGACGAGCTTTTATATGTTACTTAGAGTAAACTATATAAGGGCAATTCAAATGATAATGAAAGTATTCATCTAGCTTGACATCTTTTATTCTAAGTCTTATCATAAACTTTACGAAGAGGTGATAGATAGGTATATTTGTGTTCAATCAGCTTCGTTTGTGGAAGCATCATAAGACAGGTGCTGAAGGCCTTTCACACGTGTGGAATCGAGAGTGCAGTTATTTTTTAAATAATTTTTTTGTGTTAAAATACATGTTAATAATTTTTTTATTTTTTAAGAATTATTAATTTAAAAAACGTTAAAAAAATATTAATTTAAAAAATATAAAAAAATTAATTTTTTTTAAAAGTATTTTTAAAACACGGATGAATTATGCATCGTGTTTTTGGTTCAAGGATGGTTTACAAGAAAGAGAAATAAATGTATTCAAAAGTCGATGCAAACTAGTCAACGCAACAATATCAATTAGCTAGATGAGTTGTTAAGTTCCATAGTCGAATTCGCATAGTTTGAAGACAAGATATTTCGGAGGCATGAACAGAACAAATTGAGTCAATATATAGGAGGTGGGGGTAACACACGTCTGCTGGAAGAACTAACAGCAACAAAGGAGAAAGCGGAGCTGCAGAAAACTGCATATTTCCAGCATGCATGCGATGCAAGGCTACCGATCCTCCGAGCATATTAGGTGGGGAAGACGTCACTGAAAGATTGAAACATGAGCCTCTCACGAAGAGAAAAAGTCAGGGCACCTTCATCCATCTTCACATTAATTACCTTGCAGTACTAACAAAAACAATAATAAATCCATAATTATGTTGTTGATGATCGATGATATACAAAAAAGGAATGAAAAAAATACCCTTTCTGAAGCTAGGAAGATCTCCCAAGTCATCCTTGAGATCTCCTAAGACTCTCTTGTTACCTATTTCAAGAGGAACAAAGGAATACTTAATTTAATGGAAAATATAAATATGCACGAGGTCCATAGCCAAACTGCACGTAAAGGATTATCAAATAAAAAAATCATGGTACTCTAGTTAAGAAGCTGGTGAAGACAGCGGTGGAAGAGAGCAATTGTGGGCATATCTAATGCATCCAAAAAATGCATCTAAGTACTTTGGTTTCCAACACAGATTGACAAAACAGGTTCAGTCATCGATCAAACCAAATCAAAAGCTACCTACCTCAGCAACAACAACATTAGGCCCCCAGATCAAACATCTTTCTTGTTTCCTCGATGAACTAGCATCATAAATTCCTGGTTCACTGTAATTAAGAAACCGCAAACTGTAGCAGCAACTGTAAAATTATGGACCATGACATTATCAAAGTATTTTTGTGGCTTTGAAACTTGAACTATCATCATTAATGGACTTGGAATATGGAGACACTCAAGGACATTGATGATACAATTAATCGAGTGGTTAAAAATGATTAGCACCAAATTCCATGAATTAGCATTGTATTCCTTTAACACGATAAGCTGCTAGAATTTTGGTTTTCAGATATTATTTTTTATCGAGTTGTTAATGATGAATTTTAAATGTTGACAGTGTATTGATGGAATGAATATATTAATTTTCACACACATTACAAATGAATGAAGAGCTGTATATATACATAGAATTAGAGAAGCTGTTTTAGGAAAACTAGTTGTAATTGTGGCTGTGAAGATTGTAACCGTTGTGAGCCTTGATTCAGGGCTATTCTTTTGTGATTTGATCTGAGGCAGAATCTATGGAATGATCTGAGGCAAGATCTGTGGAATGATCTTTAATACGCCCCCGCAAGATGGGGCTGCCATCAGCAAGGCCAATCTTGGTTCTGAGTTGTTTAGTGTGTTGAGTAGACAGGGGCTTAGTGAGGAGGTCGGCAAGCTGATCGTGGCTGTGGACATGATGAACTTGTAGGATGCCTTTCTGAGCCATATCCCAAACAAAGTGCAAGTCGATTTGAATATGCTTCATTCGAGAGAGTTGAATGGGATTGAGACTGAGTTGAGTAGCACCCAGGTTGTCACAAAGCAAAGTTGGTAGGGAAGGGAGAGATAGACCGAGTTCCTGAAATAGGGACAATAACTAGATGGTTTCAGAGGCTGCATTTGTAAGGGCTCTATATTCCGCCTCGGTGGATGATCGTGCAATAGCCCTCTGTTTTTTTGAGCTCCAGGATATTGGATTGGAGCCAAGAAAGCAAATATAGGCAGATGTTGAGCTGCGATCATCGTAGTTGCCAGCCCAATCAACATCGGTGTAAGTTTTGAGGTGCAAGCGGGAACTTTTTTGAATGTGGATACCATGATAAATGGTATGCTTCAAATAACGTAAAAGTCTCTTGCCGCTGTCCAGTGTGTAGCAGTGGGTTTGTGCATGAATTGTGACAATTTATTGATCGCAAACGATATGTCAAGACGTGTAAGAGAAAGGTACTGAAGGCCACCAATGACACGTCGAAACTCTGTGTTGTCCACAGAGGATGTGCCATCAATGAGTAGAAGAGCCGCTGTGGTGGACAATGGAGTGGACACCTCTTTGGCACCAAGCATATTTGACTTACAGAGAATGTCATGTATGTATTTGTGCTGAGACAAGAAAAGGCCATCTGTGCTTGGGATGACTTCCATGCCAAGAAAAAAATGAAGAGGCCCCATGTCTTTGAGAGAAAAAGCAACGCCAAGTTGAGCAACGATGGAGCTCACAAATGTATTGTCATTGTCAGTAATGACCAAATCATCTACATACACTAACAAGAAACATAAAACAGAGGCAGATTTGTAGATGAACAAAGAGTTGTCGGCTTTTGAATTTGTAAAGCCAAGCGCCATAAATTTTTTCTTGAGAGCAGAATACCATTCCCGTAGAGCTTGTTTCAGACCATAAATAGTCTTTTGTAACCTGCAAACATGATTAGGATTTGACAAATCTTTAAAGCAAGGGGGCTGAATCATATACACAATTTCATGTAATTTCCCATGTAAAAATGCATTTTTTACATCCAGTTGGCGCAAGGACCATCCCTGCATTATAGAAATTGTCAAAATAGTGCAGATTATGGCTGGTTTGACAACCAGACTGAAAGTCTCTTTGTAATCCAACCTAGGGCGTTGATGAAAACCCTTGGCAACAAGACGCGCTTTGAACCGATCAACAAACCCATCTGATTTTCTTTTGACCCGGAACACCCATTTGCAACCCACGGGATTGGAGTGAAAAGGTGGTGGAACCAAGTCCCACGTGTGATGGCGCATTAGAGCTGTTAGCTCATCAGACATAGCACGTCTCCATTTCGGGTCATGGAGTGCTTGACTCACACAAGTGGGTTCAATGATGGGTGGAATGGGGTGTTTTGAAACAGAATAAAGTTGCTTTGGCTTGTAGATGTTGTTCATGGAGTGTGTGATCATATAGTGGGTGTGAGATATGTTATCTGTGGGTTGATGAGCTAGGGGGTGCAGGGAGAGAAGTGGATTGACTGGGTGAGGTTGGAGCTTCGAAGAGGGGAGGAGGTGGGATAGTGGAGCTTATGGCGAGTGAGGAATTCTGGAAATTAGGTAAAACAGGGGAGGAGAAGTCAGGCAAAACAGAGGATGAGAAATTAGGGGAAATACCTGAAGGTGATGCAGAGGTAGATGCACCGTCCAGACGCACTGGTGGTGGTTGCGGCACTGGAAGCGACGTGATGGGCAACGACAACAGGGTAGAGGAATTAAAAAACGTGGCTACAGGGAAGGAAGAGATGGGCATCTGTGTTTCATGAAAAAGAACATGTCGTGAGAGATAAATCCTCTTGGTTTGTAAGTCCATGCACCGGTATGCACTTTGGGTTTCGGAATAGCCCAAAAAAACACATGGACATGCTTTGGGTTGTAGCTTATGAGTATTGTATGGCCTGGTTAGGGGAAAACACAAACAATCAAATTTTTTTAATTTTAGATAATTGGGTGATTAGTTGAACAGACTTTCAAAGGAAGATTTATGGTGTAAAAGAGTGGTGGGTTGACGATTTATGAGGTAAACGGCGGTTTGAAAAGCGTAAGGCCAAAATGAAAGTGGTAAGTCAGCATCTTTTAAAAGGGTGAGTCCTGTTTCAACTATGTGACGGTGATGTTGTTCAACAACCCCATTTTTTTGGGGAGTGTGAGGTGCGGTAGTATAGTGACTAATTCCATGGATGGAAAAATAATTTTTAAGAGCCACAAACTCATCACCGTTGTCCGAGTAAACAGATTTTATTTTGGCTTGAAACTTTGTTTCAACAAGATGTTTAAATTGAGGAAAGATGCTACTAACGCTTGACTTGGTAGCCATGGGATAAAACCACATATATTTGGTAAAGTGATCAACTAAAATTAAGTAGTAATGGGACCCATCAAGACTAATAATATGGGAAGGACCCCAAACATCGGTGTAAATTAGGTCAAGTGGTGTATGACTTTGAAGACTTGTGGAATGAAAAGGTTGTTGATGGGCTTTATTAATAGAACATGAAGTACAAAGTGTTGACGTTTTAGAGTCTTTTTTTATTGGAAGGGAAAAGGTACGAACAAGAGAGTTTAAAATGTTATAAGAGGGATGGCCAAGTCATTTGTGTCACCCATCAATCGTCGTCCTCTCATACACATTTGCAACCATTTTTTAGGAGGAGCCCACTAATGAGTCCGGAAACGGATACACACCGTTCTCACATGCACCTTTGAGGAATATTGCCCCCGTGATCTGATCCTTGACAAGAAAGTAAAAGGGGTGAAATTCAACAAAAACGTTATTTTAGGTAGTAAAGTGATGGACAAAAACTAAATTCTTGCGAATACTAGGAACACAAAGTGTATCATTTAATTGAAAATCACGAGTGGGGGAATGAAAAACCAAAGAACCAATGTGTGAGACACGCAAACCCGAACCATCACCGATAACAACTTCATCGGTGCCATCATTTTCCGAGTGGACTGATAAATTTGTCAAATCATCTGTAATGTTATGAGAAGCAGCGGAATTAATTAACCATTTGGTATCCTTTTGTTGAGAGATGGAAACACAATTGGCAGTGGGCTTCGAAAAGTGGACTTTCGGACACTGTTTGGCGACATGGCCCAGCTAGTCACACAGCTGACATTTGGGCTGGTAACGGCGTGGACCCGTGGACTTCCATCCATTAGAGATTGGCTTTCTGTGTTGCGGCACATTGGGAGTCCTATTTCCATTAGATTTGTTGAAGCCCCGATAGCCATGATGACCAAGTGAAGAAGCCATACCCTGCCGATACCCACCAGAGCGGCTGGAGAAATTAGCTGTTGCCACTAGGTGTTGAGTAGTGGTTTCAAAACGACAAAGATATGCCTCATGGCTTACAAGCAGATCGTGAAGCTCCTTAAATGTGAGAGATTTCTCACGAGCCCGGATCGGAGCGACAATCTCACGAAAATCAGGTCCCAATCCGTTGAGAATGTAGAGAGTGAGATCATCAGCAGAAATAGGATGATCAATTATGGCAATCTCATCTGCAAGAGTCTTAACAGTATAAAGGTATTCTTGAACTGTTTTATTTTCTCGTTTAATCAACGTAAGGTCCTCTTTGAGTTGCAGAGCTCGGGTGCGTGACTTGCTGGCATACATAGTATGGAGTTTTTGCCATGCTCCCTATGAGGTTTTGGTGGTTGAAATGAAGGGGGTTATTGTGGGAGTGGTGGAAGCCAAAATGGCGCTAAGGATAAGTTTATCCTGCCTAATCCAGTGAGATCTGTGAAGAGTGGATGTAGGAGTGGTGTTGGATGATGGGCATGGATGATCACCAGTAACATAATCGAGAAGATCGTAACCAATAAGAAGATCCTCAAACTGAGCGCGCCATTGAGGGAAGGTGGAAGGAGTGAGCTTCTCGTTGATCTGGGCAGAGATATTGAAGGCAATCAAGGGAATTTCAATTGGATATGTTGGTGTGGAGATGGGGTTATGGGAATTAAGGATCGCGTTCTCGTTGGAGAGTGACTACTCTGATACCATGATGAATTTTAAATGTTGACAGTGTATTGATAGAATGAATATATTAATTTTCACACACATTACAAATGAATGAAGAGCTGTATATATACATAGAATTAGAGAAGCTGTTTTAGGAAAACTAGTTGTAATTGTGGCTGTGAAGATTGTTACCGTTGTGAGCCTTGATTCAGGGCTATTCTTTTGTGATTTGATCTGAGACAGAATCTATGGAATGATCTGAGGCAAGATCTGTGGAATGATCTTTAATAGTTAAAAGGTATTTTTAAAAAATTTGTGTATGTTAAAACTTTTTTTTCTTAGAAAGCTTTAAAGATGAATTCTTCATTGACCTAGGGCCAATTAGAGATGGTGACGAGTATCCATGAGTTATATATTGTAATATTTATATCCAAATGCGATCATAATATTTTTTACCTGAACCTGATTGGGCATGAACCAAACTTGACCTAATCGGATTTCGAGTATCCATTGAATATCTGTCAGCCATTGTACATCTATCAGGCATCCATTAGATATCCATGCCAAACCCCATCACGAACCATTGTGACCATAAATGTTGTATATGTAAAGATCTAAAAGATGATCACAAATTTGACTTCTAAACTTTCATATGCTCATTGCAATTTCATATCCATCCAAGGCATCTGAATATCCAAAATAAGTATTTGGAAAGAAGATGCAGCTTGGCCAAGAGCACTAAGGCTTTCAAACCCAGATGCAACAATAGCAACATTTCAACCTGGCTTCTCAAGTAGTTTCTAAGTCACAGCTTTGTTGAAATCATCAGCATCAGCTAATCGAACTTCCAAGCCTCTGGAAATAGAGGTGGAATGTGGGTGCTCTAAATATTCTTTGGATTCAAAGATTGACTACAATGGATGGATGGTCAAATTTGAAATACAAGAACAAATCCCATGCTTTCAGCAAAACCATGAGAGTTGGGCACTATCTAGATCTTACCTCGCATCAACTACCAAATATAAGGAGGTGGGCTTCATCATTTTAGGGAGAATGCACGTTTGGCAGTGATGAGAGGGAAGTATGAATTGTTTGGGCATACGCCCTAGTTTGTCTTCAAATATATAAATGGGGGTATAAATGTAATTTTAAAAAACTTTAAGGTTATGTCCATAGTTTAGGTCAGGTTCGGGCTAAGTTTCGAGTCAAGCTGAGTAATATTCATACCCTATCTAAATCTGATTTTTTCACTTCGAGTATTACCCGAACAAGAAAAAAACAAAATTCATTTTCATTTGGGTAAATTCAAGTTGACATCTCTCGGATTTGAGTGAAATTATCATCCTAGATCAATCTTACATTCCTAAAGTTTGAACTTTCACATTGTGCCATCTAGCTAATATTGGCACTTGAAAGTAAGTTACATTAGACTTTGTTGCAAATTTGTAAACCTCTCCCAAGCTTGAATTTTGTTTCTTTTGTTTTTATTTTTTTTTATTTTCATGCTTTTTGATAATGCACATCTCTTTTTCCCAAATTCCTATCAATTATATAGCAAATAGGTAATCGAATGCTTCCACTATTTCCCCCTACCAAGAGTCAGCATTCCATAATGTCAAGTCAATTAGAGATATTAATGTTTTTCAAAAAATCGCATCAGAGGGACTGTCCTTTGCTAAGAAGCATATGCGCGATAAAAAAACAAAATCTCTGGATTATGAAATCCATTTTAATGGTAAATAGTGGAACCTTTCTATAGTTATATTTTGGTTCCATGATCTGTAAGTGTACTTGAAAAGTCCAAGCCTTGAAGTGGTCTAGATCTAGATCTAGGATAAATAGCTAGGAGTGGTCTCCAAAATTAAGATATAGTTTAAGACTCCAAGATTATCGATCAGCCAACGTGCTTAATGCTAGTACTTCCATACTCTAAAATTTCAGTTTTAAGTTTGCATTACATTAGTTATGTAAGATTACTGAGGTTGGCGACATGAATATATTTTTATCTTGGCATCCAAAATCAAATGACTAGTTTTTCATGTGGTTAGAAACGAAGGAAAGAATGTCCTTGTGGATGTGCTGGAATTTATAATGCTCATGTTGCTATATGACTGTATGCCAAGGTTTTTGAAGAGCTAAGTTCCTGCTGTATGTATTTTTCTTAGACTTTCCTCTGGGCATGAGCTTTGTGATGTGCGGGGACAAGTCATGTATATTATTTGCACTGCAAATTCCATATCTTGGTTACTAGTTTAGCGCATCTTATGTTGAAATTCTGCATGTGATCGGTGAAACACTTAAATCTTGTCTACTATTTGTATGTGTGTTGCATGTTGCTGCTATTACGCATCCATGTTAAAGATTTGCCTGAGATCACATGTTGCGTTCATGTCAACTAAATTACTGGTTTTATTGCTTCAAGGCTGGTGCTCTTGACAAGCTGGAGGCATTTACAAGCTTTTAATGGACCAGATTTTTAGGTACTTCCAAGAAACACCTCAAAGATCAAACTGACTTGGACTCCATGGAAGGTTCTAGATGGTGTTGATTTTCATTTTCATTATATTTGTTTCTTATAAACTTTTATATTTATATTTGATAAATATAAAGACTAATAAAATTAAAAGGGACGGATGCATTATAAAGATAAAATTAATTTCATGGATTCATACATAGATTAGAGAAAAAAAATTATATGTCTCATTGTATTAGTTTTACCTCCTTAGAAAATTAACCTAGCTCCTCCCCTGCTCCTTTAATACCTAATATGCAGAAATCCAAAAAAATAACATAAATTAACACAACAAATAAGATTAAAAAAATGAGCTAAATACCTTTTAAGTTGTATTTGTTTTCTGGCAAACAAAGCAAGTAGCTAATCATCAAAAGCAGCAAAAGATGGCGAGAGAAGAAGGTGCCAAGAGCTGATAACATTGGCTCCTAGAAAATCCTGAGAAAAAATCAGCAACCACAAGGAGGCACAACACAGAGCCTGAAAAGTTGACGGAAGTGTAGTTGTGAGGACGCAAGCCAAAAAAGGGAAAGTTGCGACTATAAAAAAAGCAAGCAGGTTTTAGAAAAAAACAACTACCCAGATAATCGCGAAGACCAACCAGCCTGAACAACTGCACAAATATTCTAGCAGCCAAAGGAAGAACACAAATATAATCGTCTTGGGGTACCTTCCCTACTTTTGCATAACCACTGCCCAGTCTTTTTTATGAACTTGCTTGTAGCCTAGTTTAAGCTCATACTCTACTATAACTAATTTATAAAAAAAAGAAAGAGATACGGGAGAGAAGGAAGGGGTAAGAAATGAGAATAAGGAAAGCTCCAATATATATTTAATAAGCTTATTCGAAATATTTAGACCAAGATAAATTTTAAAGAGACTACGCTACTTAGTCAATTTAATATATGTACTAGAGAGACCTAATCCATTTACTTTCCAGGCTTAATTAATTTTAACAACAATAGGCTTATTTATTTCCATGTGTTTTAATGGATTATAAGATATACAAGGATTCCTTGTTGTGTGTGGAAACATAGATGGCCAAGAAAGGATTAATTGCAAGAGTTTTTCTTATTTGTTTTAGACTCTAAGAGACGACACAACACAGATTTGGTCAAAGGTTCTTTCAAGAAAGAATTTCATTCAATAATTATTTATTTTACTCCATCATATGTGGCACATTGGGTTTATTTTTAATCATTATTATTTTTCATATTTTGGGTTTTATTTGAGATATTTTGGACCTTGTTTTAATTTGAGTTAATAGTAGCTCATTAGGTCAACTAGGGTTTTGTTTTTCCAAGTATAATTACTATTGTAAGACATTATTTTTTTCTAAGTTGGAATATACATTGTTTGCTGCATTTATTGTGTGTATTGTAAGAGGATTTTTATATTTTAATTCTTTATTGAACTACTCTAACTTACCAAATAATTAACTAAGTTTTATGGCATTTTATTTACTTCTTGTTCTCATTTCTTTATAGGTTTTGAGTGAGAGTTCAATTATTTATAGTCTTGGTACCTTAGTATAAATTATCATTGTGTTAAGCTTAATTACAAGCTTGAATTTTGCTTTTTTTTTTTAAATGGTCGATTTGACTGTAGGTTTCTGGATCTTTAAATCCACGAGGTTCACATTAGTTGGTATTAGAGCAAGGTTTTAAAATTAAGTTATATCCCTTTTATATTTTTTTTAGTTTTTGTGTTATTTCATTGTTGTCGTAATCTAAAACCTAGTTGTAGTAAAGTTTTTAAAAAGAATAAGAAATATAAAGATAAAGATAAGAGAAATTGAAAAAAAAAGAAAATAGGGTTTATCCGTAAATTATGTTTCATAAAAATAATCCTTGAAAATAAAAAAAATTCTAAACAAATTCAATTCTTTAGATATCTTAGTGACATATCTTGATTTTTAAAATTATTTAGACATAATTTGTTGGGTTATTACTGAAAATTACAAAAACAAATTTCATAACAGGTTGTTTGGCATCAATATTTTCTTTCTTTGTTAGTTTCAACTATTACTCAAAAGTTAAAAAATGAATAGTGTCTTTAATTAGTTTGGGTTATTTTAGTCTTATTTTATCATTAATTTTATAATTTTTTTTGTCTCTTTGTATCATTTGTAATTCACATGAATTCATTTTGCTATTTGTGTTTTCATATTTATAGTTTTGTATTGATAGTTTTTGTTTTTTTATTGCATCTTGAATCTTTATATTATTTTGGATTATGCTATTATGTTGTTAATTTTTTTAATTTTTTATGAATTAGTTCCTTAAAAAAACTGAAATTTTGAGATTGAAAGATAAAAGACGAAAATGTGAGCATATTATAGTAAAAAGCCTGAAACTTAAATGAAACATGAGAGTAGTGATGTCTAATAAGTGTAAACACTTGAAGGAATGTGCATGGATATATTTGTTTTGCTAATAACATGATTTTCAGATCTTGACAATGTCAACAAAAAAATGGATTATCACCTCCAATGGATATGAACAATAAAAAATAGGGTTATTTGGCTATGCAACAATTAAAGATGATGAAAATAAGGCTTAAAGAGTTTATGAATGAGATGGATGGATTGAAAACCGAAGTAGCTAGCCTTTTAGATGGGCTAACCCATAGAGGTCTCGAGGGTAAAAAACTTGCAAAACGAGTTGTTCCACCTTTAAAGGAATCTATAATTGAAATTATTGATGAGGAGGTCAATGATTTCGATTATGATCATGGTAATAGGTTTCGATAACACATAACCTACAAACATGAGGGGTTTTAGCCATATGACTATTTTGTCCATAAAAAAGTAGGTATGAAGGATGGCTTTCATGATAATCTGGATAATAAACTATGGAGTATTAAGATGAAGATTATAGTTTTTCTAGGAAAAAACGATCATGAAGTTTATTTGAAGTCGGAGAAATAAGTAGAGTTAATATTTGATTGTCACCATTACTCTAAGAAAAAAACGATAAAACTTATTGTTATTGATTTTACTGGCTATGCTATTATTTAGTGGATCAATTTGTTTTAGTGGAACAATGAGTGAAGAGAGACTTGTAAAGATTTGGGATGAGATTAAAGCAATCATGAGAAAAAGATT
>Ga0325414_1000657_pt1 | contig 29629 bp, 4 predicted proteins | sample PopdelMetagenome_8_FD_206183 | JGI IMG/M metagenome (GOLD analysis project Ga0325414, IMG submission 206183) | Populus deltoides microbial communities from Bellville, Georgia, United States - Leaf-PdKOR-R3 | ecosystem: Host-associated > Plants > Phyllosphere > Phylloplane/Leaf | place: USA... | reverse complement strand
TCATAGTGATTTCATTTAATTTAACTTCAATTTGATTTTACCTATCCTTTCTCGAGGACGAGCAAGAGCTAAGTGTGGGGGTATTTGATGCAACCATATTATTCAATAGTTTCACCCACATTTAACTTCAACCATGTTTTAAGGCTATTTCTTCTTTTTTAGGAAAATAGTTATTGAAGTACTTAAATGTAAACAGTCTACTTAATGGAGGACTATTTTGTAAAATAGAGACCTAGGGTTTCCTAAGATATAAAAAGAGGGAGAGCAGAAGGAGGCAGCAGCCAGCAGATAATAAACACACATTCTCTCCTCTACAAACCCAAAAATTATGCTCTTTTCATTCTTTAGAAGTAGTAGTTCAATAGTTATGCAAGGCTAAGCTTTTTTCTTGGTTGCAAGGACATGGAAACTTTCGGATTTCAAGAACTGTGAGATTTATTTTACCTTTTCTTTTCAGTTTATATGATGAATATATTTGTTCTCCTATGCTTATTTTTCCTATGATTGTTTATTTTAATTGCTAGAGCGGACTCTAAGTTATTATTGTAGACAATCTATTGCTAAGTTTGATATCAAAACCGGAGTTGTGGTATATGAACTTGTGAAGCAACTGAATTTAATAATTGTGGTGGATCTACGTTATTAATCTTAGGGAGAACATTCAATCAAATCAAGCATAGACTGCGGACAGTTATGTTTTCTTGATTAATCAACTTATCTGGTTCTTAAGGCTTCCATTAAATTAAATTACTAGTGCGGACATTGTGGTTGTTTAATGGTTAGGGTTAGTTATACGGCGGATCCGTTAACTAACCAATGTTAAGAAGAGATAAATATTCAGAATATAAATTAATGTTTCGTTTCCATGATCAGTTCTAATTTCCGTTGGTGGATATGTGCTTGCGACCAAGATTTGTTTTCTTGATAAGTTTCGGTTTTAATTGATTTTATTTGTTAGTTTAATTGCTACCATAGTTTAGAAAATCACAAACCAAACCCCACCAATTACATAACGTACAACATAAAAATCTGACTTGAAACTTCCTCGTGAGATCGACCCCTTGCTTGCTCTATACTATCTTGTGTGTTGTGTTTGAAGCTAGGGTAATTAATTTGTGCGACCGCGACATCGCAACACAAATGAAATTGAAAGAAAAAAAACAGGTTTTTCGCTTACTTTGCACTCCTTTTCCTTATTGTCTAATGCCCAAAATTCACCTCTATTTATAAGGGTAAAAGAGACATCTTGTCTTTATTGAAGAAAAATCTTGGCCAGTGATTTAAACGGGAAGGATCTCAACTGTCGGCTCAAAATCATCATCATAAGCTGCAAAAATATGGCTGCTTAAGGCTGATTAATTAGTCTTTTTGGAGTGACGCCGCGGTGGCTATAGAGGTAACCAACCAGCAAGAATTACGTTGGGGTGTAGAACCATGTAAAACCATAAGAGTGGTGTCTTCTTTGTCAGGTTTGGTGGAGAGATGAGACATTAAATGCTCTGTAAAAGTAGCCACTCGAGCAGCCTTTCATGTACAAAAAGGTTGAAGATGATGAGAAATAGTCAGACGACTTTTTAAGACGTATGACATCTCTTTTTTTTTTTTGTTTCTGCTAGTCAAAACGACATTCTTTTGTACCAAAACAAACCGTTTTGGTTAAAACGTATCATTTCATTTAAATGAAACGATGTTGTTATGACGTTCTTAGGGTTTTAATTAAGGATTTGACTAAAATTTAATTTAGTCATTTGACTTTTGATTTCTCTTTATTGTATCCCTAATTGACTTCCAACTTTTAATTTTATGTGATTTTACCCTCACCGAACTCCAATATCAACCTTGAATTTCAGCGAGTTTTTCATTTTAGTTCTTGGTTTTAAATTTATGCAAATTAACCCTCAATTGATCATTAAAATTTTAATTTACTTCAATTTCACCCCTATTTTCAACTTAATTGAGTTCTCAAAGTTTAGCATTTTTTTCAAAAAGAGAAGGGTGATGAATTCTTTCAATTTAACCCTTAATTGACCCTAAACTTTGATTTTCTTGCAATTTGTCCATGATTTCAATTAATTGACTTTGTAAAAATTGAGTTTGGTCTTCTAAAATTTCAATCTTCTCAATTAAGCTTAAATTGGGCTCCTAAACTTAGCTTTTTTACCAATAGGCCAACAACTCCCAAGTCAGCTGGCTTTAGGGTATTAGGTGTTAAAACACTTCTTCGGGCTTAATTGCTTTTTTTTTCCTGGTTCGATCCTTCCTCTGGCTTTTATAGCCAGAGGATGCAGACGTTTTCGACAATAACAAAGTAACGACCAGTATTCATCATGGGGGCGTGAGACATGCCCCCTGATTGAAGCAGTTCTATTGCTAGCACCTTCATTGTATTTACTGTCGAAACCGTCGTGGATGAAAAAGGCAATGAACAGTTGTCAAGGAAACGACGCTGTTTTCAAATTCAAAAAACAATATTTCCGATTTGGTCCTTGGATGTTTTTGCAATTTTTTAATCAAGCCTCCGAATAAATTGTAATTGGATCCCTTGATTTTAGTGCCTTTTCCAGTTTGGTCCTTGGTTTCTGATTGTTTCAATCAAGTCCTTAATTGGCCATCAAACTTCAATAATTATGCAATTAAGCCCCTGATTTGACCAAATCAACTCTTCAAAATTATAATTGGACTCTAGAACTTTAATTTCTTCCAATAAAAACCTAAATTGACTTTAAAATCAAATTTTCTTGCAATCAAACCCTCCATAAATTCAATTAAACCTGAGATAAGATTTAATTGAGTCCATAAACATCTGATTTTGGACTTTTCTTCCTCAAATTGAATTTTTCTTGTCAACAGGGCTCTCACTAGTTAAAAATATACTGTCAAATTTCAATTCTTGTATTTTTGAACCTCCTCAACCAATTTCTAGCCATTTTATGGGCATGCCAAGATCTTTTTCTTGCTCCTATTATTTTTGGATTTTTTCCAAATTTTTTGATATTTTTTTTTGTATTTTCTCATTTTTTGTGTGGAAACCAAAAAATAGGTAACAACATCAATTATCATAGGAAACTGAAAGAATTGACTTGAGAGTCACAAAGTACCGTTATCCACCATTTAACCAGGGTTGTAAAGAGACTAGCAAAATAAAAGTCACACAAAAAAAAACATAAAAGCACGGCGAGGACATGTATTAAGCAAGTCTTTATACCTATCTCAACACTAGTAAAATGTTTCTCTTGGTTTTTTAGCGAAAGTGGTGATTTCTCTTTTGAAAGATTTTGTTCGATAAGAAGAAAATAATTTCTTTTTAAACCGTAGTTACATTTCATCTCAAGCACGAATAGATCCTAACCTAAGATTTTGTAGCCATATTTTAACTTTATCTTTTAAGGAAAGAGGAAAAAGCTTTAATCTAATGGTGTTCATTGTTGTTACCTATTTTTAGAGCCCCATATAAACAAAAAAAAAATAGAAAACAAAGAAGAAAATATAGAGAAAATACAAAAAAATGTTGGAAAAAAATAAATATATATATCAGTAAGAAGAATATACTAGAATGCCTAGGAAATTGCCAAATATTGGTTAAGGAAGATCAAAACATACAGGATTAGAAAAATTGACAATGTATTTTCAACTCATAAAGGTTTTATTGGCAAAGAAAATTCAATTTAAAGAATGAAATTCAATATTGGATGTTTAAGGACTCAATTAAAATTTTTCAAGGTTATATTGAATTTATTGAGGGTTTAATTGCAAGAAGAATTGATTTTTGAAGTTAATTTAGATTTTGAATGGAAGAAATTAAAGTTTGAGGGCCAAATTGCATTTTTTAAGAGTTAATGTGGTCAAATCAGGGACTTAATTGCATAAATATTGAAGTTTAATGGGCAATCAAGGACTTGATTGAAAAAATCCAAAACCAATGACCAAACTAAAAAAGACGTGTAAATGTAGGGGTTGATATTGACCAAATCAAGGGAGAATTGAAGAAATTGGAAATTTGTTGGTCAATTGAGAGTCACAATGCACAAATTCAGAACCAATGATCACAATGAAATGGTCGATCAACTTAGGGGCTAACAATTGAGTTTGGCAGAGGTTAATTGCATGAAATTAAAAGTTTGGAGAAATTATGGATGCAATTAAAAGAAGTTGGAAGAACAAAGACTTGATCAAAATTTGACAATCCCAAAATGAATACCTAAATGATGTGTCGTTCAAACTTAATGAAAAGAATGTGAGTGACATGACATTCGGTCGATTGACCTCTATTTTTTATAATTTTGGCTGATAAAATTCACAACTTCAAACATATTAATATGGAGCTACAAACTTACAAATTGAGTAAGGTTGGATTCAAATGAAAGGTGTGCATCCATCCTCTCTATCAACTTCAAGTGGTCTCAAGTAATGATGATCTTATAATTGCTCTAACAAGGCTTCGAAAGTGGGCAACCCAGTCAGCCCTAACAGTTTTGGCTAATCATGTTGGCAACTTCAAAAGCATGAATATGGAGCTAAATACCTCCACATTAAGCAAGGTTGGATTCAAATGAAAAGTGTGCATCCCCTCTACCAACTTCAGGTGGTCTTAGGCGATAATGACGTCAAAATTGCTTCGACGAGGCCTTGAAAGAGGACAATCCAGTCAGCCCTAACAGTGCAACTATCATGCAAAAACCAACCTATTTTTCATGTGTTCACATACAAAGCCTTCTCAACAAGTCTTATCAAGGGTTTTTAACACTTCCCTCAAAATCAGTTAGAAATAGATGTAAAACATCTAAAAAACCTAGCAAAACCCTATAAAAAATACCCCCTCCAAGATTAGATAAGAAATGACAAAATAAAAAAGAGAAAATAGTAGTTGTTCTAGGTATACTTTTATTATCCAAAAGTAGGTCCTCAGTGGCCTTCTTTTGTTGTCTTTCAATTTTTTTATATATATATTTATGTTTATAAGTATAGAAAAGAGGTTTGGAATGTTTAACAAATGATGTTGTATTTACCTCTTTGTTGCTGTGATATTTATTTAATGAGGTTTTTTTGAAGGTTTTTTTATTTATTTTTGGATATATTAAAGTTGTTTTTTCTTTATATATATATATACACACACATATAATGTTGTTTTAGTATTCGTTTAACTTAAGTAATGCATGTTAAAGCAAGGGTGTTTATCTTTAACTTGTTAACCATGTTCATGAACAAAATGGGTTCAAAAACGAATTTTGAATCCATGTTACATGATTATATAGGTTGTTTTAGGTTGTTAGTTTTTGAATTTGGTATCTCATGCTTGATTTTGATATTTTAATGTTTTTTTTGTTAGTTTTTTATATTCAAACGTGTTTGTGTATGATATGGTGACTTGTAGGGATAAAAAAAGCATGCTTAAGAGGCAAAAAAATGCTCATTTTTTGGGCTTGGCAGTGGTTGCCTCATGGCTATATTTGTTTTTTGGTTTTAGGCAATGTTCTTCGTGTTCTTGGGAAGAATATTGTCTTTTCACATAACTCTTTTTTATGCATAATTATTAGATAATCTAAGGTTTATTGTCATCAATAACACTTTTTATGGTTTTTAATCCCAGGGTTTCGGTTTTGAACCGAAACTTATTTTGATAAAATCGTGTTAATTAAGTAAAAATCGAATTGATTGGATGTTAAATTATTGATCTTTACATGATTTCCAACATGTATGTGCCTTTTTTATACCAAATTTGGTATGTTTTGGAACCCACGTTGTTGGGTTCATGTTTGGTGTTCTTGGTTTTTATTTTTTGTTGTGTTTGATTCATTTTGTTAGAATTTTTTATTTTTTATGTTTTATGGGAGTTTATTCTGTTTTTTTACTATGGTTTTGTTTTCAGGTTGTTTTTTTGTCAAACCATGATTTTTTTTGGTCCATTTATAGACGAACCAAAAATTTCGAGTCAACACGATCGGGTCGACCAGATAAAAAAATTGATCAACAGGTTTTATGCCCTGTTTGGTTTGCCAGGTTTATGTTAAAGAGTTTTTTTTATTTAGGATGTGTTTGGCAAACACTCATTACGTTTTAAAAAAATAGGTTTTTCCCAAACAAAGCCTAAAAAAATATAAAAAAGTAAAAGAATAATAAAAAATTATTTTCTTCATATGGCCAAAAAAATCCTAAAGTTATTTGAGTATTTTTTTTACAAATAAAATTTAAAAGGTTTTTGCATGTTTTAAAAAAAAATTGCATGGATTTTACAAGTTTGTAAAATTCCAAAGTATTTTGACATATATTTAAAAAATTATTTTTGGCAAGAAAAATATTATTCACTTTTAATATAAGGATAAAAATCCTAAAAGGGGTTAATATCTAAAATATTATTAGGGATAATAAATATTATTCACTTTTAATATAAGGATATAAAACCTAAAAGGAGTTAATATTCAAAATATTATTAGAAATAATAAATAATATTTACTTTTAATATAAGGATAAAAAAACATAAAAGGGGTTAATATCTAAAATATTATTAGGGATAATACTTTTATTACTCACTTTAATATAAGTATAAAAATATATGTGAAGTTAATATCCAAAATATTATTGTGAATAATACAACTCATTCACTTCTAATACAATGATAAATTCCGCAAGGAATTTCATCTGAAAAATTATTTGGAATGATTTGGTAGAAAAAATTATAGTTTTACCTTGAAAGAAGCCTTAATTATATTTAAGGATATTTTACCTTCGCAGACCGAGTTCTTAACATAAAAAACCAGGGTTTGTTCATTGTAGCAAACCCATCATAGTAAGCCAATAGAAATAGACATCAGCAGACCATAGTAAATAATAAAAAACTATGCAACTTACTTCAGGTAAGGCGTACTAGGAGTGCTAATATCTTCTCTTTACGCAACCAATCCCTTGCCTAAAATCTCTTGAAAAATAAACCAGTTAGATTTCCTAGTAGCCGTGATACTAAGTGGTGACTCCCTAACCAACGAAAAAAACCTTTGAGACCCTCAACCGAGAAGGCTCGCCGCAACATCGTGCCCCATGATAAGGGCACAATAGTGATAATGTATTTCTTTCCACGATCAAGTCTGGCTAATTACAAAGCCTTGAGATGAGGGAGAAACTTTGAAGATAAATTTGGTTTAAAGGGATGAATCTAGTTATATCAGCTAAAAAGATGTTGAAGATCATTAGCAAATGATGATTGTAATGGTTTTCTTTAAGAATCTAGGAAATGCTATCATATTAGGGAAGCATGGCCCAATTAAAGGACAACTTTATTGCTATACAAGTACCTGTAATGGTTGCTAGAAATATGCAGAAGTTGTTTGATAAGATTAAACGGGCTGAAAGCCATTTACTATGAAGAACACTAAGCATACAATGATGAGCCTTTACTATAAGCAATGAGATGCATGTCTAGATGACTTGAAAATTCCATGAAGGTCGATGATAACATATGCTTGAAGAATATGATTCAACTGAGGGCAACGTCATGGTAGATTTGCAATCTAAGATAAGGTCAACACAAGAAAACCTTTTACCAATTGTTGGCATATGCATATAGCTAATCAGTGGGTGATTTTTGAAATAATCCAAGAAGTTGAATGATTTGTTAATCTCCTTCATGATGAAGCAAGGAACACCACACTTGAGGGCTTTGGCGGGCTTAATAAACACTTGGAGCAATAATCGCGGTGGACAATCTAGAAATAGCACTTACATTCGAGCGGAGGATTGACATATGGTAAACTCGAGTGAGTTGGTAAACAAAGGATTAAGAAGGCTTTAAATGGCAAGTCAAGGCACCCTATGATGATGGAGCATCAAAGAGGGGGGTATATTTCAAACCAGGTAAGGATGCATTCGAGCGAAGGATTGACATATGGTAAACTCGAGTGAGTTGGTAAACAAAGGATTAAGAAGGCTTTAGATTGCAAGCCAAGGCACCCTATGATGATGGAGCATCAAAGAGGGGGGGCTAAATTTCAAACCAGGTAAGGATGCATACGTTCATCTAACCCTTAAGCATTGCATAAATGTTTTTAAATTTTACAACAAAAATTCACAATGAAATCACTTGAAAAATAATCCTTGAGCAATAATAGCAAGGGATCTCGGTTTTAACCCTGCAATCAGGACGAGGATGAGAGAAATCCTACCATCACAAACTTCTCAATTCTTTGGCTTCGAAGAATGTTAAAATGTTCAAACCCCATGATCAGGAACTATCGGATGTCAACTCTACAATCAAAATGTTTTGGATTTTATAGAGATGCCTTTGGATAGTTCTAGTTGAAGGGAATCACCAGATTGAGATTTCAAGTCCATTGAGTTGAAAACATGAGTCATTGAGATAACAAGATTCTACTAAAAAATAGTTATACAGGAGAATAGCTATGAGAATATGATTCTCCTAGAAGACAAAGATTTTGGTTATGGTAAAAGAGGATCGCTAGATTAAGATCTCAATCTGGTTGAACTAAAGACAAATATTTCAGTTCTAGTTAAAGGACATCACCAGATTGGGATCTCAGATTGGCCAAGTTAGAGATAAAGATTTTGATTCTGGTTAATAGGGATCGCCAGATTGGAATCTCAGGTTGATCAAGCGAAGACAAAGATTTTGATTCTAGTTAAAGGGGATTGTCAAATTGTGATCTCGGGTTAGCCGAATTGAAGACAAAGAGTTTGGGTTCTGGTTAAAAGGAATTGTAAATTGTGATTTCAAGTTAACTGAGTTGTGAAACCAAAGTTCTAATTAAAAAGAATTGCAGAGATGCAAGAGTTCAAGTCAATTGAACTAAAAACAAAAATCACCAAAATGATAGAATTCATTCCCAATTAGGAAACATGTGATAGCATTCGTCATGACCGAAATACTAAAAAAAAAGGCTACAAAGGTAGCTCAACATTCAAGATTTGAAAGTAACTTGCACAGACTTGGTCGATCAAACTGGGAGGGGAAGCCGACCAGAGTGACCACCTTAGAAATTACACCCCTTAGCAATAAAAAAGAGATTGTGAAGAAAATAGGAGGCATGCATTACATAAGGTTTAACCTCAACTTTAAAATAGTGTTGGTGTAAGATCCACCAATCAAGAAAAAAGGTGGTGAAATCTGCATGAGTGAATGGAAGGTGAGAAATGGCAAAGACATCCCACCTATAGGATGTGGATAACTATGACTATAAGATAAGACACTTGTTTTAAGAATTTATCTTTGTAGGGTATTTTATTTTGAAATTTTGTTTTAAAAAAGTTCTGAAAGGATCCTATTATTTAGAATTTAAAAAGGGTAAGTTACCCATGAAAATAGACCAATTTTTAAATTTTAAAATGGACTAGTCGCCCGTGAAAATAGACCAAAACTTTTAAATTTCAAAATGGATAAGTTGCCCATGAAAATAGATCAATTTCAGGGAAGCATGGATGCTTGCTAAAATTCTTTTTGGATTTTAAAAAGGGTAAGTCGACCATGAAAATTAACCAATTTTTGAATTTCAAAATAGATAGGTCACTTGTGAAGATAGACCAATTTCAGGGAAGTATGAATACTTGTTGAAATTCTTTTAGGAATTTAAAAAGGTGAGTCGCCCCTGAAAATAAACCAATTTTTTTTATTTCAAAAGGGGCAATTCACTCGTGACAATGAGATAATTTTCTATAAAAAGAAAATTTTTTGGATGGGTGGGTCACCCAGCAAGTCAGATAAACACATTTTCATTACAAGCTCATTATGCAAAACCTTGATAAGATTTTGTTTTGTAAGCGTTGTAAAGAAGGGGCATCTGTTGTTACCCATTTCTTACATATATAATACAAGAGGACATACATGAAGAAAGCCTAGAAGATTGCCTAAGATTGGTGGAAGAGGACCAAGAAGACAAGTGAAAACGTTGGAGGACTAAAATGTATAAGATTGACAAAATTAGCAACCCAATTCTAACTGACAAAAGGCCCGATTAGTGAAAAACAAATTATCTGGGGTAAAGAGACACAAATTTTGACGGGTAAGGACTCAATGAGAATTTTAAAAGGCTTAATTAATTTTATTAAGGACTTAATTGTAAGGGAAATCGGATTTTAAAGTCAATTTGGGTGTTAATTAGAAAAAAAATAGAGTTTGATGATTGAAATTAGACTTTGAAAGGTTTAATTGATTAAATTAAAGGCTTAATTATGACAAAAAAAACATTTAGAGGCCATTTAAGGACTTAATTGCACATTCCTTGTACCAAGAACCAACCTGTAAGTGGCGCGCAATTTCAGGGGTAAAAATTGGTGAAATTAGGGGCCAAAATGAAAGGAATTGAAATTTTGGTGGTAAATTAATGATGAAATTGCACAAATTAAAAACTAATGACTCATTTGTAAAAGGCGTTGAACTCTGGGGTTGATATTTGAATTTGGCTGGGGTGCAATTGCAAGCAATTATAAATTAGGAGACAATTACAAGTGCAATTAAAAGAAATTGAAAGAGTAGGCATCTTCAGGTGAATAAATGTGACATTTCTGACCACCTTAAAAACCCTAATTTTTAAGGTTTAGCCTAAACGACATGTCGTTTACCCACTATTCATCTCCTTCCTTGGCAATTTTGGTTGGTTGAGTAGGCATCTTCAGGTGAATAAATGTGACATTTCTGACCACCTTAAGGATTGTAACTACTATCATTCAACTGAGAAACATCCCCTCTAAAACCTCATGCCCGTGAAATTAGATGTTTACACCTCAATTCTTCCATAGAAGTCTCCATCTTGTCCCCGGTCAGCTTTTTTTTTAATGTTTACACCTCAATTCTTCCATAGAAGTCTCCAACATCTTGTCATCGATCAACTTTCTTCGTATTTTCAAGTTTTGGGTTGATTGAGTTGATGCCTTGGATGAATGAATATGAAGTTACAAACCTCCACATTGAGTAAGCTTAGATCCAAATGAAAGGTATGCACCTTCTCTACCAACTTCAAGATGTTTCTGATGATGTTTACATCGGAGTTGCTTTGGCAAAGCCTCAAAACTGGTCAACCCAGTTAGCCTTGACTTTGATACCTATTTTTCAAAAACCACCCTTCTTTTTGTGTGTTCACACTTAAAACTGCTCAAAAGGTTCTTATCAATTGCTTTAAAACCTTCATTTCAAGATCAAAAAGGCTAGAAATAGCTTTTTTCCCTTAAAGTCTAGCAAAACCACCAAGTACCCCTAAAATCAATACCACCATTGTAAAACCAACCTAGTACAAAAGCTTTCAATTGTTAGATTTTATCCAGAACCCTCTCACTTGGATCAAAGGGCTAAACTTTGATCAATCATTGATGAACTTCATAAAAAAAACCCTATAAATACCCCTGAAAATCAGAGACAAAGGAGGAGGAAAAAAAGAAAAAAAAAAGAGAGGAAAAACATGGGGAAAAACTTTGTTAATAGACCCTATTGTGAAGGTTCAAGAGCCTAACATTAAAGGTCTAACAAGCTTTGGAAAGAAAGAGAGTGAAAGGGAAAAAGGAAGGAAAAGAGAATTAAAAAATTGCAGCCTATAGTCAGCAAGTTTGGAGAAGGTATAACCATGTAAAAACTTAAGAGTGGAGTCCATGTGGCCTACATATTCATGCTTTCTTAATGATTAAACCTCTTTTGATTTTTTTTGAACTTGTTTTAGTGTTATGATTTCTTATAGTTTTGTTTTGATTAATACGTAAGAATATTATTTTTATTGTTCAAATCTTGTTTAGAGTTATTGTTGATATTACTGAGTATTAAAACAATATATTTGTGACTGATTTTGATAAAGAATGGTAGTTTTGGATTCTTCTAAAAGGTGGCAGTGGGTGTCTGATGCCTTTTGTTAGTATATGTTCTTGGTTCCTTAGCATGGTTTGGGTTCCAAGTGTTCAAAGAGTCAGTTGAATTGAAAGTTGATGTTTTTATTGGTTATCATTGGGGCTGCAGTTATGGAGTTGAAACTTCATATATGTTCTTGATTATTTGATGTTTGTTGTTAGTTCTTTGGATTCAACTATACTTAGTGTTGGTAATGTGGTTTGTGAGACCAATAATAGTGTTTTTAGAGGCATAGAAGGCTAAATCTAGGTTTTGGCATTAGTTCTTCAATTTCTGAAAAATTCCTAGATTTTGGGTTCATGTTCTTCACATAAACGTTGCCTTAGCTTCTTGTTTTTTAGTTGTTTTGGGTTAATTCTTAGCACAAGCATGTTAACTTGTCATTTTTAGCAAATAATTTGAGGTTAAAACGCATCAATAACAAGTATTCATGCATTTAGATTCTAGAGTTCTTTCGACTGCCCAAACATATTTTGATCAAATCATGGCTTTTAAGTGTTAATTGAAGAAAATTGATGCGATTCTTGATCCACTCATGATTATGAACAAAACCTTGCCCTTGATTGTATGAAAGCTTGTCTAGTTTGTGATATGTGTTTGTTGGGTTTCTGTTTGAATGTTTATCATGTTCTTGGTGTTTGATCTATTTTTCTTGGGAAATTTTATGTTTTGTGGTTTTTTTTAGTTTTCATATGTTTTTGGATAATTGCTTGTTTTACTTTAGTTTCGGGTCAAACCATGGTTATCAGTTTGGTTCAGGGTTGAACTAGTGTTTTCGAGTCTACCCGATTGGTTTTTTTGGGTCAGGTACTAAGGCTTTATTTGGTTGGTTAGTTTTTTTGTTGGGGAATTTTTTGCCTAAAGGGTTGTTTGGCAAACCCACCCTCAGACCTATTTTGAAAGGTTTTTTTTAATAAAAATGGTGTTTTGCTAAACAGACCCCAAATAAATTCCTAAAAGTTCTAGAAATTTCAATGATCAATTTAAATTCAATTATAGGTCCCTCACATATTTTTCCAGTAATTTTATTTAATATTGGGGTTATAGACTTACACTGTAAGATACTGATCTGGTATTAAAATACCCGTTTTTCATCAATATCTCAAGAATTTCTAAAAACATTTCTCATTTTAAAAAATACAAAAAAAAGTACTTTATTTGATGTGCATATGGCCAAGTCTTTCATATTTTGGCTTAAAAAATATTAAAAAATGCATGATATGATTTAGCATTTTTTTTATATACCCAAAAATTCAAAAAATATCTTTGCATGTATTTTTTGATTTAATAATCAATTTATTGAATCCATGAGAATTTAGCCAGTATTTTAAAAACCCTAAAAAGATTATAGGAATTAATTGTTAACATTCTGATATAAATATTGGACTTACATGTAGACTGATATTTAAATATTAGTGTTGACTAGAAAAATTCTCAGAATCATTTTGGATGTTCAACAATTTTAATTATGAGTATTTTTCACCATGATATACGAGTTGTGGAAAACTCTTTCGCCTTCTAAGATAGGTGAACCCTGTCATGGCACCTATATGGATTTTTTTTTTTAACAACAATTTATTTGGCTATAGGAGCCCATAATAAATTCAAAGTAATAAATTTATTCTTCAACATAAATCTTTGTTTTAAACCATAGACGAGTTATCGGTTACGAACCCATCAATACTTTTAAGTCACATTTAGATTATATAATGTACAACACCAATCCCTTATACTATAAGACTAATCCACTCGGATCTTTTAGTGACCCTGAATCGATCAACTAGGTGAAGTCTCCTCGTTTCTAACACTGCAACACCGCGCGTGCGCAATAAGCTTTAATAAGGTTAAGTTTATCCAACCCAATTTATTATGTTATATGCTCGGAAGATATTGCAAAATAATAAAAGAATCATGTTATTTATATATTTTTAGAAGAATGTCACTATATGTAAAAAAAAAAAAAAAAAAAAACCATATATTTTTAAAATAAAACAAAAGCATAAAAATAACAATATACATAAAATTAAAACACGCAAATAACATGAATAGTTATTTGAGGTTTGAAATTCACTTTCAGGGTGGAAGAAAACCAGAAAATAATGGAAAATTCTCATGGGACCACGTGGAGTATGTGTTCTTCATGCCTCCTAAAACTTTCACGTGGTTCCACCTTTTAGTGATCCCCCTCTAGGGATAGGGCCTTTTTTTTTCCCTCCAATGAAGAAGAGAAAATATTAACAAATTGAGGTACAAGATTGGCTCGAGAGAGATATTTGTTTTCACCTTTTATTTTGGGGTTTGGCTCTTACTTTCATCAAAAAGAAAATCAAGATCATATATCCAAAGTAGTAAATTAGATATCAAGCCTGATCAGTTCTCTATCTTATAGATTTTTTTAGCACTTCAATTACCTTAAAAGTAGAGCAATAAGAAATTTAAGAAGTAGAAGCTGGTGATTATACTTTAAAAAAATAAAACAACAAAATAATGAAATTGTTCAATAAAATCAAACTAATTTGTAATAAATAAAGAAAGAAAGAAAGAAAAGATAAATGGTGATTTTCCACTAATTGATGAGCAAATCCTTTGCAAAATAAGCAAGTAAAGAATCAAGCGTCGTACAATTATGGGGTATGACATAGAAATGGGTGCTTTTCGCTATCATAATAAGGCCACATGGAGTGGAGTGAGGTATTGAAGTAGAGCTTTCACTTGAGCATGGATATTTGCACAATCTCATTGATTGTGATATATAGTTGATTAGATGGCCCTTTCCTTTGCTGGAAGGCTGTTTGCCGTGTAAAATGATTGACATGCCCACGCATGGTTAGCCACCAAAGCTCCTTGCTTAGTCTTTTATAGCATTTCATCCCTTTTTCAAGATAAATAAAAATAGTAAAAATAAAAGGAATATGTTTTTCTATATTTTTTATTTAAAAATAAACGAATTCGTTTTAAAATTATCTTAAAATACATCTCTTTAACCAAACATATTTAAAAAAATTGAAATTCTCTCCGATTTAATTTCTTGTTGTGGATTCGAATTCTTTCATTGTATCTCGATTATATTTCAAATATAATTATTAATTTTAAATTTAATAATAAAAATTTAAGAAATATGATGGTCATGCTTAAAAAAAAGAGAGAGAATCTTTTCATTCGCCAATATCGCCACACATGTAGACAAACCCTAACACGTCTCCAGTTCTCAGTGAATGTACGTGAAAGTGGAGCCCTAAACTTGTCAAGTGTGACGTGAATCTCAAGCCTTCAATTATGTGAAAGCTATAGAAGGAAACAATTTATTAACTTTACAACATCATATTTATATATATATATCCACACACTACAAATGCATGCCAAATTAAAACATGAATATCTACAAATTTAGTCATATCGTAAATGCATGCCAAAACATGATTACGTGCAAATGACAATCTAGTGGCGTTATTTCTTCTCTTTGCTTGTCAGTGAGAACATTTTCTAATATCATGACTAAAACCGGCCCTTTCTAGATCCATCCTCTCTTAACTTTTTTATTTATATCCATATCCAAATTACTATATTCATAAAAAAAAATATCCATAATTCAAACATATAATAAAATAAATACAAAGTATTAAAAAAATAGTGACCACACCACTCATGTATTTTTAGTTCCATTATAAAAGAAGGGGTGAAGGGGTGGTGTCACATGTGTAGCACGAGGATTATTGTTTGTCAGAGAGAAATGGCTCTAAAAGTGTTCGTACGAAGAGGGTCTACCATGGCATGTGATCGGAGTTTGGCAATGATCAAATCTACAGAGTAGATTCTGACCACAACAGTCTAGTTTTTGCAGGCTCTCCAAATATGTGTTTCTTTTCCAAGCTGTTTTCTTCCTTCGCCTTTGCTTCTTCCTCGTCTTCTGCTTTTATAGGGTAAATTTTTGGTTCTTGACGAATTAGTAATTTTCATGGATAATGTTATTCTCTTTCCTTGAATTATAATCTTACTTTATTTTTATCATAAATTATATTAATAAAAGACACTATCCTCGAGGATAGCAATTTAAATCGAGCTTTATGTATACATGTATGAACTCAAGGATAGCAATATTAATTCATGAAAAAAAATAAGAATATATAAAAATTAAAATTTTCAAGATTTTAATTGCTTTGTTATATTTTTTGAAATCAATATTTTATTAGTGAATAATTTTTGAAAACACAATAAACAATTCTTTAACGAGAAATAAAAATGTTTGTATGACATGTAAGATAATTTTAATATGTTAAGCATATATGTGTTGTAAAAAAGAGTAAAAGAGAAAATACAAAAAAACATACTGGAAAAAAATAAAAAAATATATCAGTGAGAAGAATATATCAGAAAAACCAAGGAAATTGTCGCAAAGTAGTTGAGGAAGATCAAAATATACAAGATTGAAATTTTTGACAGTATATCTTCAACTAATAAAGGCCCTATTGGCACAGAAAATTCAATTTAAGAATGAAAAATCAAAATTAGATGTTTAAGGACTCAATTGAAATTTTTTTAGGTTTAATTGAATTTATCGAGGGCTTAATTACAAGAAAAAATACTTTTTGAAGTCAATTTAGGCTTTAATTAGAAGAAATTAAAGTCTAGGGTTGAATTGTAATTTTTAGGAGTTAATTTGGCTAAATCAAGGGCTTAATTGCATAAATATTGAAGTTTAATGGGCAATTAAGGACTTGATTGAAGAAATCCAAAACTAAAAACCAAACTGAAAAAGATATGTGAATATCAGGGGTGAAATTGATCAAATCAGTGGTCAAATTAAAAAAATTAGAAGTTTGTTAGTCAATTGAAGGTCGAAATGTACAGATTCAGAACCAGGGACTAAAATGAAAATAGCGGTTAACTTTAAAGCTGACAATTGAGTTTGGCAATGGTCAAATTATATGAAATTAAAAGTCTGCATGCAATTACAGATACAATTAAAAGTAATTGGAAGAATATGGACTTTATTAAAATTTATCAAATCTGAAATTAAGAACCTTATATGATATGTCGTTCAAACCTAATGAAGAGAAGATGAATGACACATCATTTGTCAGTTTGCATTTCTATTTTGATAGTTTTGACTGATCAAGTTGACAACTTTAAACGAATAAATATGGAGCTATTGACCTTTAAATTAAGCAAATTTTGATCTAAATGAAAGGTGTGCACACTCTCCGCTAACTTCAGATGGTCTCAGGCGACAATGACGTCGGAATTACTCCAACAAGGCCTTGAAAGTGGACAACTCAGTCAGCCCCGACAGTGCAACCATCATTCAAAAAATGATTTGATTTTTGTGTGTTCACATACAAAGGCTCCTCAATGAGTTCTTATAAAGGGTTTAAAACACTTCCCTCAAGATCTAGAGGTCAAAAATGCATTCAATACCTCTCAAAACCCTATAAATATCCCCTTCAAGATCAAGAAAAGTGCCTAGAAAAAAAGAGAAGAAAAGATATAAGATAAGAAAAGAAAAATAAGAGAAATATCAATAAGAAACATAAGTGTAGAGGTCCAAAAGTATAAACAAAAGTTTTCTTAAGCTTTGCAAGTTTATAAGAGTCATAATTTTCCAAAGGAAAGCAAAGAGAGTAGTTGTTTTAAGTATACATTACTGACCTAAAAGTAGGTCCTTTGTGCCCAGCTTTTGTTGTTTTTTATATATTTTTTGGTTTATATTTAAGTTTACACGCATATAAAAGAGGTTTGAAATGTTTAACAAATAATATTGCATTCACCTCTTTTTTGTTGTGTTTTTTTATTTAATGATGTTCTTTTGAAGTCTTTTTATATTTTTAATATATTAAAGTTGTTGTTTAATTTTGTTTTTATAATATATAATGTTGTTTTAGTTTGCGCTTAGCTTAAATTATGCATGTTAAAGCAAATGTGTTTATCTTGGGTTTGTTAGACCTGTTCATACATAAAATGGCTTCAGAAAATAAATTTTGAATCCATGTTGCATGAACATGTAAGTTGTTTTAGGTTGGTAGTTTTTGGATTGGTACCCCATACTTGATTTTGATGTTTTGATTTTTTTTTATTTTGAATTTAAACATATTTATGTATGATATTGTGACTTGTTGGGATATAAAGAGCATGTTTTAGAATTCAAAAAAGCCCATTTCTACGGCTTAGAAATGGTTGGGCATGGCTGGGTTTTTTCTGGGTTTATGGGTAATGTTCTTCGTGTTCTTAGAAAGAATATTATCTTAGCCCCTTGATTTGGACCAATTTTGGTCCATTTCCTTGCACATAACCTTTCCTTATGCATGGTTAACCAATAATTTAGTGTTTATTTACATCACTAACATGATTTTAATGGTTTTTAATAATAGAGTTTCGGTTTAGAACTGAAATTTATTTTCACAAAATCATGATGTTTAAGAGATAATCAATAACATGATTTGAATGGATGCTAGGTTATTAATCCTTACATGATTTTCAACATGTATATGCCTTTGTTTTGACCAAATATGGTCTGTTTTGAAACCCATGTTTTTGGGTTGATGTTTTGGTGTTCTTCAATTTATTTATTTTTTGTGTTTGATCCATTTTTGTTCCAAAATTTAAGTTTTTATTTTTTTTTTTAAGTATTTAATCTGTTTTATGGCTTTAGTTTTGTTTTTTGGGATATTTTCGAGTCAAACCAGGATTTTTGGTTCGGTTTCCGATCGAACCAAAAATTTCAGGTCAACTTAGTCGAGTCGAGTAAAAATAAATAGGTTTTGGTTTAATACCCTGTTTGGTTTGCCATATTTTTTGTTAAAGGGTTTTTGGGTTTAAGAGTATGGTTGACAAACACCCCTTAAGCCTATTTGTTTTGTAGTTTTATTACAAACAAAAATGGTTTTTTTTTAATCAAAGAAAGCCTAAAAAATAAAAATAAAATAAAAATTTCTTTTTTCTTGCATATGGCTAAAAATCTTAAAGTTATTCAAGCATTTTTTTAATCTAAAATGCTTTGACATGTTTTTAAAAAAATGCATGGATTTTACAACAAGTTTGTAAAATTTCAAAGGATTTTGGCCTACATTTCAAAACTACCATAAACATTATTTTTTTTCTTTTAATATGCGAGATTATAAACTTATACATAAGACATGTTTTTTATATTGAAATAAAAAAATTATTTCTTTTAATATACAGGATTATGAACTTATATGTAAGACATATTGCTGATACTAAATAAAAAGACAGTTTATTTTTTTTTATGTTGGCATTAGAATGGCTAGGTTTTTAATCTTATAAGATAAGAATCTTCTTATTGAGGACAACTTTTCTTAAACCTTAGACTCACTAACGGTTAGAAAATACAACATTTCCTTAGCTTATATCAAACAAATAAACAATATAGCTTACTTTAGGTAAGGCATACTAGGAGTGTTAATACATTTTTTTTACGTAATCAATCCCTTTACCTAGACTTTGAGACTAGTTAGGGTTTATAGTGACCAAAATACTAGGTGGCGACTTCTGTTCTCCGACATCATTCCTGACGATCCTGTTCTAGGAGGATGATCATCGCGACGCCACACACATGTAACAAAATGACGACTCCACTGGTGACCCGTGAATTAAGCTTTGTTTGTTTGTCTGATTGTTATGTTTGGTTTATTTAATTTTTTTATGCATTTTTAGGCTTTAAATTTTTACTGCTTTAAATTTTTTAAATAAGAAATTAGCAATTTGCCCTCTGACTATTGGTTATGGGTGTAAAACACTCAACTCATATCTGAGTGTCTACTTGGTAATGATGGGCATACATGCTTTAACAATTCCTCGTAATGCCCTCATATTGTCTTTATAAAAATTATCACTAGGCAGATCGGAGACCCTTTTGAGATCAGGTAGGCCTAAATGTCCTTAGTTTATACGTGCTACCTATAATTTGCACCACGGCAAACATGACCATATTAATCTTGTATTACAGGAGTCTGAACTGAAATCATAACTTTCTTAAAGTATCCATCTTTTCAAGAATTTAAGCAAGAATCTAAGCTGATATAAGTAGCTAAAAGGGGTTATCCAATAATCGATGTTAGTGGATTGTCATGAATTACTAGGATAAATCATATGATAAATGGCCTAGAGAAATTGCTATCTATTATAGGGTATGTCAACAAGACTCTTTTTAATAGGAGATATTGGAGAATTGCACAAGTAATAAGGCTTCCAATATAGGCAGCGGCTGTAAAAACCTTACTGAATTTTTGGGTTCCTAATTATAGGTGTTTTACTTTCAAGAATATCAATTTATTATGCTTGGGAAAAATCAGCCAGTGTAGGGTATAAGCATGATCGAATCAACCCTTTTGCTGCAATAGGTCAGTCAAAGGCAGGATAAATATCAATAAGGAAATAATAGATTCCTTAAAGAAAGAAAGAAACAGCTTTAGGAAAAAGTTAGAAGCTGAGAAAAAAAAAATTGGTTAGCTAGGATTGACATAGAAAAGGAAAGAAGAATTTAGTCCCAATATATTGTATAGTCTAAGGAAAAGAGAAGCGCTAGAAAAGCCGTTGAGTCTGATATGAGAGACTACCATAAGAGAATTGAGTTTTCAAAGGGACAGATTATGGTATTGCAATCCAAGCTAGAAATCTAAGAAGATAAGATGAAAGAGTTGAGAAGCCATTACTTTGATATAGAGAAAACGTTAATTAGGATTAAGCAAGAGCATAAAGGATATCAAGACTATATTGACAGCTTTGTAGTTCAAATTAACTCTAAAATAGTTGAGTTGGACAATAAGAGGGAGGAGCTGCAAGGGAAAATGGCTAAGGTAGCATAGTTGGAGACTACGGTACAGGTAGTGGAAAGAAGTAACAAGGCTTTAGGAACCGGCAACGGAATACTGATCACTGATAATACCTGAAAGGTTGCAATAACACGCCACCTAGATTGGAAATGATGTTGTGAAGTGCTGAGAACACATGAACGCCATCACTTCGTTCATTAGAAATATAGCTAATAAAGGAAATGCTTTTTATGAGTAGTGATGTATAGAGCTTTTAAATTTTAAAATTTGTCAAACGATGTACAAACTCTTTTATCCATGAGAAGGTCATCACCCTTTTTTTTTAATATGTTTTGGGATTCAACCATGATAAGAACTTAACAAATGCTAATATGCCTAAGGAATTATGAAAGTCATGAATCATATCAGAAAGGTTAATGATAGATTTATTGGTCCTATAAACCATGACAAATGGTCTACTATAGAAGAGAATTAAGAGCAGTCGAAAAAAATGATTTGGTTGACCCTTTCTGAGCAGCTGAAATATGCTTATTGCTAAACATTGTGGTGCCAAAAGATTTTAGAGTGTTAGACTTCATCAAATACACCGGAATAGAGTGCCCAAACACCCATCTTTGGTCATACTACAACAAGATGACTGAAGTGATCCATAATGATAAAATTTTGATCTATTTCTTTGATGATAATCTTACAGGTTCCTCCCTGAGTTGGTACATGAATCTGGACAACACCAAGATTAAGAAATGGAAAGACTCGGTTGAGGCTTTCTTGAAGCAATACAAATTTAATCTCCAAATGGCTCTTGATAGAACCAGCCTAATGACCATGGAAAAGGGAAGTTAAAAGTCAATAATGGTGTATGTGCAAAGATGGAAAGATGAGGCCACATATGTCCAACCTCCTTTGATAGAAACAAGGATGGTGACTTTGTTCGCCAATACCTTCAAGTTCTCTTATTATGAGCATCTGATGGGAAACTCATCTTAGCATTTCTACAATGTTGTATGTATTGCTGAAAGAATATGGTAGGGGATTAAGTTTGGAAACATAGTTGAGCTGGTGGAAAAGAAAGGTTTTGCTAGGAAGAAAATGGAGAGTGATATGAACAACCTGAAAGACATGTGTAAGGGCAAAAAAGTAAATTATCTAACTCTCAAATTACCAATATTAATTTTGTCAAACCTTTTGCCCCGAATCAAACCAAACAATCAAATTACCAGAACAACCTCCAAAGACAAAACACAAGAAATACCTTGGAACAACTACCACCTCTACCTATGCCCTTGAAAGATTTTTACACTAAATTGTTGATTATTAGCTCTTTGATTAGTACTTAAAAGTGCATTTTTATGAAGGTTTTATATCATTATTTTGCACTTAAAGTATCAATAACTCCTTAATTAAAGCATGTTTTATAATAACAAGTCTGATACCATAAGATACCTTTAATTTATGGTAAATGTTCATCTTAAATGCAGTCCTATCACATAAATAAAAGGGTTAATTGGTGAGTTTAAGTACGGAATTGAAAGGACAAAAAGAGGGCCAAACTTAGAAAAGAGATAATGGTTCAATCCAAACTGGAACATTGTTCGGTCATTGGGTCATTTCTGGATCTGTAGATCTTGGATTTAGGTTTGCCTTATATGGATGGAAAGCTAAAAGCTAGGTCAACAACAGAGAAGTCCAAATTTGTCCTGTAGCCTAGATACTGTTCAGTGTTCAGCTCATATCTCGAGTTCTAGAAGTCCAAATGACCTCAACTTTTTTTTCCTGGAAAGCTGAGACAATTTCCTAGAACTTTCATGATTTAAATCTGTTAAAATTATGACATTATCAATGATGTTTTTGGCAGACAAGAAGATAAGGATTGTCACCAAGTCAAGATGTGGCCACCCACTCAATAATTAGTCAACAAATCAATAGTTCTAAATTTTAGCCTATAAAAGGAGGCATTTGCCATGTATTTAGGCATCTTGGTTTTCAGATCAAGATCATGCTCTTGCTCTTTCTTTTTGTAATGCTTAAGTTTTGTTTATATTAATCTCTTGTTTATGCTTTTCATTTCCTTCCCTTTACTTAGTTAACTTATATCTTATTTATGTTCTTATCTTGTTTGTTTATGCTTCTCTTCTTGATTATGTTTAGCTAAGTTTATCATGTCAAGGTAAAAAGGTTACACTGATGGTGTAAGAATAAGTATAATATAAACTCAACATGGACCTTAATGTTTGATACTAACATGTTTTATATTTGTTATCTTGTTCACTTTTAATACTTTGCTTGTTAAATAGTTAATCTAGATTTATGTTGTATAACCCTTGGTACAACAAATACTTGGCACTTTCATAGCCCAACTGTATGGTATAACCGACACCTATGCTATGAAAGGAACTTGATTTGTTGTTAACATAAGTTATAATCATGAATGTTTGACAACATTTACAAGTATTAGCATTATTCGAATAAGATAACTAATGTAATCATGTTAACAATTTATAATCTAAATGGAACCTCCTTTGTGTGTGGTTTCCAGTTAAATAATAAAAAGAATTTATATTATACTTGTTTGAAATACCATTAGTGGATCCTCTAACCTTGACAATTATTTTATCCTTGTTTAGTCCTTATATCAATATCACATCTCAAAGCTCTCTTTATTATTATTATTATTATTATTACTACTACTACTATTGTTGTTGTTGTTGTTGTTTATAATTTATACAATTAACCTCCATGTGGTTCGACCCCGGTCTTGCAAGGTTATTTATTACTTCGACACTTTTGCACTTGGAAGAAGACATCAATCTTTTGGTCATCTCACTCTTATCCATGTACCACCACTACAACCACTTTTTCCTATCTAGTACAAGCCATATTTGATTTATGAACACCATTCTGGCAATCCCAGCCATAGTATTGAAACCTGCTATGCTTTCAAGAAGGCTGTTAGAACTCATTAAAATAGGATGGGTAAGTTTTAAAGATACACCCAATATTAGTTTGTATCTGTTACCTAACATGCTACGGGTAATAGTGGAGTGGGTAAGATAGAAGTTGGGGGTAAAGATGTGTTGAAGGTATTTATGAAAAGGTTGTACAACATGTTGGTACAGTCATGATTTCTAAAATTGGATGCTGAGTATCACTTGCATAGAGGTGACCATTGTGAGTTCCATGAAAGAAAGGGACATCATATTAAGGATTGCATTGAGTTCTACCAAAAGGTTGCAAGAATGCTAACTATGAGGGAGTTGAGGATTAAGGCCATGGAGGGTAGTAATGAGGTAAGGATGATGAAAAAAATCAAGAGAAATGGTTAGAAGTATATAGGATCCAACCAATAGTTAATGGGCCACCCGAGTTGATATTGACTAAACCTTCTTGCGCAAATAAAAAGTATCATAATGCAATGTTTTACAATTATGGTTGTACCTCCAACATCAAAACTCGTGTTCCCTTGTTCCAAATTGAGATTAGTGGGCTAACCCATAAAGGTCATTACTTCATCACAAAGAGCTAAAAAAAGCTAAAGGCAAAGAAGAGGCAAATCTTGACAAGAAACTTGAGGTTAACAAACCTGTGACTGAAGAAGAGTCGAATGAATTCCTGAAGTTGATAAAACACAGTGAATAGTGCATAGTAGATCAACTAAAGAAAATCCTGGTCAGGATCTTCCTTATTTCCTTAATACTCAGATTTGAGCCGTACCGAAATGCCTTACAAAAGGTGTTGAGTGAGGCTTATATGCCTCAGGACATTGAGCTTAAAACCATGAAATATCTAGTAGGGAGAATCCATATAACCAATTACTTGTATTTCACAAAAAAAGAGTTGGATACAAAGGGAACTAGACACAACAAGCTCGTGTACATCACTATTAGATACAAAGATTGCCTCATATACAAAGTGTTCATTGACAATGGATCAGCTCTTAATGTGCTGCCAAAACATATGCTAAAAGAGATGTTTGTTGATACTTCACATATAAAGCCTAGTACTATGATGGTGAGAGTGTATGATGGCTTATCTAGACAAGTAATTGGGACTCTGGAAATAAAACTATATATAGGGCCACAGGTGTTCTTGGTGACGCTACAAATGATGGATATCCACCCTTCCTATAGTATGTTATTGGGAAGGCCTTGGATTCATACAACTGGGGCAGTAACTTCATCATTACACCAATACTTAAAATACATCATGAATGGCATATTGGTGACTGTCAAGGCTGAAGAAATAGTTCTTATGGTAAGGAATGTGGTTATACCATTTATTGAGGCAGAAGATTGTAAAGATGAGAACAACTATGCTTTAAAAATTATAAACACTAATTGGGTTCCTAAGAACACAGTGTTGGAAAGGTCAAAGATCTCAAAAGCAATAAGAATGGCAGTTATATGCTTTTTGGAACATGAAATTTCATTTTAATATAACCCTAACATCGAAATGCCAGAAAGGGTCATTCTGATTAAGATAAAGTATTGATTAAAGATTCGGGCTTAGATATATGCCTAAAAATAAAGATTACAGATGGGTTGTTGGTGTGAGGAGAAATAAAAAGATGGTCGAGATTGAAGGAAGAGAGCCTGAAGAAAAAGATTTGGTCATCCCGCCAATCAGGGTTTCATTTTCAAATGCTGCATATAAGATGCAACCTAATAAAGGAATGGAAAGCCTTGGTCAGAAGCTCACTACAATGGACATAAATATCTTGTAGAAAGATAAGGTCAAAAGAGATAACAAGAGGATAGAGACTGGAAAGGAAGATGAAATGTTGTCGCAGCTAACCATCTATACTCTAGAAGAATTCTCCGTCAAGACCTTTATGCGAAAGTTGGCTAAAGGCGAGAAATTTCAAAACTGGGTGAGCCAAAAAGATCTAATGGTTTTTAAAATGTAAACCAATATTACTTGTCTAAAAATGCTTTTATCATTGCTTTTGTTTGCCTTTTTTTTCTCTTTTTGGTTGACAATCGAGGCTTAAGATGTCAACTAGGTTTTATCTTTGGTATTGAACAAACTAAGGCTCAACCCTACAAAATATTCATTTGAAATTAAGTCCAGGAAGTTGTTAGGATTCATGGTAAATGACAGAGGGATAAAGGTGGATCCTGATAAAGTGAAGGTCATTCAATCTATGCCATCTACTAAAATAGAGAATAAGGAAAGAGGATTCTTAGGGAGGTTGAACTATATTGCCCAGTTCATATCTTAATTAACAACAACATGTGAATCTATCTTCTAGCTACTGAGGAAAAAGAATCTTTGAACTTGGAATGAGAAGTGTCAAAAAGCTTTCAATAAAATCAAGCAGTACTTACAGAACCCGCATATGTTTGTTCCTCTTGTTTCAACAAGGCTTTTAATACTATATCTGATAGTAACTAAAGCAGCTATGGGATGTGTACGAGGCCAACATGATAAAACCAAAAAGAAATGATTCATTTATTAACTAAGTAAAAAGTTCACATAATGTGAGTCTAAATACACTGTGATAGAAAAGCTATGTTGTATGTTGGTATAGGTGATACGAACCTCGAGATTACATGATCATGCAACCCACAATCAAGATGGAGATGTAGTCTCAGAAAGCCAAAATAGATCTGATATAAGTGTGACACAATGAAAACCTGCTCCAAGGCACCAATACTATTGGAATGAAATAGAATGACACCACGAAGTCAACTAATCTTTGATAAGTTAGCAGTTTGTTATAGAACAGAAGAATGTAAGAATCACTCTCACTTGTTAAAATTAAAAAAAAAATCAGAGTAATATTCATTCATAACTGCTGAAATTTAGGTTACATGAGTTTAAATAGTTTTTGAAAAATTAATTCTAATAGAGTAGACTGATTTGACCCACTTACAAAACTGGTCCAAAAACCCTGAAATAAAAGGACCATAACCTAATCTAAACAAACCTTGGATCCTAACAGAAAAAAGAGCTGTAATTAAGCTCAAACAAGCCTTGGGCCGTAGCGAATAAAAATAAAAATAAAGCCCATAAGTCCTTAGTCTTTATCTGCCCATTTATCCTAGAAACCAATATGTCATTAAATGCCATTAGCTCTTTTTTTCTTGTATAGTTAGGATGAATAAGGAATCCATGTAAGAAAAGGATTATGAAACATTAATGAATCTTTGCCACACTTGGAAACTAGGTTGCAACCAATTAAAGATCCTTGTAGAACTAGGAGATTCCCAAAACAAGTTGTCACATCCTTGTAGGAAAAAGATCCTTGCCAAATAAAAAGTCCACAAGTCAAAAGGAAGTAAATAAAAAAAATTTGTACAACCTATTCTGACCTATATAGCAAGTCCTTCCCGAATTCTGATTCAACTGAAAGTTTACCCCAACATACACCAATACCTCTAGAATCTTCTGGTAAAGTTTCAGCTTATCCAACGGTTAGATTTGGAGTTATGATCATTAGCATAAAACTGGACGGTAGAAAATTTTACTCCAAAATCTAAATCCGACCTTATTTGGATCGTATCATTCCCTCTCTCTTCAAGATGATTCATCCTCGAATCACCAACAGGTTTAATGGATTTCATTAGCCTCTTGTTTCAGCCTTTGGAGTTCTTTTCTTGCACGCATTTGCATCCAACAACATTGTATGAAAGTAGTGGCCAATAATAATTTTAAATAAACACACCTTGTCATCCACTTGCATATATATATTTTTGAATGATAACCACTACTATTTTTTTTTTATTTTTTATCCTTTTGGCGTTGTTCCTCCTTTTCCATCGAAGCTTGAAGGTCATAGAATAATCTTCCACACTTATCAACCTTAGCATTAGGTGGTTTGGCTTTATAATTTTTTTTAATTTCACCTCCTATTATTTTTTAATCTATACATAATATATCAAATTATAATTTTTTTTTAATTTCATCTCCTATAATTTTTTATCGTTGAAATTTTATATTTATTATTTCAATTACTATTTATTTTTAAAAAATTTTCTTGGAAATTCATCCCCCCAGCTCTATCATCCACCCCCCTCAAGTAATCGTACTTCAGTGTACATAATATCTACAAATCTTCCTCGCATGGCCCATAAAATGTATGGTCGTTTTCTCACGTTTTGAGTGGCTAACGTGCTTTATTCACGGCAAACCCATATCTAGTTTTTTTTAAAAGAAAAAAAAAGTAAAATAAATTTCTTTTACTTTCCTTAATAGTAGAAAAAAAATCAAGAAAAATCTTCGGTTGATTGAATATCTGGTCGATTTTTTTTATGTAATAAATACTTGTTGGATTGCTATTAAAATTGAGCCTCATGCAACGCAAAACACAGTAGTGTCCATGGCTAAGATCAGCCCAAGAGGATGCAGCTCAGTTGGATTTTAAACTCAACGGCAAGAGCCCAACCTTATCCCATCGGTTGGCATCAAGTTCTTAGCTCAGTTCTAAGGTTGTCAATTTCATTATAATAAGAGTTCTGTTTTTTTAATTAGGATGGTATGTTTTAATTTCACAGCGTTTTGGGTGCTTTAAATCCAAAGATCAATTAAATTTAAATTATATAATTTAAATTTTAAACTGAAAAAATATAGGAATTGACACAATTAATTTGACGAATCTAAAAACAACTTGAATAACTAATAAAAATATAGTTTGAATTAAAAAAATTTAATATGACATCTTTTTTAAATGTTGAGACTGACAATAAATTGGATCAATCCAGGTAAACTCAATTAACTTTTTAAATTTACAACCCAGCTCATGATACCATAATAACCTCAAATAAATAAAATAAATAAAATTATAAAGCTCAATTCTCAATAATCATTGTTGGATGATGAAATTAAAAAAATAACACAATAAAATAATCTAAATCTACTTAGGTTAACTCGCAAAATTCATAACCTGAATCATAAGACTAGAATAATTTTATTGAAAACAAACCGATACGAATGGCAAAGCCTAATTCATAATCAACTAAATGTTGAATAATAAAATTAAAAAAAATTAATTAAAAAATAGACAAAAAATTCGAGTCAATTGAATTAACACGCCAAAATTATGATATGAATTATAAGACTAAGATAATATAAAAAAACAAACCACAATAAATTATAAGGTTTAATATCCAATATAGATCAAGTATAGAAAAATAAAATTATATATATATATATATTAATGTTTTTTTTTTAAAAAAAAAAGCCGTTTTCAGAAGAGGTTCAAATATAAATGTAACAAGCAGATATAAGAAATACTGTTGAGATTGATATGTGATTGATGTTATTGTGATGAATAATTCCTAAAAAAATACGAATAATGTTAGCTCTAAATGCCGACTAGTCTTCTTTTCAATACGAATCTATCTCAAGGAAAAAAAGAACAAAAAAAAAAAAAAAACCTAATATTCACCTCCATACCGTTGTTATTACTTAGGGATTTATTAAATGCAATGCTTAGTTTGACTCTTTTTTTTTTAAGCAAAGTGAAACAGTATGCAAACTGATAAAAATAAAGGTAAAATTAATTGAATACACAATATTATTTAAAATATTTGAAACTAAAAAGTACTAATAATGTTCTTGTGTTTTTTCTATCATCAATGTTTTAAAATAAATTATGGGTGTTTTTTTCCCAAATATAATAGGAATAATGATTTAGAAAATAATAAAATCATAGCATGACAAAACCCAAGATATAAATTAGATCAAGGTAGTCAAATAATCTAAATATATATCATTAATTATCCTAAATAATCTAAATTAACTCCAATTAATCCAGCTAACCCACAATCCAAATTTCAAAACTAGGACAGATACTAAAGCTAGAATGACCCCCTCTCTTCAATTCTGTAAACCAGACTCCAATTAATTAACGGCTCATGTCTAGTCTGGTATGCCAAAATAAGTATCTTGTCTCATTTGCACCAGTTAGCCCTATTCTATTTTGGAGCCATGCCCTAGCTAGCATGTCTAGCAGATAAGCAGGTATACACCCACCTAGGATTAAAAACACTACCACTATCTTTCAAATAAC
>Ga0325414_1000656_pt1 | contig 29637 bp, 11 predicted proteins | sample PopdelMetagenome_8_FD_206183 | JGI IMG/M metagenome (GOLD analysis project Ga0325414, IMG submission 206183) | Populus deltoides microbial communities from Bellville, Georgia, United States - Leaf-PdKOR-R3 | ecosystem: Host-associated > Plants > Phyllosphere > Phylloplane/Leaf | place: USA... | reverse complement strand
TAAGGAGAAAAGAAGAAGCTAACAAAAAAAAAGGACACGTGAAATGGAGTGTGGGCCCGTTTAACATGTGCAGTAATAACAACTAGCAGAAGAACCCCGTTCCGTTATACAAGAGAGATTCCTTTTTTAAATATTTTTTATTTAAAATAATATTTTTAATTTTTTAAAATTATTTTTTATATTAACACATTAAAATAATCTAAAAATATTAATTTAAAAAAATAAAAATATTTTATTAAAAAAACTTTTAAAACACAAAAATAAACCGGAACTTAAACATATCTTTTACTTATAAATCGCTTTAAGAATTCAAAATTAAATCAAATCAAAATAAAAGTTTTACATCTTAATTTATTATTTTAGTATCATCAAAGTTCAAAATCAGTTTTATTTAGCTCCACTCTTAAAAAAAATAAAAAAATCAACAACCAAAATTGAAGTTTTTGATAGTTAAAATATAGTTGTCCAAAGCTTCATTTTTTTTTTTGTTTTTTTTAATTTCTTTCGAGTTTCTACATTATAAGAAACTAGTATGTAAAACAATAAAGTTTTATAACTAAATATAAACTTTACAAAAAAAAATAGGGACCGAAGTGTAGATAGATGTGTCCCATGAATTGCGCTAAAAAAAACAATCCATTTTTTTTTATCAATTTATTCTTATAATTATTTTTCACTTAACCCTATAATTATACTTTGCAAAAATAATATTTTCATAATAAATCGTATGCGAGAGCATGCACAGCTAAGCAAATCCTAACATTACACAACTTGAAACGACAAAAATAAAAAAACATAAAGTTGAACGATCGAAGCACAGTGTATGCACCGCACCGGAGGAGAGAAATCTCTACTTTAACAGCCTGTCATTTTCAGGGTTATTTACGAAGATGGACACTTCCAGATAGTTAGTACGAAACTACAAGTACTCCCTCTTTAATTGTTAATAGTTATTAAAACAATATTAATATTTATTTGTACAAGTCCTTCCTCACTCTTTTGCCACTCTAAAATGACCTCTCTAAAAGAAGTTATATTTCTTTTAAATTAAAGCTTATAATATCAACTTTTGATTGGTTTTAGTCTTATTTATTGAATCTATATTGGTTTAGCGGGTTCATTCAGTGATTGAATTGATTTGAATAAGGTGAAAGACCTGTAAAAATAAAAAAAATAAACAAACCTGGTTTACTCGCTAGGTCGATCCGTAACATGGGAGACCTAGTAAAATCCGGTAGAGATTTTTTTTTTCAAATGTTTTTTGCTCCTAACAAGATATCTTTTTTTATATATTTTTTAACTGGTTATTAATTCTTTTTAAAATTCACTATATAAATATTAGAAGAATATTTAAATTTTTTAATATGAAATTTGAAACCTTTTAATATATATATTTTATGTTCACAAGAAAAAAAAATTATATTTTTTCAATGCGAGATAAAAAATATTTTTGGTTTAAATACTTAAACTTAAAAGGATAATATAGTATTTTTTTAATGTTTCATGAAAAATATTTTGAAATAATCTTTTAAACTTTATTATTTATAACATATATAGTCTATATCTAAATGAATTATTTCTTAATTTATTTTATATGAAATATTAAAACTTTAAAGTTTTTTATTTTATTTTTCCGGGTTAACCTGGGTCAACCCGTATAAACTAAGACGCGGTTCCTTGGCTGTGTCAACCTCCGGGTCGGGTTTGATAACTATGGTTTTAGTGTTAAAAAAAATACAATAAGAAATTTTGATCAATTTTTTTTTAAAAAAATATATCTTTTATTTTTCTCTTCATATAAAAAACATGGCATAAGGGGTCATCTTAATTATATAATTTTCCACACATGGCAAATTGTGATTAGCCAATAAATGGATTCTCTTGTCACGTTCTATATTTATATGCCAATTTATTGGCCTTCATCGTAGATTTTCTAGCGAACTTGCAAGTGTTTTGCTATGACATAAAAAAATAAAAATAGTTAAAAAGAAGAGTGTTTTTATTTCTCACTCCACAAAATGCGTTGGACCTAATTAACATTGTGCAAGAGTCTTTGCTTATTTCTTAACAATTAATAAATTTCATGACATATACTCTTAATGAAATAAATATTCTTAAAAAGTGTTTTATAGACATGATAGCGATATCATCAACATCAACTAATGATAATATCATTATAAAAATAAAATGATAATTTAAAAAAATTACATTTTGGAATTTACGTGATATCAATTTATATAAATACAAAATCAAGAAATGATTAATAATAAGATGATTTTCATTGTATCCCTCTAAAATTTATTAATCCTATCAATTTCTTTTTTAAAAATTATTTTTTATCACTTATCTCTCTCATTAACAATTTAATTTTATATATACCAATACCTTTAAATGGTTCTATGCTAATTATTGTTTGTAAATTATTTATTTAAATTGCTGAAATTAATATTTAGGATTTAATGTAAGATTAACTTCAATATGCCAAGCATATAAATGCAGCAGAGAATTAATAGCATATATACCCCCATACCATAATTGATTAAGTGTTAAAGTAATTGTCCATAAAAATTAGCACCATCAATAATAAATTGTCTTCTAATCTATGTCAAACCTTTAAGTTACTACGCGTTGATGGAAAACATGTGACTTTCTATTAATATCTTTTTATACCTAAATTAAAAACCCTTTATATATAACCATCATAAGTGTGCTTGACTTACTCCTAGAATCTAATAGGCTTTAAATATGAATTGTCACTTAATTTAAAAATCTACATGACATATAAGTTACTTTAAAAATATTTTCTAACATTCTTCTACTTGGTCTATATGACATTACCTGATAAGTGATGATATATTTATAGAATTCAAAATATCTAGTAAGTGAAAACACTCATATTTAGATCAAGAATACAACATATAAATCATAACAGTCATACTATATAATCAAGTACTTTCTTCCTTGTATTACAGTACATTGCATCCTAAAAATAAGCATTTAATAAACAAATAAACTTTATAAATGAACTTTTAGTAAGTCATTCAAGTCTAACTTATATGGAAAAGAATACAACATATGAATCATAGCGGTCACATTTTATAATCAAGTACTTTCTTCCATATATTACAATACATTGCATCCTAAAAATAAACTTTATGAATGAACTTTTAATAAGTTATTCGAGTCTAACTTCATATATACCAACATATATAGAAAATAATATTTTATGTGTATAAAAACTTCAGTTTAATATTTAAGAATAACATAAAAAAATATATAGACAATTAACAAAAATAAAATGAAGTCAAACATTAAATGGGTTAGCTAGACCCAAACAATTCATATGATTCCTATGTTATGTTTCCCCACAATACTATGGTAATAGGATCCGTAATCATTAACTAAGTGCTAATATACTAAATGAGCACTACATGTTCCTTCACTTTCTCTCTTATAGTGATATATTTTATGTCGATAAATTTGTTTTGGCTTCCACTCTTATTATTTTTAGAGAAGAAAATTGCAGCTGAATTATCACAATATATCTTTACTGGTCTTGATATGGAATTAACAACTTGAAGACCAAAAGTAAAATTCCTTAACTAGATCACCTATGTCATAGCATACAATAAATTTTACTTTCATAGTAGATGAAGCAACAATAGTTTGCTTAATATTTCTTCAAGATACAACTTCTCAAGCCAGAAGAAAAATGTATCCTGAAGTAGATTTTCTTATATCTACACAACTAAAAAAATCTTAGTCTAAATAACCAATCACCTCAAGGTGATTAATATAAGTCAACTTATAATTCTTGGTTTCTTATAGGTACCTAATAACTTTCTTAGCAACTTTTTAATGGTTAATTTTTGGGTTACTTCGGAACCTTCCCAACACTCCTTCTATAAATTCCAAGTCAGGTCTTATATAGACTTGTGCATACATTAAACTGCAAATGCATATAAAATGGAATGTTACTCATATGCTCATTTTCCAATGCATCTTGTGTTTATTGAATATGATTGAATTTATCCCCTTTGACAATGGGTACTATTGAAGATGCACACTTTGACATCTCAAATCTTTCTAAAACCTTTTTAATATAGACATTTTAAGACATTTTTAATGTTTTTTGAGACCCGTCTCTGTAAATCTCTATGGTAATGGCAATGGCATAAGAGACTTAACTAAAATCTTTCATATCAAAGTTTTAAGAAAGAAATTGTTTTATCTCATGTAGCAAATCCAAATTACTACTTGCAAGTAGAATATCATCTATATATATAGCAAATCCTCTCACTAACCTTAAGGTAATGTTCTTAGTAAAACTATATGAGACTATAATATTATGAAATTTAATATACCATTATCGATAGGCCTACTTTAGTTCATATATAGATTTCTTTAGCTTACAAAACAAATGGCTATTTGTGTCATCACAAAAGTCTTCAGGTTTATTCATATATACTTTTTCACTAAAATTTCCATTTTGAAATGATGTTTTCACATCCATCCAATGTAGTTCTAAATGAAAATGAGCTATTAATACTATTTTTATTCTAAATAATTCTTTTTTAGAAGCTAGAGAGAAAATTTCTTTGTAAAATATACTTTTCTTATGAATATAACTCTTAGTTATAAGTCTAACTTTATATCACTCAATAAGAAATTATTTTTTTTTTGTTTTATAAACTCATATATAACCAATAACTCCAGATCCTTACGGTAATTTGATAAGATTCCAAACTTGATTTTTAGACCTAGAAACTCACGAGTTTACTAAATTCTTACCTTACAGAAAATTCAAAGATTATATCACCATCAAGAGTTGTTATCCCGGGTTATAATAAGACAACTTAAACAAAAAAGAATGAAAGAGATTTAATACTAAGAAATGGACAAAAACTCACATGGAGTAGTTATTTCTGTTGCTGCTGTTTTTCAAGTTTCTTCCAAATACTGGCTGTTGTTACTATTAGGAGAAGTTGTTGGCGCCACCACTAAGCTTTAACACCACTTCCAGTTACGCTGCATCACCAGAGCTTCTCAAACTCAAAGAACAAAACCCATGAACTCGAGCACCCCAAGGTTGTTGCTGAGAGCACAATGCCTACTATTTCTGTCCACAATAAGGACAACACTTCCTGCAGCTACGAAGTGAATTAATTGTTACTGTCATTAACACTACTAAAAAGAAGGGTAATTAGTATCGAATGTTAGCATCAGAATAATTTAGATGCAATTTTAGCAACGAATTATATATATATATATATTAGCAACGGATTAGTAATGAAAAATCAGATACTAAAAAATAAATTAATATATTAAAAATCAGCAACGGATTTGCCGTTGCTAATATGATTGCTATTAAAAAAGATTAAATTTTGACTTTTATAAAAAACAATAAATAATAATGACCCTTTCTATACTTCTCCAGAAAACAAAAGGAACCCCACAATTGCAAAATTTCTTCATTCTCCAAAAGAACCCAATATTATCCCTTTCTATACTTCTTCCTAAAAACCTAATTAACCCATATCTCCCTTTCTATTCCTTCTTCATAAACCAAACCCATATCTCCCTTTCTATTCCTTCTCTAGAAACCAAACTCATATGTCCCTTTCAATTCTACCTATCTCTGTCATGCGTCATTTTCCACAAATATATTTTGTTATTTTCTTAACTTCTTCTCCAGTTAATTTATGCTTCCAAACTTCTTCTGTACAAGTAGTTGAGAGATAGGGGGAGAGAGAGAGAGAGAGAGAGATTGGGGATTTTTTTTGCTTTGATTTGGGATTGTAATAGAAATCAACGAGAGATAAGGACAAAGTTTTCCTGGGTATCAAGCAAAGCTTTCTTTGGGGGTCTTGGTTAGCCCCACTCTTTTCAACCAACCTGGCATCACCCCGCTTTGCAATATGAATGGACACAAAGAAAGAACGCAGGCAATGAAAATGCAAAAGAAAGCAGATTGTGAGAATGTGAGTTTGATTTTGGGTTAATAAAAATATTAATATTTTAAATTTTTTTTTATATTAGATTTAAATTTGGCGGAATCAATTTCAAATTTTTAAAATTGAAATTGAACTGGATAAGAATTTGTAATCAGCAATGGAATATCCGTTGCTGATTTACACATTCAGCAACCGAATTTCAACAACGAATAATTGGTTACTAAATAAATTAGCAACTGATAATTCGTTGCTAAAAAATTAGCATCTATTATTTGCATATGAAATTATCTGTTGCTAATTCCGTTGCTGAATTTTATCAGCAACAGATTTTAATATTATCTGCAACGGACTAGTTAGTTGCTAATACACTCATTTTTAGTAGTTATAAGGTCGTTGTCGAAGTCAACATCGTTTTATACTGCCACCAACGGTTCACAATGGAATGGTCCTCCTGGTCCCTTGGCTTCAATGCTTTCAGACCTTTGCTTTACTTTTCCTTTCTTTTCTTTATTTGTTGTTGCTTTAGGTGGTAGAAAGGATGGGCCTTTAAAGCACCAGGGAGGCTGAGGATCCATAAATAATGTTAAGGTCATTGGTGTTTTCAAAGGTGATGGCTGTTAGGATGTAAAGGTGGTTGTCAGTACTGTTGGTGTTGCTTCTCTACTGCCGTAGGGAAGGAGAGAGCTATTGTAGTATGGTTGGTTGTCAAGGCTAGAGCTTGTAGACAGTGGTGGTGATGCCGTGAGTTGTGATGGTGGCTATTTGACAGTGAAAGAAAGCTGCTGAATCAGCCATAGATGGGTGAGGGTTGTTCTGGCTGAGGAGATTGTGAGAGGAATGAGATGAATTTCTTTTTATTTTGACAGTGGCAATGTGGAAAGTAAGGATGCCTGCTAGAGAGAGAGGATGTGGGTTTCAAGTGCTAGTTTAGATGTTTAGGGCATATGAGAAGTTCAAAAGAATGTAAAAGGCAAATGTTTGAATAACATTAATTTTTGGTGCCCGGAAGGGATCATTGCTATTAAATGATTTTGTTTTTTTTCTTTTTTTTTTCTTTTTTCTTTCTTTTTTGGCTGCTGGGGTCAATGTTTTGTGGCATTTTCATAGAAGAAATGGTGAGGTTTCAGGGTTTATGAGAATCTTGATTCTTGATGTTCAAGAAAAACATCTATAGAAGAAAGCTTGTCTTGTTGTTTTGTAACTGTTAAGGAGAAAACACCAATAATCTTAGATTTTGAATTATTAGGGATGAGTTTTTGTTGTGTCATGAGAGAAACTTGGGTGAAAAGAAAAAATATCTAAACCACATCATGTCCATTAATTTGGCATATTAATACAAAGATAAAGGTGCATAAGAGTCTAGAAGAGTGCAACTCAGACATATTCTTTATAAGCTGTGATTGAGACGGGTCATTGTGGTATTTTTTGTGTGGATATTTGTAGATAAAATAATTTGTTCTCAATAGTTGGATCTTGTTAAGGGGAATTATTAGTGTGTTTTGAGATAATTGTAGTGTATTTTGGTGAGAGAATGAGGGACAAAATCATGTTGAAATAAGGTAAATCGAGCAATTTTTTTTTGGTTAAAATGAAAAAGAAAATAAATAGTAATTGAACGCGTTGTTTATGATTTCTCTTTTAAAAATGAATCACTTGTCATCTATAGTATCTTTTTTAATTCAGTCCTTAATCTTTTAAGTTTTGCAATTAAGCTCTCAATTGAACCCAATCAGGCTTTTCAAAGTTTAATTGGGTCCCTAGTATTCTAATTATTGTAAATTAATCCGAATTAGGTCTCCACACTTAATTTCCTTTCAATTAAGTTGTTAATTAAGTCATTTAAACTCATTAAAAGTTTAATTAAGTTCTTGAACTTAATTAATTCTTCTAATTTTGGCCAAATTAACTTTCAAACTTAATTTTACTTCAATTAAGTCCTTAATTAAGTCAATTAAATTCATTACAAGTTTAATTAAGCCCTTGAACTTAATTAATTCTTTTGGTTTTGGTCAAATTGACTTTCAAACTTAATTATGCTTCAATTAAATCCTAATTAAGTCATTTAAACCCCTTAAATGTTTAATTAAGTCCTTGAACTTAATTAATTCTTCTAATTTTATTATTTAAATTTATTGGTGTGCTATTGCAGGCAACCAAAAATAAAACCTAGACTTTTAAGAATATATGTAATAATGCGAGTAAAGATTATTCTCACGGAGAGTATCTAGCTTAATTTTTATGCTATGTAAACAAAGGAGGTTTGAGTATAACGAAAATAATTTTAAGAAAAAAACTCAAATTAAAGTATTGAAACTAATCAAAAGAACAAACATTGATCAAAGTCAACATCCACTATCGGTACTTTTACAATCGATCATCGAAGCAAATATATATCAATTCACACTTTGAGTATTCACTATTGGAACTATTTTCCTATCTCTTATTGATCACAAGTAATTAGAAAACAAACAATTTAACTAATCATAACTACTAAACAACTCAAGACAAGATTTAAAAATTTAATTTAGTAGCAGCTTTAGAATTAAAGAGATTGATGAAACTAAACAACACAAGCATAAGAGATTGCATTTAATTTAGTCAAATATTCTTCTTAATATTTACTAATTTTTGACGTAGCAAATCATTAAACCTTAGTTGCTTCACAAATTAGAGAGATCAAACAATTAAGGATTTGATATCTAACATGGCATTAGATTGCAACGAATAATAAACTAGTAGGCCTCCTAGTAATTAAATGAGACAATAATGAAAATAGGCATTGAAGAACGTTAAATACTCAAAGTATAAATTCAACAATGAAAAAAAATTAAATCTCACAGTTTTATTGATTATGAGGCTTCCATTTTCTTTGACCAAATAAAAATTTAGCTACATAGGACCATGATGAAAACTCTCATGAAAAAAGAATGAAAAATTCAAGAAGAGGCATAAGGAAGAGAGAGGAGAGAAGTTTAATATGATTTCCCCCTCTCTTTTACATGTTTTTTTCTTCTCTTTGGAAATCTATAAAATCTCCTAAAAATACTCTCAATATTATCCTCTAATAATAACCACAAAATCTGAATAGTTAATGAAATTATAAAATAATAAAATAGAGTTTTAATATAATAAAGAAAGTGATGTCTTCAACTGGAATTCATGCACCAAATCTGGAAGCTTTCGAAAATAAATAACATTGTAATAGATTTGCATGCCAAAGGATATTTCAACATGTTGGTAGTACAGGTGTAATGACTTTGTGCTGAATTTCAACCTCGATACAATCAATATATCTCAAGACTCAAAACATGAAAGTTATAGTGATTTTTATTAGAGTTTCATAGCATTTTGAGTCATCTCAACCGAAGCTCAGATGAAAGAGTTATGTTTAGATTACAAAGTTGTGTTGAAACTGTCCAAAATTGCCTAATTAACTTTGTTTTGCCCTTAACGTCTCCATTTGCATCCTAAATTGAAATATAAAAATAATGAGCATGTTTAGACACCAAATAAGTATAAAATACTAAACATTAAGGAAGAAAAATATGACATTTTGAATTCTTGTTAAATTCCCTCACACTTAACTTTTGTTTGTCCTCAGGTAAAACTCATTTTCATTTTCCCAAAAACACCATGGTTGCAATACCATCAATAAAGAACAATTATGCTCTTTAAAAATCATAACATATCATTAACAAACATCCTTAAACAACTCATAATTATTAATAAATAGTTTCACTCAAAGATGAAGTAAACTAAATATGTAAACCCTTAAGGAAATAAACATCCAACTCTCGTGTGGTTGAAAGATATGTGTTTCACTTAATTCCATTCCAATGAAAATAATCTACCATGGGCTTACATATCTTTTTATTCTTTCTTCACCCTAGGATCACATGCATAACACGAATCATAAGGATTTTTCAAGGATTGTAATGAAGCTTAGGATCAAGGTGAGAAACATTTGGGAATGTAGCTCAAAAGCCATCTAAACTAGGAATAAAAATAAATCAACTCAAGCTCGAATATACAAGACATGTAGAACAAATCACTCCATTTAACACTTTTTTCAATTTTACTTTAAAGTATTTAAACCAGTAAAGCTTTTATATTGAAAAAAATTGTTAAAAGGAACAACTTTTTTTTTTCCATGTTTATATATATCATGTATGAACACACCTCTTTCTTGGACTTTAAGGAGGAATTATGAACATGGACAATTTATAACATTAAAAGAAATTTCCTCCATCATTTTTTTTTCTTTTTCCTTTCTTTTTTTATTTTTACTTAATACATCAACAATATAACTCATGAATTAAGAATGAAAACATGTTCTATAGACATAGCCACACCACCAATACAAACACCCCCACATTTATTTCTTGTATACTCAAACATATTATAATAATAACAATACTCCATTAGCTTTACAACTTGGATAAATGTATTCTTTTTCGGGTTTAAATCTTGTAACATAGGTTTCTAATAAACAAAATAAAGCTCAAAGGGGTTTCAACAAAGGAAAAAATTAAGTACAAGATAGGTTATTTAACTTATATAGCTTATAACAAAAGAGGCTTTAATCATGATCATGCTTACATGTGTCAATATGATCTCGAAGAGCATCAATACGAGTTTTAGAGAAACAAATCCATAGAAGAATATCTTGCATGAAAAAAAAATAGTGAGGTTGATATGGATGTGTCAGTTTAAAGGCTCAAAATCTCACTGATTTTTGTCTACCAAATTTAATCACTACTATCCTCAAGGAAAATAACTAGATTGATTAATTATAAGTTGGAGAATTACTTATTCAATCTTGTTATGAATTTTTTTTCAAGTTTAATTGAATCTTGCTCATGTTATACACAATCATAAATCGTTGAAAATCACAAGAACTCAAGCAAAACTTTTTTTTTTAACAATAAAAATAGAATTAAAACATAACCTAAATCCTTTCCCTCACACTTAAAACCTAAATTGTCCCAAATAAAAGGTGAAATGTAAAGAAAATGAAAAAATAACCAAAATATAAAAACAAAAATAAGAAGAAAAAGAAAACAAACTCTCTTTGGGTTGCCTTCCAAGCAATGCCTTTGTTTATTGTCATTGGCTTGACTCAATGCTTTCTTCTTCAATCATCATAAATCGGATCCTCAATGTCCATTTTTCCCACATTCTCTACTTGAAATCCTTCATAGAAAGGCTTAAGTCTATGGCCATTCACTTTGAATATTTTGGAAGTTGCTAAACTTTAGGTTTCAACTGCATCGTGAGGAAAAATATTAGTAACAACAAAAAGTCCAATCCAACGAGAACGTAAATTACCTGGAAACAAATGAAGCTGTAAGTGGTGTATAAAGACTTTTTAACTAACTTGAAACTACTTCCTCAAGATCATCTTGTCATGAAAAGCGTTTTTCTTTTCCTTGTAAATCATTGCACTCTCATAAGCATCATTATGAATTTCTTTTAACTCTTGTAGTTGCAACTTTATGTGTTCTCCACTTTCATCCATCTTCATGTTGAAACTCTTGATAGCCCAATAAGTCTTGTGTTCTAACTCGATAGGAAGGTGGCATGGTTTCCTAAACACCAACTGATATGGTGACATACTAATGGACGTCTTATATGCAGTCTTATACACCTACAAAGTATCATCCAAACACAAACTCCAATCTTTTCTACTTGGACTATCTGTCTTCTTAATTATGGACATGATCTCCTTATTTGACATTCCTTCTTGTCCACTAGTTTACGGATGATAAGCAGTTGAAACTTTATGGGTTTCGTGGTACTTTTTCAGCAAAGCCTCCATAGTTCAATTGCAAAAATGAGTGTCTCTATCACTTATTAGAGCTTTTGAAATTCCAAACTTCAAGAATATGTTGGACTTAATAAAATCTGTAACAACTTTAGAATCATCGGTTCTGGTGGCTTTAGCTTCCACCTATTTCGAGACATAATCAACAACAAGCAAAATATAAACATAACCAAAAGATACAAGAAATAGTCCTATGAAACTGATTCCCTAAACATCATGAACTTTACAAAATAATATGGGGGTTTACAACATCTCATTTCGCTTGGATATAGTATTTGTCTTTTGACAATGATAGCATGACTTACAAAAAAAATATGAATTGCAGGGTAAAGATGACCTATCAAAACTACATGCTAACAGTTTTGTCATCATCCTCTTAACTTTAAAGTGACCTCCATAGGAATGACAAAAGGTGAGAATAGAAATAATTTCATTTTCGAGAACACATCTTCTTATCACTTGATTTGCACAATACTTTCATAAATATAGGTCATCCCATATATAGTATTTGGGATCACTCTTAATCTTATCTCTTTGAGCCTTAGAGATACCTGGGGGTAACATATTAGTAACCAAATAATTTATAACATTCGCATACCTAGGTAATATCATGCTTACGAAGAACAATTGCTTGTCAGGAAACATTTCTTGCAAATAAAGTTTATCCTCCACAAGAACTAAACAACTCAAATGATCTGTAACATGATTTTTTATCCATCTTTTGTCTTTAATCTCCAAGTAGAATTCACTTAAGAGAAGTATCCATCTTATTAATATTGGTTTTGCCTCTTTCTTCATCATCAAATAACAAAGAGTTGCATGATCAGAGTAAACAATAACTTTAGTACCAAGTAAATAAGATAGAAATTTTCCAAAGCAAAAACAACATCTAAAAGTTCTTTTTCAATAGTATAGTAATTTCTTTGTGCATTATTCAAAGTTCTTGAATCATAATAAATGGTATAAGATGTTTTTTTTTTAATTCTTTGACCCAAAACAATATCTATTGCATAATCACTTGTGTCACACAACTCTCTAACAACATAAATGTTGATCCTTACCCTCAATAAATAACTGAGATCTATTCTTTAACATCAAGTGATGAGATACACCTAATACATGGCCTCTGGACCTTTCCCATTACCCTATAAAACCCACACCAAAATCTTAACCATGGGGGAAGTTGCAATGAAAAAAAAAAAAAACAAGAGACTGAAAAGAAGGGACGATAACCGCATTGTCGCGCGTTACTTATTTCAATGCTTTCTAGTTTTGAAAAACCTTACACCCTCCAGCATCCACTCCATATCATTGAACACCAGTGCAAACGACTGCCTCCATTGTTAGTACCCTCAAACACTTCACACCATATATATTTAACTTCACTCATGAGGAAGACACATTCATGAGATATAAAAATCACTTTACATTCTCATTATATAGATCCTCAGGCACACGAAGTTTACCACTAAGGCTTCTGTTTGTATAACGCTCCAATTGCTGAAGCTAGCGAGAAATTCAGGAGAACAACGAGATGCTGTCATTACAGAGTAGAAAATATTCATTATTGCCAGTACAGTCCTGTAAATTTAGTAAGGGTATCAAACTCGTCTCGAGTTTTTCATTCAAAACAGACACCTCCATCTCAGTTGCCCTAGGTATAAAGCTTCTCCTCTCTTTTTTTTTCATTTGTTCTTGTGTGAGTTTGCTGCTGCAAAGTTTGTTTTTGCATATTCTCACTTACATCTATGCAATTTGTAGTTTTATATGCTTGTATGTCTGCTGTTGAGATGTATATGGGAACACATGTTGCATTTTAAACCTGAATCGAGAAATCTACTATGATCTGGATCCCATGATGTATGTGTTTTATGGGTATCTTCCCTTTGCTTCAAGGCAGTAAGGTGAGCTTGGATTAAATGTTTTTTACTAGGTAATGATCATGAGTTACTTGGTGTAGTGGCTTTCGTTTTCATATAATTTGAATAAATGCCTAGAGTCTAGTCAAGATGATGGTGTAGGGAGCACGCCTTGTTTCGCCTGTGATGAATTTCTCTGGGAACTATCGATGTTAAATGTTGATCATTAGGAAGCAATATCGGGTCTGGGTTATATCTGGAGGGAAGTTTCTTCGATTTCTTCATTTTGATCTTTCGAAAAAAAGAAAGGTGCATTAGTTTTTGTTAATGGGTTAGGCTTTCAAAGCCATTGTTAAAACAAAATGGGTTGTTTGTTTGTATTTTTTTATTTTTGAAAGAGGCTCGTGTTCTTTTATTTTTTTAAAAAAACAAGCTACTTTGTTGAATAAGGCCAAGATAGAAATCCAATCCACAGAATTGGGCTGAATCAACTAAACTCAAACTTTGAAGTCTAAAAACACATTTAGCATAATCAAAATCTCTCCAAGAAAAAATGGATTTTTGAGTTTTTAGTGGGTGTTTGATAAACATGATTTTAAAATAAATTTCAAGCTTGTGAATTTTTATTTAATTAAGGATGTTTTTGGTAAACATGCCCTAATATTTCTTTTTCAGTCTTGTATTTCTTTTTCTTTTTTTTTATGTTTTGCCAAACTCAGCCTTAGTTAAAATTTAATTCAAAATTTAGATTTTTAAGGGATTATTTTGCAATTAATTTTGGGCCTCTCATATCTTTTTACCCTTTCATATTTAATATTTGAGATTTTGAACCTATACGTAAGTTTTTTTTCTGGTATTAAATAAACCAATTTTAAAAATTAAAAAACTACAAAAAAAATCCTTTTTTTAAAATAGATTTATGTTTTAAATTGCATATGGCCCTTTTTATGAATTTCAAAAACAAAGTGCTCAAGTTGAAACTCGGACTTTTTCAAGACAAGTTGTTTTTTTTAAGCACTTATTTTATCAGCATGCATAATAACAAGTAGCTTAATCCATGAAGCCACAACCATTTTAGAAAAGCTCTTCAAGTTTTGAGAGTGTCATTTATCGGTTTAAATTGCTTACTTGATTAAAAATGGATTTTAAAATCACATAATGTAGGCTATGGTTCATGGCTATTAAATAAAGGAATTTCACAGGCTTAAAAGGTGTTTGAGGGTTTTAAAGATATAGGATCAACATCAACTCTTTGTCAACTCTTTCTCTTGTTGTCTTTGTAGGGGAATGACATACAACCATGTTATGGATAAAATCAAAATTCTCTTAACATGGGTTATAATCCAACTTTTCTTTGATGAATCACCAATCTTGATCATTTTGAAGACATCAGAGGCTTTATCACGGACCTCAAAAGTCATGTTTGTAGCTCAGTACTTTTTAGTGTTCGACTTTCGGTGTTTGTTGTGTCTAATAACTGTGACATGATTAATTCTAGCACCCATCTTCACTGCTTTGTCTGGATGATAATGAAAGACCAACATCGGTATTTATGCCCCTTAGTTTATGTCTCTTTTTTCTTTTAGGCCTTTCTCAAATGTTGGACTTTTGTTCTTAGCCTTTCCTTTTCTATTGATTATATCAGTGTCTTCAAAATATCTCTCGTTTTCCCCTAGTGTGGAGTGTGACCCTAGTCAGGGTTTTTTTTAAGAAATATTCTATCAGGCTCAAAATGGGGTTGTAAGAGATAATCTTTAAAAAGTGATGGGATAACAAAGATGACTTTTTCTCATTTCAAGCAATGTCGGTTAGAATTGATAAATTTTACCCTCATCTAGTGTAATGATTTGGACTTGTAAGAGATCATGATTCGCGAGTCCATAGCTACTGAATCCACTACACGTTATTATACATACTGTTAAAACTTAGCTATATGGTGTTTGGTTTAATTTCATGTGTGAGCTCAAAATTGATTTGGTCACCCTATATTATTTATCTTGTAATTTTAACAAACATCGAGTCATTTCTGCAAGCAAAACACTTTTAATCTTTCAGGATTGATTAGTCTTAAATGCAAGTTGGAGTTTGATCAAAATATTATCAAATAAAATGCTAAACATCTTATGATTCCAAAACATATTTTAACAAATGATGAGATATGATCTCAAAAAAAAAAAAAATGGTGAACAACAAAATTTTTAAAACAACATTTATAATATAATCAGCTTCTTCCGCAATCATCCATGTCTTGTTATCCCTTCTTGGTGATATTGACAATATGATCATTGATGTCATCCTTTACAAAATCTATCTGCCTCTTGCTCACCCACTTTTAGACTTAATCTTCATTGTTCTTGCAATTCTTCACATCTCATCTGGATTATTTTATCTAGAGAATCATGGAGCAATGAACTAACTGTGCTTTTTTTTTTCTTGGTGGTGAAGTTGAGCTAGAATGGGAAGCATTCATGGAGCAAACCCTTTCCTAATCGTAACATGTCAATTTCTCTAGTCTTAAAGTTGAAGAAAGTCACGTCAGAAAAATATTCTCCCATCAGCACAACATCAGCATTGCGAAAAGCCAAAGGACTTACGTGGGGTTCTTTCCTTGTCAAAACCCCTATGTTTATTGAATGCCTTTTGCTCCATCATTTTTTTTCATGATCCTCTATGATCCATACTTCCATGAAATTGTTGTCCTTATCGATGCAGGTCATGGCGAGCTTTCCTTTGTATTTAGTAAGTCTGATATCTTTGTTATCATTACCCTCAGAGGCTGACAGGGGATATGGAAACAAACAATGACTCTCCCTTTTCACATCGAATGTAAAGACGCTTCTCTTCCAAGTGAGATATTCATATATACATTTGTCATGTGATGAAGGGATTCTTCTTACGACAACTTCATTTCATCAAATAGCTTCCATTCCCAAGTTGCTGATTCAGACAACTCGACTCTAATACAATAGTATATATAGAATTTTTTATGTGAGTGAAACTTGGGCTTCAAGAATCTCACAATCTTGTATCGTAAAGGCTTTGACCTTTCAATCATTAGACTGTATTCTATAGTATCATATCGTGTATTGGGATTCAGGATTTTTTGCCATTGTTGGATAGAAAGGTTACACACATAATAATATGATTCATTATGTACGCGACAAAGTAGAAATTCTTGATTTGTTGATGACACAATCTCCACATGTTCTGGAAGAAAATCAAAGGGTGTTTTTGTATGGGTCCTTAAAGCGTTAGTTGAAACAAAGGAAACCTGATATTCATTCCTGATCATGCTTTGGATAAGTAAACCAGAGACAATGTTGGTTATTTGGCTATGTAGCTTTGTGAAAAGGGATTTGTAGGTCAATTTGTACTCTTTAAAAAGAAACCTACATTTCCCCATAGTCTCCATTGATGAGCATGTCAGAACTTCATTGATGGCATCCCAACATAGGTCACCAGCTGGGTCTATGGTAAAGCAGTGAATCCTTTTACCACAAGCTATGTTTCTAGATTGGAAGTTTGAGTGAATCCTCCTCAACACTGTCAGATGTCGGCAACTTCTGACTCTGGCGAGGAAAACAGAATTAGAGGGCTTTTATTCCAAACAGTGAGCATGTATGTTTAAATATTTGAGCATGTTTTATATGATAAACTTGTCCTTCAAGGGGTGACATATGGTTGTAACTCTTGCATGATGAAACAAGAATTTTGATTCTAGCTTAAGTTCTACAACAGAAATTTCCTGAGTGACGACCATTGTGTCATCATTAAGTCTTGAGTTCAAGATGCTTCAAGAAGGGCTCGCTTTTGATGCAAAATAATAGGCAGGGAGCATACATCCTATAGGCAGGTTCTAGTTCTTTTCTGTGAGACAAATGGTAGGTTAACTATTTAGTCTCTAAAAAGAGTCTCTTATTGTTCCAGTTATCACCCTCGTGAAGGTAATATGGGGGCTTAGTAGGTAATGGAATGGCATGTGCACAAATCATTACCAGTGTAAGCACTCAGCAAAGAGTTGGAGTTTACACAAACTTAAACCTTAACTAAAAGTCATAAGGTAAGTTGCTAGTCCACCACTTAACTTAAAGTTTTTCTCAGTATAAACTCTCATAAAAAATATGAATGATGCATAAAACAATTCTATACAATGCATGAATAAATATGCACAAGAATTAAAGCATATAAGCAAATAACAAAAGGAAATGCATATTAAAAACACACAAAACCAAACACAAAAATCAAACAAAAACAAAGCTTAATCCATAAGGTCCCTAGTGGAGTCGTTATTTTGTCGCACGTGTGTGACGTCGCAGCGATCATTCACTCTCGGTATGTATCTGGCAAATATAGGGATGGTAATTCTTGTCTTTTATCCGTAGAAAGCGGGAATGGGAGTTGCCACCTAGTATTTTAGTCACTAGGAACCCTAACTGGTCTCAGAGATCAGGTACGGGGACTGGTTGCATAAAAGGAAGGTATTAGCATTCCAAATATGTCTTACCTAAGGTAAGCTGCATTGTTTAATTGTCTGATATATGTTAAGGTGTTGTTGTGTTTTTTAGTTGTTGGTTTGTCTAAAGTTTAAGAAAAATCATCTTCGGTAAGGAGATCCCTTATCTTATCGAGTAAAACCTAACAGTTCTAATGTCAACAAAATAATTTAATATCCGGAATACATCTTACGTATAAGGTCGTAACCCCAGATACTAAAAGGAAACAAAATAATTTTTTTTTTTTAGAATATTGGCCTAGTTCTCATGAGTTTAATAAACTAGTTATTAAAGTCAAAATGCATGCTAATACATATTTTTGAATTATTTTTTGTTGTATGAAAATATTATGATTTTTTTTAATCTTTGGAAGACTTGGTCATATGCATGAAAACAAAAACACATTTTTTTTTCTATATAATTTTTTTTGCAAAATTTTTTAGAAAACCAGGTATTTTAATACTGGATTTGTATCTTTACAATATAAAAATACAAACTAATATTAATCAAAATTGATAGAAAAATACGTGGGAAAATCATAATTTTTTTGAAAGGGTTTTTTGAATTTCTTGGATTCTTTTTACTAGATATTAATCAAAACTCTTCCAATATTTCCTGTATTGATTTCTATACAAATTTAAGTATTATTCTTTACTTTAAATCTCATTATCCTACTATAAAATTTTACATTTATGCAAATTTAAGTACGTCTTTGACTTGCCTCTTCATTCACATCAGAAATTTTTTCTGCTTTCGAATCCAGTATATTGGCTGGAAGTCTATGACCAGATCTTTAGATCATTTTTAGGTGTAACAACGGCAAGTACTGGTTTCTTTACTTTACCTTTACTCCTTTGGTATCAGAGCCTACTGAGATCTGGATAGGAATAGTATTATAAAAAACAATATTTGTTGTGAGAAGAGAAAACATTAAAAGTATAGGTGAACGCTACTGAATGGTAGTAACTCCCGTTGAGTGATGAAAGGGCAGTAAACCTATATAAACTGCGACCTGCATTTTTAAATTTATCTTTTTAAATTATAGATTTTGTTTTTTATAGAATAACTTTCATTCCAGCTTTCTCTACCTCTGAATCTTCTGAAAGTAAAAGAGTTAACAATAGTGAAGAAATTATGATTGAAGATTTTACAAAATATATTGATGATTAGAAAATTTCAAACGTTTCAAAAACACATATTTATCAAAATTCCAAATTTGATCTTTTCAAAACTGATTTTACAATCAAAACTGAAGAAAAAGATATGCAGCTCACAAAACCCTTTGAAATTATCCATCTCCTTTCTCCTAAATCCTTGCAAAAACATCAATATCGAAAATACAAATATATTTAAATCAGCCTAGTACATGTTGGGATCAAACCTCTTACCAAAGAAGGTCTCAATACCACCATTCTAGCAGTACTCAGAGATGCTAGATATCAAACTTTTCAAGACTCCTTACTTAGTTCTATTGAGTCTAGCCTATATCCCTTAAATACCGAAATATCTTACAAAGCATGATCCTAAAAATATAAACCCACAATTACAATATGCTTGAAGGATCGATTCTAGTCGCTTTGATCTTTAAGATTCATTACAAAGCCATGTTTTCAACCTTTGTCAGCAAACACAAATTCCAATCACAAAAAGGTGAAACCCTACTCCTCTAAACTGACATTTTTAGATCAAACACAGTTGTTCATAGAGCCATCCAGTGGAAAGATGTAACCCTTACAGAAAACTAGATCCTTGAAGGTGTAACACAACCTCAACCACTACAGCCACCAAAACCAAATATCCAGATCACATAAATAACTCAATATACTGATGGGAAAGTCAAAATTTCTCTCCATCGACACTCAACTAGTTCTAGGTTTTCAAATGAATCTTCCTCATCCACTACTATAGATCTAGGAAGAATCTCTAAAATCCTTTTTCTCATAAATATACCATACAAAACAAATCCACCTACGAAATCAACTTCTGATATTTCGAATACCAGCTTCCAAAATAAAGATTACACCACAAATATATATAAACCTTTATATACAAACCCTGAACAAAAATCCCCTCCAACCTCTCCAACCTTTTCTGCAATCACAGAAAACATCCAAAACGAGTTGAATGTTTTGACTTCAGAAAAATAATTTATTGTAGACAAAATTTATTTCAAAAATGATTTTTATGGTGCCCATAACTCTAACAAGAGATTTTGGTTTTTCAAAACTTTTTTACAACAAAGACATGAGATAAAAAATATTTTTATAATTTCATCATATTATATAAAGTTCAAATCTTATTTTTGATTGGTTTGAATTGTATTATGCATTCGAACATCATATTGCATATCCTTTCACACCTATAAAACGTGCATGTCCCATTACATCTAGAAATAAAACTCTTGTTTGGGAACTTGTTAGTGGTCCTTCAGTCGAGTCTGAACATCCACCCTTAAAAAACCTCAAAATCCAACACAAAGACCAAACAATTGAAGTTGCTCCTTACAAAATTCCCAGTGAAGACATTATTACAAATACCAAACATATTATCCAGCAAAATAATTTTACCAATACCAAACTTAACACCTTAAACAAACAATTAACCAAAATAGAAAAGCAGATCCAAAAGATTGTTGCCAACCCTTCTGAAACTACAAAGCCTATAGGCCTTAAGCTAAAAAAACCTAGTTTTCAAACCTTACCAAGTCAAGTCACCAAAACAAGCCAAACACAACTCCAAAATAACAAAAATGACCTTTTCAGAGCCATTAAAGACCACATTCACCAGATCGAAGCCTCAGCCCTACTTGTTCTTGATTCTCCTCAAGTCAGTAACAATCCTTCAACCTTTACAAGCCATATTAACACCATTTAAAATAATCAAACAGATCATACCTAAAACTTCTGATGAAAACATCTTTAGAGAAGAAACTCCTAAGATTGATAAACTCGTTTAAAGAAACCCCAAATCGCCCGCTGCCTTAAACATATCCATTCAAAATAAACCTACCATTATCAGCCAATATAAATTTAATGTCTCCTCCTTCTATGAATGGAACATAGATGGAATGTCAAAATACCACATCTTAAACACCCTACAATAAATGACCATGACAATCAACGCCTACAAAACCCAGACTGGTACTCTAGATAAAGTCATAGCCGAACTTCTTATAACTGGTTTCTCTAGCCAGTTAAAAGGATGGTGAGATTATTATCTCACTAAAGCTGAACATCTTCAAATTCTAAATTCCATCCAAATAACTGAAGAACAAACACTTATCTTTGACTCTTCTGGAAATACCATCCAAGATGTTGTATCAACCCTCATCTTAACCATCTCTTTACATCTTATAGGAGATCTTTCCCATTTGAAAGATAAAAATGTTGAACTCCTTTTAAACTTTAGATGTAAAAAGCTTAGTGATTTTCAGTGGTATAAAAACACCTTCCTCACCCGTGTTATACTCCAAGAAGACTCAAACCAACCCTTTTAGAAAAAAAAATTCCTTGCTGGTTTGCCTATCCTTTTAAGAGAAAAGGTCTGAAATAAAATCAAAGATATATTTGCATCCAAAACCATTCCTTATGACCAACTGACATATGGAAGATTAGTCAGCTTTACCCAAAAAAAAGGTATTAAAATCTACCAAGACCTCAAACTCCAAAAACACCTGAAGTGGAAAATGAAACGAACCAAACAAGAATTAAGAAGCTTTTGCCAATAGTTCAACTTATCTGTACAAAAACCCACTTGCAATGGAAATTGTCCCAAGTTCAAGCCATATTCAAAGCCTAATAAATTACCTTACAAGAGTAATACTCATACAAATTGTTTCTACTCCAAACCAGAACAACCTTACTATAAAAAAACCCATAAAAACCCCCTACAAACGCTTACAAACCTTCACAGTCCAAGCTCAAACCTTTACTTGTTACAAATGTGGCAAAAAAGGTCATACTTCCCGATTCTATAAAGTCAATACAAAACTACATGAGCTCCAAAGAGATGAATAGATTATTAACCAAATCCAAAACCTTTTCATTGAATCTTCTGATGCTGAATCAAACCCTTCAGACATTTCTAAAGAAGCTTTTCAAATAGATGAATTGGCAATTTCTAGTTCTGATTCCAAAACCTCATCCCATAAACAACTCAATGTCTTAACTAGAGATCAAAAATTTATTCTTGAGACCATCAAAAGATTAGATAATCCGTAATTATAAAAATCCTATTTAGATAAGTTGTTGAATAATTTTAACAAACCTAAGACACCGCAGCCTATTCAAAACCATTCCATCTTACCCACAACCAATGTCAACACTTATAACCTTACAAAAATCATTAACAAGAAAAAGAAATCCAAACCTATAACTACTATCCCAGAGTTACAGTCATATATTAAAGCTCTTAAGTCTATGTTACAAACCCTTAAACAAGCTCAACAAAAAGACTCAAGTCACATTACAACACCTCCTCAAAAAGTTAGAAAGTCATTCAGATTCTAAACCAGAATCTGAAAAACAAACTCTTGAGACTCATGTATTAGATCATGTATTATCAAACATCGAACATGTTCCTGAAGATTTTTGAATGTTTTAAAGAAAATTACTTCAAAAAATATATTTAATAAAAATTACTTTAGTTTTGTCAAAAGGCTACAAACTACAAACTATTGTTTTGTTTGATTTAGGTGTTGATTTAAATTGTATCAAAGAAGGAATAGTTCCTAAACGATTTCTTCAAAATACTTCTGAAAGAATTTCTGCAGTAAACAATTCCTAACTTTATCTTTTAGGAAATACACAAACATCCATTTTGTTATTACAAATGACATAAATCATACCATTATTCTTAGAACTCCATTCATTGACATAATTACCCCTTACAAAGCTAAACATGAATGCATTACTTTAAAAATGAATGGTGTGAGACTTTTTTCCCTTTCCTAGAAAATTAAAAAACTAAAAATCTTAATTTAATCAAAGCATGTTCTATACATAAATATTAGATCAATGCATTGATTCATGGAAAACAATTTCATTTATATGATTTGAAAAAAGATGTTTCTTTACAAAGAATTGAACATCGGTTACAAAATTCTATTTTACAAAAAAGAATTTCAAATTTCCAAAACAAGATCGAACATGAAATTTGTTATGATCTGCCAAATGCTTTTTGAAAAATAAAACATGTTGTTGATATTCCCTATGAAGATAACTTTTCTGAAAAGCAAATACCTACAAAATCAAGACCAATCCAAATGAATGCTGAATTAGAACAACATTGTAGACTCGAAATCCAAGATTTAGAGTTTAAACGTCTAATCCAGAAGTCCGGATCACCTTGGTCGTGTGTTGCATTTTATGTCAACAAAAATTCTGAGATAGAAAGAGGCACACCGAGACCAATTACAAACCACTAAATCAAGCTCTAAAGTGGATTAGATATCCAATTCCAAATAAAAAAAGATTTATTATAAAAATTGCATTCTGCTTTCATATTTTCTAAGTTTTATATGAAATCAGGGTTTTAGCAAGTTCAAATTCATCCTAAAGACCGCTACAAAACTGCATTTACAGTTTCTTTTGGTTAGTATGAATGGAATATTGGCCATTTGGTTTAAAAAATGCACTATCTGAATTTTAAAGGATAATGAATGACATTTAATGCATATTCCAAAATTTGCATAGTCTATATTAATGATGTTCTTATTTTTTTCAAACTCATTACAACAACATTTTAAACACTTGCAAACATTCTTTCATGTTACAAAACAAATGGTTTAATTGTCTCCAAATCAAAGATTTCTCTATTTCAAACTCATGTTCGTTTTCTCAGCCATTATATCTGTCAAGGTACCATCACATCCATTAAGAGATCCCTTACCTTTGCTAACAAATTCCCTGATAAAATCCTTGATAAACCTTAGTTACAAAGGTTCCTAGGAAGTCTAAATTATATCTTAGACTTTTATCCTAATATTAGTAGACTTGCAAAACCCCTTCATGATAGATTAAGAAAAAAACTCAGTACCATGGTCCGATGCACATACTGCTCTCATTCATCATATTACAAAGAAAGTCCAAGAAATCCCTTATCTCTATTTAGCCAATCCCTTAGCTCCTAAGATTGTAGAAACATATGCATCAGAATTAGGGTATGAGGGTATTCTCAAGCAAGTTCAAATTCCAAAGAACAAAATTTTCCATTTACTTCTGCCTATTGGAATGACTGTCAAAAGAATTACTTTACCATCAAGAAAGAAATTCTTTCAATTGTTCTATGTATTACAAAATTTTAAAGCGACTTATTAAACCAAAAATTTCTTTTATGTATTAATTGCTAATCTGTTAAAGAAGTTTTACAAAAAGATGTTCAAAATATTGCTTTAAAACATATTTTTGCTCGATGGCAAGCTGTATTAAGTATTTTTTTTTATTTTGATATTGAATATATAAAAGAAGATACAAATTTCATTCCCGACTTTCTAACTCATGAATTTCTCCAAAACAGGTCCTGATGTCTCTTAAGTCCAAAGATAAGGGCAAAACCCCTCAGTCAGCACCTACAAAACCACAAAAAACCCAAAGCACTCCAAAACTTATGGCTTCTGCCATATCTTCTGTAAAAACCAATAACTTCTTGGTACGATGCAGTTATTGTTGAAGAAAAAGCAATAAATCTCCAGCGATACAAAGTGACAAAGAACAAAATTTGATAGAAACTTTATCCAAATCTCCAGAATTACTTCTGGCCTTACAAACTTTCAGCCAAAAATCCTTTCAAGAGGATGAATCCTTTCAATCAGGTAAAACTTCTAAACTGATTTTATAAACCTAAGCAAAGTCTTCTTAAAACACATCTGCTTCAATCTGCAAATCTTTCATTATCCCAAACTAATTTCATGAAAACATCTTCAAAACGAAAATTTGAATATTTCATCAAAAACAATTTTTAAAATGTTTTAACTATTGAAGATGAATTTTACTATGCTGATCCTCTTGTCACAACTACAAAACATTTTTCTTTAGGGAGGTACTTCAAACCTTGGGACACTACAAAAACCCATGCTTACTACATGGGCATCCTTGAAATTACTAGTTCAGTAAAATTTAAACATTTTAACTTTAAACAACACCATACTGAACCATCTAATTCCACCAGTATCATCAAAGATGTCCTTCATCAAACTGATTGGAAACAACCTTTTCATTATGGGATTCGTTTTTCTATCAACTTCCAAACCAAATTACATAACCATTGCCAAACCTATTCCTATTGGGACTACCAACAAGCATGATTTAATGCTTTATTTCTCCAAAACTTCAAACGAAGTCATTCCTGGCTATTTTATTTTGATAACTCAATCAATACTACAAAAATACCAAATTGGTTCCGTTAATGGTGGGATTACTTTGGTTGCATTACTGAACTCCTTCACCCACACCCTGTGGTTGAAAAAGGTTACAAACTTTTCAAAAAGAATTTTAGAGAGAGAGAAAAGAAATTCCCCCCGATGCTTATGATCTGCTCCAAATTCTTTATGCCTTGGGTATGCTTATGATAGTTTGACTACAATGACCAAAATACTCATGTAATTTTGATCAAAAAATACAAAGTGAAATGGTGGGACTTTTTTGCAGCAGAAAATAAAAGCTCTGAATCTACTGTAATGTTATGGATTTCTTTAAACAATAGACATGACATTAAAAAACCATCACATCTACAAGACCAGTCTCAATCCCTTTTTCTCACCTAAAAAGCCCATGCCTCAGCACTTTTGGCAACTGTCAGATCCAAAAAAGAATATTTTGAGGTCATGAAACAACTCCTGGATAGTGGAAAAAGAGAATTTATGTTTTCCTCTTCTTCAACCTCCTCATCCTCAGGATCACATGCTCCTCTAGGTAATAAGAATGAAGATGATTGTTATGGCATCTTACCATCTTTACAAAATCCATACAAAAAGAGAGTATTTTCAAGGCTTTTTAGGCTCACCTGTTTTGAGCCTTCTTTTAGGCCCAGTCTTTTTGATTTTCAAACTCTTTTTCCAGGCCTATTGTTGTAGGCCTTTTTCTACAAAATCTCCTGGTGCTACAAAACGACAAATCAACTGTCGATGAGTAAGAAGACAATAAAGAAAAACCCCACAAAATTCAAAGGCAATTTCCAAGATTGTTGTCTCTTGTCCAGGAGGAACAAAAACACATGGCCAACTACAACGCGCCAAAAAGAATCTTAAACCTTTCAAAAAGTCTTTTAGCCTCTTCGATGACAGCTCCATTATAAAAGGAGACCTCTTGAGTTTCAAAAGGCAAAGAAAAAATACACCAAAAAAAACTCTATCTAAACACTCTTCTGTAACTAATATCTCCTGTATTGATTTCTATACAAATTTAAGATTCTTTACTTTAAATCTCATTATCCTACTATAAACATTTTACATTTTCCGCAAATTTAACTATGCTCTGTGTTTGTTAGAGGATCTTGTCTTTGACTTGCCTCTTTATTCACATCAGAAATTTGTTCTACTTTCAAATCCAATATATCGGTTGGAAACCTATGACCAAATCTTATACTAAAAGAACTAGGGTAAAACCCCAGCTCCTTTATTTTTCATATGAACAATGAAGCAACTGTCTTTTTTTTATCCTTTTTGTTTTTAAATTTCATCTTCCAACTTCTTGCTTTTGACTGGATCCTTTTTCAATTTTTCCTAATTTTCCTTTAATTTTAGATTGATTTTGAATTGGTCTTCAAAATTTATTTCGGTTTATTTTTTATGAAATTATCACAGTCTTAAACAAACATCCTAATATGTTGTTGGTGCTTAATTTTGTGAGTGTCTATTTTTATCATAATGTTATTAAGTAAAAACTATTTTTTAAAAAAAGTTGTTAAACTTAGTGGACTCCACGGTCTACATCATGAGTTTGGCGGTTTAAAAAGTGAAGCTTGGGTCGATCCAATATGCCTTCGTCTCAATATTAAAAACAAAGATGTCATTTTGAATTTTTTTTAAAGCCAAACTAAGCTTTTTATCAATCATCTGGGTTATCTTTGGACCACTCATGTCGGGGCAACTTCCACATGGGATGATTTTAAACCCAGGCTAGGCAAGGGCTTAGGTCAAGAAGTTTCAAGACTTACCTGTTGGGTTGGGCCTTTTGTTTTCCTTTTCCTTTTTAAATTCAATCTTCCAATTTTTTTATTGAATCCCTTTTGACTTTTATTTTTCAATTTTATCTATTTATAATTGGTTCATTTTGAATTAGTTTTCATAATTTATTTTAGTTTGCTTTATATGAGGTTATCGTAGTCTCAAACAAATGTCATAGTATTTGATTGGTGCTCAATTTTGCAAGTGTCTATTTTTGTTATGTTATCATTAAGTAAAAAAATTATTAAAAAAAGTTGTTAAACCTAGTGAATTCGATTCAGGTCATCGGTTTGATGGATTAAACTGCAAAGCTCGAGTTGATCCAATATGTCGTTATCTTAATATTAAAAAAAGTCATCTTGAAAACTTTTATAAAGCCAAACCACACTTTTAAAAGACTATTTGGGTTGCTTTTGGACCTGCTATGTCGAAAACAACTCCCAAGTAAGTTAATTTTAAACCTGAGTCAAGCAATGAGTTGGGTCGGGAGGTTTCAGGATTGACCATCGGGTTAGGTTAGTAACAATGCTAATAATTTCATGTGGATTGGATATTTTTTTTCATGTTAATGTTTTTTATTCAACCTTCACTATAGTGTGTTTTAGTACACATACACATATATATTAAGTCGAGCTACGTTGCAGATCGAATAAAAAAAATTAAATATTTAAAAAAATCCAAACCACAAATAACTATTTGGTATTGTTATTAAACCTAATCCAGCGAATTAACCTTGAAACCCATATAACAGACTCCTTATCTAGTCCAGATTTAAAATTAATCCGCATGGAAGTTGTCTCGACGAGACCCGGTCGACTTGGCGGAGCCAAAACCAATACGAACGATGGGTAAAAAGCATGATTTGGCTTAAAAAACTAAAAATTACATTTTTTTTAATATTGACACGTCGACATATTAAATTGACCCGGACTTCGTGACTTAACCCGCCAAACCTGTGGCTCGGATAATGGATTCGATTAGGTTTGAATTTTTTTTTAACTATTTGTACTTAATAATATGATTATAAAAATAGACACTCACAAAATTAAGTACCAATCAAATACCGTGATGTTTATTTGAGACTAAGATAATCTTATAGAAAGCAACCAACAAATTATGAAGATCGATTCAAAATCAATGAAAGTTGATGGATGAAATTGAAAAGTAAAACACAAAAAAGGATTCAATTGAAAAAAAATTATAAGATGGAATAAAGGGGGGGTTGACCTAGTGGATCAGCTTTGAAACCTCCTCACACAACTCTTTATCTATCTTGAGTTTAAAATTAACCAGTGTGGAATTTACCTGACGTGAATTAGTTGACTTGACGAACCCAAAGATAACCCGAATGACTAGAAAAAAGCATGACTTGACTTAAAGGAAAATTTTGACTTAAAGGAAAATTTTCAAGAAGCTATTTTATTTAATATTGAGATGATGACATTTTAGATTGACCCGGGCTTCGCAATTTAACCCTTAAAAAAGTGACATAGATCATGGACTCCTCTGAGTTTAAAAACTTTATTTTTTTAATTAGTTTCTACTTAATGATATGACAAAAAAATAGACTGCTAACAAAAATAATTACCAACCAAATATCTAGATGTTTGTTCGAGACTGTAATAATTTCGAAAGCAAACTAAAAATAAATTATAAAAAATAATTCAAAATTAATGAAATATTGAAGGATAAAATTAACAAAAAAAGAGCAAAAAAAATGATTTAATCAAAAGAAAAAAATAAAATATGGAATTTGAAAGAAAAAAAGATTATTTACTTAATGATATGATAACAAAAATTGATGCTCACAAAATTAAGTGCAAATTAAATGTTTAGATGTTTGTTTGAGACTTCGATGATTTTATAAAAAAATAGATTGAAATAAATTATGAAAATCAATTCAAAATTAATGAAATATTAAATGATGAATTGAAAAAAAAAAATCAATCAAAATAAAAAAAAATGAAATTAGCTCTAGTTCCCCTACTTCTTTCAATATAGACTATTTTGTAGAATGCTACAAAAAGACCAATTTTTTTTTTAAAACCTAAAAAACTATCAAGATTTCGTGAAATTGTTTGATCTTGTTATTAAACATGAAAATATAATTGTTTTGAAATTTAAAAATTAAATAATATAAAAATCTTCACAGGAGAATATTTACTCTTTCAATATTTACTTTATTTGTAGGATTTTTGTTTTTCTTAAAGTAATTTTTCTATTAAAATATATCTTGTTTATTAAATGAACACAATATTTTTAACTAGAATTATTAGTTATTAAAAAAATATTTTATAATTTTTAAAGAAAATCAATAAAAAATATCATAACAATATGTTTATAT
>Ga0325414_1000655_pt1 | contig 29641 bp, 19 predicted proteins | sample PopdelMetagenome_8_FD_206183 | JGI IMG/M metagenome (GOLD analysis project Ga0325414, IMG submission 206183) | Populus deltoides microbial communities from Bellville, Georgia, United States - Leaf-PdKOR-R3 | ecosystem: Host-associated > Plants > Phyllosphere > Phylloplane/Leaf | place: USA... | reverse complement strand
GGTTGTTTGGGGGTTGGTTTAGGTGTGTCCTTATCCTTGTTTGGTTTATCTAAAACCAGTTTTACCCCTCCCTCCCAGCTCTGCGTCACTGTGCATTGAGAAATCGGCAGCGAAAACTGCATCGCTGTCGATTTCTGCATCGGCAGCGAAAACTGCGTCGCTGCCGATTTCTGCATCGGCAGCGAAAACTGCGTCGCTGCCGAGTCCAGAATCGGCAGCGAAAACTGCATCGCTGCCCAGTCCAGAATCGGCAGTGAAAACTGCATCGCTGCCGATTTCTGCATCGGCAGCGAAAACTGCGTCGCTGCCAATTTCTGCATCGGCAGCGAAAACTGCATCGCTGCCCAGTCCAGAATCAGCAGCGAAAACTGCGTCGCTGCCGATTTCTGCATCGGCAGCGAAAACTGCGTCGCTGCCGATTCCTGCATCGGCAGCGAAAACTGCATTCATCATCATCCCTCTCTCTCTAAATATATATATATATATATATTTTTCTTTGGGTGTTTACAGAAATGATCATTTGTTGTACCATTTCAGGAGTAAGTGTATTTGGGTTTGCTATAGGAACAACAGGCGAGGCAGTAGGCAATACAGCAGAACTAGAGGCACCAATGGAGACATGATAAGCAGTACCTTGTTTACTTTCAGGTCGAATGGGACAAGTAGAGATAATATGACCCTGTTTCTTGCAGTAATTACAGAACTTTTTAGGGTAATCCCTAGCAATATGACCAAAAGCCTTACAACTAAAGCACTGGACAACATGCATGTCTCTACCCTTATTCCTCCCTTGTGCTCCATAAGCCACAGAAACAGGTGCAATAACATTAACCCGATGTTCCATTGCAGCCTGAGTGACAATATGTTGCTCCTCACGAAGAAGTTCACTCAAACAGGCATCCAGAGATGGTACTGGATGACGATTCATCAGATTGGAACGTGCAGTTTCAAAATCAGAACAGAGCTTCATCAAGAATTGATCTCTCTTGCGTGTTTCATGCACTGCTTGAACAGCAAAGAGAGCTGCAGCAGGAACATTAGCATAAACAATATCCGAATAATTAGTCCAAAGATTTTGAAAACCAGAAAAATATTCCTCAATAGAGAGACTTCCCTGTGTGAAATTAGCCATCTCATACTCCAATTGAAAACGTCGAGCCGTGTTGTCTTGATTGTAAACCTTATTTAGATAATTCCACATAGTAGCAGCAGTTTTATAAGGCCTCAAATTGAGAACAAGGTGAGGCTCTCTTAAGCTAAGGATCCAAGACATAACTGGAGCATCCATGATTTCCCATTTAGACAAAGCATCGACATCATTAGGTGCGGGATTACTACCATTAATATGACCCCACAATTCTTTCCCTTTGACAAATAATTGAAATTGAAACTCCCAAACAGAATAATTTTTGCCATTAAAACAGATATGGAACGAGTCTAACCTTTCGGATGACATGATGAACCCAAAAAAAATAGCCCACTAGAAGATTGCACACCAGAAACTCAACAGAAAGTGCTAAGTAATTCCAAACCAGGAACCAAAACAGAGATTGCCGAAAGATGAATAAACCAGGAATCAAAATAAAAAAACTATCAAGAATTTAAGCCAAGCCAAGAACATCAGAAACTGTAAAGAGTGAAAACCAAACCAGGAATAGCACAAAGACTGTCAAGAGGTCAGAACAGAGGCAAACAACTTGCACAGACAACGCCATAAGTCATAAAGACACCTTCAAGAGAAGAAAAAATAGAAGATCAAAACAGACAAGGATTTAGAACCTGCTCTGATACCATGTCAATATAATGAGAAAATAAGAATTCCAAGTGAGCTTTTGTTTATAGAAAAACTACCCTCTGTCAGTTCCGTGATTTGCTTCTTATACGTGAGTGTTTTCCTATATATGGAGTCTAATTGATTCCTGATATTCAGCATCTATACATGTTAAGATAATCTCTACAACTGACATTAATAGAGTCCTAAATTGTTTAAGTGTCTAAATTACATATGGTAACAAGAAGCACAACCATCAACTATTCCAACTGGTGTGCCCCCAAAATACGTAGACGCTAGACTCCTTGTACAAATAGTTAAAGTAGTGATGGAGGGCATGGCTAGTTCGGCGACACAAACAACTCCCACAACGCAAATTCTACAGGCAGCCTCTATGACTAGCATGACCACGGATAACGTGGTGCCACTGGTACGACTAGTCAAGAGTATAAAGGAAATGGGTTATGAACCGTATATGAGGGAAGAAGATGCAGAGATAGCTGGAAGATGGATTAGGAAAGTAGAAAAGACCATGATTCAAATAAGCATACCCGAGGGTTTGAAGGTAAATTGTGCAACCCAGTTATTGTCTGATAGGGCTATAACATGGTGGGATACAGTTCAGCTGAGGCGTGCAACCAAGACACTAACTTGGAGTGACTTCAAGACAGAGTTTGAGAATCAGTTTTATTCCAAGTACCATCGCAATGTGAAAGAACAAGAGTTCTTGGCACTAAGATAAGGTGATATGTCGATATTGGAGTACAAAAGAAGATTCCATGACCTCTCATTGTTCGCCCCACACTATGTGCCGACAGAGGAACATATGATTGAGAAGTTGAGAGATGGTTTGTGACAGGATTTGAGATAAGGATTGATCGCCTTGCGGTTTAAATCTATGAGGGAGTTAATTGAGGCTGCACAAGCTCTAGAGGCTTGTATTGGAGAAAGCCAAGGGGGATATCAGGGTATAAGCAAAAAGAGAGATGGGGACTATTTCAGTGGCAAACCACCACTCCTGAAGAAAGGAAAAAGTGGAGTGTTTGAGTAGTACGGGAAAAAAGGGAGTTTGATATTACTGCCCCACCAACAATCAAGTGGGAGAGTGATGGTTGGACAGTCGCACTCGATAACAAACTCTTCAACTGGGACCGGTGACCGCAAGGGTGTTGACTATCCTTTTTGTGTAAAATGTGGACAAAAACACCCTGGGGACTGCTCAGTTTCCCCCGGGCGATGCTTTGTATGTAGAGGAAAGGGTCATAGGTGGAGGAACTGCCAGTATCTAGGTCAAGGGTGTCATTACTGTGGTGGAAGAGGTCATTACAAGATGGACTGTCCCAAAAGGAACACTGGACAGGTACGGGGCTATAGGCAGCCCAGTCAAAGCCACCAACAGTCAGTCATCGTGAATAGGCCAGTGAGATCTTCTCAATCAGGAGCAAACTCTAGTCGAGGGAGACCGAGGGCACAAAATGATCGGACCCCGGGGAGGGTCTTTCACCTGACATAGGAGGAGGTTAGGGTTGCATCAGATGTGGTTACAGGTACAGTACTAATGAATAATTTTAATGTGCATGTGTTGTTTGATCCGGGTGCCACCCACTCATTCATTGCTAAGAGAATTGTCACTAAACTGATAAAGGGAGTAGAAATTGTAGAGAAGGGGTTCGTAATTGGAACTCCAATGGGAAACATGATTGAAACAAATATTGTATATGTGGATGTGGGGGTTAGTCTATCTGGGTATGAAACAGAAGTAGACTTGATTCCTTTAGAGCTGCATGATTTTGACATAATCCTCGGCATGAATTGGTTGAGTAAATACAAGGCTCTAATAGATTGTTATGCTAAAACTGTTACTTTCCAAACACCTGAGGGTGAGAGGATGATTTTTAAAGGAGAGAGAATTCTCAAACTGATTGCCTTAATATCGGTGGTAACAGCCCAAAAACTTTTAAGGGATGTATGGGATACCTTGCATATATCTTAAACTCTAATGATGAAGGTCCACGACTAAAGGATATTCCTATGGTGAAGGAATTCCCAGATGTGTTTCCCGAAGAACTACCGGGACTACCCTCAGAGCGAGAAGTAGAGGTGTCTATAGACACTTTTCCTGGAGTCCCACCCATAGCCCAACAACCGTACCGGATGGCTCTGGCGGAATTGAACGAGTTAAAGACTCAACTACAGGAATTGTTAGACAAAGGGTTCATATGGCCCAGTAATTCTCCTTGGGGAGCATCGATCCTATTTGTAAGGAAGAAAGATGGAACTCATAGACTTTGTATTGACTATCGATAGTTGAACAAAATAACAATGAAAAACAAGTATTCGTTACCTCGGATAGATGATTTGTTTGATCAATTAAAGGGAACAAGGGCATTTTCGAAGATAGATCTGAGATCAAGGTACAATTAGATGAAGATTAAAGAAGCGAATGTAGTAAAGACCGCATTTAGAACTCATTACGGACACTATGAATTTTTGGTGCTACCGTTCGGTTTGACGAACACCCCAGCCCTCTTTATGGACTTGATGAATCGAGTTTTCCAACCATATCTTGATAAGTTTGTGGTAGTATTCAAATTTTCAGCCAAAAAAGATGTCATATGAGGGAGATATGATTTTCCAAAGATGACAGCTGAATTCTGCCACCAAACAGGTTTCATGAAGGAACATGTCCAAATTACATTTTGAAGCATCTAAACCGGCGTCCAAGTTTTTATTTCAGCAATTTAGCTCCTCTAAGACAAAGCTTGAAGATTTAATGCAAGGCTATTTCTTCTTTTTAGGAAAATAGTTATTGAAGTACTTAAATGTAAACTGTCAACTTAAAGGAGAACTATTTTATAAAATAGGGACTAGAGTTTCTTAGCATATAAAAAGAAAGAGACAAGAGAAAGGGGGCAGCCAGCCAGAAGGAAGAAACACAAACTCTACTCTCTACAAACCAAAAATAATGTTTTCTTCTATCTTTAAGAGTAGTTGTTCCATAGATATGCAAGATCAAGCTCGTTTTCTTAGTTGCAAGGACACAACAAACCTTCGGATTTCAAGAACCGTGAGATTTATTCTTCCTTTTATTTTCAGTTTATATTATGAATGAGTATGATTGTTTTCCTATGCATATTTTCTATGATTGTTGTTGATAATTGCTAAAGCGGACTCTAAGTTATTATTGTGAACAATCTATTGCTAAGTTTGATATCAAAACTGGGGTTGTGATATACGAACTTGTGAAGCAACTAAGCTTGATAATTGTGGCAAAACTATGTTATTAAACTTAGGGAGAACACTCAAACAAAGAAACACAAGCTGCAGACAGCTTGGTTGTCAAGAGATCAATCAATTTATCAAGTTCTTAGGGCTGCCATTGAACTAAATCATTAATGCGGACATTGTGATTGTTTGTTGGTTAGGTTTAGTTATACGGTGGATCCGTTAATTAACCAACGTTAAGAAAAGATAAACATTTAGAATATAAATTGAAGTTTTGTTTCAAGGATCGGTTCTAATTTTCGTTGGTGGATATGTGTTTGTGACCAAGGTTTGTTTGGTTGATAAATTTCTGTTTCAATTGATTTTGTTTGCTAGTTTAATTTCTTCCATAGTTTAGATCATCACAAATCAAAACCCCCAATTTGCATAATGTATAGCATAAAAAGCTGAACTAAATCGTCCTTGTGGGATCAACCCCTTGCTTGCTCTATACTATCTTGTGTGTTGTGTTTGAAGCTAGGGTAATTAATTTATGCGACCGCGACATCGCAACAGTCATCTGCAGCGAATTAACATTCACTGCCGAATTGTGTGTTCTGCAGCGAAATTGTGATTCGCTGTCGAAACTAAGTTTCTGCAGCGAATTAACATTAGCTGCCGAATTAGATGTTCTACAGTGAAATTGTGATTCACTGCCAAAACTATGTCGGCTGCAGTGAATTAACATTCGCTGCCAAAATTGAGTTGTTTGCAGCAAAATTGTGATTCGCTGCCGAAGCTATGTCGTCTGCAACGATTAACATTCGCTGCCAAATCGTGTGTTCTATAGTCAAATTGTGATTCGCTGCCGAAACTGTGTCGTCCGTAGCGAATTGGCATTCGCTGCCGAATGGCGTGTTCTGCAGCAAATTTGTGAGTCGCTGCCGAAACTAAGTTTCTGCAGCGAATTAACATTCGTTGTCGAATTGGGTGTTTAGCAGCGAAATTAACATTCACTTCCGAAGCTGTTAAAACTATGTTGGCTGCAACGAATTAACATTCGCTTCCGAAACTAAATTGTCTGCAATGAATTAACATTTGTTGCCGAAATTGAGTTGTCTGCAGCGAACTAGTTTTCACTGATGAATTGGCCGCCTGCAGAAAACCAGCTTCGCTACCGAATTGGCAGCCTGCAGCGAACAAGTTTTTGCTGCCAATTTCTACAATAGGCCTCCTAGGCTGAAATGACTTAAATGCTAGTAACAATTTCATGGTATGATGATGTAAAATGTGGGACACTTGAATGTGAACATATGAACTCTTTAAATATGTGTAGTGACGAATGTGATTCAAAGATACTCATGTACTGATTTGTGACCATTGATGTTTTAGGTGGTGTGGTCGGGATTGGACCATCGTCAAGACCAGAACAACCCGCAAGTGGAGCAAGTAGGTGAGTTGCACCTTCCTTTTTCATACATTGGATAGTAAAATACTTTATCATGAATGTTACCATATTGCGTTAGAACAGATATTAGATTGTCGAACGCTTAAATGTTGACAAATGGTTAATTAGCTTTGGCTAATGGTATCCGAATGGATGGCCGGGACAAATGAATGATTAGCTTCGGTTAATGGCATCTAAATGGATGGCCGGGATAAATGAATGATTAGCTTCGGTTAATGGCATCCGAAGTGGATGACCGGAGTGAGTGAACGGTTAATCTCGGCAAATGATGCCTTAAGAGGATAGTCGGGTTTAAAATTATGGTTGATTGCAAGAATTGGTGCATCTATATGTACTACAAGTTGTTTATACCAAGTACATGAAGAAACTATAAATGTTAATGCTTCATTTAACTGCTAGACCGTTTAATTATCATTATTATTATTATTAAGTAATTGTATTCTCTTAAATGTTTTGTACTGCAACAGGGACGTCACACCAATGAGATGTCTAGGAAACCCAATACATGGGAACCTACTTTTGCAAGGAATCATGTAGATGCATTCTAAATCACAATGTATTTTGTATGAATCAATGTACTGAACATATAACTTTTATTAGATCCTTTTGTTTAAATTCATAATGGCTATTAGTAGGATAGGAATGCAAACTCATGTCTATGTATGTATATTTTTAATATGAACTTTTAATCATGCAACCATAATATTATGTGTTTATGTAAGATTCACTTTTAAATGAAATGTTGATTGTATGGATCGTATTTTGATGATGTGAGGGATCAGGTTTGCCGATTACCGGCACCATGTGTGTCAAATATAAAAAAAAAAATTTATTGTTGTTGTGGGCTTGAAAAGTTGGGTTGTTACAGTTGGATTGTAATATCCCACATCGGCAGGTGAGGGATTGGTAGTTGGCCTTATTAAGAGTGCTGGTTGCTAACTTATCATACGCATTTTGGGGCGTTAGGCTCAGAAGTGGGCTCGTGTCACCAGAAACAAAACCGTGAGGGCGATAAGGCCCAAAGCGGACAATATATGACAAGTTGGGCTGGGCTGTTACATTTGATATCAGAGCCAACCTCACTAGCTGTCTGATTGTGCCGACGGGGTCGTTGGGCTCCTTAAGGGGGGTAGATTGTAATATCCCACATCGGCGGGTGAGGGATTGGTAGTTGGCCTTATTAAGAATGTTGGTTGCTAACTTGTCATACGCGTTTTTAGGCGTTAGGCTTAGAAGTGGGCTCGCATCACCAGGAACAAAACCATGAGGGCGGTAAGGCTCAAAGCGGACAATATATGGCAAATTGAGCTGAGCTGTTACATTTGGTATCAGAGCCAACCTCACTGGCTGTCCGGTTGTGCCGACGGGGTCATCGGACTCTTTAAGGGGGGTGGATTGTAATATCCCACATCAGCAGGTGAGGGATTGGTAGCTAGCCTTATTAAGAGTGCTGGTTGCTAACTTGTCATACGCGTTTTGGGGCGTTAGGCTCAGAAGTGGGCTCGCATCACTAGGAATAAAACCGTGATGGCGGTAAGGCCCAAAGCGGACAATATATGACAAGTTGGGTTGAGCTGTTACACTATCTCCAAATTCATTGGTCATTTGATTTATTTGCTGAATCATAATGCGTAAATTACAATTTCATTGTTTCCTCTCTATAGTGCCTTGTTGTTGCTTACCTCCGACATCTTTGAATCTGAAAATTGGTTAATTGATAAGAAATATATATATATATATTCCTCATCCACTCTTTCAGATGTTTACACTCCTCTCGTGTCTCACTTTAATATAGAATTCACTCAAATATACTCATTATGCTTCTTTTTTTCTTATCTCACCTTTCTTCAACTCTTAAGGAATTGAAATCAACACTAAATGTAATAGCTTTAGCAACGTATCCAAATATGTGTATATGACTCATGAAGTAAGAAAAATATAAAAACAAGCAAAAACAAAATTATGATTACAGTTTCGCGAGTAACAAGCGAATTTATATAAAAAATGGACATTTTTTAAAACATGAAAGAAAATAGATGCAAAGGTTATAAAAAAGAATTTAATTAACACCTAAATATATCAATTATGCTATATTGTCATAATTTAAAAATAATAGAAGCGAAACAAGTTTGAATTACTAACATGAATTAGATCTGTTATGACAAGTTTCAATCCTGAATTTAGTTTCTATAGAAAACAATCTCTAAATGAGCTCATATTTTGTATGGGGTGTGATTGGGACTACCAGAACCAGTATATTAAATTTGAGAATTTTTTGAATTAAATTAGTTCAAATTCTCTCTTGTTTATGTATTTTGGCATATTCGAGAAAAGTGACTTTTGAAAGTTGTTTTCTATTTTTTTCTCTTTATGCTACTGATATATTCTGAGAAAATAACAAGCTAAAATAACACATTTTTTTATTTTTTAAAGAACTCTATACACAAACTACTAAGCTCTAAATACAAAATAATAAAAACCGAATAAAAAACAGCTAAAGTTAAGGAAGTTGAAACTAACAAGAAGAAAATAAAGGATATAAATTGATTTTGGAGTCTAGCTTTTGTATCAATTGATGTGAATCTTTTGATCACGTGGTTAAGCAACCACCAATAAAGTAGATAATAACTTGGAAAGTTGAAAATTATGTTTAATAAAACCTTGATCTAGAGGTAACTCTGTTTTTAAGAACCAAAGGTATTGGAAAAAGATTTGGATCTAGAGATAACCTAGTATTTAAAAACCCTAAGTATGTGAATGACATCATGAAATCAGTTAATCTTCAATAAGTCAGTATACTATGTTTGTCTTTTCAAAGAAAGGTTTTGCTATAAACAAACAAAAGAAAAAATCACGTTTATTCTTCAACTTGGCTGTTGACATTTGTAGTTTAAAAAAAGCATAATATAGTTTCCTTTAACTAACCCTAATGGACTCTTTTTAGGTTACAAGCTAATAGGCGTAAACTACTAATCAACTGATATTAGTTCAATAATAAAATAAACTCCTGAATAATGTATAATGGGTCAGAACAAACCCAAATTAAAATAATTATTTAACTTTAAATAAATAAAAAGGATAATAAAAATAAAGTTTTCATGCATAGTTAAAAAAAATATAATATAGTCTCATCTAACTAACCCTAATAGACTCATTTTAAGTTATAAGCTAATAGGCGTAAACTGGTAATCAACTGGCATAAGTCTAATAATGAAATAAACTCCTAAACAATGTCTAATGGACCAGAACAAATCAAAGTTAAAAATAATTATTCAAAATTAAATAAATAAATAAAAACAAAGTTTTCATGCGCAGTTAAAAAAATATAATAGTCTCCCCTAACTAACCTTATTGAATCATTTTAGGTTACAAGCTAATGAGCGTAAACTAGTATTCAACTAACATAAGTTCTATAATGAAATAACCTTCTAAATAATGTCTCCAATTAAAAATAATTATTCGACAATAAATAAATAAATAAAATAGGATAGTAAACCCAAAGTTTTCATGATAAAATTCATTTTTATAGCTCAAATCTTCAATTTTCGCACATTCTTGGTAGATTTCACTCCTGACTTAAAACACATCGTTCTCTCTCATCTGGATGAATTACTTGGCCTACTATATATGTTTGGAAAGCTTGATTTGTCTAGTTTCTAACCCAATTTGAATCGCAAACAAATTCCACGTGCAAATCTATATATGTCCCAAACAGTACATGAAGGTCTAGTCTAATAAATTTGACAAGATTCGTCTAGTAACTTCAACCATCTGAAATAATATGTTCCCGAACTACATTTGACTTGATAATTTACCACAATATAGTTAAATATGTCTAATATCTCCCTGTAAAATTTCAACTCGATCCGATGTATATTTTGAGAGATATGTCCAATATCACAAAACTTGTCAGTATATATTTTAAAGTCAAACTCGGACCTGACCTAGTTTATATAAAACAATTTATAATGTGATGCGAATCTCGTGATCATATGGTCTGAGAGGAATGTGACCCGATGAAAACTTGTGTCAAGAAATCTACACTAATGGAATAAGAACCCTAATAGAACCTTAAAATAATGGAAGAACATCAATTCGCGAACGAGAAATATAAGGAAAACGTCTAGAGCCAATTACTCTCTGATAAGTCATTTTAGTTTGTTAAAGAACCAAAAAAACACGAGAATCTCTCTCATATAAGTTGAATAAATTCGGTAGCAATAATATTATCAAGTCTTAATATTTTGTCCTTATAAAAAGTATTTATACTCTTTAAAATAAAACTCTAATACTAATGGGTCAGACATGCACTTAATTTAAATAAAGCCTAAATTAATTAAAATAAGGTTTAAAATAATAAAAATAAAAAAAACAATAGTTTAAAATTATTTTTCATCCTTTTGCCGCATTTGATAGTGAAAATTATATAAGAGAAATAATTGTTGAAGAATCCTTCCTAAACAAAAACCTGATGCCTTGTAAAATAAAAATTAATTTTTGACCAATTAATTTTTATTATTTGAAATGAAATCTTTGTAAAATAAGTAACCCAAAGATTGCCACATAAGTTTCCAATAGCATTAAGGACTCCTTATAATGAATAGAATCCATAACTTTTAAGGAAACAATGTTTTTTTTTGTTTTCGCACTTTACAAGTAAATTCTAGGCTCAACTTTAAACATGTCGTTTTCCTTCGTCTGAATAAATTAACAAGCCTACTATATATCATTGGAAAGCTATAAATATCTAGTTTATAACTCAATTAAAATCTCATTCAAACTCATGTAGCTTCATATATGACCTAAAATGTAAACACAGATCCACAGATCCAGATTTGGTAGATTTGATAATTTTTAACCTAAGCCTCTTAACTTAGCATATTGAACTTCTCTTGGATTCATTTCATTTTAGGCTTTAGAATAGATTTAATACACTCCTAATGAATCATTTGGTGTCGTAGATGGAATTGCATCATATTATACATGCCTTTTCAGATTTTTTGAATTTGAGCTATAATTTCTATAATGTTGTTTATTCTGACAAGAGCTTCAATGGTTGGAAAGAAATGAATACTGTATAGATAGATTATACGTTGTCTTTACGATGTTCTCCAAATTTTTTTATTCTATAAACACACTCTTGATTCTCTATTAAAGTAATTGGATATGGAAACGTGATTTTATGTATACACTTGTCTGTTTGTAGGTGGCACCAGCAGATCTTGAAGGATGCTGTTGTCATTCCGTAAGTAGAAAAAATTGCAAGTTATTTTGTAATAATCTCTTGATTGTCTTTGACATGATGTTTGGCTATAGGGGATGATTTGCTATTGTAGATTCCCTGATGCTAAAGCTGGTGAGATCCCAATTGCATATGTTTGTTCTCTCAACCAACAGCTTACTCACTGAGGAAGATGTTCAGAAATTCATAGCAAAGCAGGCAAGAAATGCAAACATTCACACATGCAGTGAAAATAAATAGAATGCAACTCGAACCTGATTTTATCAATAAACAAAACCATCAGTCAGTGACTGAATGAGCAAATTGAATCTTCCAACTAAAATGGCCACTAGACACAATACTTAAAACATGTATTTTCAGTTTTAGCAAGTATCAAATCACCAGGGATATGTCAAACTAAGGATCATGAAGGCATTGAAGTTAACTTTTTGGGGATACTCCGTGTTAATTCCTACCGAGTAAGGTGATGTAAATTGTGCAATTTGTTGGTATTTTTGCGCAATATATACTGCATGCTCCCACAGGCACTTCTAGAGGCCTTTCAAATTTACATAAACCGTAAGGTTTTTGCTGGAATGTTACTTACCCTTCTTGCATGTGTCTTAAAAGGATTCTCTATAAATTAAAAGATTATTCTCGAAAGACATGGTGTTGAGTTTGGTGTTCGAATATGTACCCTTCCTCTTGTTTTTTTCACTTCTTCGTTTAAAGACATATTTTTCTTGTTTGTATATTAAATCATTGTTAGAAGGATTCTATTGCAAGGAGTGAATTATGATTTTGTTCATCCAGTTTGCTTCTTAATGGGTCTTTAATCCATATCGATTTCCATCAAAAAAGAATGAATGCTTTGTATCTGTGACACGATGTTGCAGAAACATTGCTATGAATAGCAAACAGCACAAATAAGTGATGAATGGGCCCGTACACATCTTTGCTTGCAAACCGATTGCTTTCTTTCTGTACCCTCTGCAGGTTGCACCATTCAAAAGATTACGGAGAGTAACATTTATAAACAATGTCCCAAAGCCCGCTTCTGGAAAGATTTTAAGAAGAGAACTGATCGAAAAGTTCGGTCCAAGATGTAAGATACCAAGATGACAGCCTCTGTACCAGAAAATATGAAGGCCATTATACAATTACAATTACTCCTCCCTCCCATGTTCTATTACTTGTTCTTTTCAATACTGTTATTGTTGTTGGGCTTTTAAATATGGGGGCCTTCTGTCCTTCCTCATCGTTTTGTGCACCTGTATGTGTTTTATCATATAAAAATGACTGAAAGTTGCTATGGAAATTCTTAACATTCAGATGAAGCGAAGCTTCTGGGTCAGTACTGATATTTGTATTTTTCTGTGTATAACTCACATGTAGTAGTGCTCGGAAGTATAGAGCTAGCTGCTTGCATTTTATCTTATAAATTGTTATTATATTTGGGTTGTAGCAGGGTCAAATGTACAAATGCAAACCGGCAAATAATGAGCTTAGATAAAAGGGATGCTCAAGTTTCGTGCTCATGGTACCTACCGAGAGTGAAAATAACTAAGAAGAAACACAAAAAAGAAGGCTAGAATTTTCAATAATCTGTTTATTATAAGTGTTTAAATTTAACCTAAATACAAATAAAGTATAGATAGGTTAAACTGAAAGTACTATTCTACCCTTAATAAATAAGACTACATAAATATTATTTAATATATCCCCTCAAACTTATGATGCGGCAACTACAAGCATTGAGAGTTTGCCAACCAAAAAACAAAAACGAGAGATGGAATGCGCCTTGGTAAAGAAATCTGCAATCTGCAAGGAAGAAGGAACAAAAGGCAAAGCAATGGTGCCATGCTTGAGATGATGACGAGTAAGATGACAATCGATCTCAATGTGCTTAGTTCGCTCATGAAAAACTGAGTTGTGAGCAATCTGAATAGAACTCTAGTTGTCACAATACATAGGAGTAGAATGAGAAAAGAAAACTCTCATATCAGCAAGTAACGAACGTAACCAAACAATCTCTTTGGTAGTAAATGTCATGGCATGATATTCTGCTTCGGTGGATGATTGAGAAACAATAAATTATTTCTTGCTTTTCTAAGAAATAAGAGAATCACCTAAAAAGATACAGAACCCGGTAACAGACTTGCGATTTATGGGATCACTACCATGATCAGCATTAGAGTATGCACGCAACTTCAAGGAAGAGGTGGATGAAAGTAAAAGACTCTGAAAAACTATACCCCGAAGATATGTAAAATACGAAGAACAGCTGCCCAGTGAACAGTGGTAGGAAAAGCAACAAACTGACTAACAACATGGACAATATATGCAATATCTAGACGAGTAATGGTGAGATGTACCAAACTCCCAACAATAGTGTGGTATAAAATATGATCTATAAAAGGTAAACCATCAGAAGAAGAGCACCTTGCGTTAACCTCAATAGGGGTATCTACAGTCTTGTTATGAGTAAGTCTAGCTCGCTCAAGAATATCTGCAACATATTTCGACTGAGAAAAAAGGTAACCTCTAGGTGAGTATGCCACCTCAATACCCAGGAAATATCGAAAATAACCCAAATCCTTCATTTCAAATCGTCTAGCCAACTCTGTCTTCAAAACTGAAATACCATCAATGTCATCACCAGTAATAATCATGTCATCAACATATAAAGACAGAATGATACGACCTGCATCAGTGCACTTAATAAAAAGAGTAGAATCATGACTGCTAGAAACAAAGCCAAGAGACGAGATCACAATAGAGAATTTCTCAAACCAAGCACGGGGTGCTTGTTTGAGACCATATAAGGCTTTCTTAAGCTTACAAACATATCCAGAGTCATGTAAAATACCAAGAGGGGGTGCCATATAAACTTCTTCTTGAAGATCTCCATTCAAAAAGGCATTTTTAACATCAAGCTGAGAAATATGCCACTGACGAATCGAAGCTACGACAATAAGAGTACGAATAGTAGTCATTTTTGCAATCGGGGCAAATATCTCCTCATAATCGATACCATACTATTGAGAGTATCCTTTTGCAACCAGCCTAGCTTTGTATCGCTCAATAGACCCATCAAAATTAGTCTTGATCTTATACACCCAACGACAATTAACAACACTCTTACTAGGAGGTAGAGGAACCAGATCCCATGTATCTGTCTTATGCAAAGCAGAAAGTTCCTCATCCATGGCTTGCTTACCAAAATGGATCAAGAATTGCCTCTTTATAGGAAGAGTGCTCAAAGAGACAATGAATAGAAGCTAAAAAGGAAGTAAATGATGAAGAATAACAAGAATAAGCAAAATATGGTAGTTTTGTGTACTTACGAATGTGGATGTACTGACGTAGAGGTGTATCCACAATCTCATATGAAGCTTGAGGGGCTGTAGATGAGAATGAAGCTTTAGGTGTGCTAGAGAGTAAAGTACCAGTACCTGTAGAGTTATGAGTACAAATTGATCGAACATGGGGAGAGGTATCATTACCAGAATCCTCAGAAAATGGATCTATACGAATAAGATCAGATTTAGTCAGGCTATAAGTAGTGGATGGAATAAAAAGAAAGGTATATGCTCAAGGAAGACAACATGACGAGACACATAAAGTTTCTGAGTTATTGGATCAAAACAACGATACCCCTTTTTACCTTCACCATAACCCAGAAAGACACAAATAGCGGATCGAGAGGATAGCTTACTACGTTCTGCATGAGGACGAAGAACAAAACAAGTACAACCAAAGACTCTAAATGAGGAATAATCAAGGACATACCCATATAAATTTTCAAATGGAGAGACCCGAACTATGAGAAGATGAAATTGCATTAATCAAACTTACAGCAGTAAGAACAGCTTCTCCCCAAAACTCACTAGGAACAAAAGTAGACAATAAGAGAGAACGAGCAGTTTCGACAATGTGCTTATATTTTCTTTCAGCAATACCATTTTGTTCTGGAGTATCTTTACATAAAGTTTGGTGGATGGTTTCATCTAAGGCAAGCAATTGGAAAAATTTATCAAAGGTGTATTCCCCACCCAAATCACACTTAAAGCATTTGATCACAGTAGAATGTTGAGTTTTGATAAGAGCTCAAAAGGCTGCATATATCTCAAAGAATTCAGAACGATGTTTCATTAATTAAACCCAACAATAACGAGTATGATCATCAATAAAAGAAACGTAATATCGAGACCTTCCTTTTGTGGCAATAGGAGAAGGTCTCCATACATCAGAATGAATCAAATCAGATGGTGAAGAAAAAACAGAAATACTTCGATTAAAAGGTAAAGCGAAAAATTTTGTCAGTTTACATCCACTACAATCAGAAATGTCACAAGTTTTCAAATTTCCTAAAGCTTCTGTGGATGCCAAAAAATCTCAAATGAGAAGACGAAACATGACCTAGACGGAAATGCCATAAATAAAAACTAGAAGATGAAAGACTCAAACGAAAGGAAGACAAATCAACAGTAGTGGTAGCAGCAACGGCAGCAGCAACTGGCACTTTTAACTCATCTAAAATATATAGTCCATTCTCCCTATGGCCTATCACAATCAGCTTCTGAGACTGCAGATCCTGTACACAACAAAAAGAACCAGAAAAAATGACTAAATAATCACTAGAATCACATATTTGACCAATAAACGCAAGATTCAATTTGAGTTTTGGATTAAGATAATCATTAAGAAGAGACAAGTGAGGTGTGACAACAGAACCAACACCTACTAAAGGCATAGGAGTGTCATCAGTATTCATAACAAGAATGGAGGACAAAGAGGACACAGAGGTAAAAGATGAGGAATCTGAAGACATATGATGGGAAGCACCAGAATCCAAGACCCATTCAGAGTGTGACATACCTGAGGAATTATGAGGCAACTAACCTATGGAAAAAGAAGCGGACATTGCTTATGGCTGCAAGGAGAGAAACTTTTGAAATTGCTCAGCCAAAGTATTAGGATCGGTAATAGAGCTCGAGGAAGCTACTGCTACGGTATTGTGGTGTGGTGGTTTATAACCCTGAGGTGGTCTATGAACATTAGATTTTGACTGACTGCCAAGCTTCCAAGCTTGATTCTGCTATCTCAACTTAGGACACTAAGCCTTCCAATGACTTTTCTGCTTACAGAAACTGCACTCATCGAAGCCAACCCTTGTTTAAGGCTTATTCTGATGATTAGAGAATGGCTTGGAAGGTATTGCTAGTACAGAAGGATTTGAAGCAGAAATAATTCCCTTTTCAGAATAAGACTGAAGACATATTTCTTCAGCCAATAACTCACTGTCAACAGAAGGCAGTGGAGAATGATGTAGAATTGAACCTCTAAGTCCTTCGAAATCACTATAAAGTGCTGTTAAAAACTGTATCAATCGTTGCTACTCTCTACGCTCAATATAGGCACCACATGCCTTTAATTCTGTCGATTCTATAAGAGCCAATTAATCCCAAAGATCTGTCATAGCAGAATAAAACTCTTGAATACTCATATTCTTCTGATGAAGAGCTCGTATGTCATTCTCTAATTGATAGTGTTTTGCAAAATTTGATTGTGTGAATAACTTTTGCAGATGATCTCAAACCTCTTTTGTTGTCTCATACTTCGCCAACTACGTACCTATCGAATGCTCAATAGAATTGTTGATCCAAGTAATGATCTTTGTATTATTTGCTTCCCATGTATCTATCAAAACAGCATCCCCTTCCTCAATATTCTTAGGTATCATATAAGTTCCACTAACATACCCCCACATCTTCTTACCCTTAAGGAAATTTCTCATTACATAACTCCAATATGATTAGCTCTTCCCATCTAATCTCACACTCACAGACTGAAGCAAATCATCTCTTTCGGTAGCCATAATCAACAATCATTGATAACCATAATGCAAAAGTAGCGAAGAACAAAATACCAAAATTGCAGAAACTGAACAGAGATTACAAAAACTAAACAAATATCTTCTCAAAATTATACAAAACACAAAACAAATTTGCAAAAACTGAACGCAAATACCAAAATAATTGCAGAAACTGACGAAATACCAAATTTTTGCAGAAGTGGAAGACAAAATATCACTCCAAAAAAGTTGGATCCGCGAAGTTGTGTTTGAGATTAAGCCTCGTTCCATAAAACTAGCTCTGATACCATGTTAAAATAACTAAGAACAAACGCAAGAAAGGAGGCTAGAATTTTCAATAATCTGTTTATTATGAGTGCTTAGACTTAATCTAAATATAAATAAAATATATATAGGTTAAACTGAAAATATTATTCTATCCTTAATAAATAAAACTATATAAATATTATTTAACACCGAGTAAACAGCATTCTGGTTGCACTCTGGTGGCGGCATGTGCATGTAGTGGAATTATGTTATTAAATTTGTTTGAATTTCTTTAGCAATATAAATTTAACGACGCTTTAATTGGAGGGTCCTTAGCCCTCTTTATCATCCACTTAGTATCTTTGTTTTTTCTTCAAATCTTAGGTTTTCAAGAAAAAACAAGAAAGTAATTTCCAGAAAAAGTAAAAACGAAACAATTGTCAGTGTAGAAGGAATGTCAGAAAAAGAATAAAACCAGGTATGAGAATTGATTTTGTTCAGAGGAAGCCTTGCTATTAGCAAGCACGCCATTATGCTCTGACATTATGCATAAACTCGGCTTCGTTTTGACCATTACATTTTTAGATTTGAGAATGCTAATAAATTTTAAGATACAGTTGAAGGATGCCTTGTAGCCTGGTGCTTCTTATAATTTTAAGATACTGGGCTTGAATGGCTAATGAAATGGACCTCACTGGCTAATTGTGCACCAAATTGATGCAAGAAACCAAACCCAAAATGATAACCTAAGATGTGCCCTTAAGTCTAACATGGAATGCAATTCTGGTTTGAAAAGCAAGTTTTAATAAAACAAAAACAAAACAATGATAATTTTTACGCTATTGAATACAAAAAATAATAATTAATCTAAGAAAATTATATAAAATATTTACAACAATAAAATCAAATAGATGTTTTATTCTCATTGACTATTTATGAGAATTGTTTTAAAAAAACTTTTTCATATTAGATTCAGATAAAATGATTTACAAAATAATTGTTAATATTATTATAAAAACTATAATCTCATTTGAAAACTATGTCACACTTGGATAATTTTTTAAAATTTTTACTTATAGTTATTTTTATTCTAAAAAAAATGATCTTAAAAAATAAAGAGCCATTTAAAAAGGAGCCAAGCATTTGGGCTAGGGAGGATGGTTTAGGCACTTGGAAAAAAAAAAAAAAGAGCCTAGGCATACATGTCTTGTTTTCATTCTTTACAAAATATATATATATATATATATATATATATATAGCAAACGACGTGATATTCACAAAAGAATTTTTAATATAATAAAAAAAACATTATATGCTTGGAAAATGTTATGTTGTACACCCTTGCATTTTTTTTTTAGCATCTTTAAAGGCTGGTAAGGTGAGGATTTTCAATTCAATTCGGTTTTTATTTAAAAAAATAATCAAATTAAAATTATTATTTTAATTTAAAACTGAAATCGGTTCAAATCGACTAGTTATAGTTCAGTTTTATTTAGTTTATGGTGTTAAAAACCCAGTAAAAAAAAAACTCATTCTTATCCTTTATATCACTAGATTGAATCAAAAAATAAAACACTCTGGAAACTAAATTATAATCATATGACAATCTCAATAGTTATTCATGCAAAGTGATGAATTTAACTACTTAAAAAAGAGAATGTTTGAGAATTATCTAGAACCTACAAAAAAAATATCTAAATCAAAAGGTAATTAAAGAAAAGGAAGCAAGCATTAATCACTACAGGAATAGCATTACTTCACTTATCACTTTGATAGATGAAGAACCTTTCTCCACCCAGGAAAAGGAAGCTCAATTCAAAGCCCATTAAGTCCAGAATCTGATGTGTTACGCATGTAGCAAAAGTAGCAGAAATGGGATGTAATAGGCTCTCTTCAAATCTCAGAATATGACCTTAGGCAATAGAGATCAGCTAAGCTAGAAAAAGATAGGTCTACATAAGATGAACTTAGCCCTCTCCCCTTGCTTGCTCTTGTAAGTGGTTTTTTAGGTTAAGAGAGAGAAGATAACATGATGAAAAAGATGGGAAACGAGAGAAAGCTTTAGGGCTATTACCTTTTGGTTTGATTTAAGGTTGGGACTTGAAAGAGGTGAGAGGAAGAGAGGAAGCTGGGGTTAGGAGGCAGTTCCTTTGGTTTAGGAAGAAAATCGAGTATTTATACTTTTTTTTTTTAAGTGTTGATTGAATCGGTCTGAATCAATCAATTTCAAACATTAGAAACTGAAACCCAAATCAAACCAAATAAGATTTTTTTTTAGTGTTTTAATCAATTAATTTGGTTTTTTTTCTCAGTTCTGTTTTTTCAGTTAACTTTTCTTTCTTAGTTTAATCAGTTTTTCATGTTTTTTTGCTTACTCTTAGTATCTGGAAAGTGGAGGTTTAAGTTTTTGGACTCCAAAAAAATAAATTTCAATATGTCTTCACCAAAAAAAAAGAAAGAAAAAAAAAAGGAGAAGACCCTCGTAAACATTCCTAAAACCTCAATAAACAAATTTTTGACCTTAAGACAACCTATAATCACTTTAAAAACCAAAACAAATTAACTGAATGGAAAAGACTATATGGAGCCAAATCTATTTTTTCCAGCATTTTCGAAAAAAAAAAACCACCTTCATTGAACTCTCTAGTCTAAGACGAAATCATTGATACCAAGATCGGCTTTTTTGATTAAAAACCAAATGTCCAGGCCTTTTCTCTTTTCTTCTATTTTTTAACGATTTTCTCTCTTTTTTTCTCAACACAGTGACTGAAACGTGAATAAAACATTTATGTCCAAAACTTAATTTCTAAAATAACAACGATCAAATATGCTAAATTAAAACTTCAAAGATCAAACTAAAGTTTTTGGCATTTAAAAAAAATGAAAATGAAAAGGTTTATGTTTTGTTTAAAGTTTGGTCTTTGATCTTTTAGTTTTTTTAATAATAACCTAAAATTATATATTAAATTAATTGAACATTGGAAAGTTCTCAAACATTTTTTATATGTGATAGCATGCAAAGAAAAGTAAATCCCAACATATAAAACAGTATCAACATAACTTGCAATGATAAAATAGTGAAGCCCATCACATAAAACGATACTAATACATCATTCCTTGAACACTATCGTTCATAGTAAAAGTAGAGACATTGAACGGTAATGAACAATTGTTTTTTCTATTTTCTTTGAGTATATACTACAAATAATTATGAAGAAAAAAATTAACATCTAATAATTATGAGATATTAATTTCACCAATGTACTTCACACTTAAAGATGACTATGATTATTCATAGGTTGAGTTTATATTATATTCATGTATTATCCATTATATATTATGTAGGTTTTGGTTATATGCATAACTTATCAATTACCTATTAGATAAAAAATTTAAATATTTATATCTTATCCATTAGGTTTAAGGCATCTATTACTTTAATATTATTTATTATTCAATATAAAATAAAAAAGTAACACCTGAACACACATTTATTTGTGTGTGTGTGAGAGAGAGAGAGAGAATAATGTTATATATACATATATATATATATATATATAAGGTCAGGTTTGAACGAGATTTTAGATCAAGTTTGATAATATATATCATATTCATTACCCATCTAGTTAGGTAAATATCAAATAACACCCTTCATTCGAGGCAATTTGGTGGATATCCATTGAATTCTGGTTAGATTGTCATATTTATTTATACTCATCTTTGTAAACAAAAAAAAAACATTGTACTTTATGGGATTAATAGATTGACTTTTTGCATGAAACTTTTTTGTTTTGATCTTTAGAAGTCACGTACCTTCACTTTCATGGCATCATCTTCCAATGTCTTCAACTCTCTCCACAAGCTTAATATCTATTCTTTTAGGTTATAATATTATGAAGTCTAAGAAAAATCAAATGATTATGGGCCTTTCCATAACTATTTGATGGGCTTTGAAAAAAAAATTAAGTTGGATTGAGTTGTGATTCATGTAATCTTATAAAACAAGGTTTTTTTTATGAAAAAAGATATTCTTTGATAGTTAAGTTAGAAAAGTACAAAGAAAAATAGAATGAATAGAAAGAGAGAATAGAAAAATACAAGAGTGTGTTTTTTAGGTAATTGTACGCAAACATGAGCATTGTGATATATTGTTCATTTGTCTATCATATTTGGTGATTTGAGAGTGATCCTTGGGTATACTGTAGACAATAAAGTCACAGATTTACTATATATCTTAGTCCTAATCCTATGAGTAGTTATGGAGGATAATTATTTTAAAGTGAATGATCGCCCAACTAGCTTATAAGAAGAATTGTTCATGTAAAAGCACATCCTATTAACTTATAAAACAAGACATTTAGGTAGGCATCACACTAATAACTTGCAAAATAAGAGATCTAGGTGTACGTTGCATTGATAAATTGTAAGATGAAAATTTATCTAGGTGATTGTGGTGGCTAAACATCATTTGGCATGTCAAGTCTATTAAAAAAGAAGAGTTTCCTTTTCCCTTTTTTCCTTCTCTTTATTTCTTTCCTTTCCTAGTTAGGCTTTGTCATTGTTAGGCTATGTTGTGCTGTTCAATTGGGCTTTTCCCTTCCTTTTTTTCCTTTTCTTTTCTTTCCTTCCTCTTCGGTCAGGCTTTGCTATTGGCGGGCTCAATTAAGGTTGCTGTCCGATTAGGCTTTTCCCTTACTCTTCTCCTTTTCTTTTCTTTCTCTTCGGTTGGGCTGTGCTACCCAATTTGGATTTTTCCTTCCTTTTCTTTTGTTTTCCATTGCTATTTGGTTGGGCTTATTGGTGTTTGGTTGAGTTTGGCTAGCTAGGTTTTTTTTTTCTTCTTTCTTCCTCTCTGCATCTTTGGTTTTTACCTTTGTCACAATAGAAATATTGATAGTTTGAACTTTATAGCACATTAAAAAAAATATTTTCTTGTTTGAAGAAAATTTTTTGGTTATGAAAACCAATTCAAATTCACTAGGTGTAAAGCTGAGCCCTCAGGAGCTAGGAATGGGTACAAGAGTTTTAAGTCTCTAGTGGTCCTTTTCCCTTTAATTTCCTAGTGAGATTTTGACACAAAATACTAGCTATGCTATGCAAATTCAATAATTCAATTGCACATGCACCTTGAACTTCTTTTCTTATTCAGTAACCTGTTGAAAACCTTGTCTATCCATACCGTGATTCAATCTTTTCAGAACCATGCATGGCTCCTTAGCTACCTTTGTTAATTAGACATTGTAACTGACCTATTTTAAAGTCTTGTTCCTTACCCCTTTTTTATTTCTTTGACTTATTTATTGAATTCACTATTTAGAAATTCAGTTTTCTTAATAGATGTGAGGCTCAAGTCCTAATCAATTTGAAATCTACTTTTAAAGGCTTTAAAATTTATAACAAATTTCTCTATCTCTTGTTTGGTAGCTTTTGCTATCTGGTAAAGAGACTTAAGTGTGTGTAAGGAATTTGGTGCACAATCTCCACTTGTTAATACAAGAATAGTTATAAACCCAATAAAGTCTATCAATCATGCATCCTAATTACTAAACTATATAGACAAAAATTTATAGCTAGACAGGAATAGCATTAGAAATTATCTTGGTTTATAATTGGGATCTTAACATTATTTTTCGGCTCGTGGTAGATTATGGAAAAAAAAAATTCTAAATTTATCTTTCAATTTAGTCTTGGATAAATCGTTATTAATGGATGAATCATTGTAAAATCTGAGGGCTTTCAATTTCTTTTTCTCGTTTTTTATGCACATTTCACCAATGTCAAATTAAGAAACAGAAGATGGAGGTTGAGGTTGGTCCAATACTTATTATCTCCTGGCATCGACAATTCATAATCTTTGAAGGCATTGCCGCTGCTACAGTTGAAGTTGATGGTACTAGTACTCTTTCTTTTTTTTATTTTTGGTAACTGTGGGGTTCGGGTCAGTTTACGCGCATCTCGATTAATACCCTGAGATCCTGAAATTAACGACCAGATAAACCTTCACTGGCTTTGAGGTTTGTGACACTCGAACTGATGACTTTTAAGAAACAAACTCAGAACCTGATCAATTAAGCTATAGCCTTTAAAGTTATGGTATTAATACTCTTGTTACAGTGAGAGTTGTAGTTGGAGGAGCCAGTGCCAATGATTAGACTGTTGGAGGAGGAACTGCTATTAAAAATGTTCTAAGTAGAAGTTCCCTTTTTCATCTGCTTGCATGGATGATGCTCGTGGAATTTTATCCGTTTTGGAGGTTAAAGGAGGTTAATCTACAAGGGGATCAACTGGCACTGAATCTTTCTACATCTCTTTCTTTTCATTTCATGGATATTTGATATATATATTTAAATGACCAATTCAATATCAATTATCAGTAGAAACTGCACTTATATAGAAAAAGGTTTCTGCACATGCCTTCGTTTCATGATCTCATCAAAATTACAAGTAGCGTCCGTTTTTCCCCCATCATTTAATCAAACATATATAACAGTTTTCTTGAACAAGCTTTCTTCCACAGACTAAATTGAATCCATTATTCAGCAAATAATATCCACGATTTCTTTATTTTTCCTCTTTAAGGAGGGAAGGGACCTCAAAAATGAATAAATTATTGACCGCAAAATGTGTAGAACTGGCCTAGTAGACTCTCACACATGTCTACCATATGCTCGGGTCTTGCTTGTTTGATGCATGCAATTATGACTTTGAAGTTATTATTATGTATGCCTACGTACTTGTATATAATACTGTTTCGCCATAATAGTTTTCATATATACTCGAGAATATGATAGTTTAATTAGTTGGTGTAATTTGAAATTAAAGAGATATATAGAGTAACTAACATCAATTTCATGATTAACAAAAACAGGATGAAGCTAGCCCAGCATCTATATATATATATATAAAAGCATGGATGCATGCAATAATAATAATAATAATAATAATAATAAAAAGGAGGTCATATATAGTGGCACACAGCTGATCATATCCTTGGCCCACATTATAAGACAAAAGCGTAGACATGCATAAGATCACTAACATGTAAACATGGGAAATGAACCAACATCCACTATGGAACACATTATCATTTAAAACAACAAAACACCCTTTTTGTCATTTGGCACTACGAAGCTCGACTTTCATCAACCCTACCTGCCTGCATGGGTCCTTTTCTTTTTCACATTAGTATTCGTTCCTTCTTTTCCTTTTGCGCCTCAATATCTTCTTTTAATTAATCTATCAGCTGTCTCAGATTATAGTGAGATTTTTTTTTCTAAGAAAATATATGTATTAAAATAATTTTTTATTTTTAATATTAGCATATTACAATTATCATAAATCACTAAAAGATATCAATTTAAAAGATATCAATTTAATATCTTTTAAGTTAAAAAAATATTTAAAAAGTACTTCAAAATAAAAATAAAAATTTAATATCTTTTAAGTTTTGAAATTTTATTTACCTTGGCTCTTTGATTGTTATTTTATTTTTTATTAACTTTGTTATGTTTGAATCCATTTTCATATTCCAATTCATATTGTTTAACACTAGTTAAGGTCAATATCGGTATTTAGTTTTTTATTTTCTTTTTATAAAATTCATTCCTTTTTTTTAAAAAAAAAAGCAAACATATAAAGTTTATGTTTCCAATAAAAATAATAAATAAACTGTTAATTTTATCAAAAGTTCGTAAACTATTGAAAAAATAGGGATAAGTTCATATATGAGAGGAAAATTAATGATCAATAAATTTTATGATTTTTGTTAGGCCAATAAGTCGAGTTTTCAAATGTTTCACTATATTTGTTTAGAAAATCCTATCAATACATTTCAAGATTTTCTATTATCTTTTTATCTAGGAAAAAAAATTCACAACAATTTATCTTATATAACTTTTTTAATTTATATTCATTATCATACAATTTTATTTTTATTACTTGCTATTATTCTTAATGATAATTATGCTAATGATCAATAAAAAAATATTTAAAAAAAACTATTTACAAGTATAAGGAATTAAATTTGTAAATTTGAAATTCAAAAAATCATTATGAAATTTTTATAAGAAAACTAAAAGAAAAGGTAATTTGTAAATATATTTAAATTGTGATATAGAGAGTACAATTAAATATGAATTGTTTTGAAATATAAACTATTAAAGTGTATTTATTGATCCTATAAAAATTTAGAAAGACATAACTTATCGGTAATTTATCTTTCAGAAGAGAATTTATATGTAATATTTTCAAATCTATTTCTTAACTGCATAAAATAGGATCAAAAGAATTGTTTTTTCTCAGAAGAAGTGGTGGAAGTATTTAGCAACCCATTTGTCTTTGAATTGTTAGAGAAGAAGTACAGAAAATGCATATCAAAAAGTGACAGCTGACAGGTTGTATATTACAATGAGCATTGACTAAGACATGTTATGTCTCAACAAATCAACGGAAATGCTTAATTAAAGGCATGTGGAAGGTTGTACGTATTTTTTATTTTCCCTTATTTAAGATGTTGAAACGAAGTGGAAGCCCACTAAAAAGGATTAAGGGGAATAATTAATATTGATTTCTTTTTTCTTAATTAATTAAAGAATTAGTTCCATATGGTGTTTGTTACCGTTAAGGAGACCTGTTTCGGAAAAGAAAGACTTTTTCTCTTGATTCTCCATTTGGATTTCCACTAAACCAACTAATTAGGAATTGATAAAGGCTAAATGTGCTTCCAATAATATATATATATATATATATATATAGACACAGGCACCCACTACCTCTTTAGATCAAAAGCCTAACAAGAAGAAAGTGGGCATTTTTCCAACATAACAAATTAATTATAACATTATAAAAGTTGTTTAGATGGACTGGACTTTAGTAGCGTGTTCTTGCAATATATACCCATCGACTCAGGTGATGAGCTAGCTCAAAAAGATTCAAACTTTAACTCCAGAAGAATCGATCTGCAAATCCTGACTAATGGATCGAAATGAGTTGGCAATAATTATGTGGAGCTTTTTGCTGGGGCTTTTTTTTTATTATTTTTTGCATTATTGAATGTGTGGGTGCTGGAAGCATACTTGAGAATATCCGACTAGAAACAAAGATCTTCCTGTATCAAGGTGGGGCTTGCTGCAACCTGGACTTGGGCTTATTCCCTTTGCTTGATTGCTTTCTTGCACACCAAAGAATCGGATCCTCTTTGAAGCAACTGCCAATATGAGGGTTTTTTTTTTTTTTTTTTTGTGGATACTACTGTACCAAAATGGAAAGCATTACGCGTTTGTAGAAACACAGTTCTTTGTGAAACAATAGAACACAAAAGCTTACCAGCAACCATGACTTGGATGAAATTGGATAAATTATTTTTCTGCTTGTGACATGGAAGGGGAACATTTCAAACAGTTTAGTTTCATATTTATGGGCAGGGATGTTAAACACTCAAGTGTGATGTTTGTGGCATAGAAAAGTACTTCCATGTGTCTACCTTCACACCACCCCCCCACTATCCATGATGAATGATTCTAATTTCTAAGGCTTAGCTAGATCCATAGGTTGTCCACTGCCTCTTCAAATCAATATCTATTGCTAAGATTTGCCACTTCCTCGTGTTAGGATTACATTGTTATTATCATTTCACATTAATTTTAGGATACCTGTTCAATGTTATCTAATTCTTTCATTAGACTATAATTTTTCTCTACATTCGCCATCAAATCCTTCAAAACTAAGTTACGTTGATGCCAGCTAAATCAGTATAGACAGCACTAGAGCTGTCAAGAACATAAAGAGAAAAATCTCCATCTTCGTCACGAGAGTATGTCTAAGGAATAGGGGGCTCGAAGGGAGGTTGAATATCTCTTTTTTTAAATTAATGTGGGTATTTAAACAGTTTGCTAACACCTTGATTAATCTAACAGATTTTAAAATTAATAATCATGTAAGTTTTTAATGGCTTTAAGATTTGTTAAACTCGAACTCATAATCTCTAAAAACAAATTCAAATTCTAACTAATTAAGTTATTTTTCTCGGAGATGTTGAATACTTGATCAACAGAGAAAAGGTATGCCAGAAAAAATAAACGTTTAGAAAACAAACTGATAAGAGCTGGGCACGTGAAGCACTTGCTGCTACTGCATGGGGAGCATCTGCATACTATTATTATTATTATTATTTCATTGTTTTATGTTCTATTTATTTTATTGTTGTTTGAGTCAGTATTTGAATTAGTCAGTATTTGAATTGGTCAGAGGATAAGGGATTAGCCAGAGTATCCCTAGTCTTCAGCTTCCCACGTTTGTAGTTCCTATTATTAAGTTTATCGTTGTAGGGAATAGCCTATTTAGGCCACTGTTCCGAAGACAGAAGGCATGCAATCAATAAACAAGCACCTTTCTCTTTTATTTCTTTCCTTCTCTAAATTCTTCTTATCAGTGGTATCAGAGCGCGGTTCAACCCATGGACACGCGTGGTAAAACTAATGCGGAGTTTCGTGCTGAGATCACTGAAGCTCTCGGACGACACGACGCCAATTTTGATGAGTTAAATCAGAATTTTAATCGGGTCAACGACGCTCTTCAAGGAGTCATGGCTGAACTCCAAGCAATGAGAATTGCTCAGACCCATCGTTCCAATGAGAGGGAAGTAAATCCTTTTGCTGGGGGAAGTTCTTCTCATGACAGGTCATCTGCAAACCTCAATGTCGACAGAAACCATACCACCCTCAAGTTAAACTTCCCAACATATTCAGGAGAAGGAGACGATCCCACGGGCTGGATATTTAAGGCAGAGCAATACTTTGAATTCCAGAATATTGACGCCCCTCGACAGGTACAATTGGCTTCCTTCCATCTCTCAAGTGTGGCCTTACAGTGGTACCGTTGGTATACGAAAAACAAGGGTCAATTACGCTGGCATGAGTTTGTTTCTGCCCTTCTCCACCGTTTCGGACCAACTGAGTATGATGATCCGTCCGAAGCATTGTCCAGACTTAAACAAACCACAACGGTGAATGCATATCAAGAAGCCTTTGAGAAACTATCTCACAAGGTTGATGACCTTCCAGAAAGTTTCCTGGTGGGATGCTTTATCGCAAGATTAAAGGATGAAATTCATTTGGATGTTCGTGTTAAGCAACCAAAATCTCTTTCAGAATCCATTAGTGTGGCTCATCTGATCGAAGAACGAAATCATTTCCAAAGGAAACTCAACAATCCAGCCAGAACAGCAACAACAACCCCATTCCAGCCGAAACCAGCACATCCAAACACACTGGGGCTCCTGGGTCCTGTCCCGGTTCAACGAACAGCTCAACCAGCCACCCCAATCCGACGCATAACAGGACAAGAGGCGAAGGAGAGACGTGAAAAAGGGCTGTGTTTCTATTGTGATGAGCGATATGTCCCTGGGCATCGTTGTTCACGGCCTCAGATGTTTATGATGGTGGACGTGCAACAGAAGGAAGAAGGAGAAGATGTGGACATGGAGACTGTGGAACCTGAGGAAGACATTCCAGAAATCTCATTCCATGCTCTGGCGGGAACCAATCACCCACAAACCTTCCGGGTCATTGGTAAAGCAGGAAAAACACAGGTGACAGTTCTCATTGAAGGGGGAAGCACCCACAATTTTATTGATCAGTCCACAGCAACCAAATTGGGACTCCTTGTCATTCACGGCAAAACCATCCACGTCACAGTGGGAAATAAGGAAATTATTGAGTGCACGGGGCGATGCTTAGGCCTTGCATTATCCATCCAAGGGATCATTGTTCGTGCAGATTTTTTTGTGCTTCCTGTGGCAGCATGCCAGGTCGTATTAGGGGTGCAATGGCTGGAGACTTTAGGCCCCATCAAAAC
>Ga0325414_1000654_pt1 | contig 29656 bp, 13 predicted proteins | sample PopdelMetagenome_8_FD_206183 | JGI IMG/M metagenome (GOLD analysis project Ga0325414, IMG submission 206183) | Populus deltoides microbial communities from Bellville, Georgia, United States - Leaf-PdKOR-R3 | ecosystem: Host-associated > Plants > Phyllosphere > Phylloplane/Leaf | place: USA... | reverse complement strand
AAAAAAAAAAGTCAATTCTAAAAATTATCTCAAATTAGATAAATAACAATTAAAAGAATGGTCACCAAAGTTGACAAATGAAAAAACCAAATGAGGATGAAATTGAAAAACAATTTTAATATTATAAATTATTTCAAATAAAATAAATAGTAGTAAAAAAAATATGGATTAAATCAAAATGAATGAAAAACTTGAAGGGCTTATTTGAAAAATTAGAGGGTAGGGGGCAAGAATCGAGTAGGAAAGAGAAAAGAATGAAAAAAAAAGTGGCTGCTAGCACCAAACCGAAGGTCAAAATGTGTGCACACACTACCAATCCATGGGGGGACCATCATGACAAATCAAATATTGCCTTGGAACGATATTTTTGGCAACCAGAATCAGTCATACATGTCGTTTGAAGACAGTTGATGTAATCCAAGCAACACCAAGAGATCCGTTAGAGGTTCTAGTTGGTCCAATGACAAGACATAGAGCTAAGAGGTTCAAAAATGCTTTCGATAGACTTCTTCAATACACATGAGCTAAGGTGAACTTCAAGAAGATATTAAATAGCGAAGTACAAGGCTTGATTAAATTAATTCATGTTCAAGAAGGGCTTATAGGTAGGCATACAAACATTATAAAAAGATTGGAATAAGAAGATTTAAATCAACCAGTTTTGACTTTTTTTTCTATTTTTTTTTATCATATATGGATCTATATAAGAAATTATAATACTATTCTAGTTGCATTAGAAAGCTGACATTAGAAAGTCGACATCTATACCTTTTTAATGATATGCGAGACGCCTTCTAATTTATTAAGATGAAAGAGAACCATGCACTTGAAGTTGAGCTTCGATAGTACTATTATGACAAAAACAACTTTAGTCTTATTTAGATTAGTTGGACTATTGTTTTATTTATCTTTTAGTTATTATTAGGCCTTTTAGAGATATTAAACTTTTATTTAAATTTAGATTCATTAAATTATTATTGATATTTATTAGGTTTATCTATATTCATCGGAGATATCTTATTAGACTTATTATTCTTTCTTTTTTGTAGATTTTTTAAAAGAAGATTATTTTTAATAAAACAAAAATTGGCATCATTACTATCTTTTGTGTGGTTGAGTAATTTTCATACTAAGTTTTTTATTGAACTTACAAACTCTTTGAATGATTGATCAATTTCGTTATGATTTTATACTACTCGTTCACATCTCTTTATAGACGTAGAGTAAGAGTGATCAATGTATAACTTTGTTTTTTTCAAGATAGGTTCTTGTTGAGTCAAGTTGCAAACTATTCAAATCTGATTTTAGTATATCTTGAAAGGTGTTTATATCAATGGTAGAGTGACTGATGCCTGCAAGACACTCGTCATTTATTTTTTTATAAATATTTTGTATTTATTAAAATATCAAATTGCTCTTAACCAAACCCGATAATAACAAAAAAAAATCAATAATATAATAACAAAAATATCCTCAAACGTATCAAAATTATCAAAATTCTTTGATTATAAAAGTAAATAGATTATTTTATTGTGCACTTATATATAAAATCACAAAAAAACCCTACATGACACCCTTATAATTTCTAAGAGCATTGAAATTATTTTATTTTACTATGCAAAGAAAATACACAGTGCCCGTCATAACCTCGATCAATTCTAAAATGCCCACATGATCCTTGTGCAGGAACAATTTTATCGAATATAGTTTTTTTAAAGGGAAAGATGGTAAAAACATTGTTCCCAACGCATTGTATCTAGGGTAACATTGTTTTGACCACCCCATTCAGTTTTTCTTTTTTGGGTTGGCCTCAATCTACACTGTTGCATTTTATAACAGATGCCAAGAGTACAGGATTTGCAATTCTAATCTTGAAATTCTTAACAAGACAACAGATGAGATAGTTGTCTGCTGCAGAGTCGTAGTAATGGTACTAAAAACAATAAGCACAAAGGGTACAAGAAGCTATGAGGGTTGAAAATATATACAGATAGCAGCAGCTAGTGCAGAGAACCTTCATCGAGAAACTGGACAAGAGAAAAGAGTTGTATTAACATGCTACAAGCATCAGAATGAGAAACCAATTCAGACTTTCATACTAGCACATGACTCATTGGCTTCAGTTTCTTGGGTCAATCACTCGTCCAAACCCACCTGAGCTTGCTTTCTTCACTTGATCCTCCTCGCTTTGGCCAACAGAGTCAAGGTCATTGTTGAGGCCTTGTAATCTCAAATCCAAATCCAAATCCAAATCCAAATGGCTCATGTTTGAATCCTGCAAGGGAAACAGATTCCTGTTTAACACCAATATTAAAGAGAGAATTCAACAAATTGAAGCCTAGACATCCTTGAAAACAAAACTTCCATCTGCTAGAACGGAAACAACTAAGAAAATGCATTCTCATTGCCATTGGAAGACATGCATTCTGGGAACCCATTGAGAGTTTGCCAACCTAAATTTGGGGCGGTGATCAAGTTTTGACAGCCACAAACCATGAATTCTGTTGCGTTTAGCAACAAATATAATGGTCAAACTTTAAAAATAATTTTCCCACAATAAGTCTTGGAAAGGTTGACCATTTGCCTGATGAAAAAAGAATCAAAGGTTTGAACATCCAAATACATGAGCAAATAATATAAAACAATTCTAGGTTCAATTATAAGTGCAAAAGTTTCATGTAAAATAAGACTTTTAACAGGTATCTGAAATTTCTTCAAATAGTTCATTTGGGGAGTGGAATTCTCAAATCATAATAAAATGTTGAACTAACATCTCAAGTCCTCAAAAAAAGAAATGAAAAAAAGGGTATGAGATTGCCTTTTGATCTTCTGCTTGTCTAGACAGAATCCTAAAACCATTTTACTTTCACAAGCTTAAGGCATTCAGATGAGGTGATCTGTCTGCCTCAAAAAATTCCAAGAAAAAATGGTCAAGCAGGATGATATCGTCTCAACTCACTTCTCTCAACTTCTCCACAAAATAGCAAGAGCAAAGCATCTCTTGTTTAAACCTACTAAGAACTCTTAGCATCAAAATGTGGGAAATAAAGGGATACGATAACGGTATAAACGAAAAGTAATCGTTAAAAAAAAAAAAAAGAGCTATATAATTCGCGGTATAAAGTGTTGTAAGAGGGTGAGACCTGGATTTCACTCTTGAGACCATCTCCAATATTTTTTTGTCTATCATCCTTAGAAGTGAGCCACCCTACCAACTGCTTCTCAACTTCTTGTTCAACCTTCTTTTCTACCTTGCTACGTTCCTCCAGTACAGCAATCTACAACATAAGAAAATACTAAATAAAAATAAAATAACAGTTTTCTAACTTAATTCCATATCTTCTACAAAGTAATTAGCAGAACCAAAATAGCAAGCAAGTGAAAAACAAGAAACAAGAAACAAAATTCACTAACAAAACTCATGCCAGGTTGTGTTTTACTTACTGGGGTGTAACGGAATTTGCGTTTAGGTGGATCCTCGGAGGAGGAGGTAGCGGCGGCGGCGGCGCCAGAGGGGGGTAGTGGAGTCCACCGACAGAGGAGGAGGCGAGAGCCGTTGTTGTTGTTGTTGTTGTTGTTGTGGCCGTTGGAGTGGCTGTTGTTGCGGTAATTGAGGGTGGGAGAAGGGGACACGTGGACCCATTTCCTCTTCCACTTCCTGACGGGGCCATTAAGAACAGTGGCCGTCGCTGATAGGCCGTACCGAGACGAAGACCGGCCCAACCGAGATCCCACTCCCTCCATTTTTCTCACCCCAAAATCTCGGCTTTGTTTTTCAGGAATCGCCGGTTTTTTGGGTAAAAGATATAATTCAGCAGAGCAGAGGATACGTGAGGACTGCTCGCTGGGAGTTGAGGCAAAGCCCTTAAGGACCGACATGGCTTTAAAAATGCTTTTAAAAAAATTTATTTTATTTTTTATTTTAAATTAATATATTTTAAATATTTTTTAAATTTAATATATTGATATTAAAAATAATTTTAAAAAATAAAAAAATAATATTATTTTAATATATTTTAAAATAAAAATCATTTTAAAAAACTAACACCTTCACTGAGTTTGAAAACCAACGATGTTGTTCTCATATTAAAAGTGTGTTTGACAGTGTAGTTGCGGGTACTTTTTAAATAACTTTTCATGCTAAAATACATGTCAATGATGTTTTTTTTTATTTTTTAAAAATTATTTTTAATATTAAGATATCGAAACGATCCAAAACATATAAATTATATTAAATTTTAATTAAAAAGAAATTTAAAATTTTTAAAAATATAGCCGCCGCCGCGTTACTCAAGGAGTCCAATTGAAAATGAAACAAAAGCTACGTTTGTTTACGGTAATGAACTTGTTTTTTTATATTTGAGAGGTGACCAGGCAGGGTACCCGTGCTAGCTACATTTTAAGTTATTTTTTAATATAAAAGAATAAGGTATCAGCATTGGAATTTGTTTCTTAAGTATCATCTAATCTTTTAATTGAAAATTAAAATAAAAATATCTAAATAAAATAAATTAACTGAAAAAAATCCTAAAAAGAATGGTTAAAAGCAATTAAATATTAAGTTGATTTTCCTTTTAAGTTGTAAAAAATACACATGCAAGTATTCAAAATACACCTTTTGAATTCTTTTATTTAATTATATAATAATTAAAATGGACCTTTTAAGAAATAAAAGATATATTTTTTAATCCAAATTCTGTTTTATTATTCATGTAAATAAATTGTTTTTCACAAAAAAAAACATATATTTTATAGTTTTTATTAACAATGTGCTTTATTAAATAAAAACTTAAGGAAATCAAAATAAATATTAAAATAATTAAAAAAAGAAAAATATATTTTTTTAATCATGTGTTTCTGTTTTATTTTATTTTTGAAAAAAAACATATCTTTTTTATCAGAAGAATTATTTTTTAAATACAAACTTATCATAATCTTAAAAGCAAGATATAATAAAAGAAAACAAATCATGAATAGATAAATTCATGAATGTATTAAAAAAATATATATAAAAATAATAAAGTTGAGAGAATTATATAAAAAAACATCATAAAACAACAAAATAAATACTTTATTCACATAGAAAATAAAAAAAAATCCATATTTGGTTCATATATGATTATTTTGAAAAAATAAATTTTAATATTATTATAAAAAGCTCTAATATTATTTTAAAACTATAACATAATCGGATAATTATTAAGATAAAAAAATCAATGGCTATTTTTCTTAAAACAAAAAGGTGAAGCACCTAGATTGGAAGGATAGACTTGCATGTCTCATCCAAACTAAAAAATCTAAATGCACTTGGGCATAGAAGGCCATGCTTGCGTGCCTATTTGATTTTCATGTTGTTTGCTCATATTTTTCTTAAATGGAAAAGACAGGGTTGAAGTTTTGGATCCCAAAAACTAGAATTTCAACATTGTTGACCCAAAAAAAAATGATGTCATATAAAATCTAGTTTCTAACCACAAAACACATTTTAATTGGACTAAATCAAATAAAATTAAAAACTTTATTGAGCCTTGATCTAGTTTTCTAGACGTCACTAAAGATAGAAACCACCTCTGTTGAGTTCTCATCTTAAAGATAAATCTATAGACACAAGAATTTAGTTATCTAAGAGTTTTCTTTCTCTTTTTTATTTTCTAACAAATTTCTCTCTCTTTTAACAACAATAAAAAATTAAAATGCAAAACAACTAAAGTTTTATGACAAAAATATAAAAGTTAAAAAGAATAGAGGCCAAATATGTAAATGATAAAACTTGAGGGACCAAATTAAAATCTTTTGAGCATTTTGAACAGTTTAAATGGAAAATAAAGCTCTGATTTTTTTAAAAGATAATCTTGGACCTCGTTCTTGCAATCTTTTACTTTAAGAATAACCTAAAATTCAATTTTATAAAATTAACCTTTAATTTAATGCTAGAATATTCAATTCCACATCAAGTATATTAGAACATGCTAATCAAAATAAATCTCAACTAATTATGAAATTGACGTTGTTTAGTTCATCGCTAACAATTGTGATAAATCTTTACAAGAGAACAAAATCGTAACAAGTAGTAATTTTTTTCTAAAGAAAAGAGTATCGAACCCACAAGAACTAATTATGCTATTGAATATTGAGATTTATCAAAATATTTACAATTTAGAAATAGAACTAAGATTTTATAGAGTTGATCACCTAAATTAAACTACAATGTTTGACAAAAGTAAATTAAAAGATCAAAAAATAAAACTTATGATTCTAGAGATAATAAAAAATAAATCTAGAGCTTTTGATTTCACCTAGCTAATCCCACACAATTTATTATTTCTTGTTATAAAATCTCAAATCTTCATGTTAATGATTAAAAGATCTTTTAATTATTTAATGTTTTCTCTCAAACAACATTAAAAATATTTTCACCTAATAATTTAACATATCTCTGTGTAAATATAATTATTTGAAGATTCATTAAGTTCTTTAAATTTTTTTAATATAAAATCACACTAATTGCAGTAAAGTATCTTTATTTTTTGCTTAACTAATGGTGTTTAGTCCTAAAAGCTTCTAATAATAAATTACCTCTCAATCTTATTATGATTTATTAGATCAAATAATAATTTGCTAGAAAATTATAAGTAACAAGATCAAGGATAAACACTTAAAATATAAAAAAATAGAAATAAAATAATTTGAAATTTAAATTGTGCGATCAAAACTAGACTATATCAAAGCCCTCAAACAATAAGATTTAGTACATAATAAATATAAAATAAACCATCTTCATATTAAAATACATCAAAGAAAAAATTAAGGAAAAGATTAAAAACTCTCTTACTTAGAATCATTTGAAGAGGCATTCCACTATAGCGTATGGTTTCATTTAACTCTCTCTTTCTTGTTTCTTCTCTTTTTAATGGTAAAAATAACCCTTTTTTTATCATCTCGAGTCATGGTATGTTCCTTCTCCTGTTTTTCTTTGGTTCAAAATCTCCTTTTATTTGTTTTCTAATTTTCTTTTTCAAAATTGATAGGTTATGATCTCTAACCATTATACTTCCAATAACTCAATCAATAAGAACTCATAATCTCATCTTCTTAGTTTCATCATGAAACATTGAGCATCTTTATTATTTCATCATAAACTTTTCTTGATAACATCATACCTTGTGGTATCACACATTGACATGACCTAACATTTCACATAAACTAAAAACTAAATTTAAACATTAAGAATAATTTAAAATAAATAAAAAAGAGGAAGAGAATGATGAAAATACCCTTAAAAATTAATCTGAAAGTTGTTGGATCATTGTTGGTACTTGACTACAATAATTTGACCATTTATTACCACTAGTGAGATTTTTTTCAACGTTTTCTCAGCAAGTGGCTAGGTTTACAATAAATCTCGGGATCTATGCTCGTCATTAATGAAGGTAGTAAGGATAAACACAGCCAATAAAGCATATCAAAAGCATAGAAGGGGATGGCTAAAATTGTTTCTCCTTTATTGACATTGTTCTCTACTTATTTGATTTTCTATAATGGTTAGCATTGTTTCTAGAATTAATGGTTAGTATTGGGTTGGACAAAGAGGCGGAAGACATTATCACTATAACAATTTTTAGTGTAAAGAGAATGAGAGAAACTCAAGCTAAAAGAGAAAGAGAAAAGGAAAGAGAAAGAGAGGGAAGATAAAAAAGGGAAAAAAAATAATTTCTGCTAGAATAAACCCATTAGATTCTAGCGGGTTGCTAAAGGAGGAAAATAAAAGGAAAGAGGGAGAGAGAAATGAATTATGGCTATTCTTTTAGATATATATTATCTTTCTTTCTTTTTTGTGTGGGTTTCTCCTTGATTACTTTTTTGTGTCTATCATTTTTTTGTGGTGTGTGTTTCTTTTCCTACCTCATTTGAGTTTACCATTATTCTCTTGTTTCTTTCACTCCATTCATGCTCATTTTTTCTTTGCTTGATTTTTCTTTTCATCTTTTTTTTTTCTTTTTTTTAATGCTTGCCAAAAATATGTAAAATTAGCTAAAAATAATGAAAAAAATAATATAATTAATAAATTTTGGAAAATGATGAATTTTGATTAAGAATGATTTTTTTTTATGTTTTGTTGGTTTTTTTTTATTGACATTTGCATAAAAATTAGGGTCACATTTGGGTTATTACAAAATGAATGCATTAAAAAAACAAAAAAGAACATGAATACAATATTAAACATATATGAGAATGAAAAAAACATTTAAATCTAGAAATGACACCAAAATACATATAGAACTAAACAGGTTAGCAAGTTGTAAGCCTTACAAGGACCTTAAGATCAACACAAAAATATAACAAATCACAATATGGTTGATAGCCAAAATCAAGATAAAATTACTCTCTCTTATTTTAAATCCACTAAGCAACATAACCCATCATCTCATCCTCGTAATGATGCTTTATACACCCATTTTATTTCACCTTAAAACCTTAGTGGTCTCTGACTTCTAAAGATTTTATGGTTCAAATATAATACATAATTTATTAGAATATCAAATAAAAATGAAAACTAAATAAAATTTACTAAAAATCAAAAGTTGAACATGAAAGTGGAAGGGAAAAGGATCAAAGATACCTCAAAAGTTATTCTAAAAACTACATAAAAATAGCGGTGACACACATTAAAGAGTGTTGTAATTGTTAGACAAACAGAGGAAGCATCTAATAAAATTAGAAAAACTAACGATTATTGAAATGGAGCTTGAAATTGTTTAACCTTAGTAATGAAGGTAATGACAATCACTGTTAGGAAATAGAAGTGGATTAAAACTTTGAAGGAAGGTTGTTGAATTTTTTATTTTGGGTGTTAGTTCTTACAATGGAGAGATTGTTAGGTCAACATAAGAAACACTACCAGAGTTGTTGAATGACAATAGCAAGGTGTTTAGTGGTGATTTGGGTTGTGATGGAGGCGTGGTTTGGTGATATGGTGGTTTTGGTGTAGGAGAGGGAAATGAAAAGGTAAAAGGGAGGAAAGGTAAAGAAAGAAAGAAAAAAAATGTCATTTAAGTGTCATTATTCCAAACGGTACTTATGCTTGTAGTTTTTTTTTTTCAGGTTTGGTAGAAAGATAAAAAGTTCATTTATCCTTTATTCATATTTCAAAAAATATCTTCATCTCATCTATTTATGTAAGAACTAGATCATTAGCATGTGTTGCATTGCGGAATTGGATAAAAGAAATTTAACACAACAAATGTTCAAGCATTGTCAACATGTTTTGTAGTATAAAAAAAATCTAACTATGTGATGGTTGACTTGATCAACGTAACAGTTCTAGAAAAAGCCTAGACGAACGCTAAAGAAGTATTTTGAGTAAAAAGATCAAGACAATATTTTTTTAATTTTTTTTTGAGACAACAATATATTGGATCGACTCAGTCAATCCAATTTAACTTGTCAAATTCATGAATCGAGTTGAAGAATGATAACCCTAAGAAAGCAAATAAAATAAAATATAATACATAATTCTCAATTAATCTCATGTTGAATGAAGAAAAAAATCAATTAAAAAAGTATAAAAAAAGACCCGCATAAACTTGGGTTAATCTGCTAAACTTGCGATCCCGGTCATAAAACCATGATAAAATTGAAAATAAGTTCAATTAAATAAAAGACAAAAAATGATTTAAGTTAACTCAAGTTAACATGTCAAACTTGTAATCCGAGTTATGAGACTAGAATAACCTCATGAAAAGTAAATTAAAACAAATTATGAAGCCACAATCCAATTCAACCCACTTGAGCGCTATAATTAGTTTTAATTTAATAAATTGATATATTTTAAATATTTTAAATTAATTAATTTTAAAAAAAATAAATTTAAATTAAATAAAAAAAGTCAGTTATATAGGCTTACTAGACCGATGTACCTAGCCCTAAACATCTATCATTTTAGTTGCTGAAACATGGTTAACCGATAATTTTCTCTTATCTCTATTGTTTTGTTAGCAATTTTTTCTTTTCTATCAAATTTATTAATTAAAAAAATAAATAAAATGAACTTTTAATTTAAAATTACAATTTAAAAAACTAGAGGAACTGAAATAGTAGAGAAATGATCCGTGTTATGATTTTGACAAGTATACCCGAGTTGACTCATGTTACTTTTTTTCATTGAACTTTTTTTAATTTTATATTTTAATATTAGGTTGATTGATAATTGTCCGAGTTGTTTTTAAACCCGTTAAATCAACCAAATCATATTAAATTATTAAAATAATTTTATATCAAATATATTAAAATACATTTTACTTTTCTAAAAACCCTTTTCTATTAGAGTGCACATGAAAAAAAAATCTATATTACCAATTTAACTCTTTTAAATAACATCTCCCTTTGGAAATGCTATAAGAATTGAAAATGGACTCCAAGATAATATTTTTTTTCTTCTTATTTTTAGCTTCCCATTTATCATCTCCATCAGACATGCTCTAACAACTTTAGTCTGGCAGTGACATCTTCGTAAATAATCCCGAAAACCACGGGGTGTTAAAGAAGGAGACGATCGCGACTACATTTTAGATAGATATATTAATGGGACCCACACTCCATTTCTTTCTCTGTCTTTTTGTTTGGTAGCTTCTTCGATTCTATTATCACTCCCTCACTCAACGTTTCTCTCTGCACACAGTACACAGTCAGTCACGGATACTAGCTTTGGAGTGAGAAAAAAAACTAAAATCTTTAGATCTGAAAGCAACAAACCCCTCCTCAAATACCCTAGCTTCCTTTAAGGACGGTCTGGGTAAGCATTATTATTTTTGTTGTCATTTGATCTCATTTTCAGTGTTGTTTTTGTTGTTTTCTCGGATTGTCAAGAGATCTAAGTGGCGTAGAACTTGTTCTTGTTCTTGATTTAGTGAATGTAGGAATTTTTTGCTTAAAAACTGCTGCTGCGTTTTTTTTGATGAAATCAACTTTTTCCCCCCTTTTAAGCTTGAGATCTTGTTCAGACTCAAGAAATATCTAGAATTGTGCCAAGAAGTTTAATAATATCGTAATTGGGATATGTAAGGTTTTTTTAGTAAAATAAGCTGGCTGGTAGCTGAGAATGTCAGCAAGCAATAGGGAGAAAAATTGTCTTTTTTTTTTTGACAAGTTTCAGTAGAATATATGTTATTCCTTGTTTGGTTTTGTTAAGAAAGTGGTAAAGGGCATGATATTAATACTGTATTTAGTTCTTGTTTTTTGTTTTTATGGTTGTACAAGGTTGACTCAAGTATGCGAATGATTGTGTTAGGCTAAGCACGGTTGTAGTTTTCTTCTTCAGGTCCAAACAACAACTTATTCAAGTTCAGAATTTTATTTTCTTTCTTTCTTTTCATGTATTTTCTGAATAGCCTTGGCAGGCTGTAATTCAGTGAAAAAGATCTCTATGTTTCTGTCAACAATGTAACAGGATTGATAAATCCCATGCTTTGTCTTGTATGCTACCTAAATCTCTTTGCTTTTAAATAAAGACATCCATTGTGTGTGTTCTACTACATGTGTTAAAGCTTTGCAGTTAGTTTTCAGTGTTCTGTACTGAATGGCATTTAGAGTCGTATTGCAATTAAACAAGTTAGGTAGTCTTTCCTCAAATTTTTCCAGAGCTTATTTTTTCAACTACCCTCACTCTATGCCCTACTCCTGATCAGTCGATTGTCTTTGCAGGCGTGTATGTTTTACTTGTCTGGTAAAAGTACTTTTCCTGCTGGTCAATAAGGTAAGTTGCTTCAGTTTCCTCTCTTTCTGTAGTTTACATTTGTAAGCATATAGGGCATATCATGGTCCCATCTATGGATTACTAAATGTCTTTTGAATGCTCCATGTAGTTGAAGTGAGGTTGCAAAATAACTTGAATGGCAGTCACGGATGCTCAAAACCCTCTTGTTGGAGAAGCAACTTGTGGCACTTTATTGCAAAAGCTCCAGGTATTTCATTTTTTGATTGTTCAGGTGTATGACAGGAAGAAATCATAACTTGTCCCTGATGTGGTGTAGGAAATCTGGGATGAGGTTGGTGAAAGTGATGAGGATCGGGACAAGATGCTCATTCAAATAGAACAAGAGTGCTTGGATGTGTATAAGAAGAAAGTTGAGCAGGCTGCAAAGTCGAGGGTACAGCTTCTTGAGGCCTTATCAGATGCCAAAATTGAACTTGCCCGTCTTCTATCAGCCCTTGGAGAAAAAAGTTTTGCAGGAATTGTGAGTGGTTTATTTGACTTTGTCTTGTATGATCCGCTTAAGCATGAGTCTTAAGTGTGTATTTATGGTGATGTGTTGATGCAAAACTCCTCGTGGTAATGAACTGTGAAAGCTGGCTCCTCATGGCTTTCCTTGGTTTTAATTTCAGCCTGAGAAGACTTCAGGAACAATCAAGGAACAACTTGCAGCTATAGCACCAGCACTCGAACAGCTGTGGGAACAGAAAGCTGAGAGAGTGAAGGAGTTTTCTGATGTACATTCACAGATTCAGAAAATATGTGGTGAAATTGCTGGGAACTTGAATATCAATGATGCTCCTGCAGTTGATGAAGCTGACTTATCCCTAAAGAAGTTAGATGAATATCATGCCCAACTTCAAGAGCTTCAAAAGGAAAAGGTAAATCTCTCTATCTTGGTAATGGTGCATCATATAATTTCGAACTTTCTAGATCTGTCAAGTTAATTGTTAACTGCTAATTTTAAATTGTAGAGTGGTAGGTTGCACAAGGTCCTCGAATTTGTAAGCAGTGTGCATGATCTCTGTGCTGTTCTCGGGATGGACTTCTTCAGTACTGTAACTGATGTTCATCCAAGCTTAATTGACCCAACTGGTGTGCAATCAAAAAGTATTAGCAATGATACATTAGCAAGGCTGGCTAAGACAGTCTTAGCGTTAAAAGAAGATAAGAAGCAAAGGCTTCATAAGGTAAGTCTTTTGGCATTGTAGTTTTCTCTGCTAGGGAGAATATATTTTCCTTGGTACATTTTCACATGAACCTAAGGATTATAAGACTTTTGTACTAATTGAGAGCCTTAACCAAATGATGATCCTGTAGATCAATCCATAGCATAAAGATATTCTGTGATGAAGAAATGGGATATCAATTTTTACATTTTTAAACAGAAAAATTAGTTATGCTATATCAGGACCCTATTTCCTCGAGGCGTGTTTTTTGTTGTTAAATAAGTTTATCTTGTGAACTAAATGTGTCTGCTTGATGTTTTCTGAAAACTGCATTCTTAATGAATACTTATAATTCAGATATATTCTTTCAACAGTACGGAAAACGTTGTTTTGCATCATATTTCTGTTTGACATCTTCAAAACATATAAAACAAGTATTGTTTCCTCAAAATTTGTACTTTTTTTTTATAGCACCATTATAATTTGTATAACATCCAAAGGGAACAAAGTCTAAAGGTTCTTTTGTAAAATGAAGTGTCACAATGGATATATTTTTTGCTGCATGTGCTTGATTTGAACCACATCCTTCTGTTCTCCACTAAGATTCATAATATCTTTGATTTGTATCTTCCTACCACAGCTTCAAGAGCTGACAAATCAACTTACTGACCTGTGGAATCTGATGGATACTCCAATGGAAGAAAGGAAATTGTTTGACCATGTAACCTGTCACATGTTGGCTTCAGTTGATGAAGTGGCTGCCCCAGGAGCTCTGGCGCTGGATCTGATCGAGCAGGTATTTGAATTCTGCTAGTAAATATACCTGCAAGGTTGAATAACTGTGAAAGTTGTATACTTTTTTTTGGGTGAAAACTCTGAAAGTTGAATACTGATTTTACTATTACTTGCTTTTAAGGCTGAGGTTGAAGTTGAAAGGCTTGATCAATTGAAAGCCAGCAGGATGAAAGAAATTGCCTTTAGAAAGCAAGCAGAGCTTGAAGAGATATATGTCCATGCTCATATAGAGATAGATCCAGAGGCTGCTCGAGAAAAGATTATGACTCTCATTGATTCTGGAAATGTTGAGCCTACTGAGTTACTGGCTGACATGGACAATCAGATATCAAGAGCCAAAGAAGAAGCTCTAAGCAGAAAAGAAATTTTGGATAAGGTTGAGAAATGGATGTCAGCATGTGAGGAAGAGAGTTGGCTAGAAGACTACAATCGGGTATTTTGATCTCTCTCCTTCTATGTGACATACTGTCACTGCTGATTTGAGAATTTCAATGATCACTTCCTAGAGATCTCTCCACTGCTTTCCTGGTACAGTGGTAGGGCATGTCGTTGTTTTAGGGAGGGTTGTTGATGATACATATACTTTATAGATGTGCGGGGGCATTAATAGAAAAAAAATATTTCAAGTGATGAAGGGCCATGGCCTCTCAGGTCCCCCAAGAAATTCCTGCATTGGGAGCTGATCTTTAGATCCCCTTTTATGTGGGAAATATTTATTTCTCCGCTTACACTTGTTTTGTTTGGCAGATAATAGGTTTACGTGAGTGATCTTGCTTGCTGATGTTTTTATTTTATCTAATTGTGTAATCAGGTTTGCCTAGTAACAGGATATCTCTGTCCCCTGGTCTTCTTTAACAGATAATAGGTTAATGCGATTGATCTTGCTTGCTGATGTTTTTATCTTGTCTAATTGTGTATTCCACATTTGCCTAGTAGCAGGACAACTGTCTCATTTTGACATTATATGACTGGAAAAACTCGAGTCCTAATGGTAAATGATGAGGTTAAACATAGTGAAAAGGATCAACAGATCAAACTGGATTTTCTAGAAAGTAGGTGAAATTACTTGTACACTGCTGATTTGATGGTGTAACCTAAATGGCTTTGTCTTGTTGAAACAGGATGAAAACAGGTATAATGCAAGCAGAGGTGCACATTTGAATCTCAAACGTGCAGAAAAGGCCCGTATTCTGGTTAACAAAATTCCAGGTATCTGTTGAATCAGGGAAGCCAAAGAGTTGGCAAGATCAACATCTTTTTTCTCTTTGTAAATTGTTCTGTGTAGATCTGCATCCAGAGATTTAATTGGTTTTGTTGGCCCATGTAGCTTTGGTTGACACCTTGGTTGCCAAAACTCGGGCTTGGGAAGAAGATCGTGGCATACAGTTTGCATATGATGGTGTTCCTCTCCTTGCCATGCTAGATGAATATGCCATGCTCAGACAGGAAAGAGAAGAAGAGAAGCGGAGAATGAGGGTGAGTTCCTATTTAGTGACTATTACACTGTTCCAGCTCACGCATGCAGTTAAACTAGAATGTGAATTGATTTGGGTCTAGAATGAGATTTGTTCGATCGCTCTCTTGCTAAAAGGAGATAACCTTGGATATGACAGGATCAGAAGAAGTTCCATGAGCAGCAAAACACAGAACAAGACGCCATTTTCAGTGCAAGACCTAGTCCTGCTCGACCAGTTGGTACAAAGAAGGTGGTTGGTCCCCGTGCAAATGGCAGTGCTAATGGAACTCCAAGCAGGCGGCTATCTCTAAATTCTCATCAAAATGGGAGCAGTTCTGCAACTAAAGGTGGAAGGAGGGATAATAGGCTATCTGCCCCTGTTAACTATGTTTCCATATCGAAAGATGACGCTGCCTCTCATTTCTCCGGCACTGACACAGTTTCTGCTTCACCATGATAAATTAAGAGAGATCTGGAGGTTTACGCCTTGATATATTACTGTTATTACTTCTAGGAGCTGCTTGTAGTCATATAGTTGTGAAAACTGAGTAACTGGAGAGTGAACTGTTTTTAGTTGTGCATCTTATCCACATTTTCAAGCTGTTCTAATCCTCCCTGCTCTATATCTTCAGAACGAATTTTTTGTTGTCGTGCCTGGTTACTCGACGCTAAGCTTCTAATGTAGAACAGCTGGCTGCTGAATTTCGTCTGCTAAAATGGTCAAACCATGAGATTGTGAAATGTGACAAGGAAATGATCCCTGAGCAGAATTTTGTGGTGGCTCGAAGAAGGTCACTAACTCGAAAAATGTCCGTTAACTAAGGTCCGGCTGGACCGTTACTGGCTCGTTATACAGGCAGCACTGTCGAAGTCATTGACCAAGAATCTCATATTGACCGAGTCATTGTATGGAGTGCACTGCCATAGAAGCGGCACCTCCGTCGGTGATGTGATGAGGAGACCACCAGTCAATAAAAACTGATTGACATATTTTCCTTTATATTTAAGAATGTAATAAATAATTTAAAAATCAAATAAGAACTTTAAATTCTCGTTCTCTGAAAAACAAGATAAAGGAAACAAGTATAGAAACTAACAAAATTATTTAACTGAAGGTATAGATAATAGATTTGTAATTAAAACCCATTTATGTATGAGGGTTCTGAAGAACATGTTAAACGATTGATCGGTAGACCAGTCAAGATCCCAAGAGCTAGTGTTATGACTTGTAGAAGCAACAATATACTAATCGAGAAGAATGGATGCAAGTGGAAATATGCGTAGGAGGAAGACAAGCAATGCTAGAGAAGCATAAGTTAGTGGTCAAAGTCCAAACAGATGGAGCTCCAGAAGTCGTGTGGTATGAGAGTAGGAGAGCTTTGAGAGAGTTCTAGTTAGCAGAAGATCGAAGACAAAAGATGCCGTCGTGGTGTTATGATTCACACCAAATCACCCACGTGTTATATCTGAGCTAGACAAAAGAAAGTAAAGTTTAATGCTACTTCAACTTTCCGGGAAAGGTTAAATGTTTGTTTGAAATTGTGATAGTTGTTATAGTTATGATTTAAAAAAAGATTGGTTAAAATATACATTTGGTTAAAATTATGGTTGAAATTAAAGTTGAACAAAAAGTAGTTTAATATGCTTGGTTAATAATGCTTTTCAAATTGAGGTTATAAAATAACAAAAAAAGACATATTAATATTGATGGTTTTTAATTAAAATATTATAGATTTAACTACTGCTATTACATCATGAAATAAACAGTACTTTATATAAAGTATTTTTTATTGTTCCATTAAACTATCTGCAATTCTATTACGTACGAAATCTATCCGACAAGGACTACAGTTTCCATGGCTTCCTGAGCGTGCAATAACATCATGTAAAATATCATTAGGAACAAAATTAGGATTACGATCAAATTATGCAAATGCTATGTCATCATGTGATCTCCTTCTAATATAATTATGTAGTGCCATTAAATAATGTTAAATATTAATTTTTTGAATAAAACACAATATATGAGAAATTTTTTTGGATTCCTTTTATTTTACTGGGTCGGACCCAGTCCAATGCATTTGTTTGGGTCGGACCAGATCCGACCCATGAACAGTGGAGATGCTCTCCAGTGTTCATTTTGCAGAAAAATAGAGACGGGAAAATACAGAAGAAGAAGAAGGAGAAGGAAAAGGAGAAGGATAAGGAAAAGGAGAAGGAGAAGGGGAAGAGCAGGTTACCCTGCGTGGCGGTGATGTCTGGCTGGCGGTCGAAACGGCGGAGGCCAGTGGTAAACTGAGGGAGCTGCTTGGCCGATGGACGACGTTCCTTCTTATTTTCCTTTGTTTATGCTCTTCCTCCTTCTCTCTTTCTCTTCTACTTTCTAGAGGAATTGTTGAGGTCTGGGAAGTTTGATATTCTTCTAAAGAGTTTTTTTTTTCTCTTTAGAAATATGTGTTTTGTGGCCAAATTGGTTTGTTAGTGGTTAATTGAAAAACTGAGGTGAGCTGTTGTTTGCAAAGCTCAACTTTTTTGCTTTTGTTAAACCTCAGGTGCAGCCTCAATTTATGGTGGGTCCCACCAAAACAAAACCAAGTTTTAACTTAACCAAACATTTATTTTTGTGGCTCACTCTCAACCTCATACGCAACCACATTACCAAACATCCACTAAATAAAGTAACATTGGACCTTCATTTAGGGGCTTCGAGCTCACGAGGCTAGTCTCTCTAATGTACCCCAAGGACAAGGGATGGTCAATAGTCTTGCCACATTATCCGCGTCCACCCTTGCACGACTCGAGCTTTATATTAAACAAAGCCATTGTCAATCTATTTGGTGTGTAGTTTAGTTCCATGTTAATTTTTTTTTAAATAACATAAACTAAAATATAAAAAAGAATTAAATTATGAATTAATTTTAGTAACAAATCAAACATACACACACTACCAGAAATTTAACAAATACAATTGAAAACACCGATAAATTTTTTCGTCAGTAGATTACGGTAAATTTTACTGACAGACTTTTCCATTGCTATAACCGTTGGTAAACGCTAACCGAAACATTTTGTTGATGTATACCGAGAGAATTGCGGTGGAAAAAAATTTAAAAAGCCAGAAAAGTACGATGTCGTGTAACTTTTACCAGCGACTTTACCGATAGAATTAATCCAATGGTTAAATTAATCCTGAAATATACCAACAAAAATAATCTCTCGATATATACCAACGGAATTATGGATGATATTACAATGGGATTCAACAAGGCAAATCGTATGGTGATGTGATATTTTTTACCGACAGAATGACCAATGGAATGCCTAACAGAATAATTATGTTGGTAAATTCATCGGTAATATTTAATTTATGACTTGGTAATTGACCCTCCTCCTCTCCTCCCCTTCCTCTCCTCCATTTCTCCTTCTTTCTTATGAATTTTTTTCTAAAACAAATAGCCATCCCCTTCAATCTCACCATAATTCAACCTCTCACAATAAATCTGGCTACCATAACACTCGATTTGTTAGCATTCATGTTCTGATTTAAATTTTATTGAGAATTCTCCACCTTAAGTAAGTAGATTTACCTTTGTTATTTGAACACAATTTTTAATGTTAATTTTTTTTTGCATATTTTTGTATTATATGTATTTTGTTTTAGTGCTTACTTATTTTATAATTTTTTCTCGTACAATTTTGTTGTATGGATTTATGATTTGTACATGTTATGATTTGTTTTAGATTTTATAAAATTATATTTGTTTGTAAATTGATGAAACTTATGTTGAATGTTTTACTTCAGTGTTTTGAGATGAAATAAATAGTGGCTTATTTAATGAGTTTGTTTTTATATTTATTAATTTTTTTGTCGAGTTATAATTTTTGATAAATGTGTAAAAATCTGAATTTATATAGATATATAATTGATAATGAATTAAGAGAACTATTAAAATAGATTGAATAAGATTGAGCTAAACCAATATTTTTGCAAATTTATATAGTTAACGTAGTTAATTAATGCATGTTGTCATCATTATTTAAATAGGTTTGATATAAATAATTGATGATCGTTCATGGATGTATCGAGATTTACCCCAAGGGTTGTGAATGATGGATTATTGTAATGGGGTTCAGGGTTTAATTAATTACGCACTATCTAATCCAAGAAATATTAGTGGTGGCGGTATTAGATATTTATGCAAGAGGTGTAAGAATAAATATTTATCGATCTGGATGTTATAACGATACATTTTATACAAAAAGAGTTCATGGAGAAATACTTGTATTAGTATGCACATAAAGAACCATATGTTCCTCGTGATACCATGGTAGAGAGGATGGTTGGGTTAACTTCTAGTACTAGCAACGTGCATGAAGTTGTAGATGATAATAATAATTTTTATAGGAATATGATTATGGATTCAATGACAATGAATCAGGGTCATGCTGGTCAATTTTCAATCATATATGAAGAATCTAATGTAAATGTGGTTAGGTTTTTTAATCTTTTGAAAGATTCTGACAAACCATTATGAGATGGTTGCACAAATCATAGTAAATTATCGGTCGTTGCATAGGTGTTCACCATCGAGTTAGATCATGGGTTGAATGAGGCCAATTATGACAAAATTGTTGAATAGGCAAGAAGCATTTTACTTGAAGGGAGCAGATTGATAGAGAACTTCTATGCTGCTAATTCTATGATGAAACCCCTAGTCTAAAATACCAGAAAATTAACATGTGTCCAAACTTCTGTATTTTGTACTATATTGAAAATGCAAAGTTGACCGAGTGCGTAATATATGGGCATTCTTGTTATAAACCCATAACTAGCAGGGGAAGGTCTCTTATTGCACATAGAAAACTTAGATACTTTCCAATTATACATAGACTAAAAAGGTTATTCATGTCACCAAAGACTGCTGAGCACATGACGTGGCATCAATCATATGATGTGGTGGATGAAGTGATTATGCATCATTTCAATAGTGAAGCCTGAAAACAATTTAACAATGTGCATACTCAATTTTTAGTGGAGACATGAAATGTGTATCTTGGGTTACGTACAAATAGATTTAATCCATTTATGTCATTTGTTGCTCTTTATTCTTGTTGGCCAATGATACTCACGGTTTACAACTTGTCACTGAGGATGTGTATGAGGTCGAAGTTCATATTTTTATCTATGATCATACCCGGTCCTAATAGTCCAAGTCAGAATGAGTTTGTCTTTGAACGATAATTGATGAGTTGAAGTAGTTGTGGTCATTAAAGGCTTTGAATTATGATGTATCAAGGGAAAAAAAAATCATGATGAAGATAGCTTTGATATGGATTATCGATGGTTTTTTAGCTTATGGATCGGTTTTTCGTTAGAGCACACATGAAAAACTAGCATATCCATAATATATAGAAAATAACAAGGCATTCACGCTAACAAACGACGGTATAACATATTTTTTTTTATAGTCATTGCCGATTTTTGCCAACGAATCATAGGTTAAGAAAGAATAGAAAGGACTTTTTTATTGGAAAAGTTGAAAGGGATGTTGCACCGTCGCTTTTTTCAGGGTAAAAATTGTATAACATGGTGTCGGGCTACAATGATATTGTGTTTGATTTTCAATTCGGTAAGTAAAAGTTTTCTATTTTTGGTTTGACCCATAATTGGGTAAAACAAAGTATTTTCTAAGAGCTTTTTTATTGGAAGAGCAATATCCTCCACCATAACATTGATGCCATGCACATAGAAAAGAACATGTATGAGAACATTTTCAACACGCTTATAAATGTGAGGGGGAAGACAAAGGACAACATCAAGGTTATAATAGATATAGTTTTATTTTGTCACCGTAAAAATATGGAGTTGGTTTATGTTGGGTCACAAATCACAAAGCTCTAAGCTAGCATCGCCTTAGATAAGAATACACAATTTCTTGTCTACCAATGATTTAAAAGTTTGTATTTGCCTGATGAACATGCTTCAAACATATCAAGGTTGGTGAGTTTGGAGGATTGTAGATTGTATAGAATAAAGAGCCATGACTACTACGTGTTTATAAAAACACTCATTCCATTAGGTTACAATGATTTATTGTCAAAAGAGATATGAGATATACTCACAAAGATCAGTCACTTCATTAGAGATATATGCTCCAACAAGTTGTAGACACAACACATGAAAAGGCTTGAAAATAATATCATCTAGACAATATGCAAACTTGAGATGATATTTCCTTTATCCTTTTTTTACTCGATAAAGCATCTACCTATACATTTACTATTTGAGGTAAAAGTTGGGCGCCCTGTCTATTCAAGAGGTTAGGGTTTACATATGCATTGTAATTAAAATTTTGTTGTCTTTCTTTGCATATTTCAAAACATTCATTTAATTCCATGAAGGTACTTGTTCAACTTTAAGAGAAAGGTAAAAACAAGGCACATGTTGAGACTTTGATATACGAGGCCTATATTGTTGAAGAGATCTCAACATTTATCTCGTACTATTTTAAGCCTCAGTTAAGAATAAGAATCAACCATGTTCCAATGCATGATGATGGTGGGGAAGTGCCTTTGAGTGAGAACTTGTCAATATTCTCCCATCTTGAACTACCTATACTAAAAAATATTATGAGGGGAAGATATTTATCATAAATAGAATTTAGACAATCACATAATTATATGTTATTTAATTGCGATGAACTAAGACCTTTTATTCAGTAAGTATACTACTTAACATGTCATTATTTTCGAATAATTTATCTTTTATAATATCTTAAAATGATACATTGTTGAATTCTTGACAAGCAACATCATTAATATTTACCATCGCAAAACTTACAATTGACTGAATCTCAAATCTTTTGATTATAAGATGAACAATTTTCATCCATTTTTTTCCTTGGATGGTAAGATTTTTTTTTATTACATCCATTTTTTATTAGTTTTTTTTATAAATATATTTAACTAATAATATTTTTTTTATTGCGGGTTACGATTCTTTGACTTGAGCCAAGCTCGATGGAGTTTTTTGTTGAAACGCATATGCGGAGTGATGACCACCAAAAAGAGGTGCATCCGTTCTTTGATAGCCAAGCTCAACACTTTGTGGTATGTTGGCTTTTAATTTTTTTTCTTAAATTATTATTTCTTTCAATTTGATGAATTTATTTTTTCTTTCGAAGATAAATATAATAATCGATTGAAGGAGAGATACGAGAACGATCCTTTAACCCAACAAAATATCGATCCGAATTTGTGGTTGGAAGCAAGATCATCCGGTGGGCCCAATAGAAATTAAGTATAAAATCGAATAACATTATGGCCGAGAACTTGCAGACGACTCATAGTACTTTGATAATTGGATGCTCACAATCGACTCCAAGTGTTCAAACTCTAAAGTTCATGATGATGTTAGCCAACGAGTACAAAATCAGATGACTAATCTTAATGATAAATATGAACGACTCATGTTGATTATGAAGAACTCTGCCGATTGGTAATGGAGATGAGATCACAAATAAGTGGTTCATGTACACCCCCTAATTGGCCCCACGGTCCCAGCGACGACCAACCTCATCCTCCTTCAGCGCCGCCTCTATTTTAGATTTATTGTATTTGAACGTACAAATGTTTAAATTTGTAATAAATATTTGATTTTTATACTAACTTATTTTAATTATTTTTCTACTTTTGGTCAATATTTTTTTAAAAAATATATATTTAAAATATTACAGACGAGGTTACCGACCGAACTAGATTGTCTGTATATTTCAGAGAATTAAAAAAGAATTACTGCAAATGCTACTTTTACTGGCAGGGTTACCATCGAAACTAGATCATCGGTATATTCCATAGAGTTGGAAATGTATTATTGTAAATGACACTGCTACTGTTAATTCACCAACAAAATTATAGATAATATTCTATTGGTGATATGTTATATAAACTAATTGATATACCAACATAATGAAACGGGTAAATTTTTTTTTACGCGCTTTGTCCACCTGTAAATCCATTGATATATTTATCACCGAATAACTCATCGATAGTCCATAAATTACCGACGAGAGTTTTTTTGATGTATTGTTTCTGTCTGTGATGTCATCGATAATATACATACCAAAAGACTACTAATGTAAATACCGATAAAAATTTATGTTGGTAAAACTGTTAAATCTGATAGTGTGATTTACCATGAAGAACGTCATATCTTTCCACCACAACTTCCAACAGCAATGATGAAACCTCTATTCTTATCAGACTTTAATGCAGTGACTTCTTGCACAAATTGAGCAAACAATAATAATTCATTTTTGTGAAAAAGTAAGGAGATGTGAATCAAATCCATCAAGAAGGACGAGATAAACAAAACAAATTAGTATCTTTAAGAAAACAACAAATAAACAATCAAAATCAAATAGGAAAAAAAAGCATGAAAAAAAAGACTCAAGAATATGCATATACATAGAACCTACAAGAGGAATTAAAAAACAAAATAAAGACAAATCAATTGTGTGTACTGTTAGAAAAAATAAAAAGAAAAAACTCATTAACTAAGATGGAAAGAGAGCATGTTTTGATGATGTGGAGAGGAAAGGAAGAAAAGAGAAAAAAGAAAAAATTGGTATGTCTTTGTTTATTAGAGAGAGAGAAAGAGAAAAGAGGATAAAAAAGGTTTGTGAGGAGAGGGTAAGAGGACGGTGGTTGAAGGTTTATGTCATGTGAAAAGAGGTAAAATTTCTAAGGTTTTTGGTTTTCCTTTTATATCTATTAGCTATTTATAGTTGGGTTTAATGATGGTTAAACTAGTTTGGTTCGATGTAGTTAAATTAGTTTCAGATTTTTGAAACCAAAACCAATCATACCAATTTTTTTTTAGTTTTCTAATCGATTACTTTAGTTTTTTTTTTTTGAGGGGGGTTTTAGTTTTATTGGTTAATTTTTTTTGGTTTATTTTGTTTTTTCAATGTTTTTGCTCACCATTACTACAGATAACACACCAAATTGGTGTTCAACATGTTTTGCCTTTGGTTATATGACACTAATGCCTTAGGGAGTTATTGACAAATATTATATTAAAAAAAAAAACTAAGAGTGCTTAGTCTTTCACTATACACCCAAACACATTTGATTATGGATTGCTATAGTGAAATTATTATTTTGTCATTCACAACAAAAAATCATTGTACTAGCTTTGGGGTAATACAATCTTTTCTCAAAAATCCATTAGACATTATCAAATTGGTTAGGGACATATATGTCTTTTACAATTTTTTAGCACATTTAAATGACTAAATTACCTTTAAAATCAAGATTTGTTAGACTACCGTCTATGGACTTTTAAGTATTTTCACTTTTTATAGCATAATAAAATAACTCAATTATCATTAAAGGCATAATTTCTTTAGCTGGTGTCTAAGGAATTTTTCATATGTTCATCATATGTTTTTTTGTTATAATTAAGTTGATATAGTAGTAATTGAGTAATTTAATAAATATAAATAGTATTTGAAAAACAAAAGTTGTTGGCACGTTCATTGCTCATATCAATAAGTGTGTTGCGCTTTTCAGACGAGACATGTGGTATTGCTCGACAGCCAAATGGTGGCTTCCACATTGACATTTAAATCATCATAGTGGCCCCTTCATTCCTAAACAGCTCATGTGGCCAATGAACCTTCAATTTGGTGCTGTCAACCATTCCCTCCCTTTATTTTCTTTGTTTTTCTCGATTTTCATGCATGACCCTTCCAATTTTCAAAACAACTCTTTAATTTGTTTTTCATTTAAATGTAGTCCTTTTTATTTTGATTACTATTTTTGAATTTGTAATAATTTATAAAATTAGATTATTTTTTTCAATTTCATCCTCTTTCAGTTTCTTTTACTATCACATTTGATTCTTATTCTTTTGATTGCTATATTTTTTTTAAAAAAATTATATATTTTTTAATTTCATCATTCAATATAAAATTAGTTGGGAATTGAGGTTTTTGATTGAGCCGAGGTCTAGAACTTTACGAGTTATGAGTTTGGGAGATTCACTCGAGTTTGCTTGGTTTTTTTCTTTTTATAAGCTCATGTTTTTTCAGTTTCATTCTTAAACATTTATTTAATTAGAGATTGGGCTCTATTATTTTTTTAATTCTCTTTCAATTGGATTTTCATTGATTTTAAAAATGACCTGAGTTATTTTAGGTATTTTTTTTCATTCTTTGTTAAATTTAGCTATTTTAAAAGAAATTTTATTTATTAATTAATTAAATATCAAAGCCTCAACATGCGTCTTATTTTTAACTTTTTTATGTATGATTGAACAAGTACCCACATGGAATTAAACGAATGTTTTGAATTATAGAAAATATGACAATAAATTTTTAATCACATTGCATGTGTAATCTAACCTCTTGAATGTATACATCCATTTATACTGGACTGGGCCTTCAACTTTTACCTTAAATGGTAAGTGTATAAGTAAATACTCCATCCAGTCAAAAAAGGATGGAGAGAATATCATCTCAAGTATGCTCAATCCAGTAAAAAAAAAAGCATGGACTTAGTAGTATAGAAATTCTCTTTCAACTTGTTCCTTTAAGGTAAAATGCTTCTCGCCCATTCGATAATTATGTCATAACTAGCCTCACTCAACCTATAATCTAACTTGATAGTGAACACCTGTGCAACGACTGATAATTTACTGTGATTTGTGCAATCGTCCTATAATGGTTCATCAAAATCTTTCAAAAGATCAAAAAACCTGGTTGCATCTGCATTAGGTTCTTCATTTATGATTAGACAGTGATCGACATGACCTTAATTTATTCTCATTGCATCCATAACCATATTCTGGTAAGGATTACTATTGTCATCTACAACTCCATGCACGTTGCTAGCACTAGAAGTTGACCCAACCTTCCTTCCTATCATGGTCCCATGAAGAACATATGGTTCTTCGTGTGCATGCCAATACAAGTATTGCTATATGAATCCTTTATGTGGAAGACACATCGTTACAATATTTGGATTGAGAAACTTTTTATTTCCACACCTTTTGCATGGACATCTAATATCGCCTCCACTAATATTTATTGGATTAGATATTGCGTAATTAATAAAACCCTGAATCCAATTAGAATAATCTATCCTCCACAATTCTTGGGGTGATTCTCTATGTATTCATGAACGATCATCCATCACTTCTATCAAACCTATATAAAATAATGATGACCACATGTATTAATTAACTACGTTAACTAAGTTAATTTGCAAAAATAAAAGTTTAGTTCAAGCTTATTCAATCTATTTTAATATTTCTTTTAATTTATTATCAATTATCTACATGCAAATTTGTGCACATTTACTAGAAATTACAACTCAGCAATAAAATTAACAAAATATAAAACAAACCCGTTAAATAAACTATTATTTATTTCATCACAAAACACTTAATTTGGTAATTCGACATAAGTTTCAACAATTTACAAACAAATATAATTTTTAGAAAATCTAAAACAAACCCTAACATGTACAAATCATAAATCCATATAAGTTTATTAGAGAAAAAACTATAAAACAAGTAAACACCCAAACAAAATACATATACTACAAAATTATTCCAAAAAAATTAACATTTTAAAATTATGCTCCATTAAAAAAAGAGAGGATAAATTTGCTTACTTAAGGTGGATAATCCTCAATAAAATTTGAATCAAAACACAGATGCTAACAAACCGAGTGTTGTGGTGGCTAGAAAAGTTGTGGGAAGTTGAGTTGTGTTGAGATTGAGGGGGTTGTTTGTTGCAGAAAAAATGGACAATGAAGAAGTAGAAATGGGGGAGGGGGAGAAGAGGGTCGAGTGCTAGATCATAAATTAATTATTACTGATGGAATTATTCCGATGGTGACTCCATCGACAATTGTGTTAGTAGAAATGTCACGTCACCATACGATTTATCTTATTGAATCCCACTGTAATACCACCTATAATGTCGTCGGGATATTCACGGATGAATTTTACCATCGGACAAATTTCGTCAATAACTTTGTCTGTAAAACTTACACGTCATCGTACTATTTAGTTTTTTTTAATTCATTCTTTTCTCACTGCAATTCTCTCGGTATATACCGTAGGAATATTCCCGTCAATATTTACCAACGGATTTAGCGATGAAAAAATTCAGCCGGTAAATGTTACCGTAATATACCAACGAAAAGATTCTATAGATATTTTTATTTGTATTTGTTAATTTTTTAATAGCAGCTGGTATTTCCTATATATATAAAAACATGCAAAGTGGAGCCTGAATCTGTAGTTGTACAATTGACACCTGGTGCTCCTTCATTGATTCTCCTATGAAATGAAAAATATAATGTATGCTGCATTCCTTTCAACTCAAGATATTAATTCTTCATATATGGTTTACTTATTGCTTTATTAATATAATTAGTAGAAACTGAGAGATAGATTGTACAGTACATTAACGGTATCTTTCTGCTCAAGTTTTATATATTCTACAAACTATTATGCCGGGTGTTTAGAGGCTGCCAATAACGTTAATTTTTAATAACATAAGCTACCTGGTTTCTTAAATGCTACTTCCCTTTGCTTCCACGAACTGCGTGCCTCATTTTGCTCATGTCGGCAATTTGCAGGGCTTGCTTGTTCTTCAACTCTGAGAAGTCAGGTTTGCCCTTCTGCTTTGCGTAAGTTAGGGTGCTCCCAAATTAATATTTACAAGTGAATTTTCTTCATTAACAGCTAAACCCTAGATTAATATTGACAGTACGTACCGCACTCTTTGCCGCACGTTTCATAAGAGGAGGATCCACCTTTTACAACTTTTCCCGCGTCAACCCTTCCTTTTTGTCCTGTTATAAACCCGAAGTCTTACACGCCATTTGCTCTACATCTCTCTCCTAAGGTTTCAAAACCAGCTCTCGCGTTGTTGTCAAGAGGAAGAAGAAGACCAACTCTCTCTCTCTCTTGAATTCCAAAACAATGCAGCTCGTCCGGATAATCTTCATTATAGCTATAACAATGGCTCTCTCCACCACTCTCACAGTAAAAAGAATTGGCGAAGATGAAGAGAAACCACCAAAGGATGATCAAAGTATCGATACTTCAACTAGATTGCCACAGGGGCTTAATATTATGCACGATGGAAAGGAGCTAATGCCTTCAAAAAGGTTGAGTCGGTTCCTCGCAGCAGAAAAGAATCCTAGAGCCGCTGACCACTGCAACAAAGACAACGAAATATGCCAGATTCTGCAAGGTAAAAACTATAAATGCTGCAAAAACAAGTGCATGGACTTGTCTACAGACAAACATAATTGTGGTGCATGCAAGAGAAAGTGTAAATACACAGAAGATTGCTGCAGAGGAGAGTGTGTGCTGCTTTCTCTTGATAAGAGGCACTGCGGGAAGTGCAATAACCGGTGCCAGAAAGGTGAATTTTGCGTATATGGAATGTGCAATTACCCATGAAATGGTATTGGGTTGAGGTTCGTTATTTATTCATAAAACAATAAAAAAGAAAACACATTTGGGTGGTTCTCCCACATTTTATATAATTAATTACTTCTTACAATGTTGATTAAAAAAATAATAATTTAATTACTGCTTTACAATCCTCTAGGATTTTAATTATCTCTATGTAATACTCCAATGAACTTTAATTGTAACGTATTAATCCGTTGTCTGTAATTGCACTTTATACAATTTTTGTGTTTCAGGTTAAATATATATGATTATATTTGCTGTTTTTATATATATATATATATATATATATATATATATATATATATATATATATATAATGTGTAAGAATATATTTTGTAAATGTTTGAAGGGTACGTATACAAGTAATTGTGATGCACGAAGCCAATTTTTTGAGTTAATTAATTAGAACTTAATTCTTGTAGTTTATTAAAACTAGTTAATTAAGTTCCTATAGTATTAGAAATAATCAAATGGTCCCTTCACCGGTATAGTTTTCAATTTTTCAGAAAATACATTCTTTTGTAACTGATATAGTTAAACTAATTATCTTTTCTTTATTCTATTTTCAAGAAATAAAAATAGAACATGAAATTAAAATAAAAACTTTAACATATAGAGATTGAATAAATGGTTTCTAAACTACGAGAATTAATTAATTAATTAATTTTGATAAACTAAAAGGGTTAAGTTATTACAAGTATTTGAATTTCTTTTTACGGGGTTTTGTTCATAAATAAAACTAGGAGATTATTTCTCTTGTTAGAAATAATTAAGAGGTTTAAACTCCACACTTCTTGAAGGAAAAAAAAAAAAAACACATTAGTGCCAAATTGAGCAACAACTTTCGAGCTATGAATTAATTGCATGGCTTTAAATTGTCCGAGCAGATTTTTTCTACTGCAAAAAAAGAGGTTTAAACTTCAAAACTTCTTGAAGATAGCAAAATATAATAGTGTTAATTGAGCAACAACTTTCGAACTATGAAT
>Ga0325414_1000653_pt1 | contig 29665 bp, 16 predicted proteins | sample PopdelMetagenome_8_FD_206183 | JGI IMG/M metagenome (GOLD analysis project Ga0325414, IMG submission 206183) | Populus deltoides microbial communities from Bellville, Georgia, United States - Leaf-PdKOR-R3 | ecosystem: Host-associated > Plants > Phyllosphere > Phylloplane/Leaf | place: USA... | reverse complement strand
CCAATATTTCAGGAGCAAAGGGATTTGTAACATTTATTGATGATTGTACCCGAATGACTTGGGTTTATCTTCTTAAAAGAAAAGCTGATGTAAGTCACATCTTTCCAAACTTTACAAAAATGATAAAGAATCAATTTGGGGTTAGCATTAAGGGGATTAGAACTGATAATGCTAGGGACTACTTTAATAAGATCCTATCACCATACTTTGAAAAGGAAGGGATTATTCATCAATCATCTTGTGTTAATACTCCTCAACAAAATGGGTTAGCCGAAAGAAAAAACAGACATCTTCTCGAAACTACTCGAGCTTTACTTTTTCAACATCAAGTTCCAAAACACTATTGGGGAGAAGCTGTTTTAACATCTACTTATTTGATAAATAGAATACCTTCAAGAGTTATTGGTTTCAAAAGTCCTTTAAACTATTTATCAGAATTCTTTCCAAAGAATAATTTTTATTCTAAAATTCCCCCAAGAATTTTTGGGTGTGTCACCTATGTTCACATTCATAAACATCACCGAGACAAACTTGATGCTAGAGCTCTTAAGTGTGTTTTCATAGGGTATTCTGTCACACAAAAGGGTTACAAATGTTATCATCCACCTTCAAAACGATTTCTTGTGTCAAAAGATGTCACTTTTAATGAAAACCAATCTTTCTTCAACAAGACTTATCTTCAGGAGGACAACACAAACATAGAAGATAAGAATACAAATGTTTTTGACATTTTTTCCTTCCAAATCCCATCTCGGCAGCAATCATCTTTGAATTCACCACCCACTAAGTCTCCAAACCTCACAAGAGAAATTCTGCAGGGTGAAACTACTACTACTGACCGACCTCTTTAGGTATATAGAAGAAGGGTACAGCCTGTTCAAAATCTCATGCAAGCCCAAGAATCTGAACCAGAGCAAGGTAATGAAACTTCTCATCCATCCTTATCTATTCTTAATACTAATGATCTTGATCAGCCAATTGCAATTAGAAATGGGATAAGAGAATGCACTAAGAATCCTTTATATCCTATAGCTGACTTTATGTCATTTGAAAAATTTTCACCATCACACAGAACCTTTCTCTCAAAAATAAACACCATACCTATCCCAAAAACCTTGCATGAGGCTCTAAGTAATGAGAAATGGAAAACTGCCATGAGAGAAGAGATGAATGCTCTAGAGAGGAATCAAACATGGGAAATAGTTGAGTTACCAAAAGAGAAGAAACCAGTAGGGTGTAAATGGGTCTATACTCTAAAATATAAAGCTGATGGCAGCCTTGAAAGGTATAAAGCCAGGCTAGTTGCAAAAGGGTATACACAAACTTTTGGGATAGACTATCAAGAAACATTTGCTCCAGTTGCTAAGATGAACACCATTCGAATTTTGTTTTCTCTATCTGCTAATCTTGGATGGTGTAGGCAGCAATATGATGTAAAGAATGCTTTCTTACATAGGGAGTTGGAAGAAGAGGTGTTTATGGATCCACCACCAAGGTTCAGTCACTCTCTACTTCCCAACCAGGTCTGCAGACTAAAGAAGGCTCTCTATGGACTAAAACAGTCACCTAGAGCTTGGTTCGAAAGGTTCACACAAGCCATGGTGTCAATGGGATATCAACAAAGTCAAGGAGATCATACTTTGTTCATAAAACACTCCATTTCAGGGAGAGTTGCTATTCTAATTGTTTATGTTGATGATATTATAATAATAGGTGATGATCTTGTAGAAAGGGATATATTGAGAAGAAGACTTTCTGTAGAATTTGAAATCAAAGAGCTGGGGAAGCTGGAATATTTTCTTGGTATAGAAGTAGCACATTCAACAAAAGGGATTTTTATCTCTCAACAGAAGTATATTCTGGACCTTCTAAAGGAGACAAAAATGGTAGACTGTAAACCATGTGAGACACCTATTGACCTAAAGCACAGACTTGACAATGATGAGGAAGGAGTCACAACTAACAAGGGACAATACCAAAGGCTAGTTGGTAAGCTGATCTACTTAGCCCACACTCGTCCAGACATTGCCTATGCAGTGAGTGTGGTGAGCCAATTCATGCATAACCCGAAAGATTCACACCTACAAGCAGTTTATAGACTTCTTAGATACTTAAGTCTACCCCTGGAAAAGGAATCTTGTATAAAAAACATGAGAATCTGAAACTTGAATGCTACACAGATGCTGATCATGCCGGTGACTTAACAGATAGAAGGTCAACATCAGGTTATTGTACTCTGTTGGGAAGAAATCTTGTGACATGGAGAAGTAAAAAACAGAATGTTGTTTCAAGATCATGTGCAGAAGCAGAATTCAGATCAATGGCACTTGGAATTTGTGAGTTACTATGGATAAAGATTATCCTAGAAGATTTAAGAATCAAATGGGAAGAACCAATGAGATTGTATTGTGATAATAAGTCTGCCATTGGAATAGCACACAATTCAGTACAACATGATAGAACTAAAAATGTGGAAGTGGACAAACACTTCATCAAAGAAAAAATAGAGTGGACTGATTTGCATACCTTATGTGCTTACTGGGGAACAACTTGCTGATATACTTACTAAAGGTGTGCAGAATCCTTCATTTAAAGGTATCTTAGACAAGCTAGGAATGAAGAATCTCTTCCATCCAGCTTGAGGGGGAGTGTTGAAGATTCTGAAGAAATTAAGGCAGATTTGAATCTGATCTGAACCCGATTTATGGGAAATGAATATAGAAAGCCAGATTTTCTTTCCCATAAATCAGGTCCAAATAATAACACCTATTTATGTGTAGTTAATAGCCTTCCTAATATAGATTTGTAGATGTTGTATATAATGAGGAATATATTCTGAAATAAGATTGAGAAGTAAGAATTCAAGAATTCTCCACAAACCTTAAATAATAGCATGCTCCATTAGAAGTTTCAGTTTTTCATATTTAGTCTGTTGCAATTACTCTGATATCACTCTTTATGTTCATATATCTTATATAAAACAACATTGGTCAAAGGGAATGGATCATACCGATGATTTTCTTGCAAGTTTTGCAGTTGCTGTCTCAACATTGCCGCCTCCCTATGCCAGAACTAGCAAATATAATGCGCAATTTAGTGGAATTGCTAACTTTTGTGGTCAACATGCATACACCAAAATGAAGAGTAATTGGATTCTATTGTTACGAAAACACATCTGAAGAGAAATAGATAAAAAAAACATCTATCTGTTTCAAGGCTGAGAAGCCACTCTCTGATCTCCATGTAATGGTTATGATTTATTACACCATGTTTTTTCTTTTCCGCGTCTGATGACCATCCCCTTCTGATATCAATGTAGCTCTCCCCCAATATTTCTCTATAAAACTAGGAAGTGTTTTTTTTGTTTACTATCTTCACGCAAATGTGCTTCAAGATGACATTTATTGTTCTTGCTACTGATAAAATGTCTTATGAGTTCTATCTTCACGCATATGGTCCCAATCCTGGATAAAGGACAGAAATGGTCCCAATCCTGGATAAAGGACAGTTGCAGTTAGCAGAGGTCCAGTGTAAGATATGTAGCTACACCTTATAACTTGAATCAATCAATTAAGGCTTGGCTGTGTTGAGTTCATATGCTTTATGATAATTTTTGACATAATACATATTTATCTATTCAGGTGGTTATATTTATTTAATCAGTTGTTTCATGCTTTGCCTAAGCCTGAATACATGAATGCTGTCATATAATGTGTGTTTATCCTGCTAATTTATAACAGATAATACAAGGCTGATTTCCTGTCAATAGTTTGAAGCTTAATGAAGTACTCTTCATTGGTATGAACTGAACTTCAATATTAGTTGATTTTGCTGCACGATTTTGGCATTTCATTTTCCTGTTGCTTTTAACTTGGAGGATATCTATAGTAGACAGTACATTCATGCAGCGAACACCAGGCATTCCCATTGTCATTTTCTATTTTTTTTTTCTATTTTTTTTTTGTATTTATCATGTGCTAAAATATCAGAATCCAGTTGAGAAATATAATTGGTTTCTGTTCGTCATCCCTAAGTCATTTTGGACTCAAAAAATTGATATGTTATTTCCTTCAGCAATATTAGAACTGGGAACTATACTGGTTTTGTAATTTGCGACAATTTTTTACTTTCATGTTCAAATGGCTCTTTGCCTCTTTGCAATCATATCAAAGGCCATGTCCTAGATGTGGCACATCTTATCTGTAGTCTGTACAACTGTATCTTCAGTTCCATTCTTTATAGCCTCATTATGCCTGATACTTTCTTTAGTTAGATAATTAGATTGCCCATGTTAGTTCACATATACTGCAGATAAATTACCAGAAACATTAAGATTTTCTTACTTTATTAACTCCTTTTGTGAAACAAAATATCTCAACCCTTGGATGTCATAATGCTATGTTTGTAAGTATAGCTCGCACAATAGGTGCAGACTTTTAGCTGAAATACAAAATTGTTAAATACAGTATCTTTTATTGTAAACAAAAAAGAAAAGAGAAGAAAAGATCTGTATTTGTTGCTCCTGTTGGTAATAGCATTGTTTAAAGTAGCAAAAGCAAAGTTCAACATGATGATTGTATTTGAAGCTATCTTTGATGAAAATGCAACGTTGAAAAACTAGAGATGTGTAAGCTGTTTCTCTGAAGTAAAAGTAGTCAATCAAAATCTACATATTCTTTTTAATGCATACCCAAGTTTTATGTATAAATGTGGCAAAAATAAGGCAAATCAAATTTTGTTAGAAGTCGTAAAATCTAAATTCACTGGGTACTGAAATACCTTGAGTTCTGAGGTTGGGTTGCCCATTAGATGATGCACCTCTTTTGATTTGTTGTATCGTTCAATGACTGATTTCATGCTGCAAGAGCAGATTTATATTGCATCAGGGATGGGTGCCGTGTTCTATGTGAATGCTTTCTAATAACATTTAAGAACAAAATGTATGGAATCACCGCAAGGATAATTTCTCGACGAAGCAGAATGGACACATTTAAACTATATCATTCATGTGTGGATGAAGTCATTTGAGTTGTCCTGGCTATAGGAGTTTGAGCTTCCAGTGGAATATCCATAAAGAAAATCTAGTCTGCAAGTGGATAGCAATTGGAGCACCATCTCAAGATAAGTTTCCAATCCTTGTTTAATTTGATGCAGGGTTTGATGTTGATAGATCTCATGTCAGTTTTAACTATTCATTCTTTTATGGGGTGGAAAAGGGAAGCTCACTTCCTATTGTACTCTCTTCCCTCTTCATTATTTTTCTTCGTTTGACACTGTCAAGAATTGTGTACCGATGAAATGTGTATAACAAACTACTTGCAATCATTTATTGTATGATTGTGCAGAAAGCGTAGACTTGCTATGTTTGGAAATTTATAACATGAATTCTAATATTTTGGAAATTAATTAGGTGAAAATCCATAATTTTATGGTCTTGTCTTCAGTACTTAGAAAAGCTGTGGCAGCATCCTTAGGAGTTTAAATTATGTGGATTGTTGGTTCAATAGAATTTATAAGGCCTATGTGAGGTTTAGGGCTAGACCAAGGCAATTCTAAGGAGAGATGAAAGAAGAAAATATCTGTTGGAAAATGGCAAGTAACTGACATCTGAAAATGCGCAACTATGATGTTCTTACACTCATTAACAGCAGATAGACTCCCATGATGTTCTTGCACTCATAACAGCAGATAGACTCCCCAGTTTTCAACTTCTTGAATTGTTGACTCTCTCCATTCACAGAAAGAAGGGACACCTTCCAAACTACTTAATAATGAACAGCTTTGACTCCTCTCTGCGGATGCACAAGGTCGTGGAATTTTGCTGCTTCCATAGTAAAATAGCAATATTTGAATACTGCTAAAGGTTATTCGTGAGCTTTATACAAATTAGTAAGATGAAGCTTTGTTCTTAAATGCTGCATATCTGGAGCTTCATTTAGAGTACTTATCCCTTCCTGACAATTTTGTAGCCATATGTTGTGAAAACGATATTATCTGAGTTCTGTATATTGCTTCCCCTTGACGTGTCTTCATTAGGGTGATTGACATCTTACAATAACATTGTGGTCAACCTCTCTAATACACTTTCCAGATCTCGACAGTTTCAAGTAGAGCAAATACATGGATTACAGCCACCCGCCCACCCCCAAAACCAAGATAAACGTAGTTATCTGTAATCTCATCTTGTTTGTTAGATCCTATTATTGATACATTGGAGCAACTAAAGCATGTCATCTCGGATCTGTAGGAGTCCTTCAATTAAGTCCAAGAGCTAACCAAGAGTGGATGAAGAAACTTGAGGTTGGATATATAAACAGAATTAAATTAGACTGGAGTAGAAGATGACCAAATCACAGCAAGCAAGCTCTTGTCGATATCCTAGTTGTTGATGCTGTGTTAATATTATTTACTAAAGGAGAATGAGCAGCTGTCTACTATATATATATATTTTCAGTATCTAAACCTGATATTTGACTTCTGCTATCTGAAACTTCTGACAAACACATTGATTATAAATTAAATAAGTTTTACATGAGGTATTTGGAGATGAAAAACTCAAGATTTGGAGATTTGACAAACCAATATTGACATTTATTATGAATGTTTTCGATAAAAAAAAAAAAACATGGAAAAAGATTATCAAAATTGAGAACGGAGATTGATGTTGGCTCGAATTAGTTCAAAGCATTTCTAGGAAAGAGAGGGTGCTTCTAGAGTTTAATTATAAACTTAACCATGTCTCCTCTTTGACTCCTAGTTAGCATGAGATATTGAGAGTCTCTGGCACACCATGTGTTTTCACGAAAGATGAATGGATTATGTTGACTTGAAACTTTTACTTAACTGATGTCAGTTTTTTCAGTTTAGAAATTTATTTTTTCTATTAAAATGAAATTATTTTTAATTTCTTGTTTAAGTAATATTAAGGTTTTCTAGTTCTTCAATATAAAAGGTTGTGATAACTTTTTGATAAATAAAACTTGGATAAATAAAAATTAAAAATACTTTGAGTGTCTCATAATGTTTTTTTTTATATATTTTTGTGAGTTAATTTTGACTTAAATTCTGTTAGTCTATGAAAGTTTTAACAAATTTTATTATTCTTTGCTGTCTGTTGTATCTGTTAGTATCACAATCATTTATAGTGATTTTTGTTGTGTGCGGTTTAATTATTATGGTTAGAGTTTGCATAGAAGAGCGTGTTCATGGTGGAGTTGAATGGTTTCAGACTAAGAAGGCTTTGTTTAAAAGATGTTATATTAGATGTTTTCACAATGTATGATGAGTTTTGGTTGAGGAGGTTTTGCTCTAAAAACAATTTAAACTCAATGATAGGTTCTCTCCAAACTAAGAAAAATGATGTAAGAGCTTCTTTTAAGAAAATAAATATTTTTTCTTATTTATTTTTATTTCTTCTTGTTTAGTTTATGAATTGTATTTTATTTTTAAAAATAATTTTTCAGTTTTTATTTCTCAATTTCAATGTTATTAGACTTTTCTGATGTTTCTATTTTATTTTTCTAACATAATATTAATTACTAGAATTTTTTATTTTTTTATATAAAATTTATAATAGCCTTTTGATAGTGATTTGGAAGAGATCTCCTAAAAAGTCTCTAGTGCTAATTTGGACCACTTTCTATCATTTTTCTTTTGCTGAGTGGCATGCATTTTCACGGTGCTTGTTTTTCCAATTATGAAGCATGGCTAAGCGATCTTACTTATATTGGGCCTAGCACCCAAGTAGTTTAGCTAATAGTGGGCCAAGAAATATTGAATGGTGATGTGGGTGGAGGTTTTCAAGAAATACAAATAACCTCTGATTTTTTTTTTTCAGATTTGGAGAGCATCTAAAATAACTAGTGAATTATAATTGTATTCTACTACAATTGATGCATTGGTCTTTACAGCTTTAATGTTTTTTGTTGGATGGTTCCATTTACCATAAAGTTACTCCAAAATTGCCTTGAAACAAGACTTGAATGAATAAAGATTAAATATTTTAGATTATTTGTAATTATTTTTTTTAATCTTTTAAAAGTTTTAACTTGTAATAAATTTTGTTATTTTTCTTTCCCAACCACATCAATCAATAGAGACGGATGCAGGAGGTTGTAAAAATTATTTTTTTCCCTGCCTCTCCCTTGAATAATTATAAATTTCAGCCCTAAAATTAGTAAGTTTTAACTTTTGCCACCTCTAAATTTTTGTTTCTAATTTGGCTGTTTTGTGGCTCCGCCCCTGCACGTCAAGAACTAGGTTTCTATAGAGGAGCTCTTTTTGCATTGAACCTGAACTTTTTTATCCATACGCTTGTTGGATTTTATCTACAAAAAGTGTCTCTCTTCGAGAGATGTTGCCTCTACCTTGTTGGGGTCCTACCTAACTCTTGGCCTAGAATTAAGCTCGATGAGTTTGATCAACAAAATATTTCTCTTAGGCAGAGAGGTTGTGCCTGGAGTTTATAGTCAACTCAATTTGACTCTTACATAATATATCTGTATTTTTTTTTTTAATTAACATGAATGTTTGGATGAGTTTGTATAAATCTTAGCTAATTTTATTAATAATTATACTCTTTTACTTTTACTTTTGGAAGGTAATTTGATGATGATGCAATGAAGTTGGTACGTTGTGTATTTTAATTCTGTTATAAAATACGTATATCCATGCAAAGTAGTTGATATTATTGCATTAATTGCGTGTGATTCTTTTAAATCCATGTAATTAATAAGTTGCAAGTTATATAGAGCATGCATGCATATGCTAACTTATCATCACACTTTTATTTTCCTAGCTAGAATACAAGAAGAGCGTATAAACAATTTGTCAATTTATCCATATGAACGTATTTCAAATATTCCTTAATCACATCTTAATTTTTTTAATAAAATCAATTATAATTTTAGTTTAATCATTATTTCTAATGAACTCTTTAATTAAAAAAAAAAAAGGAGGTTAGTAAAGAGTTTTACATTGTTTTAGGTTAAAAACAATGTAAAACACTAAAAAGCATTGCATTTCAAATTTACAATTAAAAAAGGCTATGCAAAAATAAAGTACAAAAATATTTTTAGTTTTAAAATATTTATACATTAAAGAGTGTATAATTTAAAATGATCGAAAAATATAAAGATATATAAGTGGATTTATCCTCTTAATTAGAAAGTTATGAACCATATAATACACAGAGTTACTAAACTTTTTGAAAACTTTATATAACTTAGAAGTTGGACAGTATATATAGATAGAATTTAAAATTTTAATAGCTGTTGTTTTTTTAAAATGTTCTTTACTTAGAAATATATTAAACTAATTTTTTTATTTTTTAAAATTTATTTTAATGTTTTTCGTACAGCTAATAACCTCGCTTCTAAAACTAAGTTTGACGCACGCTAGCTAGATTATTAGGAATATATATATATATATATATATATAGCGTTTGTGTGTATAAAGAATTCCTTTATTCTCAATTAATTAGTTAGATATTACAATAAATACCACCTGACCGCGTGCGTTCCTTAGCTACTCAAATCTTTTAGGCAACGTACCTTTCTTACCGTTATATATTAACTACATCTCTGTCTCGGTGAGGCTGCGAAATCTTTTTAGAAATGTGTGTGATACTGTTTGAATTTATTAATTAAAAGTTTAAACCGTGTATAATTATTTATATATCATCTTTTAATCGTTCTAATTAATAATTATTTGGGATATTTCATATTTCATATTTCATATGCCGGCCCCTTATTAACTCAAGGCGAATCTCTAGCTTTCACTTACAACAGCTAACCAACCATGCAATTTAGTCACCATTTATTCCAGCTAATTAAATTGTCAACTCGATCTGCTAGAACTATATATATATTTGCACCATCGATCGAAAGCTAACCTCTACATAGCAGCATTTCATTCGAGACCACATCACTTTTGTATATCCAGATTATTACGTACAGTTACGTGAATCCTAAATGAACCAGCGTAATGTATATGGTGTTCTTAATTCTGCTTTTATTCTGTAAAATAGAATCTTTAATTTGTATGAGGTCTGGCGAAATTTCCTCATCATTTGGATCACAAGTCCATCTGATCTAACGTTATTTCACAACTACTTCAATTCTAAACCATGATGAGTGTTGGTTCTCTAAGAAGACTGACTAGCTATACATGTAGTCCAACCAAACTCTAGAACATACATAAACCTAATCCAAATCTCTCCAAAGTTTACGCTTAGTGCCCGAACCAACACCCACCTGTAATAATCAGCCCCAGTTATTTGTCTCCTCAACGAGGGAGCTAACTTCATTTAAGTCTATTCTGTATCTATATATATGAGCTCTTTTTACTATATATGAGAAAAGCTTAGTTAGACAGGTATTAATTTGCTCGATCAACAAATGGAGAATTAATGTATGGTTAGTTGGAAAATGTAGGAGTCGCTAGTTTAACTAATTAATTGTTAATATCGAAAAAACTGATGTGATTGCTAGGAAACCAATTTAGGGCTATAAATTCTTACTACATTTGTGAGCAAAGAGAGTTTTCTGCTTGATATATTTATATATGATCATGCACATCCATGAATAGAACTTGTGAAAGCTTAGCAAATCCCCAGAAGAAAAACCTAAAATTAAGAAGACGCAGATTCCTCATAATTAGAACTCGGATTTGAACTTAAGATCGAGCGTCCTAAAAATGCAACAACACGGTGAGTTTTTAGTTTTTTTGCCACGGGAAGAGGTGTGTTGATCTGTCTCCAGGGAAAATACAGCAATTAATGCCGACTCTAAAACACTTGATATATACGAAGGTGATCGTTAATTATATCTTGGATGAAACTTCCAACTAGAAATATTTCCAAATTTCTAGTGCTAGCTGCTGTGTGGTGCTCTATTTAAGCAGCATTAACATCTCTTCTGCTCGAACACTTACATTTCTAAACTCTCCTAATTGAAAATAGAAAAAAAAAAAAACAAAACAAAAACAAAAAACAAAATAGGCCCTATTATTGCACACATCACAAGTTGCATGATGATAGTTACCAACAAAACTTTTGGATCAATACGTCAAACAATTTCATAAAATCACAACCATAAGAAGCTGACTTGATCAAGCACACAAATCAAAGATAATAGCATTGCATTACAGCGAAAAAAAAAATAAAAACAACATTAATATACATATAGATATATAAGATCATGATGTAAATAGTATTGAAGAGATGATGATGATATTGATAAAAGTGGAAGAGGAAACTACAAGAATATATCAAATAGATCTTAAAAATTGACCTGGTGCTAGAGAAATCATAGAGCTTGCCGGTGCTAGAGAAGATCATGACTCCAACTTCTGCGTCGCAAAGGATCGCCAGCTCCTTGGCTTTCTTCAACAACCCACCCCTCCTCTTTGAGAAGGTCACTTGCCTGCTTGTCGAATTATCAATCCTTCTTATCACTATCTTCCCCCTCCCCATTTTTTTTTCTCTTCCAAAGAATCCTAATAGTAAAGCCATAAGACAATAATCAACAACAAAACACAAGGAAGAGAAGGTGATCCATCATATTTTTGTATTATATGTGTGTTTTGTTAGAAAAAAGAAGAAAAAATTAAGAAAAAAAAAAAGCTTTGAAGAAAGGAGAAGGGAAAAGAAGAGAGGGAGAGAGAAAGAGAAAAAAGCTTACTTGAAGGAAGAGAGGGTGTTAATGGAGACAAAGTGAGGTTTCAGAGACGTCGTTCTTGGGCGAGGAGGGTACATCATCAAAGAAGCTATATAAGGAAAGTGTAGTTTAGGAAGTTCACATTCTTAAAACCTAAAAAAACCACTGGTCTTGTGCATAAAACAGCTAGTGGTTTTTTCTGTTTTTTGGGTCACGTGGTCCAGTTAGAAGCTGAGAGACTTTTAAAAAATAAATAGAGCCGTCTAACGTATAGATCGTTGACGCGTGTGGTATACGGATACGTAGACCGTAGTTCCTATTTCGGTAATTTTATTTTATAATCGTATTATTATTTTTTTTTGAGAGAAGGAAGAAATATATAAATAAACCTCCTGGGGAAGTGGAAACCTGTCCTTTATTTTTAAGGAATGGCCATTGTGTCCCCCAATGTCCCAAAGTGGCTTTTTTAAGGTTTCGGAGTGGGTGCTAAAGTAACAGAAGGCTGTCATTGTCCGTAAGAAGGACCACCTCACCCCCTACCAAATATTGACTAATCATGTTTTGCGTGGGGAATAAAAAATATAATAGTCTCCAATTATGCTCTTAATTAAATTGGCGAATAATCTGCCCACTTGGCAATAAACAAATGTATGATCTTTATCTTTATACAAATGGCAATATCTCCATTAAAAATAATAAGAATCTATCATTAAACAAGGACTCCAAAGTCACAAATGTTCATGTAAAACATTTATTATCAGATTTTATTTATTATATACCTAAACATCTGAGATCACAAAACTTCTTGTACATGTAGTTATTATTTCGGATGTGAAGTTTTAAACTCTTCTAGCTCTCCACTGTTTGTATGGGTTTGAAATATCAGTAGTGTTCTTGCGAGTATAATTGCTATATTGAAAAAATAAATTTAAATTCATAACATACCAAATACCATGTTGATTTGGTCTGACTAAAAAAAAAATCTAACCATGTTTTTTTAAACTTTTTAAAAAATGTCTAGGCCATGAGAAATCTTTTTGATAGTTTTATTAGATTAGATTTCATGGGTCAACCGTGAAACCTCTAGCCTAACCCTTTGCCTAGCCCAAACTTCAAATTAAATCATGTAGGAGTTGGCTTGACTTAATCTCGTAGACTTGACAAGTTTAAATGCAACTTATAAGACCAATAAAAATATAGTTTCGTTTAAAATAATAATTAAAGATATCATTTTTTTAAAAAAATATTGAGACTATGCATATTGGATTGACCCGGGTAAACCCAAATTAACCCCCAAGTCATGACTTAGATTATGGACATTAACCATGCACGATGAACTAACATGGTTGGGTCATTTGTCTCTTTTCTTTCCCTTCCATTCTTCCCTCCTTGGTTGAGCCTTCATTGGGCTCTGGTAGGGATGAAATTCAGGATTAAATTAACAAGTTATTAGAGAATAAGAGACTAAATTAAATGAAGAGGAAAGCTGACATGTTGGGGAAGGCATGTGCAACCTTTTCCGAGCTCTGATGACAGTCTTTCTTGATGCCATTAGAATCATCTTGACATGAGCTTTCTTGTACAGCATCATATGGTGGTGATGAAGCTCTAATATGGCTTATGTTAGTGAATATACCATGTAATGATCAATCGGTTGGTTACATGTAATACTGATTTTATTCACGTAAAACATATTTATTATGAATAAAAGCTTTCTTTATTATTAATATTCAATTATATTTGATTAATGAACCTAGAGTAAAGATAAAGTTTATGGAACAAAAATGCTTTGCATATAAAATTATAAAGTTGTTATAATAATGAGATTTCTATTGCATCAAAGCATTATTCCGAAATATTCTTGGTCAATATTCTATTATGACTGTATATTAACTAGAGTTGTTGAGACTGATGCATAGTATGCTTATTATTATTATTTTTTTTATGAAATGAAGCAACTGCTCTCGTAAACTATGATAAGAGGGATACTTGAAATTAATAGATAGGTGCTTCTTAAATAATATATACATTGAACTGACCTGTAAGAGAATTCTATATAGAGAGATCATCTATGTTTATAGAAAAGCTCATGTGATAGTTGTGCAAGAGATCCTTAGATTTGAAATCATTAAGTTATCTTATATAAGGAGTGTTATGCTTGGATCCTAACAACATGTTGTTCTAATCAAGGGTAACAAATAGACTAATATTGGGTATAAAATAAACTATATGAAGGTATTTGAGCAATTAAGAGATGATTCATTATCTTAGGTGAATTAGAGAAAATGTTTAATTTTTTCTCAAATAGTATTGATTGTGAAATCCATTGTTAATGTGGAATGAGATTTGAAAAGAGTTTCAAATTTTATTCAAAGAATCAATGACTATAGTGTTGAGAACTAAAATGATTTAATAAAGCAGATATACTTCATGTTATTTGACGACACATTCTTCTTGTTTTTTCCTCTCTCTCCTCTCCTCGATCTTCATGCCTGATTTTTTCTCTTCTTCCATTCAAGGAAAAAAATGGCTATATATTTTTTTTCCATTTATTTTCAATCATTTGAAAAACAAAAACCAAATATTTTTTTGTGAAATCGAGCCCCATCCCATTTGTGAGATCTTTTATGACTTCACGAGAACCCAACATCAAGCCCATTAAAATAAAACATCAAGGCAAATCTTAAATAAAATCAATGTGTGAGGATAAAAAAAACTTATGTAACTAAAAATGAAAAAAAAAAAGAAGCATTATACAAATCCACAATACAATTTTGTGTGAATAAATGCACCGTAAAATGAACAGTTGATTTCTTAGCTCTATTAGTGTTTGTTAATAAATTATGTTTTACTTTACATGCTTTTATTTAGACATAAAGTATACGAAATAGTATTATTAGCTAAAGCTTGATGATACTCTATTATATATCATTGGTTATTTGAATTTAAATATTAAATTATATTATCCCGGATGAATATAGTTTTTTTTATATAAATATATTAATTATTCTACTAGTGACTTGTCTTTCAGTAAACCAAATTAACAAGCATGGCTAAATTTTATGATGCAAAAACTTATAAGAAGAGGTTATAGAGTTTTTTAATAAGATGTTTTAAAATATTAATTTCTAAATTGTTTCTTTTAATCTTATTTAAACCCTAATAATGGAGAAAAGATCCAACTCTTTTAATTATTCAAAAAATCTCTTTTTTTTTCAACTATATATTTTTTTCCTTTATGTACATGACAAATTATTTTTTATATTTTTATTTGAAAATATACATGATAGCTTTATTGTTTATATAATAAATGACCAATAATGATGAATGGTTGAGCCTTTTATTAATTATTGATCTAATTTTATATAGACACTTTTTTATTTAACTTGCTAATATACATAATAATTAAGACTAAAACTTTCCATGATGATCTTAAGAACACATTCCTCGTATTGACTTGGTATATTGAACTCAAAATGTTTAATTAAGTAACATTCGACTAAACAATCATTAATTTTAATCTAATAACTTCTTAGTCATGTATAAAGTATACCTCCTACCATGTTGTTTTCCTTTCACACCCCTATAGAAATTCCATGCTCATTTTGTTAGGCAAGGACATCCTCGTCATTTAACAAAATGATAGAGGTTCTACCTGTCACTTTAACAAAGCGTTTTGGACATGACACCACGTGTCACTAATAAAAATGGACAATGAAAAGCATAAGGCAAAGAGGAAAAAAAGTGATTTCCTTTTTTATTTTTAAGGTTTCCATATCAGGAAATTGGAGATCGTGCAGCCTGCTAATGCAAGCAAAATGGATGTAGTTAAGGTAGCTAGAAGTGGTTATTAGGTTGTCGTGATGTCTAATGAAAGTTTTGGTGTTTTAGTTGATGTTTGATTTGGTGAAATAAAATAAAATTATATTTATATAAAATAATTAAGAGTTAAGAAACTAAAATTAAAATTGAAACAAATAAAGTGAATTAGAATAAACATGCATGGTAACTTAGTTGGCGCATGTTTTACACATTCCAGCGTGAGTAAGATGTCTATCACACTCTTGTTGTGCGTGTAACAAGGTACAGTGGAGGAACACGACTTTCTGCCATGGCGTTGGATTCCTCTTAGTAAGAGCTTCCCAATGAGGCAGTGTGTACATGTTGGAAATGCATGAAGACTTATTTTTCATTTCTTTTCCTTCTCCTCCCTCTTTTCTCTTTCTTTTTTCTTGGGATTCGTGTTGGTCTACTAGAGTTGAAAAATGTCCTTCATTTTTTTTTTAATTTAGTTCTCATTCTTTCAATTGTTAATTCTTGCTTTTAAATTATTTCAATTAATTTTTTTTTCAATTTCATCCCTTAATAATTGATTTCATTTAATTTTTATATCAAATTTAATCCATATTCTTTTGACTGAAAATTTTTTGTTTTGGATTTTTTTCTTAATACATTTTTTTTCAACATTTGGTTTTATTTTTATTTTTTTGAGATTTTGGTCCTCAATGTTTTTTTTATTTCTAATTTTTTTGTTTTATATCTTTTTTTAATTGATTTTTTTTTAATTTCATCCCTCAACATTTGGTCAATTAGAGATTTGGCTTTGTAAATTTTTCAGGTTTGCCTTCTATGAGGTAATCTCTACCTCATGACCCAGATCATGGGTTTAGAAGACTAACTTAGGATGCCTTTGGTATATTCTTAGGTTTTTTTTTAAATTGATTTTTTTTATCAATTTTATCCTTCACCATTTTATTGGTTTAAAGATTGAGTTTCGTGATCATTTTCACTTTTCTTGTATAGGGTTATCACAATCTCATGTCTCAGGTTTCAGGCTTAGCAAGTTAACCGGGGTGAACTTAATTATTTTGTTCCCGTTGTTTTTTTTAAAATATTTTTTTTCTAGTTTCGCCCTTTGTTAATGGATTGGTTTGAGAATTGACCCTTATAGCTTCATTTAATTTGGATTTTTTACAGGGTTATCCTAGTCTCACAACTAGGATACAGATTTCATAGGCTAACTTGAGTTATTTTTAAAAAATAAATAAAATTCTTTTCTTAACAATTCCTCCCTTAAACGTTTGATTTGCTAATAATTGAGTTTCAAATATTTTTTTATTTTACTTTCTATAGGATTATCACGTTCTGATTTAATTTTTTCTTTCTATGAAGACCCTTCAAGAATATTAGGGGATAACTTTCCATAATATTGATAATCGTTTACTTTTTGCAATTTATCATTGCTAAAGTTTTGTTTAGTTCAAAGTTTTTAATGTCATTCTTGTTTTTTATTATGTTTTTCATAACCTATTTTTGGGTTATTCCCCAATTCACATTTTTTCTCTCTTCAAAAAAAATATAAAAAAATCAAAAAAATATTATCAAAAAATATAACAGTGAAAAGAGGATGCCAAAAATTATCAAAAATTGGTTGAGGAGGTTCAAAAATACAAAGATTGAAATTTAACGGTATTTTATTGACTGATGAGAGCCCTGTTAACGAAGAAAATTTAATTTGAGGAAGAAAAGTCCAAAATCAGACATTTATAGACTCAATTAAATTTTATTGAAGGTTTAATTGAATTTATAAAGGGTTTGATAGTAAGAAAAATTTATTTTGGAGTTAATTTGGGCTTTAATTAGAAGAAATTAAAGTTTTGGGATTGAATTATAATTTTTGAAGTTAATTTGGTCAAATCAGGGGCTTAATTGCATAAATATTGAAGTTTGGTGGCCAATTAGGGACTTAATTGAAGAAATCCAAAACCAATGACCAAACTGGAAAAGATGCGTAAATAGAGGGGCTATAATGAAAACCGGATCAGGGGTCAAATTGAAGAAATTAGAAGTTTATTGCTCAATTGAGGGTCAAATTGCACTAATTCGAGACTAAGGACCAATTTGGAAAAGGCGGCCAACTTCAAGGCCGACGATTGAATTTTGCAGGGATGCAATTGAATTGATTTTTAAAATCAAAATTGCAATTGAGAACTTGATTGAACAAATTACAAATTGAAGACTGATTTGGATTTTGACATAAGTTTGGCGCCATTTTCATTTAAATGAAACAACGCGTTTTGCCCAAAACGGCGTCGTTTCATGCATAGTTCATTAAAAAAAAATAAAGACCCAAAACAGTGCCATTTTGAATGACACCGTACGTCCTTTTCTTCCCTTGGACGTGCAGAAAACAGGGGAAGGGAGCTTTTTGTTCCCTTGTTTTCACCGCCTTTTCTTCCTCATTTTAGCTCAAAAAGACGCCGACCAAGGACACTGATGCAAACCATATTATTCAATAGTTTCACTCACATTTAACTAGTGTTTTGCCTATGTTTTATATATAAAATACCTTGATATTCTTTGTTTTATGTTTTGAAGGCACTTTTGGATGAAAGATGCAAAAAGGAGTAAATTGGAGATCATTGGCAGATTTGACCTTTAGTCAATGTTTTGTGCAGAGCGTGAGCTCTAGAAGTTGAAATGAAGTGATTCTAGTGGCATTAAAAAGCTAACATCCATACCTTTTTGGACATCTAAGGCAAGAAAATAAAATAAGGAAGAGTATGGAAATCGCATCCTTCAAAGTCAAATCTTGCAATCTGCCAGTGTTGACCTTCGGCCATTCCAACTTGAATATCTGGAGCTACAGAAGTCCAATGGATGAAAACTCAATTGTTTTGGATTCATGACTCAAAGTTCTATAAACGCTCCAAATTTCAACAAAAAATGATGTCATATGAGAGAGATATGATTTTTCAAAGATGATATCTGAATTCTACCAGCAAACAGGTTTCGTGAAGAAACGAGTCCAAATTACGTTCCAAAGTATCTAAACCGATATCCAAGTTTTTATTTCAGCAATTTAGCTCCTCTAAGTCAAAGCTTGAAGATTTCATGCAAGGCTATTTCTTCTTTTTTAGAAAAATAGTTATTGAAGTACTTAAATGTAAACAGTCTACTTAATGGAGGACTGTTTTGTAAAATAGAGACCTAGGGTTTCCTAAGATATAAAAAGAATGAGAGAAGAGAAGGGGGGCAGCCAGCCAAGAAGAGAAAAACGTCCCCTTTCTCTAAGAAACCCTAAATTATGCATTCTTCCTTATTTTTGATTAGTTGTTCAACAAACATGCAAGGCTAAACATTTTTTCTTGGTTGCAAGGACACGGAAACCTTTAGATTTCAAGAACTGTGAGATTTATTTTACCTTTTCTTTTCAGTTTATATGATGAATATGTTTGTTCTCCTATGCTTATTTTCCTATGATTGTTTATTTTAATTGCTATAGCGGACTCTAAGTTATTATTGTAGACAATCTATTGCTAAGTTTGATATCAAAACTGAAGTTGTGGTATATGAACTTGTGAAGCAACTGAGTTTAATAATTGTGGTGGATCTACGTTATTAATCTTAGGGAGAACATTCAATCAAATCAAACAAAGACTGCGGACAGTTATGTTTTCTTGATTAATCAACTTATCTAGTTCTTAAGGCTGCCATTGAATTAAATTACTAATGCGGACACTGTGGTTGTTTGATGGTTAGGGCTAGTTATATGGCGGATCCGTTAACTAACCAATGTTAAGAAGAGATAAATATTCGGAATATAAATTGATGTTTTGTTTCCATGATCAGTTCTGATTTCTGTAAGTGGATGTGTGCTTGTGACCAAGGTTTGTTCTCTTGATAATTTTATGATTTTATTAAATTTCATTTGATAGTTTTCTGTTTTCTTTTGCTTTAGCCTAGACAACGTCCAAACCCCCCCAAATTGCATATCATCTAGCATAAAAATATGACTTGAACTTCCTCGTGGGATCAACCCCTTCTTGCTTGCTCTATACTATCTTGTGTGTTGTGTTTGAAGCTAGGGAATTAATTTGTGCGACCGCGACATCGCAACAGACACCCATTTGCTTAGCTGACCTGTGGCCTCCCACGTGTTGGAGAAACAGAGGAGACGTGCCTCCTCGGGCAATCATGAGGCGGCAGCACAATGGCCGCCCCAGCCATGTCTCTACCCATTTTCACCACCCTTCTCTACCTATAAATACAGAGGCAGATGGGGAGCAGAAACGAGAGAGGGAGCATGAGAAGAGGAGAAAAAGACTGAAAGGAAAAATAGAGGAGGGAAGTAGCTGAAGACCGAAAGAAAAAAAAGAGAAAAATAGAGGAAGAAAAGAGAAAAAAAAGCAGAGAAAAACAGAGGAGGAAGAAGGAGAAGAAAAAGGACCACCACCGACCACCTTCAACCCAGCAGCGCCACTGTTGCGCCTCCTCTCCATCGCCACCAGCAGCAGCAGCTCGTCGAGTAGAAGAAGAAAAGAAAAGAAAAAACAGAGGCTCTCGCCTCTGCACAACGAAAAAGAGGAAGCCAACACCGCGCGTCACCGTACCCCTCAGCCACCACTAGCAGCGCTGTTGCCACCGCCACAGTCGCTAGAAGCACTATGAGCCACCGCATGTAAGCCTTCTTCCCTTTCCCTTTCTCATCTTCTTCTTTGGGTCTTGCCACTGTTCACGTTGCATGTGAACAGTGGAGAGACCCACTGTTTACATGGCCCGGCAGACGCGGCCCAGCCCAATTCAAAATTGTTTTTTTTCTCAAAAATGCTTTTGAGAAATTGTAATTTTTCAATGTATTTTTCTATTAAATTTTGCTTAATATCAGTTTGTATTTTATGTCATAAAAATACAAATCCAGTATTAAAATACCTGATTTTTGTCAAAACTTTGAAAATACCAAAAAAATTTGAAAAAAAAAAGAAAAAAATATTTTTGTGCATACGACAAAGTGTCTCAAAGCTAAAAAAATCATATTGTGTTTTTTCCATACACCAAAAAATAATGTTTTAACATGCATTTTGACTTTAATAACCAATTTATTAAAGTCAAGAGAACATTGGCCAAAATTTAAAAAACAACAAAAATTTTATTTTATTTGTCTTTTAGTATCCGGGGTACGACATTACACGTAATACGTATTTTAGATATTAAATTCTTTTTTCGAACGCTAGAATGGTTATGTTTTACCCCATTAAGATAAGAACCTTCTTATTAAGGAGGGCTTGTCTTGAACTTTAGACAGACCAACAATTAGAAACCACAACAAGATCTTAAATTTTATTAGACAATAAAACAATCAGCTTACCTTAGGTAGGGCATAGTTGGGGTACTAATACCTTCCCTTTACGCAACCAGTCTCCGTACCTGATCTCTGAGACCAGTTAGGGTTCCTAGTGATCAGAATATTAGGTGGCGACTCCCATTCAAATTTTCCACTGATAGGAGACAAGAATTCCTTGTCTCTCCACATTTGCCAGATCGACCCATTACATTTTACTTGAGAGTGGTGGACGATCGTCGCGACGCCGTACCCATGTGATAATGTTATTAAACTAATTGTTCTTATTAAACCTAGTCAAGTTAATAGCCCAAGCCTCAAGTTTTTTTTACTTCTTTAAAACCACTAGTTTCATTTAAGCATCTTTTTTTTTAATGTTGGAAAAAAATTGGTTCGGTCAGCAACATAGTATGGGCCACCAATCTAGTTTTTAACAATATAACATGATCTTTTCCTATGCAAACCTTGTCGAAGACATTCTAAATTACTCTTGTATTTAAAAGTATATAATAAATGAAAGGCATAAGCTTAACACCTGTACTTTTAAGCCTAAGTTGAGCACATAAAAAATGAATCTAGGATTTCGCCCAAGATTGGGTCCAAAAATGGTCCTAGGGTTTGCCCCATCCATCACCAAGCCTCAACACAAAACACGAGGCAAGGCTTGTAAAACCTATCAAGCCTAAAACTCGATGGGCCCTAATTCCATCCAGGCACACCATGGTTGGATAGGATTTGACCTTTAATTAGGTTTAAGTGTCCAAATGACCTGATTAGCATGACTTTATAGTGGCCTAGTTAGCCTAGTTAGTGCAACCTTCAAGGTGGCCTAGTTGGCCCATCTGCTGGAACTTCTAAAGTGGTTCAATTAGCCTAACTAGCCCATTACATTAACCTCTCATGCAAATTCGTAGTACCCCCATTAAAGTAGGCTCAAATAAAACTTCCTCTCACTCAAGCGTGGATGCTCGAATCCAGTCTTCTTTACCTATCCTCTATATTATTGGTATTTAGTATTAAACACTAACACAACCTTACCATAATTAGGCAAAAAAGTAGAGTTAAAGACATGTTTATGCTAGAGCATGACCTATATGACACATCATTTCCCAATCAATAGTGTAACTACCAACCATCAGTATCTTAAATAATTTTTTTTAAATTGGTCAAATAATGTTTTCCTATATAAGTTGGTGCATTTCATAGGTATAAAAGCCCTCATGAAATTCATTCAATTCTGGACACACATAGAGAGACATTCTTTTTCTCTCTCACACAACACCTACATCTATCATTTTACTCAATTCTCCTTGCAACATAATACACAACCTTTAAAACTATATCCCTTATACTACTTAACTGATTTAGACATTAAAGGATTCTTAAGGCTTTATAGGGGACTTATTTTATAGGTGTTAGTAATCTTTCATTGCAATACTTTTTTTTTTTTTATCTTCATAACCATATTATTTTTTATTCAAAGGCCAAAATCTAATAAGGTTTTCTATAAGCCTTATTAATAGTGTATTAAGTAAAAGTCGATTCATCTACCTTATTTTTTGCTAATGTTTTAGCTATTTTCATAGTAAATAATCCAAAAACTTCAAAAATAGAAGGGTTACAAACCTCTCTACCATAGGTGTACCATCAGTTTCTTCATATATTCAACAACTAGCCTAATAAGTGAGAATGCTCTAGAGGTTATTTAGTTATACAAGAGTAACTCAAATCCTTACCTCTTCCTCAAGAAATGGCTCTACCATGAGCTCCACCATTTAGCCACCTAGTGAATGAAAATAACGTTTCATGAAGAGAAAGATCATAATGGTGTGCAAAAGAGTAGGATAGAACATTATCGTTTTTTGAGTACACCCAAGAGTTGCTTTTTTTTTTTTTTGTCATGAAGAACATTCTCAAAGCAAATATTTAGAGAAGTCTAAAGATAAAGGGTTATGGAGCTGATGCAACCATATTATTCAATAGTTTCACCCACATTTAACTAGTTTTTTTACCTATGTTTTATATATAAAATACCTTGATATTCTTTGTTTTATGTTTTGAAGGCACTTTTGGATGAAAGATGCAAAAAGGAGTAAATTAGAGGTAATTAGCAGATTTGACCTTTAGTCGATGTTTTGTGCAGAGCGTGAGCTCTAGAGGTCAAAATGAAGTTATTCCAGTGGCATTAAAAAGCTAACATCCATACATTTATGGACATCTAAATCAAGAAAATAAAATAAGGAATTGGAAATCGCAGCTTTCAAAGTCAAATGTCGCAATCTGCCAGCGTTTACGTTTGTCCATTCCGACTTGAATATCTGAAGCTATAGAAGTCCAATTTATAAAAACTCAATTGTTTTGGATTTCTGACCAACAGTCCTATAAACACTCAAAATTTCAGCCAAAAATGATGTCATATGAGAGAGATATGATTTTTCAAAGATGACAGCTGAATTCTGCCAGCAAACAGGTTTCGTGAAGGAACATGTCCAAAATACGTTTCGAAGCATCTAAACCGGCATCCAAGTTTTTATTTTAACAATTCAGCTCCTTTAAGTCAAAGCTTGAAGATTTAATGCAAGGCTATTTCTCCTTTTTAGGAAAATAGTTATTGAAGTACTTAAATGTAAACTGTCAACTTAAGGGAGGATTATTTTGTAAAATAAGGACTAGGGTTTCATAGCATATAAAAAGAAAGAGAGAAGGGAAGGAGAGAAGAGAGAGGCAGCAGCCAGCAGAGAATAAACACAAATTCTCTCCTCTACAAACCCTAAAATCATGCTCTCTTCAATCTTTAGAAGTAGTTGTTCAATAGTTATGCAAGGCTAAGCTCTTTTCTTGGTTGTAAGAACGCAAAAACCTTCGGATTTCAAGAACCATGAGATTTATTCTTCCTTTTATTTTCAGTTTATGTTATGAATGAGTATGATTGTTTTCCTATGATTGTTGTTGATGATTGCTATAGCGGACTCTAAGTTATTGTTGTGAATAATCTATTGCTAAGTTTAATATCAAAACCAGAGTTGTGATATATGAACTTGTGAAGCAACTGAGCTTGATAATTGTGGTGGAACTACGTTATTGAACTTAGGGAGAACATTTAAACAAAGTGACACAAGCTGCGGACAACTTGTATGTTAATCTTGATGAAATTATCTAGTTCTTAAAGCTATCATTAAATTGAATCATTAGTGCAGACACTTTGATTGTTTGTTGGTTAGGATTAGTTATACGACAGATTCATTAAGTAATCAACGTTAAGAAAAGATAAAATTTCAGAACATAAACTGCAATTTTCGTTTCAAGGATCGGTTCTAATTTCCGTAGGTGGATGTGTGCTTGCGACCAAGTTTTGTTTTCTTGATAAGTTTCAATTTTAATTGATTTTATTTGCTAGTTTAATTGCTGCTATAGTTTAGATAATCACAAACCAAATCCCCCCAATTACATAACGTACAACATAAAAATCTAACTTGAAACTTTCTCGTGGGATCGACCCCTTATTTGCTCTATACTATTTTGTGTGTTTTAAGATAGGGTAATTAATTTGTGCGACCGCGACATCGCAATAGATTTTGGCGTCGTTGCCGAGGAGGTAATTTTAGTTGATTCTTATGCTTGTACTATTATTTTTATTTGCTGTGATTCAAAAAAAAAAAGAAACAGAATTTTTACTTATGGCGGTACTGTTCACTTACAGCGGTACTGTTTGAAACAGATTTTTTGGTGGAATTAGGTATCAGCCTTTTGTTTTCTAAAGAAAAATGACGTTCTGAACCGGACTTGTGGTAAACCACTAGCCCCACCCTATCAAGGCCAAATTTAACTTTTTTCTAGGGTTTTTAGGTAGTTTTAGTTTTCTAGTGTAGGATTTTCGTACAATTTGCATTGTTTTCGATCTCTTATGTGGTTAGTTTCTTTTGAGTTTTCTTGATGATTTATGCCAGTAACCCGTTCTACTAATCAAAGTCAAGTGCAGTTGGATCTCGAAATAGAAAAAACTTTATGTAGGTTACGAAAGGAAGCTCGCCTCAACACCATGGTTGTTGCACGACAACAAACACTTAAGGAGCTTGCTGCTCCTAACGTGAAAAATCAGCCATTGTGCATAAACATCGACAATAATGTAAACTTTGAGTTCAAATATGGTTTTATACATTTGCTACCAACATTTAATGGTCTTGCAGGAGAAGATCCTCATACTCATCTCAAGGAGTTCCATATGGTTTGTGTTGGCATGAAACCGAATGGAGTTGACGAAGAATAGGTTAAGTTGAAATCTTTCCCTTTCTTTTTAAAAGGGGCAGCAAATGTATGGCTTTTCTCCATTCTCCCAGGTTCAATTGGAACATGGAATGGCATGAAGAAGATCTTTCTTAAGAAGTATTTCCCAGCATCTCGAGTTGACAACATAAGAAAAGAAATATGTGGGATTCGACAATTCATTGAGAGACACTTTCCGAGTATTGGGAAAGATTTGAGCAACTGTTTATTCAATGACCTCGTCATCAAATACCCGATCAGCTGCTCATTCAATATTTCTATGAAGGATTAATGCCTACTAATCGTAGTATCATTGGTGCTGCAAGTGGAGGGGCATTGGTAGATAAGACACTCGAGGCTGCACGCCAATTGATCTCAAACATGGCAGCCAATTCAAAACAGTTTGGCACTCGTGGAGACTTTGCAAGTAAACGAGTAAATGAGGTAAGTATTTCTAACCTTGAGAATAAAGTTAATGATCTTACTTCTCTTGTGCGTTCTTTGGCTTGTGGCAATGTACAACAGGTGAAAGTTTGTAGCATATGCTCCTTATAAGGACATGCTTCAGATATGTGCCCAACAATGCAAGAAGATTACATTGAACAAGCTAATGCAGTTGATGGAGCATTTAATGGACAACCTTACCGTAAGTATGATCCTTTTTCCCACATGTACAATCCTGGATGGAGAGATCATCCCAGCCTATGGTATGGGAACCAGCCTCAACAAGGCAATCAAGGCCGACAATTCCATCTCTATTGATTTCAGCCCCAACAGAATTATCAAGCAAGACAACCCCCTCCATTCAGAAACTCCATTGTTATGGTTCGTCATCCAATGATGATCTTCGTGAGATGATGAAAACTTTGGCTTCTAACACTATGACCTTGCAACAAAATGTCATGTCTTTTCAACAGGAAACAAGGTCAAGTATTCACAACTTGGAGAAGCAAATGGGGCAAGTAGCTTCAAGTATGGGGAAATTGGAAGCACAAATGAATGGAAAATTGCCCTCCCAAGCATTGAATCCAAAAGAGAATGTTAGTGCGATCATGCTGCGAAGTGGGAAAGAACTTGAAGAGAAAAGGTCGAAACAAATTGAGATGGAGGAAGAAGAAGATATAGAAACTTAATTGAGTACAAAGAAGGAATATCCTCCTCCTCCACAAACTGAAACAAAGACCAACACTCCAAAGGTAACTCCTCAATCAATGACTTCCAGTTTTAAAACAATTCCACCCTTTCTTGTGAGTTCTTCTAGGTCAAAGAAAAAGGACAAAGAAAAAGAGATTTTATAGGTTTTCAAGAAAGTAGAACTCAACATTCCTTTGCTTGATGCTATTAAGCAAATTCCCAAGTATGCCAAATTTTTGAAGGAGTTGTGTACTACCAAGAGAGCTTTCAAACTGAATGAAATGGTAAGTATGGGTGAAGTTGTATCTGCTGTTGTTCAAAAGAATATGCCTTTGAAGTAAAAAGACCCAGGTGCATTTGCTATCCCATGTGTTATTGGTAATGCTAGTTTCAAAAGGGCCTTGTGCGATTTAGGTGCATCCATTAGTGTTATGCCCAAACATGTTTATGATTCTCTTAGTCTTGAGCTTTTGAATAAAACTAGCATTGTAATACAACTTGCGGATCGTAGTTTTGTTTACCCACTTGTTGTGATATAAGATGTCCTAGTCAATATTGATAGTTTGATCATTCCATGCGAGTTTTATATTTTTGACATGGAACATGATTCTTGTGATTCATTAAACAACACTCCTATATTGTTTGGGAGACCATTCATGAAAACTGCCAATACAAAGATAGATTGTGGTAAGGATACTTTGTTTATGGAATTAGGAGATGAAAAGATTGAATTTAATTTTCATGATGCAATGAAATATCCTTATAGCAATGTTTATTCTATCACATCATATGACCAAGTTGACAAGTGTGTGCAGCAAGTTTTTGATTTTGATTGTGAGGATAAATTAAGCGTAACTTTAAGCTATGGCTATAATTTTACCGAGATAAAAGAGATGGAGAGGCACATATGTGTTCCCCAAAACGTGCACGAATCAGCATTGGCTTTACAATCATTGCAAACTGTTCCTCATGGTAATGTCTTTGTTGATTTAGTACTTTCACATAAAAAGCTTTTGCCATCTATTTTACAAGCACCCGAGTTAGAATTGAAACCTTTGCCCGATAATTTGAAGTATGTATTCATTGGCGATAACAATACACTTCCCGTTATTATAGCAATAGGTTTGACAAATACGTAAGAGGAAAAACTTGTAAAGTTGTTGTGTGATCACAAAACGGCCATTGGATGGACTTTAGCCGACATCAAGGGAATTAGTCCCTCAATGTGTATGCATCACTTACTATTGGAGGACAATGCGAAACCAACAAGGGAAATGCAAAGGAGGTTGAACCCGCCTATGATGGAGGTAGTGAAAGCTGAAATTTTGAAATTGTTAGATGCTGGAGTCATTTATCCCATCACGGACAGTAAATGGGTGGCGCCAATCCATGTGGTGCCTAAAAAGACCGGAATCACGTTGGTGAAAAACAAAAATGATGAGCTCATTCCTACTCGCATCTCGAATGAATGAAGAATGTGTGTTGATTACAGAAAGCTAAATCTTGCTACACGCAAAGATCATTTTCCAATACCATTCATAGATCAAATGCTTAAACGCCTAGCAGGTAAGTCTTTTTATTGTTTTCTTGATGGATATAATGGATACAATCAGATTGTTATTAATCCCGAGGATCAAGAAAAGACTACATTTACATGTCCATTTGGTACATATGCATATAGGAGAATGCCCTTTGGTCTCTGTAATGCACCTGTAACTTTTCAAAGATGCATGATGAGTATTTTTTCTGACTATGTTGAAAGAATAATTGAGGTTTTCATGGATGATTTCACAGTGTGTGGTGATTCTTTTGATAAATGTTTAGAAAATTTATCTTTGATCTTGAAAAGGTGCATTGAAACTAACCTTGTCTTAAACTACGAAAATTGTTATTTTATGGTAGAACAAGGAATAGTTCTTGGACATGTTTTGTTTTCACGTGGATTAGAGGTTGATAAAACTAAAATAGACGTTATTTCATCATTGCCTTACCCTTCCTGCGTGAGGGAAATTCGTTCTTTTCTTGGCCATGCAGGTTTCTATCGACGCTTTATCAAAGATTTCTCAAAGATTACAGCACCCTTGTACAAACTATTAGCCAAAAAAGTGGATTTTGTGTTTGATCAAGCATGTAAAAATGCCCATGATGAGCTTAAGAGGCATGTCACATCTGCCCCTATCATCCAACCACCAAATTAGGATGAGCTTTTTGAGATAATGTGTGATGCAGGTGACTATACGGTAGGGGTTGTCCTTGGGTAAAGAATAGGGAAGAATTTACATGTTATCGCCTATACTTCCCGCATGTTGGATGGAGCACAATGCAATTACCATACAACTGAAAAGGAACTTTTTGCAGTGGTGTTTGCTCTTGAAAAATTTAGGTCATATCTACTTGGTACAAAAGTCATTGTTTTTAATGATCATGCAGCTTTAAGGTATCTTTTGAAGAAAAAGGAGTCCAAACCAAGATTAATTAGGTGGATCTTGCTTTTACAAGAATTTGATCTTGAGATCAAAGACAAAAAAGGTGCCGAAAATCATGTGGCTGATCACTTGAGCCGACTGAGGACTGAGGATATACAAACTGAAACAATACGAGAGACATTCCCCGATGAGCAGTTGTATGTGTTACATTCCTCTACAAGACCATGGTATGCTAATTTGGTGAACTATTTAGTCACCAAAGAATTCTCTCCAGGTTTGTCTACATCCCAAAAAGACAAGTTATGAGCTGATGCTAAATATTATTTTTAGGATACTCCTTATCTATAGAAATTTTATGTGGATCAAGTAGTTAGAAGATGTGTACCACAAGATGAATTTCATTTCATTCTTACTTTTGTCATTTTCATTCTTGTGGTGGGTATTTTGGAGCAAAAAGAACCACCCACAAGGTACTTGAAAGTGGTTTTTATTGGCCTTCTATTTTTAAGGATGCATATCATTTTTGCAAATCATGTGAAAAATGCCAAAAAATGGGTAATATCACTCATAAGAATCAAATGCCTTTAATGAATATTCTTGTAAGTGAAATTTTTTATGTTTGAGGTATTGATTTTATGGGTCTATTTCCTTCTTCTTTTGGCAATTTTTATATCCTTCTTGTTGTTGATTATGTGTCCAAATGGATTGAGGCAAAAGCCACACGAACTAACAATGCTAAGGTTGTTTTAGATTTTGTCAGGACTCACATATTTGACAGGTTTGGAATCCCTAAAGCTATCATTAGTGATTGTGGCACTCATTTTTGCAATCGTTCAATAGAAGCATTGTTACGCAAATATCATGTGACTCATCGGACTTCCACAGCATACCATCCTTAAATGAATGGCCAAGCTGAAATTTCAAATCAAGAAATCAAGTCCATTTTGGAGAATACAGTGCAACCTAACTGGCGAGATTGGAGTCGACGACTTGGTGATGCACTTTGGGCTTATCGGACTGCTTACAAATCACCTATAGGAATGTCACCTTATAGGATGATTTAT